>Ga0209656_10001171_pt1 | contig 17014 bp, 17 predicted proteins | sample BogFormECP12_OM2_FD_188239 | JGI IMG/M metagenome (GOLD analysis project Ga0209656, IMG submission 188239) | Bog forest soil microbial communities from Calvert Island, British Columbia, Canada - ECP12_OM2 (SPAdes) (version 2) | ecosystem: Environmental > Aquatic > Freshwater > Wetlands > Bog ... | reverse complement strand
TACGACCGGTGCTCGACTCGGCTGCCAGTCACGAGCACCCACCCCGTCTGCTGCTTACCGCGCACGGGTTGCCAAAAAAGATTGCGCGGGCCGGAGAGCCTTACCCGAACCAGGTCGAAGCTACCGCGGCGGCGGTGGTTGCCGGTCTGAACCGGTCGGAGCTCGACTGGCGGGTGTGCTATCAGAGCCGCGTCGGACCGCTGGAATGGATCGGGCCCGGAACTGATGACGAGATTCGCCGTGCGGGCAAGGACAGGGTCCCGGTTGTCGTAGCCCCGATTTCTTTTGTTTCCGAGCATTCCGAAACCTTGGTCGAGCTTGACCTCGATTACCGCGGATTGGCCGAGGCCTCAGGCGTGCCGGCGTATCATCGGGTTCCCACGGTCGGGGTCGAGCCGGGTTTCATCCGATCGCTCGCCGCGCTCGTCCGCCGTGCCTGCACCGAGGATCGGGTCGAGGGCTGTGCTTCCGGTTTTTCTCGTTGCGCCTTGTCCGGGGTCGGCGTTTGATCCTGTGGCTTTCCGAAGCCTATCCCTGGATCAAGGCGCTGCACATCATGAGCATGGTAGCGTGGATGGCCGGGTTACTTTATTTGCCCCGCCTCTATGTCTATCACTCGATGGCGCCGGTCGGGTCGGATCAGTCAGAGATCTTCAAGGTCATGGAACGCCGCCTGCAACGCGGCATCATGACACCCGCGATGCTTGTCACCTGGGGCTTCGGGCTGATGCTTGCAGGAATGCCGGGGGTGGTTAATTGGCACATGGGTTGGATTTGGGCTAAACTTGTTCTTGTCGTCGGGTTGACCATTTTCCATCTTGCGCTCGCTCGCTGGCGCCGCGCGTTTTCATCGGATAGAAATCGCTATGAGACACGGTTTTTCCGTATAGTCAACGAGCTGCCGACCTTGGCGCTGATCGCGATCGTTGTGCTCGTCGTGGTTAAGCCGTTCTAAACCGGTTTCATGTGCATTCTCTGATGCGCAAAGATCTTGCAATCGTATTTGACCCGCTTATCTCATTTGGATAAAGGGGTTGCCGAGCCGGTAATCGGTTCTTCCTGCTAATCCCTGTCAATCCTCGCCTGAACCCTAGACCCTGCCGAAAGCGTTTGCGGCAGGAGTTCCGCGACAGGCGACCCTTGTCCTCACCTCGCCGCGAACCCCATGAATCTACAGGAATTAAAGCGTAAAACCCCGGCAGAGCTCCTCGCTTTTGCCGAAGAGCTGGAAATCGAGAATGCCTCGTCGCTGCGCAAGCAGGACATGCTGTTCGCAATTCTCAAGCAGCTTGCCGAAAATGACGTGCCGATCTCGGGTGACGGTGTGCTCGAAGTCCTCTCCGACGGGTTTGGATTTCTGCGATCGCCGGAAGCCAACTACTTGCCCGGGCCGGACGACATCTATGTCAGCCCGAGCCAGGTCCGACGCTTTGGCCTGCGGACCGGCGATACGGTCGAAGGCCAGATCCGGTCACCGCGCGACGGCGAGCGCTATTTCGCGCTGCTCAAGGTGAACGCGATCAACTTTGATGAACCCGACCGGCTGCGCCAACGCATCAACTTCGACAACCTGACGCCGCTCTACCCAGAAGAGAAACTCGGGCTGGAATTCGACGACCCGACGCGCAAGGATCTGACGACGCGGGTCATCGACCTGATCACGCCCCTCGGCAAAGGGCAGCGAGCGCTGATCGTATCGCCGCCGCGCGCCGGCAAGACGGTGATGCTGCAGAACATCGCCCATGCGATCATGGCCAACCACCCCGAGGTCTACCTGATCGTGTTGCTGATTGACGAGCGCCCCGAGGAGGTGACCGACATGGCTCGCTCGGTGCGGGGCGAAGTCATCAGCTCGACCTTCGACGAACCTGCCCAACGCCATGTCCAGATCGCCGAGATGGTGATCGAGAAGGCGAAACGGCTCGTCGAGCACAAGCGGGACGTCGTCATCCTGCTCGATTCGATCACCCGTCTCGCGCGCGCCTACAACACTGTCGTCCCCTCTTCCGGAAAGGTGCTCACCGGCGGCGTCGACGCTAACGCACTACAGCGGCCGAAACGTTTTTTTGGCGCAGCGCGCAATATTGAGGAAGGTGGCTCGTTGACGATCATCGCCACGGCGCTGATCGATACCGGGTCGCGCATGGACGAGGTGATCTTCGAAGAGTTCAAGGGCACCGGCAATTCGGAAATCATCCTTGACCGCAAGGTCGCCGACAAGCGCACCTTCCCGTCGATCGACATCACCAAATCCGGCACCCGCAAGGAGGAACTGCTCGTCGATCGTGGTGTCTTGTCCAAGATGTGGGTGTTGCGCCGCGTGCTGACTCCGATGGGCACCGTCGACGGCCTCGAGTTCCTGATCAACAAGCTCAAGGAATCGAAGAGCAATGCCGAGTTCTTCGATGCGATGAACACTTAATCGGGCAAAAACCACACCTGACTCGAGTCTTTCCCTCCCCCGCGTGCGAGGGAGGGTGGGGGAGGCTTTAGACCGTAAGAACGGTCGATCCCGTCGTCTTACGGCCTTCGAGATCGCGGTGTGCCCGGGCAGCTTCGCGCAGTGGATAAGTCTGGTTGACCGCGATCTTGACAGCTCCACTTTGCACCACTTCGAAGAGCTCCCGAGCAGCGGTCAGCAGATCTTCTCGGCTCGCGGTGTAGGTGTTCAAAGTCGGCCGAGTGAGGAATAGCGAGCCCTTGGCGGCGAGGATGCCGAGGTCGACCGGCCCGATTGCGCCCGAAGACTGGCCGAACGACACCATCAGCCCGAGCGGCGCCAGACAGTCGAGGGACTTGTAGAAGGTGTCCTTACCGACCGAGTCGTAGACCACCGGGAGCTTCTTGCCCTGGGTCAACTCGGTGACCTTGGCGACGAAATCCTCGTGCTTGTAGAGGATCGGGTAGTCGCAACCGTTCTGTTTGGCGAGCGCCGCCTTCTCCTGATCGCCAACCGTGCCGATGACGGTGGCGCCGAGATGCTTTGCCCACTGGCAGACGATGAGGCCAACACCGCCCGCTGCCGCATGGATCAGGATCGTCTCGCCGCGCTTCACGGGATGGGTGCGGCGGACGAGATACCAGGCGGTCATGCCCTTCAGCATCATCGCGGCAGCTTGCTGATCAGTGATGCCGTCGGGTACCGGAACGAGGCGGTCGGCCGGCATCACCCGTTCGTCGGCATAGGCGCCGATCGGCCCACCGGCATAGGCGACACGGTCGCCCGGCTTCAAGATGCTGACACCGGGTCCGACCTCCTCGACGATCCCCGCACCCTCGGAGCCGAGCCCGCTCGGCATCGGCAGCTGATACAGGCCGCTGCGGTGATAGGTGTCGATGTAGTTGAGCCCGACGGCCCGATGACGAAGCCGAACCTGGCCTTGGCCCGGCTTGCCGACCTCGACCGCCTGCCAGGCGAGGACATCCGGGCCGCCTGGTTTGTCGAAACGAATCGCGTGTGCCATGGCCTTCCCCTAGATTTGTGGAAAGGACAGAACGCTATCAAAGAACCGGAGGGCGGAAAAGCGCAGCGCATTCCGCCACCCGAGAAAGATCTGCGGAAGACGCTACGCTTTTTCCCCTACGCTCTCTGGAGTGCGTCGAGAAGCGCCTGCGGATCGATGACGGGCAGCGAGCAGACCGGGCCGTCGCAGACATAGGCGGCGGGTTTTCCGTCGACGAGACCCTTGTCCGATGCCGGATGGTCGACGGGAAGCGCCGTTCCCGGCGGGAGGGTAAGTACTACGCGGTTCGGCAGAGAAACGGTGTAGACGGCACGCAGCAGCGACTGAAATACGGGGTCGTTACCTTCTCCGATGAGGACGACCTGCAGCGGCCTATCGAGGAATTCGGCGTTGTTCAGCAACGTCGCAAGTGGGAAGAAATTGCGTGCGACTTCGCCGGAGAAGGTTTCGACGATAGCCTCGGCCCGCCGGCGGTAAGCTTCCTCGCCGGTCAGGATCGCCAGCTGGGTCAGCGCCCCGACCAGGGTGCCGTTGCCGGCGGGGACAGCGGAGTCTGCAGCGGTTTTGGCGCGGGCGATCAGTCCTTCGGTGTCCTTGGCGGCAAAGAAATAACCGCCCCCCGCCTCGTCCCAGTAATGCCGGTCGAGCACATCGATCCAATCGCGAGCTTGCGACAGGAATTTTTCCTCGCCGGTTGCTTCGCGCAGCGCCAGCGCAGCGCGGCAGAGGTTGGCATAATCGTCGACATTTGCCGGATGACGGCCGCGGCCGGCACGCCAACTGTGCAGCAGACGACCATCGGCGACGGTCATTTCCCGGCGGATGAAATCGAAGGCACGGCGCGCGGTCTCGATCCACTCCCGCCGCTCTAAAACGGTCCCAGCATTGGCCATCCCCGAAATCATCAGGCCGTTCCAGTCGGCAAGCACCTTGTCGTCCCACCCCGGCCGCACCCGGTCCGCCCGCGCTCGCAACAGCCTGGCCCTACACGTTGCCAGCTCGCTCTCGGTCTCCTCGTCGGCGCGCTCGGGCGCGGTCGACCGATTGAGAATGTTCCTCTCTTCCCAATTGCCTTCGGGGGTCACGTCGTAAAAGCGTTTGAACAACGCGGCGCGTTGGCCGAGCACCGCTTCGATTTCGGCCACGGACCAGACGTAGAACTTGCCCTCTTCGTGCTCGCTGTCGGCGTCGAGGCTGCTCGCGAAGCCGCCTTCCGGAGTCAGCATCTCGCGGGACACCCACCCGAGCGTCTCGGCGACCCGCTCTCGATAAAGCGGGCTCTTGGTCTCCTGCCAAACCAAGATCATCAGATCCACGAGCTCGGCGTTGTCGTACAGCATCTTTTCGAAATGCGGGACGAGCCAGCGCGCATCGGTCGAGTACCGGGCGAACCCGCCACCGAGATGGTCGTAGATGCCGCCTTGGCACATCGCGTCGAGCGCCTTAACCACCGCATCGCGATAGGGCGGCTGGCCGGTGCGCTTCCAGGCCCGCCACAACAGTTCGAGAACCCCGGTCTGCGGGAATTTCGGCGCGGTTCCGATCCCGCCATGCAGCTGGTCGGTCTCGCGTAGCAGGCGTTCGGCGACCCGGTCGAGCACTTCCCGGCCGATGGCGTCGCCCCGTTCCGGACGTCCGAGCCGCGTCAGCGCCTCGCGCAGCGCGACAACGTTCTTCGCGACCTTGTCGTGGTCACGCGTATAGGCGTTGCTCATCGCATCAAGAACTTGCAGGAAACCCGGCCGTCCCCAACGCTGCTCCGGTGGGAAATAGGTTCCGCCCCAGAACGGCTCACCGTCGGGGGTCAGGAACATGGTCAGCGGCCAGCCGCCCTGTTCGCCCATCAATGCCAGCGCGTGCTGGTAGATCGAGTCGAGGTCCGGCCGTTCCTCGCGATCCACTTTGATATTGACGAACAGGTCGTTCATCCGCTCGGCGATTTGCGGGTTTTCAAAGCTCTCATGCGCCATCACATGGCACCAATGGCAGGCGGCATAGCCGATCGACATCAGGATCGGCTTGTCCGCGGCCTTAGCCGCGGCGAGGGTCCCCTCGCTCCATGGCTGCCAGTGAACCGGGTTGTCCTTGTGCTGGAGGAGATAGGGGCTCGTCTCCTCGTCGAGGCGGTTGCGGTCCATGATAACTCCCGTTGGTTCGATAGCAGCGTTGCCGCCGCCGGCCCGACGCGTTAGGCTTTAGACCTTACTCCTGAACGGCGGTTTGCGACATTCGCTCCGCCATCACACCGACATGGAGAATCGGAATGGCAAGTGCGCCGGCCGACCCGCCGCTCTTTTACAGTCGCCACATATTCTGCTGCACCAACGTCCGCCCTGAGGGTCATCCGCGAGGATGCTGTAGCGCCGGCGGCAGCGAGAAGCTCCGCGCCTATATGCGCGAGAAGGCAAAGGCACTCGGGATCGAGAATATCCGGGTAAATGCTTCGGGCTGCCTCGACCGGTGCGAGCTCGGCCCCAACATGGTGATCTATCCCGAGGGCGTCTGGTACCACTACGACAGCACGGAAGACGTCGACGAGATCCTGCAAAAGCACTTGGTCGAGGGCGACCGGGTCGAGCGGCTGATGCTGCAGCCCGAGCAGAAATAGCCGAGCTCGTCGGCTCATAGTATCCGAAGGATTGAAATGGCCGGGCTCGACCCGGCCATTTGACGCCGACACCAAGGAGGACTTGCCTGATGCCCGACACACCGACCTTTGGCCGCTATGCCGAGATCCCCTACGACCAGATGACCCTGGAGCAGCAGGAGGGCTACCGCTCGCTGATCGAGACGCGTGGCCGCCTGCCGGGACCGACCAAGATTTGGGTGCACAACCCGAAGCTGGCGAAGGCTGCCGGACCGCTCGGGGCGCATTTCCGTACGGGCTACTCGCTCAGTGAACGCGAGCGCGAAATCGCCGTCGTCATCATCAACAGCAAGTGGCATTCGAACTACCCGACCAATGCGCATGAGCGTGCCGGCAAGGCGGCCGGATTGCCGGCCGAAAAAGTCGAGGCGCTGCTGTCAGGACTGCCGACTTCGTTCGACGACAAGCGCGAGCAGGTCGTGTACGAAATGGCGACCTGCCTTGCCAATTCGCGCTGGGTCGCGAAAGGGCTCTACGACCGCGCGGTCGAGGCGCTAGGCCACGTCGGCATCACCGACGTGATCTGTCTTATGGGCTACTACACTTCGGTATCGATGACGCTGGCCTTCTACGACGTGCCGGCCGGCGCCGAGGGCATGGCCCGTTGAGCCGGTCGCGGAGCGGTCCGAAGGGGCCGCCCGCCTCGTTCGTCGTGGTCCATCCTCTTTGCACCCCAGGGAAGGAGACGCGAGGATGACCGCAGCAAAAGGCTTCGTCATACCCGCGGGCGGCGGCAAGCGTTTCGACAGCCCGACGCCCGGCCGTTCCTTTGCCTTGAAGCTCCTCGGGCGCGAGACCGGCGAGAGCATTATGATGTTCGAGGAGACGCTGCCGGCCGGTACCGCGAGCCTCCATCATCTACACCACGACAGCGACGAGGTCGCGTGGGTGCTTTCCGGCGAGTTCACGTTCAAGATCGGCGACGAAGTCGCAATCGGCGGGCCCGGCACCTGCGCGTTCATGCCGCGCAACGTCCCCCATGCCTGGAAGAACACCGGCCGCGAGACCGGCCGCGTGCTGTTTCTATACACTCCGGCCGCCGCCGGCGGCCTGATCGAGGCGCTGTCGGAGCGCCGCCCAGGCAACGACGACGAACGCAAGGACCTTTTCGAGCGCCACCACTGGGAAGTCGTCGGCCCGAACCCGCTTTGAGGCAGTTCACCGGCAAGAGCGAGCGCGGGCTCTAGCCGCTTCCGGCGAACATCGCGTAGCATCGGGCGCAACGGAGTGTAGCGGAGGAGGACGCCATGCTGATCGTCGACGCACAGGTCCATATCTGGTCGGCCGGGCCGCCGACCAACCCGGCGCACCGCAAGGTCAACTCCTATTCGGCGGAGGAGTGCATCCGCGACATGGATGCGGCCGGTGTCAATGCCTGCCTGCTGCATCCGCCGGGCTGGGACCCGAATTCGGGGAAGATATCCGAGGAGGCGGCGGCCAAATACCCGAACCGCTTCTCCATCCTCGGTAATTTTCCGCTCGACAGGCCGGAGAACCGGTCGTTGATCGACACTTGGAAGAACCGCCCGGGCATGCTCGGGCTGCGCTACGCCTTCACCCAGCCACACCAGGCCAACTGGATGACCGACGGCACCATGGACTGGCTCTGGCCGGCGGCCGAGAAGGCGGGCATTCCGATCGCGCTGATGGCTTCGAACTACCTGCCGCTGGTCGGGCAGATCGCCGAACGGCATCCCGGCTTGAAATTGCTGATCGACCATTACGCGCGCGTTCGCGACGGCAAAGATGACGCGGCGCACGGCAATCAGACTGCCTTGTTGGCGTTGGCGAAGCACCCGAACGTGGCCGTCAAGTGCACCGGCGCGCCGGGCAATTCGAGCCAGCCCTATCCCTATCGCAATATCCATAAATACACGCAGCAGATCGTCGAGACCTTTGGTCCGCAGCGCAGCTTCTGGGGAACCGACATCACCCGCATGCCGTGCTCGTGGAAGCAATGCGTGACGATGTTCACCGAGGAGATGCCGTGGCTTAAGGGCCGTGACCTCGAGCTCGTCATGGGCCGCGCTGTTTGCGACTGGATCGGTTGGAACTTGCCGGGTTGATGAAGGCTAGGGTGAGGGGCTGCGCGCCCTTTCGCCTCATTATACTGGCTTTTTCGCTTTCCGGCGTTGGGAGCGGTGCGGCAGAGGCCGAGGGAGCCACTCTCGATGCCCTCATTCGGGCTTATCCCGAGCAGCTGGCTGGCTACGACTCGACTTACCTGATCTGGCGGGACGGCACGCGGATGCTGCTGTCCGACGGGCAGCCGTACAAAACTTTCGAGGAGATGCTGCGGCACGGATCGATCCTCGATCAAATTCGCCTGCCCTATCCGGCGGGCGGCAGTGCCGCCACGCTCGTTCCGCAAAGCGACCCCGGCCGAATCCGTAACCGCGCCTTCTTTGACAAGATGTACGGCGATTGCTGGAAAGGCGAGGTGACCCCGCGGCTGGTGCCCGTGGTTTGGCTTCCGCAGAGCTGGGGTCATACGGTCCGAGTGACATCGATCAACGGCGTTGCCGCGCGCCTGGCCGAGATCTCCGCGGAACTGGATGCGCTGCCCGCGGTCTTAAAGCGCTATGTCTACCCGCCGGCAGGTACATACAACTGCCGCACTGTGGCCGATACCGGGGAACCAAGCATGCACTCGTGGGGCGCGGCGATCGACATCAATGCGAGCTATGCCGAGTATTGGCTCTGGGCTCGCGGCGCATCGGCTAACGCCATACCGGCCGAGATTATCGACATCTTGGAGCGGCACGGCTTCATCTGGGGCGGGAAGTGGTCCCACTACGATACCATGCACTTCGAATACCGGCCGGAACTGGTGAACATTCCGTCCGCAACGGTGCAGTGGGCAACGGCGCCCCGTTGACGCCCGCAGGTTTGCTCCGGGTTGGCAGCATCGCTAAAGATGGGCGCAAAGATCTAATCCAGCACGAACCGCAGCGATGAGACGGCCATGAGCAGTTTGGATCCCATTCCCTATTCCGACGCGCAGCTCCGCGCGATCCTGCAGCGCGTCAAGACCATCGCGATGGTCGGCGCCTCGTCCAATTGGAACCGGCCGAGCTACTTCGTCATGAAGTATCTGCAGGGCAAGGGCTACCGGGTCGTCCCGGTCAATCCGGGCATCGCCGGACAGACGCTGCTCGGCGAAAAGGCTTACGCATCGTTGCGCGACATTCCCGAGCCAGTCGACATGGTCGATGTCTTCCGCCCCGCGCGAGACACGCCGGCCATCGTCGAGGACGCGATCGCGATCGGCGCCAAGGTGGTGTGGATGCAGCTCGGCATCCGCAACGACGACGCGGCGGCCACGGCCGAGAAGGCCGGGATCGAGGTCGTCATGAACCGCTGTCCGAAGATCGAGTTCGGCCGGCTGGGCGGCGAGCTCTCCTGGAGCGGGGTCAACAGCGGCATCATCCGCAACCGGCCACCCGAGCCGCCGATCGCCCGGCATGGAAAGGAACGGCCTGCTCCTTCGCACAATATGACTTATGGGTTCGAGACCCGGGCCGTTCACGCCGGGGCGGCTCCCGACCCAGTGACCGGCGCCCGCTCGACGCCGATCTACCAGACCACCTCATATGTTTTCGAGGACGTCGACCACGCGGCCTCGCTCTTCAACCTGCACAATTTCGGCTACATCTATTCGCGCCTGAATAATCCGACGGTTGCTGTCTTGGAAGAGCGGGTCGCGAGCCTCGAAGGCGGCCGCGCCGCAGTCGCAGCAGCCTCGGGGCATGCCGCACAGTTCCTGATCTTCTTCACCCTGCTGGAGGCAGGAGACGAGTTCGTCGCCTCGCGCAATCTCTATGGCGGCTCGCTGACCCAGTTCGGGCTGTCGTTCAAGAAGCTCGGCTGGAAATGCCATTTTGTCGACCCGACCGACCCGGAGAATTTCCGCAAGGCGCTGACCCCGCGCACAAAGGCCATTTTTCTAGAGAACCTCGCCAATCCCGGCGGCATCGTCGTCGATCTCGAGCGGGTGGCGGCGATCGCCCACGAGGCGGGCATCCCGCTGATCGTCGACAACACCTTGGCAACACCCTATCTCTGCGAGCCGTTCGCTTGGGGCGCCGACATCGTCTGCCATTCGACGACCAAGTTTTTGAGCGGCCATGGGCATGCGCTGGGCGGCATCGTCGTCGAGTCCGGTCGGTTCGATTGGGCGCAAGGCGGCCGCTTTCCGTCGCTGACGGACCCCGAGCCTGCCTATCACGGGCTCAAATTCTACGAGAATTTCGGTGACTTCGCCTTCACGACCAAGGCGCGCGCGGTGGCCCTGCGCGATTTCGGTCCGACCTTGTCGCCGATGAACGCCTTCCTGACCCTGACCGGTGTGGAGACCCTGCACTTGCGCATGGAGCGCCACGTCGCGAATGCCCAAAGGGTCGCGGAATTTCTCTCCGGCCATCCCCGTGTCGCCTGGGTCTCCTATGCCGGGCTGGAGGAGAGCCCGTTCCGCGACCTTGCCCGGAAATATCTGCCGAAAGGCGCCGGTGCGGTCTTCACCTTCGGCGTCAAAGGCGGCTACGAGGCCGGGATCAAGCTCGTCGAAGACGTCCAGCTGTTCTCGCACCTCGCCAATATCGGCGACACCCGCAGCCTGATCCTGCACCCCGCCTCGACGACACACCGCCAATTGAGCGACGAGCAACGCCAGGCCGCCGGCGCCGGTCCCGACGTCATCCGCCTGTCGATCGGCCTGGAATCCGTCGAAGACCTGATCCGCGACCTCGACGAGGCCCTCGCCGCGCACGATTGATGAGCCTCCACCGGCGCGGGAGGGGAGCGAACGGTTAGGGGGGGCCGAGTTCTATGCCCGCGCCACGGCGACGTTGTCGCGCCGCCTGGCGGCGGCCATTGCCCTGTCGAAATCGGTGTCGGTGAAGCCGTAGAGGCGACCGCCACCGCTCAAGATCTTGCCGCCGATCTCGGGGGTGATGCTCGAATTGGTCAGCACTCGGGTCGACACATCGGGGAAGCTCGAGTCGAAATGCGGGAAATCGCTCGACACGCAGATATTGTCCGCGCCGCCGAGCAATTCGACCGTGGCGCCGACCTCGCGCTCGCCGCTCTCGATCGCCGAGAAGCAGTTGCGCTGCCAGTATTCGAAGGGCGACAGCTTCAGATAGGGCGCGTCGGAATCATGGTGCTGGCGCAGGTCCCACTCGATGCGCCCGAGAAGGCCGGGCACCCACCAGCTCTGCGCCTCCAGGAAAGCGACCCGCAGGCGCGGATAGAATTCCAAAATGCCGCCCAGCATCAGCGCGATCAGCGCCAGCTGCATCTCGGTCGAGTGGCTCGCGACGTGTCGCATGAAACGGTTCTCGCCAAAACGCGGCTCGATCGTCGAGTAGTACGACCCGGTGCCCTCGTGGAAGCACAGCGGGACGTCGAGGTCCTGCAACAGGCCGTAGAGCGGGTCCCAGTAATTTGAGTGCCAGTAGCGGCCGTTGACGTAATTGGGCCGTACAAAGGCGCCGACCGCGCCGTACTCCTTGACGCAGCGATAGAGCTCCTGGCAGGCGAGATTGACGTCGTGGACCGGCAGCATCGCCGCCATCTTCAACTGGTCGGGACTGTGCTGGACGAAGTCGTGCAGCCAGTCGTTGTAGGCTCGGCAAATCGCCGCGGAGAATTGCGGGTCCATGTCGTCCCGTGCGAGGAACGACAGACCTGCGGTCGGGAACAATACGGCGATGTCGATCCCTTCCATCTCCATACCGATGACCTGGGCCTCGGGGTCGTAGCCGCGTTCGACCGCAAACATCACATTCGTGTTAGCCCGGCGCGACACGAGCGGGCCGCGCGTGCGGTTGTATTGGGAGATGTTGCCGTCGTTGCTGGTCGGCGTGCCGTCGAAAAACCACAACGGCCGGCCGCGCATTCCGGTCGGGCCGCCGTCGCTCCGCCGCATCGAGGAGGTGACGCGGGACTTGAAGGCCGGATCGAGGTATTTGTCGAACAGGTCCGGCGGCTCCATGATGTGCATGTCGCAATCGACAAACCGGTATCCCTGTTTCATCCGACCCTCCTCGATAGCTGCCTCGGCGGCGCCTTCGAGCATAAGCGCTGCATGCTGGCCGGGATAGTGAATTAGTACGAAATGGTTGTCCCTCGGCGATCCAGGACGCCACAATTTCAGATTGTGTGAGAAATTCAGCCTCCGCTGCATCTGCAGCGGGTCTGCAGCGGAATCTCTCCTTTGGGTTGTGCTGCCTTTTCGACGCGGCCGCGGCGGTTTTGTGAAAGCCCGCTTCCGTCTGCTCTTTGTCCGCCCCCACCGCGGTCCGCCCGGAGAGCCGCTTCGCCAGAAAGTCTGGAACATCAATTGGGCGATTTTTGGATCATGATTGTCGGAAGAGCGCCCCCGTGTCGGATCCCGCTCGCGACAAATTCGGGCGCCGCCGCTATCATTGACGCCTTATGCCACTGGTTCGGAGAAATGTCCGTGCAAAGGGTCGACATCCTCACTATCCAGCGCCTCGGCGCCGCGGAGCGCGCGAAGATCGAGGCGGTCGATCCGGCAGTCCGGTTGACCGATGCCGGCGGCTGGTTCGACGGCGAGTATCGCGAGACCTGGCCTGCGTATACAGCGGCGCGATATCTGCGGCCGGGCTCCGGCGGCGCGGGCACCCGCGAGGACCGCGACCGCCTGCTCGCCGGGGCCGAGGTGATCCTCGGCGGCTGGCCGTTCCCGCTCGACCTGCGCGCCCGGGCGCCGCGGCTAAAATGGTTTCATCAACGCCCGGCCGGTGCCAGCAACCTGCTGCGCGGTGATCTGTGGGGCAGCGATGTCGTCGTCACGACCTCGCGTGGCGTCGGCAGCACATTGGCGATGGCGGAATATGCGCTGGCGGGCATTCTGCATTTCGCCAAAAGCCTCGACTGCGCCGTCGCCGATCGTGGCACCGGCGCCTTCGACCACCGCGCCTATCGGCCGCTTCTGATCGAAGGCAAGACCGCCTGCGTCGTCGGCGCCGGCGGCATCGGGCGCGATGTCGGACGCCTCTGCGCCGCCATCGGCATGCGGGTGGTCGGTACCCGGCGCCACCCTCAATCGGGCGAACCGCTGCCGGCGGGGTTCAGCGAAATGGGCGCCGCCGCGGATCTTGACCGGTTTCTGCCGGACAGCGATTTCGTCGTGATCTGCTGCCAATGGACGCCGGAGACGAACCGGCTGTTCGACAAGGCCCGCTTTGCGCTGATGAAGCGGGGGAGCGTGCTCGTCAATGTGGCGCGCGGCGAGATCGTCGACGAGGGGGCTCTAGCCGAGGCGCTCGGGCGCGACCATTTGCGCGGCGTGGTGCTCGACGTCTATGTCGGGGAATTCGAGCACTTGCCGCTACCGCGCCTCTGGTCCGATCCGAGAGTGCTGATCACGCCGCACGTCTCGGGCGCCAGCGACCAGGACCGCCACGGCGGCATCGACCTTTTCTGCGAAAACCTGCGCGCCCATATCACCGGCCGCCCGCTGCGCAACGTCATCGATTGGCAACGGGGGTATTAGCCGCCCGCCCCGGCCCACAACCCGATCGGGCTCAATAATAAGGGTGATGGGCGTAGCGATAATGGCGGCGATATGCCGAACGCGGCGGGCGTGCCGGTGTCGTGGCAGCGCCGGCTACGGCACCCAACCCGCCGCCCACTGCCGCACCGATGCCGGCACCACGCCCGCCGCCGGCGATCGCGCCGATGACAGCCCCGGTGCCGGCGCCGACAAGACCACCTCCGAGCGCGCGGTCGCCTGGATTATAGGGGTCCGCATGCGCGGCTGCCGCCAACAGCCATCCGGCGCCGATCACGCTCGCAACAGTCGATCGCTTTCTCATTCGCTGCCTCCGACGAGCTGAGGGGCCAGAGACCTTCGAGATGCCGACGATGGGTAGAAGAGGTTCTGGCGCAGTTCCCGTTGTGCAAACGGCCGGAATTGCAGTTCCGTTCCGGGTGGCGCCTCCGGCCGAGGGCCTCCCGGTTGGGGCGATCGGGCGCGGGGGCCGCAGCAGACCGGGCGCGGCGCCGTCTGGAAGGTTCAGCAAAAGCCGCCGAGGCGAATTGGTCGTGGTATGCAGTGATGTAGCACCGGATACCTCGGGCTGTCGTTCCGGTTCTAAACCGGGGCAGCGGCGATCCGTGTCCGCCGGGCCTGACCGTTGGAGAGCATTGCGATGAGGCCGATACCGGTCGGAGTAAAAGGCTCCTTCACCCTCCTCGTCCAACCGGAGCATCTGGCGAACCGGTTCAAGGACGCGATGCTGCCGCCGGTGTTCGCCACGCCGGTCATGATCATGGTCATGGAAAACGCCGCGCTCAACGCGATCAAGGCTTACCTCGATCCCGGCGAGAGCGCGGTCGGCACGGAGGTCAATGTTCGCCATCTCGCCGCGACACCGGGCGGGCGGGTGGTCCTCGGCGAGGCCGTGGTGACAAAAGTCGAGGACCGGCAGATCGAGTTCACGGTCCGAGCGAGCGAGGGCGGCCGAGAAATCGGGGCCGGCTCGCATTCCAGAACCGTGATCGACATGGCCAAATTCGCACGGCGGCTCGGCTAAGCGGATCGCCCTTTCTGCGCGGCCCGCAGAATGTTCGGATCGAGCTCTTGGACCGAAACGCCGCCTGTCATTCTCCTTCGCCCCGCAAGCGGGCTGAGGTGCTAGACGAGATGCGGTATCAATTCGCCCCAGCGATCGAGGATCGGGAGGATTTCGCCGGTACGCGCCGAGGGCAGGCTGACGACCACCCGGGCGATCCCCAAATCGCGATAGCGCCGCAGCCATTACCGATCTTCCGCGATCCCCCAGACCGTGGCAGGGACTGACGCGAGGTCGCGCCCGGCCTCGGCCGCCATTTGCCGAAACCGCAGCAGAAATTCGGTGACGTCGCCATATTGCGGTCGGCTGGCATGCGGGATCCAGCCATCGCCGTAGGCGAGCGCGCGCCGGGCGGCATAAGGGAAGGCGCCGTCGACGATCACCGGCGGATAAAGCGCGTGGCGAAGGCGGTGCCGTGGTCGGCCATCTCCTCGGCGTTCCAGCCGCCGCCGATTCCGAACAGAAACCGCCCGTCTGAAACCTGGTCGATCGAGGCCCCTCTCAGCGCGAGCGCCGCTCGCGCCTGTCGGGTGGCGCATCTGAGGATGCGCCAGGCTTTGCCGTCTGGATAGGATCGCGTTGGGCGACGAGGCACACCCCGGTCCCGACCTTCGAGGTCTTTGTCGCCACCGCCGCGGCGGTGGCGACACGAAAGGGTCCATCGCGTCGCAATATTTTTTCGGCAGTTCGCCCCCTTGCGGGAACGGCGTCTTTCGCGATGTCGGGATTGCGAATGCTCGGGCGCCGCTACGGATTCGAAGCCGCGCGCCTCGACCGCCTTTGCGAGTTCTCCGGGCGCCATCGAGTAGTCGGTGAGGAACATTGCCGCACCGAAATCCATGCGCTCCTCCCGGACGCGGGCGGCGGGCCGCCCCGAAGCCTATCTAGGCGAGACGGACCCTGACGGCTTCGGGGCCTTTGCGGCCCTCGGCAATGTCGATCAACACGCGCTGCCCTTCATTGAGGGTGGCGACCCCGGATCGCTCGAGCACCGAGGCGTGCACGAAAGCATCCTTTCCGCCTTCGTCGCGAACGATGAAGCCGAAGCCCTTTTGGGCATTGAACCACTTCACCGTGCCGGCTTCCTCGACGGTCGCCTCGGTGGAGGGTGCCGCACGTCCCGCTGCCGGATAGGCCGGCCGCCGCGCCGCGGCTGGTGCCGCGGTGCTGCTGTCGACACTGAGGACTTCGATGACCTGGGGTCCCTTTTGCCCCGGCGCCACGCGGATCTCGAGCGTTTCGCCCGCCTGCACCGCGGTGATGCCGTTGCGCTCGAGCACGCTGGCATGGAGGAACGCGTCCCCCGAGCCGTCCGTCAGCTCGACAAACCCGAAGCCTCTTTCGGGCTTGAACCATTTGACGACGGCGCGCACGGGCGGACCCGACGGTGTGTCAAAGCGCGGTTGGGGGACGCGCGGGGGGCCGCCAAATTCGCGGAGATGCGGGTCATAGCCGTCGTCGTCGAAATCGCGGCGCCGGGTCTGACGAAAATTCCTGTCTCTGATCAAGTCAACTTCCTGTCGAGTCGGTTTACGGCCCGTTTGGGACCGCAGGAGTCGATTGTTCCAAAAAATCGACGCGGGCGCGAGCGGATTAATTGTGACAATGACGCCGGATAGAAACCGGCCGGTCGCCGGTCCATCCTGTCTGGCTCGTAGCCGGTCACCCTGCGCCTCCGCGATGTCCGGGTGCATGATTGCCGCGTGGAACACCTGAGGTTCGCCGAAGTTCCATTTGCCGCGGGGTCCCCAAACGGCCACGAAACGTATAGTCGAGGACGGGCCGGCTGGTGAAACGGCAGGTAAATAAACCGTAGCGCCCGGCGGTGGAACCACGCTATATGACCCGCTGTTTCGGCTTCGCCCTAGCGGATTTGGCAAGCAGGAGGTTGATGGAATGCTCAAAAAACTCGCAGTAGCGATCGGCGCATTCGGCATGGCCGCAGGCGCTCTGGCGCTGGAGACCCCGGCGCAAGCGCAAGCCGTGAAAGCGGGGGTGCTGACCTGCAACGTCTCCAGCGGCTTCGGTTTTATCTTCGGCTCGTCGCGGGCGGTAAACTGCACCTTTTCGCCGGGTGGCGGCCCGCCGCAACACTACGGCGGAGCGATCAACAAATTCGGCGTCGATATCGGCTATGTCCAGGGCGCGGTGATGATCTGGGCGGTGTTCGCGCCAACCACCAACCCCGGACCGGGCTCGTTGGCAGGCACTTATGTCGGCGCCACCGCGAGCGCCACGGTCGGGGTTGGGGTCGGGGCCAATGTGCTGGTCGGCGGCTCCGGAAATTCCGTCTCACTGCA
>Ga0209656_10001169_pt1 | contig 17017 bp, 16 predicted proteins | sample BogFormECP12_OM2_FD_188239 | JGI IMG/M metagenome (GOLD analysis project Ga0209656, IMG submission 188239) | Bog forest soil microbial communities from Calvert Island, British Columbia, Canada - ECP12_OM2 (SPAdes) (version 2) | ecosystem: Environmental > Aquatic > Freshwater > Wetlands > Bog ... | reverse complement strand
ACGACGCTCGCATCAAGCTCAAGCACCTATACCCCGTGCTTTAGATGAATCGGCCGACTAGTCCTTATCTCGCGCTGTCCAGCCCCGTGACTGGGCCGGCGTCCCCTCGCGCCCTATGAGCAGGCACGCGTCGCCATAGGAGTAAAAGCGATACCCCGCTTCGATCGCGTGTGCATAGGCCCTCCTTATCGTCTCGAGCCCGCTGAAGGCGCTCGCCAGCATGAGGAGCGTCGATCGCGGCAGATGGAAATTGGTCATCAGCACGTCGACCGCGCGGAACCGGTAGCCGGGCGTGATGAAGATCGAGGTCTCGCCGGCGAACGAATGAATGCGCCCCTCTTCGTCCGCGGCGCTCTCGAGCAGGCGGGCGGAGGTCGTGCCGACGCAGACTATGCGTCCCCCGTTCCGACGCGTGGCGTTGAGCGCCGTCGCAGTCGCGGAGTCGATCGCGCCCTCCTCCGCATGCATCGCATGATCTCTCGTGTCCGGGACCTTCACCGGCAGGAAGGTGCCGGCTCCGACATGCAGCGTGACCCGATGAAGCGAGACGCCGCGCGCGGCGATGCGCTCGACCAGCGCCGGCGTGAAATGGAGGCCCGCGGTCGGCGCAGCGACGGCCCCGGGTTCGGCGGCGAATATCGTCTGATAGTCAGCCCGGTCCTTCTCGCCGGGCGCGCGGCGCGCCGCGATATAGGGCGGCAGGGGAGGCGCGCCGAGGCGCTCGATCGCCTCGTCGAGGGCGGCGCCCGCAAACTCGAAACGCAAAAGGACCTCGCCCGCCTCCCCCTTCTCTTCGATTTCGGCGTCGAGCGCCGCCAGGAGACAGACGCGGCTTTCGGCCGTCTCGCCGAACCGGATGCGCTCGCCGGCCTTCAGCTTCTTGGCGGGGCGAGCGAGCGCTCGCCAGCGGCAGTCGTCGACGCGGCGGATCAGGGTCGCCTCGATCGACGCGGCCGCCTCGCCCCGAACGCGCACCCCCTCGAGCCGCGCGGCGATGACGCGCGTATCATTGACGACGAGCGCGTCGCCCGCGCGCAGAAAGTCCGGCAGGTCGGAGACGCGGGAATCCGTTAGCGCCCCATCGGCCCCGACGACGAGCATCCGCGCGGTGTCTCGGGGCGCGGCGGGCTCGAGCGCGATCCGCTCCGGCGGGAGGTCGAAATCGAAGGCGTCGACGCGCATAATGAGCTTCAGAGGAGGCGGCGCCCGTCGCCACGAACGCGGATGTCCGGCACGATCCTCGGATCACGTCTGGGGACGGCCGTGACCAGCCTTGACGACCGCCCGCTCAGTTCAGCGTCGCCTTGATTATCTTGTCGGGATCCCTGACCGGTTCGCCGCGCTTGATCTTGTCGACGTTCTCCATCCCCGAGGTCACCTTGCCCCAGACCGTGTACTGGCGGTCGAGGAAGCGGGCGTCGCCGAAGCAGATGAAGAACTGCGAATTGGCCGAGTTCGAGCTCGAAGCGCGCGCCATCGAGACCGTCCCCCGAACATGCGGCTCGGCGTTGAACTCAGCTTTGAGGTCGGGATATTTCGACCCGCCGGTTCCGGTCCCATGCGGACAGCCGGTCTGGGCCATGAAGCCGTCGATCACTCGGTGAAAGACGACGCCGTCATAGAATCCCTCGGAGACGAGACGCTTGATGTGGGCGACGTGACCCGGCGCTACGGCCGGATTCATTTCGATGACGACCGGGCCTCTGGTGGTTTCCAGGGTCAGCGTGTTTCCTGTGCTCATCCGTTGAAACTCCTCGTTATTTCGATGCGCCCGCCATGCGCATGGTCACGATCTTGTCCGGGTTCGTCACCTGGCCGTTGTTGGCTTCGGTTCCAGCCTTGATCTTGTCGACGACGTCCATGCCGGAGACGACCTCGCCGAAGGCGGTGTACTTGCCGTCGAGGAAGCCTGCGTCGCCGAAGACAATAAAGAACTGCGAATTGGCCGAATCCGGGTCCTGCGAACGCGCCATGCCGACGATGCCGCGGGTGAAATGCGTCTGATTGAATTCCGCCGGGATGTTGGGCAGGTCCGAACCCCCTGACCCCGTGCCTGTCGGATCACCGGTTTGCGCCATGAAACCGGGGATGACGCGATGAAAGACGATGCCGTCATAGAACCCGCGCTTCACCAACGTCTTGATCTGCGCGACATGCTTTGGCGCCCAGTCGGGACGGAGCCGGATGACGACCTTGCCGTTTTTGGTCGTCAGGATGACGGTATTGTCCGCTTCCGCAGCCGCCCAGGCGGACGGAGCGGCAAGAAGAGGAAGCGCCAGCGCGGCGCGGCGGCTGAAAAGGAACATGCAGGGCCTCGGATTGCGGCGGCGGCGGCGGGATCGCCGGCGCGGCGTGATAGCAGGTTAAAGGCGCATTGCAACCGCATGAGCGGGCGTCGGCCGTCCGCGACGATCTGTCTCCGTTTGGCCACAGTTCAGGGGCAGCGCACGCCAAATTTCGCCGCTTTTGCAAAATAGCTGGATTGCGGCGGCTGAAGGGCGCATAGTGGGTGGGAGGCCGCCTGGCGCCGGCTCGACTCACTAAACTCGTGGCGTGTGTGAATGAATTGCATCCCACTGGCCCTGGCAGGATTTGTTGTGCTTTTCGCGACCCCGCTCGCCGCCCAACCCGTCTCCCGGATCTGCGATTACAAGGGCGAGGGGAAGTTCGGACCTCTCCAAGTCTCGTTCGACGAAGCGAGCCGCTCGGTGACAGTGAAAACGCGCGACGGACAGGTCTGGCGGTATCAGGATGGCGCCACCGGACCGATCAACCCGTCCAGCGCGAAAGACGATTTGGGCCCGGTCGAGCAATTCGTCAAATTGAGCGCCGACCGGGTCGAGGTCGGCTTCCGGTGGCCGGACGACGGATCGACCGGCCACCTTTCCTATTTCGACCCCGCGTCGTTCAAGAATCCCGCCAAGCGTTGCCTGTGGCGTTCCTTGTCGGACTTCGGGACCGGCTAGCGGCGATCGGATAGCCGCTCGGCGACGAAGGCGGCAGGCGAGCCCTCGCGAGGACACTCACGGGACAGGTTGATGGCTGACGCTGGGCCATATCCCAGTGTCTGTCTCGCAAGCCTTCCCTACTCCGCCGCCACTTTCGGCAGATTGGCAAGCGAGGCTTCGAGCATCGCCTCGTCGTAATCCTGATCGACGAGCTTGCCGGCGAAATAGTCGGCGTAGGCCTGCATGTCGAAATGACCGTGGCCGCAAAGGTTGAACAGGATTGTCGGCGACCTACCCTCCTCCCGCGCCTTCACCGCTTCGTCGATCGCGCCTTTGACCGCGTGATTGGCTTCCGGCGCCGGCACGATCCCCTCGGCGCGCGCAAACAGCACCCCGGCCTCAAAGCACGGCGTCTGATGATAGGCCCGCGCCTCAATGAGGCCGAGCTCCTTGCAGTGGCTGACCAGCGGCGACATCCCGTGATAGCGCAGGCCGCCGGCATGGAAACCCGGCGGAATGAACGTGGAGCCTAGCGTGTGCATCTTGACCAGCGGCGTCAGATGGGCCGTGTCCCCGAAATCAAAGGCGTATTTGCCGCGGGTTAGCGACGGACAGGCCGCGGGCTCGACCGCGATAATCCGCACATCTCGCTTGTGGCTGAGTTTCGCGCCGAGGAACGGGAAGGCGATCCCGGCGAAATTCGAGCCGCCGCCCGTGCAGCCGACGACGATGTCGGGATAGGCGCCCGCCAGCTCCATCTGCGCGATCGCTTCCTGGCCGATCACGGTCTGATGCAGGAGCACGTGATTGAGCACGCTGCCGAGCGCATATTTGGTGTCGTCGTTCTGCGCCGCGACCTCGACGGCTTCCGAAATCGCAATTCCGAGGCTACCGGGGGAGTCCGGATGTTCGGCCAGGATTCCCCGCCCGGAAGCGGTCTCCATGCTTGGGCTCGGGACACATTGCGCGCCGTATGTCTCCATCAACGCCCGCCGATACGGCTTCTGGTTGTAGGAGACCCTGACCATGTAGACCTTGACGTCGAGCCCGAAGAGCGCCCCGGCGAAAGCGAGCGCAGACCCCCACTGCCCGGCCCCGGTCTCGGTCGAGAGCTTTTTCACTCCCTCCGCCTTGTTGTAATAGGCCTGCGCGACCGCAGTATTCGGCTTGTGGCTGCCGGCAGGGCTTACGCCCTCGTATTTGTAGAAAACGCGCGCCGTAGTGCCGAGCTTCTTTTCGAGCGCATGTGCGCGATAGAGCGGGGTCGGGCGCCACATCCGGTAGATGTCGCGCACCGGTCCCGGAATCTCGATGTGCCGCTCGGCCGAGACTTCCTGGCCGATGAGCGCCATCGGGAAAAGCGGCGCGAGGTCGGCGGGACCGATCGGCTGACCGGTGCCGGGGTGCAGAGCCGGCGGCGGCGGAGCCGGCAGATCGGCCACGAGGTTGTACCAGCCGTGCGGAATCCGGTCCTCGCCCATCACATATTTGTGCTGATCGCTCAAATGTCCCTCCCGACGACGCCGCATCCTGGGGCGGCTTGGACGCACGCTAACACATCGACTTGCCTTCATTGAAAGGCTTTTTTCTCGCGGCGCGCGAGGCGAATCACGTGGGAATGCGCGCGGACGGCGCCGGGGACCCCTGCGGTTCGCCTGTGGTCGGATCGCTTGACAGAGCGGGAGGCGCTGCGCCATCAGGCGCCTTCGGCCCCGGAGCCGATTGGCTTGGCCGAGCGATGATCGATTTCAAAGACCTGCGTTACCGGCTGGAATATGCCGGGTTTCGACTGATCCAGGCAGCGATATTCGCCCTTCCGCTGGAGGCCGCGTCACGCGGATCCGGAATGGCGTGGCGATTGATTGCGCCGCATCTCTACCGTCAGAAGCGCGTGCTCAACAACCTGGCGCTCGCCTACCCGGAAATGCCACTCAAGCAACGCAAGAGGATCGCCGCCGACATGTGGGAGAACCTCGGCCGCACCTTTGCAGAGTCCTTCCACCGCGATGAGGTCCTTGGCGGGGGGCGCATTCGGTTCGAGCCGGAGGAACGGTACGACGAGATCGCCCACGGCGGCCCTTGCGTCATGTGCGCCCTGCACCTGGGCAACTGGGAGATCGTGGCGCAGGTGGGCAAACATGTGGGGAAGCCGCTGACCGGCGTCTATCAGCGCCTCAGCAACCCGTATGTCGAGGAGGCGACCTTCAAGTTGCGCGCGCCCCTTTACGAGGGCGGCCTTCTGCCGAAGACCCCCGCGACCGCGCGCGCGATGCTGCGCAAGGCGAAGGAAGGAGGGTATCCGTCGTTTCTCGCTGACCTCCGCGACGACCGCGGCGCGCCGGTGCCCTTTTTCGGACGCCCTGCGCTGTCGAACGTCTTTCCGGCGCTGCTTGCGCGAACGACCGGCCTGCCGCTCTACGCATTCGCAGCGTTCCGGCTTCCCAACGTGCGATTCTCGATCCGCGCCGAGCCGGTGCCGGTTCCGCAGACCAACGACCGCGAGGCCGACGCGCTCGTCGCGACCGCCTCCCTGCAAGCGCAGTTCGAAGCCTTCATCCGCGAGGCGCCGGAACAGTGGATGTGGGGCCACCGGCGCTGGGATTAGCTGGCGAAAGGCTGAACCTCGTCGTCGGCGCCGGGTGCGCCGGTCGAAAGCACGCAAGGGAATTGGCCGACTGTCCGCCGAATTAGAGTTGCCCAGACCCTTCTGGGACGGCTAAGTCTCCTAAACGACGCCTCCAGGCTGACTGTGCAATGACCGTGTGTTCGACTTTCTGAGGGCGAACGATGTCCGGGCCCAAGTTTTTGATCGTTCTGATCAAGCCGTCGCATTACGACGACGACGGCTATGTCATCCAATGGCGGCGCTCGACAATCCCCTCGAACAGCCTCGCCAGCGTCTACGGCCTGCTCGCGCAATGCGCCGACGAACGCGTCCTCGGTCCCGACGTGGATATCGAGATCGACGTCTATGACGAATGCAACACAATCGTCGACATTCCCGGGATTTCCAACCGGATCAAGGCCGCCGGCGGCGGCTTTGTCGCACTCGTCGGCGTTCAGTCGAATCAGTTTCCCCGTGCGCTCGACATCGGGCGCCAGTTTCGCGCTAGCGGCATAACGGTCGCCGTCGGCGGCTTCCATGTCTCCGGTTGCATGGCCATGCTGCCCGAATTGCCGCCGGACCTGAAGGAAGCTCAGGCGCTCGGCATGATCCTTTACGCCGGCGAGGGCGAAGGCCGCCTCGAAGGGCTGCTGCGCGATATCAACGCCGGCGAGGCCAAGCCGGCATATAATTACCTGAACGACATGCCGGATATGGCGTCGGCCGCGATTCCGGTGCTGCCGCGTCCCGTCGTCACCAGGGTGGCCGGCCATTACACGAGCTTCGACGCCGGGCGCGGCTGCCCGTTCCAGTGCAGCTTCTGCACCATCATCAACGTCCAGGGACGCAAGTCCCGCTATCGAACCGCCGACGATGTCGAGGCGATCGTGCGCGCTAACGCCGCTCAGGACGTGACGCGCTTCTTTGTCACCGACGACAATTTCGCCCGCAACCGCAACTGGGAGCCGATCCTCGATCGTCTTATCGAACTGCGCGAAGTCCAGGGCTTCAAGATCAGGCTCCTCCTGCAGGTCGACACGCTCTGCCACCGCATTCCGGGCTTCATCGAGAAGGCGGCCCGCGCCGGATGCAACGCCGTATTCATCGGCCTCGAGAACATCAATCCCGAGTCGCTCATGGGCGCGAAGAAGCGGCAGAACAAGATCTGGGAATATCGCGACATGCTGCAGGCGTGGCGCGGCGCCAAGGTCATGACCTGGGCCGGCTATATCCTCGGCTTCCCGACCGATACGCCGGAAACCATTGCGCGCGACATCGAGACCATCAAGCGCGAACTGCCGATCGACATCCTCGAATTCTTTTTCCTGACCCCCCTGCCCGGCTCCGAGGACCACAAGACGCTCTACCTTAAGGGCGCGCGCATGGATCCCGACATGAACAATTACGATCTCGAGCATGTTTGCGCCGATCACCCGATCATGTCGGCCGACACATGGCGCGGCGTCTATCGCGACGCCTGGGCGCGCTATTACTCCGACGCGCATGTCGAGACCGTGCTCCGGCGCGCGGTCGCGAGCGGCATCAATCCGAAGAAGATCGTCGACGCGATGACGGTTTTTTGCGGATCGTCCCGGATCGAAGGCGTGCACCCCCTGCAGTTCGGCTATGTCAGGCGCAAGATCCGCACACAGCGTCGGCATGGGCTGCCGGTTGTCAACCCGCTCGTCTTCTATCCTTGGCGCGCGCTCGACTTTGCCAAGGTCGCCGCGAATTGGGCGGCGCTGGCGCTGCGCTATCGGGCGATCCTGCGTCGCGTCCTCTCCGACAAGGAGGGCGGGTCTTATGTCGACGAATCGCTGCGCCCGCCGACCGAAGCGGATCGGAACGCCGATTTCGTAACGGCTTTCGCCGACAAGATTCCCGATACCTACGGCGCGCCAAAGCGGCAGGTCGCGCGCGCGGCAGAGTGAAAGGCGGCGCCGTTGGCGCTAGACTGACGGCTCCAATTCTCGCGCCAGAGCAATTCCGCGCTCCTCCAATCGGTCGCGTATCACGTCAATCGGCTCGCGGCGATCAACCCAGGGCGAGATGGCGCTGCGGATCCGCGACTTCAGCTCATCGCGTCCGCCGCCGTAGGAAACATACGGAGCGCAGCGGGTCTGTCCAGTTTCCGGAATGCCATATCTCCGGAAATACTCGGCGAAGTTGACTGCGCTTTCGTCCACACACGTCAGAGTCTCGACCGGAGCGCCTTCGGCATAGATTGCGTCGTGACTTTCCAACATGATGTGAAAGAATTCCAATTCACCAACGTCATGCGCCTCGTGGAGCGTGATGGTCGTGCCGTTGATCAGGTTCTCGGCAGGTATCAGGAGCCCGTCGATAAGCAAGCCATGCCGCCCGGTCACAAAAAGGTCGGCATGTGGAACATCGGGCGCAAGCGCCGAGCGGGCGACCCGAACCGGCAACGCCTCCTTCGCCCACGGCCGCGAAGGATCGCTCTTCCTTATTGGGTAGCGTCCGATCCACTGGATGGGACGGACGCCGCCGAACACGGTCGGCAGCAGATCGCCGATTGCAAGGTCTTCGATCTTGCGCTGGCCGGCGGCGGTCTGCATGTTTGTGCCTCGCAGCAGGCACATGCCGTGATGATGTAGTAAGCTGAGGTCCAGCACCTGCGCGCGCTCGCTGGGCTTTCACCAGGGCCACGGCCCCGAGGATCGCGCCCATCTTCGCGATGTTGCGACGCGTTCGCTGTTCCTTCGAATTCAAGATGCTCGGCTCGTTCATGGTCGGCCTCCCCAAGAGAGCACGGAAAATGGGCCCCGCTTCGCTGCCTTTGCGCGCTGGCCGGCAACTCAGCCAAACAGTAATCGCTCATCTGGAACGTTAGTCATGCGCAAATACTCTCGCGGCGGCAAGCGGCCGTTCGGCATTTATGGTTGGATATTTCGGATAGTGTCCTTGACCGTTTGAGGTATGCCGCGGTGGCCCGGGTCTTCAGCGGGGCGCGGGGCGCGCCGCATGCCGAACCCCGCGCGGCGGTGCGCCTCGCCTACCCCGAGAAATCTTTCGGCGGGCTGAACTCGCGCCTGGGCCGACCATAGCGCGCTCCCTCCCCTTCGCGCCGCTCCCGTGGCAGGATGCGCGGGTCACATTAGAGAAGGAGCCCGCCCCTGCGCATCGCGACCTGGAACGTCAACTCCGTCCGCCAGCGGCTGCCGCACCTTCTCGGCTATCTCAAGGAGGCGAGCCCCGACGCGCTCTGCCTGCAGGAGATCAAGTGCCTCGACGAGCAGTTTCCGCGCCTCGAAGTCGAGGACCTCGGCTACAATGTCGAGACGCATGGGCAAAAGGGGTTCAACGGCGTCGCCATCCTCGCCAGGCGCCCGTTCGAGGTCGCCCGTGGCCTGCCGGGCGACGACGCCGACACGCAGTCGCGCTACATCGAGGCGGTCATCCCGACCGACAGCGGCGCCGCGGTGCGGGTCGCCAGCATTTATCTGCCGAACGGCAATCCGCCTGACACCGAGAAATACCCCTATAAGCTCGGCTTCATGGACCGGCTCATCCGCCATGCCAAGAAGCTCATGGATTACGAGGAGCCGCTGATCCTCGCCGGCGACTTCAACGTGATCCCCGAGCCGATCGACGCCGCGCGCCCCGAAGTCTGGACCTCGGACGCGCTGTTCCTGCCCCAGACCCGAGCGAAATATCGCGAACTCGTTGCGCTCGGCCTGACCGACGCGCTCCGCGCGACCACCGAGGCGGGCGGGCTCTTCACGTTCTGGGATTATCAGGCGGGCGCCTGGCAGAAGAACAACGGCATTCGCATCGACCATCTGCTCCTGTCGGCGCAGGCGGCCGACCGGCTCGTGTCGGTCGAGATCGACAAGGCCATGCGCGGGCGGGACAGGGCCTCGGACCACACGCCGATCCGCATCGAGCTGGCGGTCTAGAGGGGGCGCGTTCATCCGAAATGGGGGAGCAGCGCGATGGCGGCGTTTCCCCGCCGTCGAATGTCTCGGGGCAAACGTCTTTGGACGGTTCTAAATTTTGTATTTGCGGTCCCCACAAAATCGCTCAATGCTGCAGTTTAGAACGATCCAAAAAAACGTCGGCGAGGAAGCGTTTGCACGCCACGGTGAAGGACATCGCTCGGCATGCGGGGGTGTCGCCTGCAACGGTTTCTCTCGTTTTGAGAAAAAGCCCGCTTGTCGCCAACGCGACCAGAGAGCGGGTAGAGTCCTCGATGGATTCCCTTGGATACATTTATCATCGGGCGGCAGCGAACTTGCGCGCGCGGCTGACCCACACCATCGGCCTCGTCATCTGCGAAATCACGAACCCGTTCTACGCCGAGCTGACGGCGGGCATCGACGAGGCGCTAGACCGCGCCGGATGGGTGGCGTTTCTCGCCAACACCGCGGAGTCGCCTTCCCGGCAGGAGCGGTTCATCGCCCGGATGCGCGAGCACAGGGTCGACGGCATTTTGCTGGCCCCCGCCGAAGGCACGTCACCGCGAACAATTGACCAATTGAGGCGTCAAGGCGTGCCCGTGGTTCAGATACTAAGACGCGTCGGTCGCCAAAGCGCGGATCATGTAAGCGCCGACTTCCGACTCGGCATGACCTTGGCCGCCGAGCATCTGATCCGTCTCGGCCACAAGCGGATCGCCTTCGTCGGCGCGGCGAGAAGAGTTTCACCCGCAAGGGAGCGCACGCAAGCATTCCGCGACACCCTGACGCATCATGGACTGGCCCTCGGCCCGATCGTCAACTGCATGCCGACCCGCGAGGACGGGGCGAACGCCGTCGAGCGATTGTTTCGAGGCGGGCGGAACGAGCCCACCGCCGTCCTATGCTACAATGACCTTTGCGCGCTGGGACCTTTGCGCGCTGGGCGTCATGGTCGGCCTTGTCGACCGGGGTCTGGCGCCCGGCGGCGACGTGGCGGTCGTCGGCTTCGACGATATCCCTGAAGGCGCGATGCACCGGCCTGCGTTGACGACGGTCGCCGTCGAGCCCCGCCGGATTGGCGAGGAAGCCGCCAATCTCTTGCTTCGCCGAGTGAAGGCGCCTGACGGCGCGCCGGAAACGATCATCCTGCCGCCGAAGCTCGTCGTTCGCGAGAGCTGCGGCGAGCGACGGATCCATCAATGAATGCTGCGCGTCGGGAGGACGCGAAAATGAAGAAGGGAGGAACTGCGATGTCTGCGAAACTTTGTCGCTTTGCCGTGCTTGCCGGTTCGACCATCGCGTTGACCGGTTGCTTGTTGCCTGCCTCGGCCTTTGCTGACGCGGTGTCTGACGCGAAGACAGCAGTCGCTAAATACGCCGGACCGCAGACCACGTGGGAGGGTCCGACTAAAGGCCCGAAGCCGGAACCCGGGAAGAAGGTCGTCTTTCTGTCCGGCGACGAGCAGAACGACATTTCGCATCTCTATGGCGTCTACATCAAGGAGGCCGGCGAGAAGCTCGGTTGGAACGTCACCGTGATCGACGGCAAAGGCAGCCCCACCTCGTGGCTTGCGGGGATGAACCAGGCGATCGCATTGAAGCCGGATGGAATCGCGCTTTTCGCCGACGCCGCCAGCCTGCAAGACCCGATCAAGGCCGGCGTGGCGCAGGGCGTCAAGTTCGTCGGCCTCCACGCCGCCGGGTTGCCGGGGCCACAGCCGAACCTCAATCTCTTCGTCAACATCCAGGAGGATCCGCGCGAAATTGGCAAAGCCGAGGCGGACTGGGCGATCGCCGATTCCGACGGCAAGGCTCATGTCGTCGTCCTCAGCCACAACGAATATGCGATCGCCAAGGTCAAATCGACAGCCACCAAGGACGAGATCGAGAAATGCCCCGGCTGCAAGGTGCTGGACTACGTCAACTCTCCCGCATCGGAAGCCGCGCAGCGTCAGCCGCAGCTGACTACAAGCTGGGTTCAGCGCTTCGGGCTTCCCATCTACGCGACTTCAGTCGGCGACAACGATTGGGACTTCGCCGTCCCGGTCCTGCGTTCGGGAGGCGTCGATCCTGCCCAGGCGAAGCTGATCGCCGCCGATGGGAATCGCTCGGCCTATGACCGCATCCGCAAGGGCGACCAGTATCAAACCGTGACCGTTTCGGAGCCAATCGAATTGCAGGCGTGGCAGGCGATCGACGAGTTGAACCGAGCATTCCACAACGAGCCCCCGAGCGGATTCGTGCAGCCGCCGTTTCTGGTCACCAAAGAGAACATTCACGCGGAGGGCGGCGATCAGAACACGTTCATCCCCAGCAACAACTACAAGGAGCATTATCTCGAAATCTGGGGCGTCAAGTAGCCGGATACGCCCCGGCGGGGCCGACCCGCCGGGGCGTTCGGAGCTCTCCTCTTGATTGAGCCGCATACGGAACATTCGATCGTGGAGCGTGTCGAACAACCCCGTGCCGACGGCGGGCCGGCCCCCATTCTCGCCATGACCGGCCTCGTCAAACGCTTCACCGCCACGCTTGCGCTCGACCACGTCGACTTCGACGTCCGTCGCGGGGAGGTTCATGCGCTCCTCGGCCAGAACGGGGCCGGCAAGTCCACGCTCATAAAAATTCTGGCCGGCGTCTACGCCGCCGACGCAGGCGAGTTACGATTCGCCGGAAGACTGGCGCATCCGGGAACGGACGCGCTGCCGATCGCATTCATTCACCAGGACCTGGGCCTCGTCGAATGGATGACGGTGGCCGAAAACGTCGCGATTCAGACCGGCTATCCGCGCTCCCCCGGCGGCCTCATATCCTGGCGGCGCGTTCGTGACGCCGCGGCGGAGGCGCTGGCCATCATGGGCAGCGATCTCGACCCGGACGCGCCGATATTGTCGCTTCCGGCCGCCGAGCGTTCGCTCGTCGCCATCGGCCGGGCGCTCGCAATCAAGTCGGACATTGTCGTTCTCGATGAACCGACCGCGGCGCTGCCGGAGGCCGACGTCGAACGATTGCTCGACACGCTCAGACGTCTTCGAGCCAACAATATTGGGGTCGTCTTTGTCACCCACCGTCTGGACGAGGTCTTCCGCATCGCCGACCGGGTCACGGTTCTACGCGACGGGCGTCGGCTCGCCACAGTGCCAACGGGGGAAACGAACGCCGCGGACCTGGTGCAGATGATTGTAGGGCGCTCGATGACCGATGCATTCGTGAGGCCGGCGCCGGCGTCCGACCGCCGCACTCTCTCGGTTCAGGACCTTGCGGCTGAACATGCCGGCCCGGTGTCCTTTTCCGTCGCCGCGGGCGAAACCCTGGGTCTGGTCGGCCTGCGCGGCGCCGGCCATCACACCATCGGGCGGGCCATCTTCGGTCAGACGCGGATCGCCGGGGGCCGTTTGCTGCTCGATGGCGAGACGATCGCCCCCAGGAGTCCGGCGGAAGCCATGGCCTTGGGGATCGGCTTCGTATCGAGCCGCCGCGCCGAGGAGGGCATAGCCTCGAATCTGGCGGTGCGGGAGAACATCTACATGAATCCGACAGCGAGCGGCAAACGCGTGCTCGAATTCATCCCTCGCGCGACGGAGCTCAACCAGGCTTGGGCGGCGGCGAAGCGCTTTTCCATCAAGGCGGCGTGCATGGAGCAGCCGGCGGCGACGCTTTCCGGCGGAAATCAGCAGAAGGTGATCATTGCGCGCTGGATGGAGGCGAATGTCAGGCTGCTCATTCTCGAGGAGCCGACCATCGGCGTTGACGTCGGAGCGAAGGCGGACATCTATCACCTGCTTCAGCTCTCGCTGCGCAACGGACTGGCCGTTCTGCTGATTTCATCGGATTTCGAAGAGGTCGAGCGCATTTGCCATCGCGCGCTGGTCTTCAGCCGGGGTCGGCTGGCGGCGGAGATTCCCCGCGAGGCCCTGACGGTCGCGGCATTGACGGCATCCGCGTCAGGCGGGACGTCGACCGCCCGACACGGAGGAACCCAATGAGCCCTGTCGCCGGCCGCTCCTTCGGCGCCGTCCTTACTCGGGCGATTTCCGTCTGGGGACTGCTGGTGCTGTTCGTCCTGCTCGTCGTCGTCTTTTCCCTGCTGAAGCCGGATACGTTCCTCACCTATTTCAACATTCGCTCCATTCTCAGCAACAAGTCGGTGCAGCTCCTGGTGGCCCTCTCGGTGTTCGTCCCGATGGTGGCCAATCAGTTCGACCTCTCGGCCGGCTTCAACGTCGGCATCTCGCAGGTGCTGGCGATCGGACTCCAGGGCCAGGGCTTGCCGTGGTGGGCGGCCGTTTCAGCCGTGCTCTTGATGGGCGCTACGGTCGGGCTGGCGAACGGGCTCTTGATCACCCGCGTCAAGATCGATTCTTTTATCGCGACGCTCGGAACCGGCACGATTCTCTATGGGCTCAACGCATGGTACACCGGCGGGCAGCAGGTGCTCGCCACGCTCCCGCCCGAGTTCCTGGCGATCTCGGGCCGCATCTGGATCGTCCCTGCGCCGGCGGTCTATGCGCTTGTCGCGAGCCTGACGCTGTGGGTGGTGTTCGAATACCTTCCCCTCGGCCGGTATCTCTACGTGCTCGGTGCCAGTCCGCGAGCGGCGGAGCTCAACGGCATTTCGGCGAAGCGATACATAACGCTGGCGTTTGTCGCCGCCGGAACGCTCGCGGCCTTCGCGGGCGTGGTGCTTCAGTCGCAGCTGCAGGTCGGCCAAAGCTCGGTCGGCCAGGAGTATCTTCTGCCGGCCTTCACCGCGGCGCTCCTCGGCGCGACGTCGATCCGTCCCGGGCGCGTCAACGTCTGGGGGACGGTTCTGGCGGTCGCAGTGCTGGCCGTGACCGTCGCAGGCCTCAACCAGCTCGGGGCGCCGTTCTTTGTCGAGCCGCTGTTCAACGGCTCGATGCTGATCCTGGCGGTGGGCCTTGCGGTGCAGGCCGCGCAACGCCGCCAACGCCAGGGGACGCAGGCCGAGAAAACGGCGGCCGCAGGGGCTGTCGCGCCGGTCGCAGAATAGCTCGATAGGAGCGCGCGATGAGCGATGAGACCGCAGAGTCCGAGAGCATCAGCCCGGCGCTCGCCTCCGACTGGTTCGAATCGCGCTGGGGGCGCGAGGATCAGCGCGGGAACGGCAACCTCATGACCCCGCAGAAGGTGCTCGAGGCGGTCGGCCTGATCAAGACGGGCGAAATTGTCAGTCTCGGCATGCCCTACGACGCGCGAATGCCGCTTGCGCCCGGGCGGGCCTATGCCCTCCGGATGCCCGGCGGCCCGACCGGAGGGCCATATGGCGGCATGAGCAAGACGATCTGGAACGACGAATTCATCGCGACTGAAATCGGACAGATCGGCACCCAGATGGACGCTCTCGGCCATCTCGGCTGCATGTGCGGGGCGCGAGGCGACAAGACCAAGATGCTATTCTACAATGGCAACCGGCTGTCGGACATGTGGTCTCCATATGGCCTGAAGAAGCTCGGTATCGAGAACGCGCGGCCCTTCTTCACGCGCGGCGTCCTGTTCGACGTCCAAGGCCTGAAAGGACGCGTGCTGGACGTCGGCGAGGAGATCACCCTTGCTGACCTGAAAGAGTGCCTAAAGCGCCAGGGTCTTTCGGAAGACGTGATACGGCCAGGCGACGCCGCCTTCGTGCGAACGGGACACGGGACGCGGTGGTACACCGAGACGAAGACCTTTTACGATGGCGCGCCGGGCATCGGTCTCGAATGCGCGCGCTGGTTTTCCAGCCTTGAAGTTTGCATCGTCGGCGTCGACAACTTCGCCGTCGAGGTCGTGCCGCCGGTCGATCCTGAAGTCTTCCATCCATGCCACCAACATCTGATCATGGAGCACGGCATCCACCTCCAGGAAGGCATGACCTTCGAGGGACTAATTGAGCGCGGGGCTTGGGTTTTCGCCTATGTTTTCGCTCCCTTGCCGATTGTCGGCGCCACGGGGTCGCCGGGTAACCCAATCGCGGTGTTGTGAATGAACGATTCAACGCCTTGTATAGGCGTTGGTGTGCGGAAGCCGCGATAAGCGCATCACCGCCGCCGCAGCAGCGCCCGCGCGACGGCGCTGTCGCCGACATGCAGCGCGCCCTCGCTTATCGACGCCTCCACGGCCTCGAACGCAAGGAGGTCCTCGCTGGCGAAATCCGCCCGCAGGGCCTCCGGCGCATAGAGCAAGGCCGCGTCGCGCGGGCCGCCGCGCGCGCCGGCCTTCTGCCGCTCGATATGCTCCGGGCGAAACGCTTCGAGCACGATGAGCCCCCCGGGCTTCAGCGCGCGGATCGCGCTTAGGTGGAGCGCCCGCCGGTCCGGCTCGACAAGATGCAGAAAGATAAGCGCAACGACGTCGTAACGAGCGTCGGACCAGTCCCATTGCAGCGCATCGGCCTCTATCGCGTTGATCGAAACTCCGCGCTCGGCGGCGAGCCTTCTCGCCTTGGCGACGCCATAGGACGAGAGGTCGAGCGTGTCGACCTCTAGCCCGCGCGCGGCGAGCCACACGCTGTTGCGCCCTTCCCCATCGCCCGGAACAAGCGCTCGCATGCCGGGCCTGAAGCGCTCGGCCTGCGCCGCAAGGAACGCGTTCGGCTCGAGGCCATAGGCGTAGTGTTCAGCCCGATAGCGCTCGTCCCACATCGCGGCGCCTCGCAAGATGGCATCGGTCATGGCGGCCTCCCGAAGTTGACGAGCCGGCGTACCAGCCTCGATTGCGCACTTCGACGCAGCGGCGTCAACGGTCACACGCGCGTCAGAATGCCCGCCGACGGTGTCGTACTGCCGCGACAATCAGGCGCTTCGCTCTGCAATATCCTCGCGAGCGGATTTGGACTAGTAAAGTCGACGCCCGCAGTGAGCGACGGCGGTCAGAGCATGAGGGGGCGCAACCGATGAAAACCGCGATCACCGCCGAAGCGGCGGCCGCATTGATTCCCGACGGAGCGGTATGTCTCATCGGCGGCTTCATGGGCGTGGGTTCGCCCCATCGGCTGATCGAGGCGCTGGTCAGGCGCGGCGTCAAGGGCCTGACTATCGTCGCCAACGACACCGCGATGCCGGGCAAAGGCATCGGCAAGCTCATCAGCGCGGGGGCGGTCTCGAAACTGATCGCCTCGCACATCGGCCTCAATCCCGAGACCCAGGCCAAGATGATCGCCGGCGAGATCGAGGTCGAGCTCGCGCCGCAGGGCACGCTAATCGAACGCATCCGCGCCGGCGGCGTCGGCCTTGGCGGCGTCTTGACCGCGACGGGAATCGGCACGCTGGTCGAGAAGGGCAAGCAGATCGTCGAAGTCGACGGCAAGCCGTACCTCCTGGAGAAGCCGATCCGCGGCGACTTCGCCCTCATCGGCGCCAAGTCGGCCGACTTCTATGGCAATCTTGAATATTCGCTGACCGCCCACAATTTCAATCCGGTCCTGGCGCTCGCCGGCGACGTGGTCATCGCCGAGCCGCAGACGATCGTGCCCGTCGGCGTCATTTCGCCCGACGCCGTGAAGACGCCCGGCGTGCTCGTCACCCATCTTCTCGAAAGGGCCTTCTGAT
>Ga0209656_10001168_pt1 | contig 17043 bp, 12 predicted proteins | sample BogFormECP12_OM2_FD_188239 | JGI IMG/M metagenome (GOLD analysis project Ga0209656, IMG submission 188239) | Bog forest soil microbial communities from Calvert Island, British Columbia, Canada - ECP12_OM2 (SPAdes) (version 2) | ecosystem: Environmental > Aquatic > Freshwater > Wetlands > Bog ... | reverse complement strand
TAGCAGAAGGTCATGGATGTCATGCACTGAATTCGGGATCGCCGCATCCGGGCACACCAGCGAGCATTCCATGCAGCCGGTGCAGAGATCGGCGATGAATTCCGGCACGTTGCGCCGGAACAGGCCCTTGTCCTTGAAGGCGGCGCTTCCAGCCGGCAGGAAGAGGCCCGCGCCCGGCATGACTGGCGCCTCGGCGATGGTTCCATCCCGGAACGATGCGGCCATGACGTCGTCAAAGTACTCGGCGTCGAGGAAGCCTTCGGTTGCGGGAGATCGCGCGGCGCGGCACATCGCGGCCGAAATCAGCACGGTGCGGTCGCTGGAGCGCGCGGCGTCCCCTTTGGTCTGCTCGAATTCCGGATCGTCGTAGCCGACCTTCTGAGTCGCTTTGAGCCCATCGTGAATCACCGCCATGTTGCCTTCAACGACGGGGCCGCCCTTGGCGCCGAACTTCTTGGAAATCTGCTGACGGACCTTCTTCAGCACGGCTTCTTCCGAGGCGCCTTCCGTAACGCGGTCGAAATGGCCGCACACCGCCCCAATGAAGGCGATGCCCATCATGCGGACTTCAAGGTCCGGCGTCGGCGCATGGCGCTTGGCGACCGCAAAGGCGTCGACGATATAGAACTCGATTTTCTTTTGCCCGATGGTCTTGCGCACGCTCTCCGGCAGCTCTCTCCACACCTCGGCCGGCTTGAGCTGCGACTGAAGAATGAACGTGCCGCCTTCCTTGAGGCCGCGCAACGGATTGCTGTGGCTGAACACCTTGTGGTCGGGCGAAACGACGAGTTCGACGTCTTCCAGCTCGGCGTTGGTGAGCAGCACCGGTTCGGGGCTGAGGGTGATGTAATAGTTGGTCGGCGCGCCGCTCTTTTCCGAACCGTATTTCGGCGCGGCCTTCGAGTGCAGATCGAGTGCGCCGGCAAGGATGTCGGTCAAGAGCTTGCCGGTCGCGATGGTTCCGTAGCCGCCGACCGAATGGAAGCGGATGCGGATCGCCGATTTCGGGAGCATATCCGGGTTCGGCTCGGTCTCGAGCGCCATCAGCTCGGTCTCGGGATAGGCCGCCCTCATCTTTTCTTGCAGCGCGGCGAGGTGCGGGGAAGGGTTCTTGGCGAAGAATTGAGAGCCGAGATAGACGAACGGAACGTCGCCGGCCTCCATGTTCTTGAACGCGGCGATGAGATGGCGCGGCTGCAGGTCGTGGGCGCCGAGACCGAAGATCGCCGTGGTGATCTTGGGCGGGTTCTCGACCGGCGGAATGCCGGGATGACGAACGCCGGCGACGTTCTCGCGCGCCTTGAACAGCGCCTGCGTCGCCAGGGTGGTGAGCGCGGTGACGTCCGAGCGCTCGAGCACGGTGACCGCCTTCTTGCCGCGAAGCGCCTCGACGACCTCCGCCTCCGGGAACGGCTGCAGGAGCTTGATCGAAATCACCCCGACTTTCTTGCCTTGCCCGCGCAGATACGCGGCCACCGCCTGGGCGTCGTCGGTCACCGAGCCGAGGCCGAGCATGACGGTTTCGGCGTCGTCGCACATGAAGGTCGCGATCGGAGCGTATTTGCGCCCCGTCAGCGCGCTGTATTCCTCCATCACCTGGCGGGCGATGCGCGGAACCTCGCGGACGAAATGCGTGCGATGGTCGACAGAGCCCGCCTGGAAATCCGGCTGGTTCTGCACGCCGCCGGTCAGACCGGGGTTGTGCACGTCGACCAGGGCGGGAACGAGCTGGCGCGTGCCCTTCTCATGGGCGTTGATCCACTGCCGGCGCCATTGGCCGCGCAGTTCATCAGGAATCCACGCGAGCGTTTGTTCGATCAGCGCGCTTTCACCGTCGTGTTCGATTGCGTCTGCGGTCTCGGTGAGAAAGGCTTTGACTTTCGTCAGATCGCTAGGCGCGAAGTCGTGCTCGTGTCGCGCGACGTACTGTTGCAGCTGAAATACGCGGCCCTTGGCGCCGAACAACATCTCCTGAGCGACCGTCGGACATTGGATCCGGCTTGCCGGATCGCCGAGGAATTCACGCAGAAGCTCGGGTTCGGGCATCAAGGCCTCGGACAGCATGTGGCTGGTGGCAAAGCCGTCCATGGCGTTGGCGACTGGAATCAGCGACAGGGCGCTGAGCCTGTAAGCGATCGCGGCGAGATCGGCCGCTTCCTGCGGGTTGCTGCCGAACAGGATCGTGTAGCCGGACGGCAGCAGCGCGTAGACGTCGTCATGGCCCGCCATCACGTTGAGCGAATGCTTGGAGACGACGCGGGCCGCCACCTGCAGCACGAAGCCCCCGACCTTCTTGCCGACGGTGACGTAATGCGATTCCATCCCGTACAGGATGCCTTGGCTGGATGAGGCGTTCGAAACGTACTTCCCGCCGGTCAGAGCCGCGCCGAGCGCGCCACTCTGGGCGGAGTGTTCGCCTTCCGGCTCGAAAAAGAATGGATGCCGGCCCCAGACATTGCAGCCGCCGTTCGCCCGAAAGGCCTCGTAGATTTCCGAGATCTCGGTGGACGGGGTGATCGGATAGCCGATGACCCCGCCGCAGACCCGGCTCATCACCTCGGCGACGGCGCCGTTTCCATGGATGACGCTGGGAATTCCAGGATATTTCACGCTCATGTGTTCGCGCATCAATTTCCCCCTTCGGAGAACTTTCGAAAGCAGCGCTCTCTCGCAGCAGCCAGAGCGCCTCTACGAACCAGGCAGGGTTTGATCGAAACCCGACGACGGCGCTTCGACTTTCGCCATGCCCTTCTGCATCAATTGCTCATGGGGGCCGGTCCGCTCGTTTTGCGGCCCTTTCGCCGCCGGCGGACTGGAACTCTCAACCAGCTTGTAATGGAAGCCCAGTTGACTGAGTTCGCTGATAGCGTCTTGCACCTTCTGCAACGCAGCGGATTTAGCTTCTTTCAAAACATTGGCGCGCTGCTCATCCAGAGCTCTCAGTTTCTCGAGGACACTCAAGGGTTCCCTCCTCAAACACGCGGAGCTCCTTCTGGCTCCACTGTCAATTTGGAATATTACAATCTATCTGCAAAACGGAATTGATCGAAATCAACGCTCGCGTCAGCTAGTCAAGCTCGCTGCGCGGCGATTCGTCGCGAATTCCGTTCGCGCCGCAGCGGGGCTCTCCTGGCTCGAAGCCTATCGCGCGACGACTCCCGCTTCTCCGAAGACCACCAGGGAAGGGGGCGGGCCTCCCCGACCGACGTCGCGGAACGGCCGCTCTTTCAGCAAAGCGGTCACCGGCGTAAGCAGGCCGATAGGGCTTTTGACCCTAGTGCGCCAAGATCGCCAGCAGCAGCAGGGCGACGATGTTGGTGATCTTGATCGCGGGGTTGACCGCGGGTCCGGCGGTGTCCTTGTAGGGGTCGCCGACGGTGTCGCCCGTGACGGAGGCCTTGTGGGCGTCCGAGCCTTTGAAGTGCTTGACCCCGTCTTTGTCGATGAAGCCGTCCTCGAAGCTCTTCTTCGCGTTGTCCCAGGCGCCGCCGCCCGACGTCATCGAAATCGCGACGAAGAGGCCGTTGACGATCACGCCGAGCAACGAAGCCCCCAGCGCGGCGAAAGCGGCGGCCTTGGACCCCGAAATCCAATACGCGCCGAAATAGACGACGAAGGGCGCGAGCACCGGCAGGAGCGACGGGACGATCATCTCCCGGATCGCCGCCTTGGTCAGCATGTCGACCGCCTTGCCATAGTCCGGACGCTGTGTGCCCTGCATGATGCCTGGCATTTCCTTGAACTGGCGGCGGACCTCGATCACCACCGATCCCGCCGCCCGCCCGACGGCGGTCATCGCGATGCCCGCGAACAGATAGGGGATGAGGCCGCCGAAGATGAGGCCCGCGACGACATAGGGGTTCGAGAGGTTGAAATCGACGACGCCGACGTCCTTGAAATACGGCGCGCCAATTTCAGTGAAGTGCCGGATGTCATTGGTATAGGCCGCGAACAGAACGAGCGCGCCGAGGCCCGCCGATCCGATCGCGTAGCCTTTGGTGATCGCCTTGGTCGTGTTGCCGACCGCGTCGAGCGCGTCGGTCGACTGACGCACCTCCTTGGGCAGGCCCGCCATTTCGGCGATGCCGCCGGCGTTGTCGGTGACCGGGCCGAACGCGTCGAGCGCGACAATCATTCCAGCTAGGCCAAGCATGGTCGTGACCGCAATTGCAGTGCCGAAGAGACCGGCGAGCTGGTAGGTCGTCACGATGCCCGCGACGATGACGAGCGCAGGAAGCGCGGTCGATTCGAGCGAGACCGCCAGGCCTTGGATGACGTTGGTGCCGTGGCCGGTCACCGAGGCCTGCGCGATGGAGACGACGGGGCGCTTGCCGGTGCCCGTGTAATATTCGGTGATGACCACGATGAGGCCCGTCACGGCGAGGCCGACCAGGCCACACACGAACAGGCTCTTGCCGGTGACCACCGACCCGGCGACGGTTCCGACGTCGCCCCATCCTACGACGAACTGTGTGGCGATCGCGAGGCCCAGGATCGACAGCACGCCGGTCGCGATGAGCCCCTTGTAGAGCGCCCCCATGATCGAGTTGTTCGCGCCGAGCCTGACGAAGAACGTGCCGATGATCGAGGTCACGATGCAGACTGCGCAGATCGCCAGCGGATACATCATTGTCGGGAGCAGCGCCGGGGTTCCCTCGAAGAAGATCGAGGCGAGCACCATTGTCGCCACGACTGTCACGGCGTAGGTCTCGAAGAGGTCGGCCGCCATGCCGGCGCAATCGCCGACATTATCGCCGACGTTGTCGGCGATGGTCGCCGGGTTGCGCGGATCGTCCTCGGGAATGCCGGCTTCGACCTTGCCAACGAGGTCGGCGCCGACGTCGGCGCCCTTGGTGAAGATGCCGCCGCCGAGACGGGCGAAGATCGAGATCAGCGACGCGCCGAAGCCGAGCGCAACCAGGGCCGCGATAACCGTGCGATCGGACGGCGCGTAGCCAAGCACGGTAGTCAGAAAGCCGAAATAGCCTGAGACGCCGAGAAGCGCGAGGCCCGCCACCAAGAGGCCAGTCACCGCGCCCGAGCGGAATGCGATGTCGAGGCCGCCGGCGAGCGATTTCGTCGCCGCCTGCGCCGTGCGCACATTCGCGCGCACCGAGACGTTCATGCCGATGAAGCCGGCCGCGCCGGAGAGAATCGCGCCAATCGCGAAGCCGGCCGCGACGGTCCACGAGAGCAGCAATCCCAGCGCGATGAAGACAACGATGCCGACGCCCGCGATGGTGGTGTATTGCCGCCGGAGGTAAGCCTGCGCGCCTTCGCGGACGGCAGCTGAGATCTCCTGCATGCGCTGGGATCCCGCGTCGGCTGCCATCAGGCTACTGACGGTGTAGACGCCGTAGACGATCGACAGCAATCCGCAGAGAATGATCAACCCCAACAGCATGGCGTATAGCCCCCTGATATGGTGCGAGCGCGGCGAGCGCAGCCTGTTTGTGGCGGCCTCATGCCAGAAAGCCGAGCGTGCCGCAACGCACAAACCGGCTGTTCACGCCTGTTTCGACCAAAGTCGGACGCCGAAGCAGCCAAAAATCGTCGAAAATCGAGAAGATGCGACAATTAGTCCGCTGCGATTGGCTGGTGACGCTCTTCTGCGCCCCGGCGCCATATCGAGCCGCCGATGCGCAGAGATTCGAGCTCTAACTCGCCTTTGGGCTCAAACAGGTCGTCGCGAACGCCAATCGCGCCCTCGGTCTGGACAATGCCCAATAGCGCGTAGGCGGCGGACAACATGCGTGCTGCAGAGCCGGTGTACCACGACCAGCCGCCGCGTCCGCCGTGCCCCCAGCCGTCGTAGATGTCGGCGGGCTGCTGAAGGGGGATGAGACCGTAGACCGCGATACGTTCGGGATCCGTCTTCTTCAGGGGGGAGATTTTTTCAAATATTTCGAAGCCCCGCGCGAGCAGACGCGCGGCCTTCGAATTGTCGCCCGCGGCGCGGGCGGCTTCGGCGAGCCGTACGAAACCGTCGACGATCCAGGTGGCGCCATGACTGTACTGGCCGCCGTTCTCCCTAACCCCCGGCGGATAATCAGCGATCCGGCCCGGGTAAGGTTGTGAATGCTCATAGAATGGCGTTTCAAGCAGCAGGACGCGGTCGGCGCGTTCGATCGCTTTCAGCCCCCCCTCGATCGCTGCGAGCGCGCGATCGTCGTCGCACGCGCCCGAATAGGCGGCCCAGCCGGTCGTCATCGCATTGGGCACAGCGACGAGCTGTCCATCGTCGGCAAAGTCAAGCGCGTAGTGATCCCCAAGCCAGCCGACGTCCAGCGCTTTGCGTTGCCCCGCCAGGGCCTCCTCGCATCGTGAGGCGAACGCCTCGTCGCCCTTCAATCGCGCCAAGGGAATGAACCCTTCGAGGACGTTGGCGAGAAAGAACCCCATCCAGACGCTCGTGCCGATGTCCCGCCTTCCCAGTACGTCGATGCCGTCATTCCAGTCGCCGGCTCGAAGCAGCGGCAGTCCGTTTTGGCCGAGAAACCGGAGCGTATAATCGATCGCGAGGCGCGCGTGCTCGTAGACGGTCGCGGTCTCCCGTGAAACGCGCGGAATGACGATCCAGGTATCCTCGTGTTCGGGAACCGCCTCTCCTTCCAGGAACGGGGTCGACTCGTCGAGAACGCTGGCGTCGCCGAGTTGGCGAACATAACGCGCGAGCACATAGGGCAGCCAAAGATGCGGGTCGCTCGCCTTGGTGCGCTGGCCGAGGCCCGTGGCGCCGTTCGGCGCGCGGTGCCACCACTTGAGCACGTCGCCCTCGCGAAACTGTTGGCTGGCGTGGAGCACGATCTGCGCGCGGGCGAGGCGCGGTTCGAGCAAAACTAGGGGCAGCACGTCCTGCAATTGATCGCGATAGCCGGTGGCGCCTCCGCGCTGGTTCGGTCCGACTCGACCCCAGAGCCGGGAAGCGTAGAGCTGATAGGGCAGCCAAGTGTTGACGAGGCGATCGAAGTCGGGCCGGTTCGTGCACACCTCGACTCTGGCGAGCCGATCCGCCCACGCGGCCCGGGTTGCGGCTAGATCCGCCTCGGCCTGGGCGACGGTCGCCCTCGATGCGGCCTGCAGCGCTTCCGCGCGGCTCGGCGCCTGGCCGAAAACGATGACGATCTTCGTCTCCTCTCCTGGCGCAAGCGTCAGCTCTGCGCAGAACGCAGCGACCCGCCGACCGTCGTCCCTGGCCGCGCCATCGGCCGAGCCCGTCTCGACCATCGCCGGCGTATGGATGTCGCGCCCAGGCCCGCCAAAGAACCGGGTCCTGATCGTTTCTGTAGCGGGGTTCGTCATGCTGGTCGCCGCGAAGGCGAAGCCGCGCTCGAAATCGTTGCGGGGATTCTGGAACAGCAAGATCGAGCCGACAGTTTCGTCTTGAATCTTGTCTACGCTTTCGTTGGGACTCTCCTCGAGGGCCAAGTCGAAGAACGGCGCGACACGCAACCCCTTTGGCCGTGTTCCGACGTTGCGCAGCGTGAGGAGCCGCATGTCGCAGGGGCAGTCCTGCGGCACGAAGACCACGTACCCTATCCTCAGATCGCCACGCGCTGTGAAGAACGTCGCCACGCCCGGCTCGTAGACGACTTCGTGCTTCGCGTCTTCGCGCTGAAAGGGCGCAAATCCCGGCGCGGTTGTCTCGCCGGTTTCAAGATCGCGCAGGTAGACGATCTGACCAGGCTGGACGACGGTCGAGCTGTCGAATCGGAATGCGGTGAGGCCATTCTGGCGGGCATTGCCGAAGGCGGAGAAGATCTCGCCGTCGTTGGAGACCATGGTCGCCATGCCGAGTTCGTTCGCCATCACATGAGCCCAAGGGCGCGGCGTGCGATGGGTCAGGCTCAAGGACTTGCCGTCTGGGAGGAAAGCAAAGGGCCAGCGGCTGTGTAGGGCGTGAGACGGCTCGACGGCGCGCGTTTCATAAAAGCGGGTGTGCAGATCGGCTTCAGGGAACGGCGCGAGGCCAAGGCGTCGTGCAATGAGCTCGCTCGCCCATACAGCGTTGTCGGAGCGACCGACGATGAACTCAGCCTCCGCCGATCCATTCGCCTCGAGCGTTACTTCGATTGTGAAGCTCGCGGCGGGATCGAAGGTCCAGAGTTTGCCTTCGTCATCGAGCTTGCGCCATCGCCATGGCTCGCAGCCGGTTGGGCGGGCGAGCGAACCTTCGCCGAGAAAACGGGTTCGCGAATCTTCGTATCCGACGAGTTCGGCCCCCGCGCCCGGTTTGACAGCGAAAAATGCGACCTCGCCGCGATCCGCGCGGGCAGAGCGCAGCAGCCGGTTGCGCGCCAGGATGGCGTTGAGGGCGCGCACAAACACAGTCTCGACATGCATCCCGGCGAAATCGAGGTCCCGCGCGTAAGCTCCCACATCACTGGCGGCGATTTCGCAAAAGCTCGTCAAGCGGAGCCGGCGCGGGCGTCCCGATGTGTCCGTCAGCCGAATCCGCCAACTCAAAACAGCGACTTGCCTTTCATCCGGCGTCAGCTCCATGCGCGCCTCGACGCCGTTCAGCGTGTGGACGATCGCGAGACGGTTGAAGCCGGGCTCTTCGATCCGGTAATCGCCCGCCCGGCGGGCCGGCTCAAAGCCGATTGACCACGGGACCTCGCCCTCCTCGCTCACATAGAAGAAATGACCGCGCGCTTGCAGAGGATCGAGGGGGCGGCGAATGAGATCGATCGGGCCGCCTCCGCGTTCGGCGCCCATGACGAACGCGGCTCCGCGGCCGTCGCGCATGATTTCGACGCCTACCGCGCCGTTGTTGAGGACGAAGCGATCAGGGCGGCCCGCCAGTTCGAGCGGCGCGCCTTCGAGCCAAGGAGCCGGCTTGCCGACCATTCGACGCACCCTTACGACAAAGGCGACGCCAGCCGTCGCAAAAACCGCAATCGCTGCAGCATAGGCGAAAGCAAGGATTCTTGCGGGCTCCGGCATGGGCGCCCCGCCCTTCGCGAGCGTCTCGGCGCCGGTCCACGCCTGATCCCATTCGGCGCCGCGTGGAATGTAGAAGGGGATCAGCAGCGGCGCCCAGGTTCCGAACCGGCGAATGCCATCGGGAATGGCGCGGGCCCGCCCGTTTTGGCCGGCGAAGCGCGCCGCGGCCTCGTCGGCCCGATCGCCGCCGAGAAACGACAGGTTGACGAGGCTCGCCACCCTCAGGCCCATGTGGTCGAACCAGATCAGAATGCGCAGCCAGTCGTAGGCGAGCAGGCCGGTAAACAGCGCGAGGCTAAACTGGCGGAAGCTTTCAGGACTTAAGCTCGCATCAGCGCCGATCGCGACGGTTGTCCGCACGGCGCCATCCTGATTATACCAGGTCGGGTTCGGAGACTGGCGGAGGAAAGAATTGATGATCGGGGCCATCCAGAGGCCCCACCGCAACACGCGCACGCCTTGCTCGACGAGGCCTTCGATCCCTTGAGGGCTGATAAGGTTCTTGATTGGACGCAAGCTTCGCTGCAAAGCCGCATCCAAAAGAACGTAATTGATCGAAAACAGCGGCGCAGCGAGCGACCAGTTGATGACGCCCGCCACCGACTCCGTCCAGAACAGACGCACGCCGCCGGCGACCTGGCCCAGGTTAACCATGCCGTATTTGTTGAAGATGGGGTAAGTGGTGAAATCGCCGAGCGCCCGGCCGTCGAGCCGATAATCCACGTCCGCATAAGCCCAGAACTTGGCGATAACGACCTGAAGCTGGGAGGAGTCGAAATACCACCCGAGCGCGCCGGCTACGACGCCCCCGAGCAGCACGCCCAAAGCATAGACACGCCAGGTTTGCAGCTTGGCGCGCTTGCCGGCAGCGATGCTCCAAGCGTCGAAGGCGAGATCGACGCCGCCATAACAGAGGGCGCCGAGGCCAAACATCGTAAGGAACCGAGCGCCGCCTCCGTAAGCAGCGAGATCCGCGGGATAAGCGAGTGCGAGGCCGAATCCGGCGACAATGCCCCGCAAGGGCGCTCGGGGGTCGCGGTACGCGGCTTTGAGCCGGCCAAAAAAAGGAGGCGTTCCGTCTGCGCTTCCCACGATGGTCGCGCCAAGCGGGAAGAGGAGAGCGCCAAGCAGCGGTCCCGTGAGCAGCGCGTAGCGGGAGAGGTTCGCGCCGGCTGCCGGGAGTCGCAGGATCGTAGCGGCGATCAGAATGAAACCCATGAACAGCGCGCCATAGATTGCGCCTTTGATGAAGCCCGTGCGCCAGTGATTCCGGACGGCGTCGAATCGAGGCGGCCGGCCGGCAAGCCAGTCGAGCGCGACGCCCGTCATCAGGTACACGATCGCCCACAAGCCGCCTTGCGCGAGCGCAGCGCAGGCGCTGGAAAAAACGATCGCCAGAACCGGCTGAGGAACCAGTTGGGCGGCGTTGGCGATGAGCGGCGTCGCCGCGGCGAAGATCGCGCTCGCCGCGTAGATCACATGCGTTCGCCGCGAAAGCGGAGGGCGATCGACGCTGACGAAGCAGATGAGCGTCAGCATGGACTCGCCGAGAAAGAAAAGCGTGAGCGCGCGGCCGATCGCGACCTGCGCCGGAAACGGCAGGTTCGCATGAGCCGTCACGACGGTGCCGATTTCGGCCATGTGCCAGTCCGCGGCGAGGATCACGAGAAGATTGAACAGGAAGGGTGTCGCAATGAGACTGCGCGCTTCGACGAGGCGCAGCCCGCGATAGCCGCCGATCAACGCTAGGATCGAGCCGCCCACATAAATCGTGAGAGCAATCGTCGCTCCCGGAACATTGAAGCGGAAGACGTCGGTCCACGGCCCCGGCAATTGCCAGAAGCCGAGCCCGTCGTTTCGCTGAAATGCAAATATGGCGAACGCCGCCGCGTCGACCGCAATGAGCAGTTTGGAGTAGGGGCGCTCGGACAGCGCCATGCGCAACAGCTGCAGGCCGCCAGCGCCGGCTATCGCCGCGAGGATCGGTTCGCGTGACAGGATTGCCCCGTAAGCGCCCAGGGCGACCAGCGCGAGGCCAGCGACGGCGGCCAGCGTCCGAGCGGCGGACCGCCGCGCGCCAGGAGGCGTCATTTCCATAACCTTGTGCGCGCTCCCCATTCCGCCGTGGGCTCTACTTCCTTGCGAATTGCATTGCGAGTCGCAAGCCTGTTGCGGACGCGAGCCCGGCGCCTCATAAGCTCCGGCTGTGACCGAAAAGAGTCAGAGGCGGCGATGAACCGATCAATTGTGTGTGGTTTCGTAGTCGCAATTACGCTTGTGGCCTCAGTCGCTGCGGCGGAACTGCCTTCGCAAGGCAAGAAGGCCAAGTCTCCGGAAGCGCTGAAACACTGCAACATCGCCGGTTCGCCAGGCGTTCTGGCGGCAAACGGCGTCTGCGTAAGGATGAGCGGCTACATCTCGGCGGGGTTCAACGCGGGGCAGATCAAATAGGCCGGGCTTGGCTCGGAACGCCCCTTGCCTCGCCGATGAACGGCAGTAGGACAAGTCGAGGCCATGACGACAGAATCCACCTTCGCCCACCTCGGGCGGCCATCGCGCATTCCGGAAGCGCCGGACGCCAGGACTTTGGACCGGGCGCCGAATCCGCATGCCGACACGAACTATGTCGTGCGTTTCGCCGCGCCGGAATTCACTTCGATATGTCCGGTAACCGGCCAGCCTGATTTCGCCCATCTTGTTATTGACTATGCGCCGGACAAATGGATCCTTGAATCGAAGTCCCTCAAGCTTTATCTGGCGAGCTTCCGAAATCACGGCGCATTTCATGAGGACTGCACCGTGCGCATCGGCAAGGATCTCGCCGGCCTCTTGAAGCCGCGCTGGCTCAGGATCGGCGGCTACTGGTTTCCCCGCGGGGGAATTCCGATCGACGTCTTCTGGCAGACCGGCAAGCTTCCCGACGGCGTATGGGTCTCTGACCAGGGAGTCGCGCCCTACCGGGGCCGCGGTTGACCGATCTGGGCGCCTTGGAGACCGTTTCGCGCCTAGAACGATGTCGCTCCTCCTGCCTCTGATCACGCCGGATCGAGCAGCGCAAAGACGCTGACCAGGGCGACGACGATGGTTCCGAGCCCGACCTCGAGCAAGCTCGTCGCGCGCAGAACGGCGAGCGCCTTTTTTCCTGTCGCGAGGCGGGGGGTGACGACAAAGCGATTGAAAATCGCGAGCACAATCATGCCTGCCACGAGTACGATTTTCGCGTCGAGAAGTTCACGGTACGGCGTCGCCGGTGGCAACGGCGCACGACCGGACACGAGCGCGATGTTGACGATGCCCGTCAGCACGAGCGCCGCGACGACGAACTGACCGAAGAAGGAAAAGTTCATCATCGCGCTTAGAGCGTCTCGCCGAAGAGTATTGTCGGCGTAGACGGCAAGGCACAACAGGAAAGGAACGAGTCCGCCGAGCCAGGCGCCCGCCGTCAGGAGATGCACGGCGTGGTTCGCATGATGCAGGACGCCCTCGACGCCGGCCTGCATCGCGGCGTGGCCGACAAGCGCAAGGCTGGCCAGTAAAAGCGCCGATAGAATGACGATCATGGGCCAATGGTCGCGCCGCGCGAAAGCAGCGACGACCAGAGCCGCCGCCAGAACGAGCCGCGCAACCCATGCGCGGCCGAAAGACGTATCCGTCACCACCGCGGCGACCAACCCCGGATCGGTCGCCGCGCTCCAGTCGTCCTCCATAGACGCTGCTTCCAGCGCGAGCCACACAACCGCCGTGAGGAGAGCGATCAGGCTCGACGCCGCGACGAGCCGCCGCGCCGGGGGGGAAAGCGCGCGACGAAGAGTGTTGGGAGCGTAGAGCCAGAGATAGGCGCTCGTGCCGAAGGCCATCATCGTCGCCATGAAATGAGCGAACCGGCAGAGCGCGAGAGCTGTCACCTGCTTCTCGCCGCGCTCTGATCCCAAGGCTGGTCGAATGCTCTGAAAGCCCGCGGAAGGCTCCCCATCACATCTTCATTCCCCCCATCGCCCCGCCCTTCGTCGGCATGGGCCCTGACGCGCCGACCTCTTCAACCGGGAACTCGACCTCGACCGAGCCGGCGGGGTCGAAAGTCAACGTCGCCTTGACTTTGTCCCCCTTGGCCAGCGGCTTGGTCAGATGGGTGAACATGACATGATAGCCACCGGGCGCGAGCCGGATGGTCGCATGCGCGGGAATGTTGAGCCCGTTCTTGAGCTCGGCCATCTTCATCACGCCGCTATCGGTCTTCATCTCATGGATTTCGACGGTGGCGAAATCGGCCGAGCCGCCGGTCAGCCGCTCAGGCGTTGCGCCATTGTTGTGGATCACGAAGTACGCGGCGCCGACTTCGGCGCCCTTCGGGGTGGCGCGCGCCCAGGCCTTGTCGACGGTGATGTCGCCCGCCTTGAATTCCTGGGCGAGCGCGGGCGCGGCGGCGCCGGCGAGCGCGAGGGCGAGAGCGAGCGCTTGAAGTCGGTTCATGGGGTCGCTTTCCTTCTGTTACGGGTTGCACGGATCGGTCAGGGTTTGACGGTGAACTGGAAGTCGCCCTGGGTGTGATGGGTATCGACCGACACCGCATGCCAGTGCACGGTATAGGCGCCGGGCGACAGCGGTTTGGCGATCGGGACGATCAGCACCTTCGCGTCATCGGCTTGGACTTTCGCCGGCCCGAGCGGGACGGAGGCGCCGCCCGCCGCGGTCAGGGTGACCCCGGTGAAGCGCGGCTCGACACCCTCGCTGAATTCGAGCCGGATTTCGCTCGCCGAGGCGACCGTTCCGCCAACAGCGGGCGTCGCCTTTTCGAGTTGGGCATGCGCGAAGGCCGCTGTCGAGGCGAACGCGAAGGCGAGAGTGACGGCGATTTTGAGGATGGATGTGCGCATGGGTCAGATTCCTTGAGTTAGATTCCTGAGTTAGATTCCTGGTGCGATTCCAAGTCCGTGGGGGAAGATCGGCCTGCCGAGAGTGTCGGGGAAGATATCGTCGAAGAAGTAGTGCAGTTCGCCGATGACTCCAACGCCGTGGCCGGTCGCGCCGGTCAACGGGACCATGGCTTCGAGGGCGATCTGCCATTTGTCGGCCTCATAGACGACGCCGGGTTGGAAATATCCCGTCGTCGTCTGGCCGGCGGCGGAGCCGTTGTAGATCGGCGTTTGGAGCGCGAACTCTGCGATCGGGATCAGATGCTTGAAGAAGTCGTTGTCAATCTGGGCGACGTGCGCGTTGAAGTAGGGCAGACTGTACTGGAGCGTGAAGCCCCAGTTGAACGTGCTGACATTGGGACTTCCGTTCGTCCAGTCCTGCCCGGGCGAAGTCGTGCTGAACTGCGCCGTGATCGCGAACGGACGGAGCAGCTTGAGGCTCTCAGGCAGAGTGCCGAAGCCCAAGCCGGCGTCCACCACCGGCGAATACGTATTCTGCCCGCCTGAACCGGCCTGGGTTCCCGTTCCGGCGCCGGCCCAGGTGACGTCGAAGCCCACGGAAAGCATGAACTCGGCGTCCGGGATGCAAAGGACCTGGTATTTCAGCTCCGTGTCGAGCGCGTTCCAGCCGTAGCCGCCGGGGTGCTCCCAGGTCGGCCCGTCGGTGAAAGACAGACCGAGGGCCGGCGTGATCGTCTTCGTCCAGCTGAAGCTGGCGTCGAGTTCGTGCGCCCCGTCGGAGTTGTAAGGGACCCAGCTGATGGTTGGCAGCGCCAGCTCGTCGTTGACGCCGGGATCGTCGATGGCGAGCGTGGCCGGGAAGATCCGGCTGCCGCAGACTGCATGCGGATAGGCCGGCGCAAGCCAGAAGAGCGCGGTCGCGCCGGCGAGCGCGCCAGCAATGGAGCGGTTGGATAGGCATGACATGAAGGAGTAGCCTCGAAGCTGAGAGGAAGCGGCCCGCTCCCAAAAGGGCGCAGGCGACCACGAATCTTCTCAGACTGTGAGCGGCGGCGCGCGGGCGCGGTTGCAGTTCTCGAGGCGGAAGGGAAGGCCGCCTGGATCAGAAGCGGCCCCGAGGGCTTGGCGTCCTGCGTCGAGCCGCTCGAGCAGAGCGGGAGCGTCAGGCGCGACCAGCGTCGCCGCCTGGGCGGCGAACCGGCAGAGCGGACATTGATCGTCGCAATGGCCGGCGGGGGCGAGCGGCGCGCCCTTGCCGTCGACTTCGACGCAAAGTGCGGCGGCGTCGCCGAAGGTCGCCTTGAGTTCCGCAGCGATCTTGGCTGTTTCGGACTGCGCGAACTCCGGTGCGGCCAGCGCCTGATGATAGGGAATGGCGATCAGCTGGACGAGAAGGGAGAGCGCAACGAGGAGCGCCGTGAGCGCCGAGCGTGACGACGCCGCGCCGGGCCTTGCCCTATGCCTTCGACGCACTCTCCTCTTGCCGAAGCCGCTCACCTCATCGTTCCCTCGGCCGCGCAGACAAGGCCAGTTCGAGCATAAGAGGTAGCCAATTTCGTGCCGATCGTCTACGCCGCTCTCATCCCGACGCTTGTTTGACGCGCTGCCGCCACTACGACCCCGCGTTTGTAACTTGTTCCTGATTTGATGGCGCTGAGGCGGCACGGGATGGGCTAATCTCGCCGAGGTTGACCTGCCGCAAATGGTGCGCCGCCGGGCGGCGCCATGAAGACGAAAGGAAGGACGGCCCATGCGTAGGATCGATGCGGGCGAGCGTCCGATGCCCGAGATCAATCTGGCGAAGGTGTGCTTCGTTATCGAGAAGTCGCGCGAACTGTTGAGCGGGGATGTCGGCGTCGATCCCGACGCCTCAAACCCGGCCGACGACGGGGAGCGAGCCGTCCTGACCGGCGCCAACGCCTCCATACGCCGCGAACTCATCGAGTTCATCAAGGATCTCGACGTCGACGAGGCCGCAGCGCTCGTCGCGCTGGCATGGATCGGACGGGGCGACTTCGATGCGGAGGACTGGCAGAGCGCGGTCGACGCGGCGAGCGAGCGGCGCGAGGCGCCGACGTGGAAATATCTCCTCGGCATGCCCCTGCTGCCTGACCAACTCGAGGACGCGCTTTCGGCGTTCGGACGATCGTGCGAGGATTTCGAGTCGGGCGAGGACGGCGGGTAGCGCTGGCCCCCGCAAAAGTATCGCTGATCGCGGAGCCGGTCGAAGCCGCGCCGTCGCGCGCCTGGAGCGAGTGACGGCCTCCCTCCAGTGATTGGCAAAATGTTGTTTTTTAGAAAAGCTATCGAGGCGCAGCCGCGCCCGCGTCGAGCGGTCTGAAACGGCGCGTCGTTCTTGCAATCGTCTCGGCGACCCGCCATTTTGCGCTGGGCCGCAACGAGTGCCTCATGTCCTTCGACCAACCGTCCGCACCGTTCCACCGCTCGCTCGCGACGCGGTTGCGGTCGTGGTTCTTCACCGGCCTTGTCGTATTCGGACCTGTCGCTGTCACCGCCTACGTTGCCTGGTGGGCGATCGACACGGTCGACAACTGGGTCAAGCCCTGGTTTCCGCAAAGCCTCTCCCCGGACGCCTATCTGCCGGTTCACGTTCCGGGCTTCGGGGTCGTGATCGCGCTCGTCGGTCTGACGCTGCTCGGATTCCTGACCGCCAATATCATCGGCCGCTCGCTGGTTCGATTGAGCGAGGCGATGCTCGACCGCACGCCGCTCGTCCGGGGCGTGTACAAGGGCCTGAAGCAGATCTTCGAGACGGTGTTCAGCCAGTCCGGCACCCAATTTCGGAAGGTGGGGCTGGTCGAATTCCCGGTCAAAGGGAGCTGGTCGATCGTGTTCGTCTCGTCGCCCCCGGGCGAAGTCGTCGCCAGCGCGCTCCCGGGACAGAAGCCGATGATTTCCGTGTTCATGCCCTGCACGCCCAATCCGACAACTGGCTTCTTCTTTTACATTCCTGCCGATGAGGTCATCGAACTGCCGATCTCGGCTGACGACGCCGCGAAGCTCATCATGTCGGCCGGACTCATCCAGCCGGAGGGCCAGGCGGCGCTTGCGGCGATGGCGGAGGCCGCGAAGCTCGAGAAGGCGCCGGCGGGCTAGTCGGCCGATTCATCTAAAGCACGGGGTATAGGTGCTTGAGCTTGATGCGGGCGTCGTCCGTGGTGAAGCGCCAGTCGGCCTTGGCGTGGCGGAGGTTGCGGTGTCT
>Ga0209656_10001167_pt1 | contig 17052 bp, 18 predicted proteins | sample BogFormECP12_OM2_FD_188239 | JGI IMG/M metagenome (GOLD analysis project Ga0209656, IMG submission 188239) | Bog forest soil microbial communities from Calvert Island, British Columbia, Canada - ECP12_OM2 (SPAdes) (version 2) | ecosystem: Environmental > Aquatic > Freshwater > Wetlands > Bog ... | reverse complement strand
CCGCCGCAGACCGTCCGGTAAAAATCCTCGGTAAACGCCTTCAGATCGACATTCGCGGCATCCATGTGGGCGAAAAATTCCCGGCGCGCTTCGGGCGCGACATAGCCAGCGGTCACCGCTACCGTAGCAAGGCCGGCTGCGCGGCAGGCCTTGGCAGTGTCGACCGCGTATTCCAGAAAGATCACCGGATCGTTGTAAGTGAACGCCACCGAGCGGCAGCCGAGCTGCACCGCCGCAGCGGCGATCGTCGTGGGATCGGCGCGGTCGTTTAGCCGGTCGATTTCGCGCGCCTTAGAGATGTCCCAGTTCTGGCAGAATTTGCAGGTGAGGTTGCACCCTGCGGTGCCGAACGAGAGGACCGGTGTACCGGGGAGGAAATGGTTTAGCGGCTTTTTCTCGATCGGATCGACACAAAATCCGGAAGAGCGGCCATAGGTCGTGAGCACCATTGCGTCGGCTGTGCGCGCACGTACGAAGCATAACCCTCGCTGGCCCTCGTGCAATTTGCAAAACCGCGGGCAGACATCGCATTGGATCCGTCCATCGGCGAGCCGATGCCAATGGCGCGCCGGGAAATGTGAACCTGCGAGTTCCTGTTCCGTACCCAAAAAGGCTGCTCCGGCGGCTCAGCTTCGAGAACTCCAGCTTTGCTATAATGTAGGTAGCATCTTGTTGGAGGCCCAACCTTGCCCGCCATCCGTGCCGCCGCCGTCGCCGGATCGTTCTACCCGGCCGCCGCCACCGAGCTCCAGAGTGAGATCAGGAAGCTCCTCGGCAGCACCGGAACCGCAGCGATCGTTCCCGTACCGAAAGCGCTGATCGCGCCGCATGCCGGTTACATCTATTCCGGACCGATTGCCGCAGCCGGCTATAGCCGGCTGACCCCGGTACGGGAGCGCATAACGCGCGTTGTCCTGCTCGGCCCGTCGCACTTTGTTGGCTTTCAAGGACTTGCGGCGGACTCGGCAGAGGGCTGGCAAACACCGTTGGGCACCGTGCCGATCGATCGCCCTGTGGTCGAGCGCCTGATCAAGGCGAGGCTGATCGGCGTGCTTGACGCAGCGCACGCGCGAGAGCATTCGCTCGAGGTTCAGGTACCATTCCTGCAAGTGGCGCTCGGCGAATTTGCCTTGGTCCCGATCGTCGCAGGCGATGCTTCGCCGGAAGCGGTCGCCGCGCTGCTCGAGGTGATCTGGGCCGGGCTCGAGACGCTGATCGTCGTCTCGACCGATCTCTCGCACTACCTCGACTATCGCTCTTGTCAGGAGACGGACCGTCAGACAGCCGACGCGATCGAGCGCCTCGACCCAAGCGCTCTCGGGCCCGAGAGCGCCTGCGGCCGGATTGCGGTGCGCGGCCTGCTCGCCGCCGCAAAGCGCCGCGGTATGAGCATCGCCAGGCTCGACCTGCGCAATTCCGGCGACACCGCCGGCCCACGCGACCGGGTGGTCGGCTACGGCAGCTGGGCGCTGTTCGAGCCTGCGGGTCAGCAGCCCGCAGAAGGACTGGGATGACGGCCGGGAGTCAGCTTTAATCCACCTGTCTTGCATGAAGCCGTGCCGGCTCTCGAGATACAGATCTAGGGTGTTGAACATCCAGCCGGATCAGGCGAATGTCTCCAGCTCTCGGCCCGAACCGCGCAGGACGTTCCAGAACGTATCGCCGAAACTAGCCGCCCGGAGCCGGCGTCGCCGCGGCAACGATGTCGGTCAGGCGTTCAGCCGGAAGGACGTAAAATGAGGCGATGGCCGACACATGGCCAAGTTCGCTCGTGTTGGTTCAAAGAGCACTAAAGCCGTCTCAGCCGATCAAACTCGCATCGAGCGCGATGGCTGAGCCTGGTGGAAGCGTGACGGCGTCCGACTTGCGGCGCGCGCTCCCTCGAAGAGCCGCTAGCCCAGCGCCGCGCGCACTTTTTCCAGCCGCTCCAGGGAGCCCAGGACCTTCGGCTGATCGTTGGTGAGATGGCGCACGATGACGCCGGTGTACCCAAGTTCCCCTAAGACGCGGAACTGCGCCACCACCTCGTCGATTGATCCCGCGATTAGCGCTTCGGCCGGGATGCCGCGATAGTCTTTGCTGAGCGCCTGCTGCAGCACCGCCTGTGCGTCGGCCGATGACTCGCCCACATAAATGTCGCGTCGCAGTGCGATCGCGGTTGGCCGCTTGCCGTAAGCTGCGCAGCGCTCTCGGTAGAAATCGGCCTGAGAGCGTGCCTCCTCTCGAGTGAGGCCAGGGCCCGCGATCCAGCCGTCCGCCATCCGCGCCGCCCGGTCGATGGCCGGCGGCGCGCTGGCGCCGATCCACACTTCGACCGGCTCGGCCGGCCGCAGCGCAACGCGCGCCTTGGTAATCCGGAACCGCCGGGAAGAACTTACTGTCTCACCCGCCAGCAGGCGCCGCACAATGTCGAGAGCTTCCTCGAAGGCCGAAGGACGCGTCTTGATATTGGCCCCCAGGGCGGCGAACTGGGCTTCGCCGTAGCCGAGCCCGCATTGCATGATGAAGGGGCCTTGAGCGATCGAGGCCAGGGTACCGATCTGTTCAGCCACCAGAACCGGGGACCACAAGGGGAGCAGGAACAAGCAACCGGCCGGAGCCTCGCCCCACTCCGCGAGAAGACGCCCGAGCATTGGCGTGTTCTGATAATAGGGCGTCGGTGAGACGTGGTGATCGCCGATAAAAAGGGAGTCGAGCCCAGCACGGTGTGCCGCCTTCGTTCGCTCGATCATCCAACGCGCTCCTTGGCGCGGGTCCTTTGCGTCCGGGTGATTACTCGTGAGCGAGATCCCGACTTTCATTGTGTCACCCCCTGCCGGTGGCTCATGTTTCAATTTATCCTAAGGCGCAACGCGGCCAATGATTGATCGCGGTTGCCAGCTCCAGGGAAGAAGGGAAGAAGTTCGGCACCTCGGATTCGTCGGCGCGGTCGTTTGAGAGCAAACCATGAGGCAGATACCCCTGGGAGCCAAGGGCTCCTTCAACCTCCTCGTCCAGCCCGAACATCTTGCGAACCGGTTCAAGGACGCGATCCTGCCGCCGGTGTTCGCCACCCCGGTGATGATCATGGTCATGGAAAACGCGGCCCTCAATGCAATCAGGGCTTATCTCGATCCCGGTGAAAGCGCGGTCGGCACGGCCGTCAACGTGCGCCATCTCGCCGCCACGCCTGTTGGACGCCTCGTCACCGGAGAGGCCGAGGTGACCAAAGTCGACGGGCGGCAGATCGAGTTCGCTGTCCGGGCGACCGAAGGCGCCAAGGAGATCGGTGTCGGGTCGCATTCGAGGGTCGTCATCGACGTGGCTAAATTCGTACAACGGCTCGGATGAACAAGCTCACCCGAACTCGACGATAGGTTCGGTATTGCATGGATGTTGTGCGGGCCTCGCCGCCGGTGCACCAGCCTTCTGGTAGCCTTATGCGGGCGTCCGCGTTCCCGAGTAGGGGAAAGCCCACCAATGACTATTCCCCGCCTGATCTTACGAAGGGCCGAGCTGCGATCCGTCGCCATCCCGCTAAAGCGCCCGGTCGACTCCAAGGAGGGTCTGTTCGATCGTTGGCCACTCATCCTGATCGACCTCTACACCGAGGAAGTCATCGTCGGCCGCAGTTAGCTTGAGCCCTGCCTCGAGCGCTCGGTGCGCTACCTCGTCCCCGCCATTTATGACCTGGTAGAATCGCGCTAGGGCCGACCCGCGCTGCGGGCCGTGGCGGCTCTAACCGGGGGGCGTCGCATTACATCAGCACTGGTGTAGTGAGGAGCGGCGCGGGACGATTCCCTCAATAGGTGCCAGTAAGAGGACGCCGGCAAAAGGGAAATATTTACGATAGTGTGATTTGCTTCACACTGGTTGCCAGCCTAACCGGTGCACGATCACACCGGTGAGAAGGCTCACCCTGATGCTCGGTAAAGGCAGAGAAGCGATGACCCCAGACCAACTAACCGGCGCTGCCCGCAACCTCGCCCATGGGCTCGGCATTCCGGTCTACATTCGAGATGGCCGGATCTACCAGCAAGGGCCGGGCGTCGCGTTCTTACCACCAAGTGGTGCCCGCTCAACGATGGCAGGCGCTCCCTCCCTTGAAGAAGAGGAAGTGGACGAGGCGGAATGAATGACCACAACGCCGTCGGCGAGGCGAGCGCCGCGCCAGGGCCGGCGAATCCCTGCTCGATGAACAGGCTCGCCGCGGGCGTGCCGGAGCGAGTGCGGTCCTAATTCGCGAGCGTCACTCGCGAATTAGGATAATGCGAAACGTCTGGACATCTGACGGCGCGAGATCGGCAAGCTTCCTTCGTCCGATAAACGGCTCGGTGTGCATCAACGTCGAGGCTTCGAGGCCGTCCGTCTTGGCCTGATCGATCCACAATGCTCCTGCCTCGGCGACCGTGATGCTGGTGCTCGGTCGTATCTTGTCGTATCGACGCTGCGGGAGCCGCTAGGAAATGGCCGAAATGCTAGGGTTCAAAAATACGCGATAGGACACAAAAGGAGCCGCGCGGCGGCGGCCCGATGCTCGGAGGTAACTGATTTCATTGTTATATTTGTTGGCTGGGGGACTAGGATTCGAACCTAGACTGGCGGAGTCAGAGTCCGCTGTCCTACCGTTAGACGATCCCCCATCCGAGGGGCTTGAGCGCCGGGACATCGGCGCGCCCGGCGACACTATCACCCGATAGCACACCGGCGCGCCGTTGTGTAGGGGGCCGGGCGCGACATTCCGGCAACCATCGGCACCGCTGCGGCCGGCCCGCCCGGTCACCGGGACGGATCGGCGGCGGCGGCCGCCTCGGCCGCGATCTGCCGGCGCAATCGCGCGATGAACTCCTCGACGACCTCCTTGTCCGCCGGCGTCAATTTGGGCGGTGCCGCCGTGCCGGCCTTCTGCCCGACCATCGGGAGACGATCGCCTCGCGCTTGGTGACCTTTCGGCGGTCCCCGTCGATCCTGGCATAGATCGGGTCGTTCAATGCAGCGGCCAAGAGCGCCGACAGGTTCTTGCCGCGCGGGCCGCGCGGGTTGCCTGACTGGCCCTTTCGAAAGCGCCGGCCCGCGGGTGGCTTGCCACAGCCGATCTAGTAATCTCGCTTCTTCTCGGACACAGTGCCTCTGTCTGCCCTTCCTGGAATGCCGTTGCGACCCGCCCCCTTGTGGAGGCCGAGCCTGCCTCGTATATATCGCATGAATGCTATTTTTTTAATTAAAGATGAGCTATATTATGCCGATTTTAGCAAGGTCGAAACGGGCGGCCAACTTCCACTGCCGGTCCGCTGCCAACCGCCTCAAATCGTGCTCGAATTCCGCTGTCGGCCGGCTCGGTAAAAATGCATCAAGGATTTGATTTCACGTAGATTTTAGACAATCCAAATGGCTTTTTTTGATGCTGAAACGCATTTTTCCCCTGTCGACAGCGGAACGTGACCGGACCCGTCATGACCCGATCCTGCCCCGGATCGCTTGCGATACCGACCGTGCCGCTACGGTGTGGTGCGGGCTTTGGTCGCTCGAATTTCAAAGTGCGACACCACCCGCCATCGAGCGGGGTTTTGATTCGTCGCAAGGCTGCGCTAGCATTGCCGGTCGACCTCGATGGAGTGGCTAGCCGGCCATGGAGAAGGCGCTCAGCAGCGGGGGACTGGTCGGGGGTGCGCTCGCCGCGTTGCGGCCCGCGCGCGCCGCCCCCGAAGGGTTTCCCGGAGCGAGCCCTGCGCCACCCCTGGCCCGTGGCTTCGGTCGCCAGTTCGCTGCCCTCGATCTCGGGACGAATAACTGTCGCCTGCTGATTGCGCGGCCGGTCGGCGCAGGCTTTAGAGTCGTCGACGCCTTTTCCCGCATCGTCCGGCTTGGCGAGGGGCTGGCCGCGACCGGGGCGCTCTCGGATGCTGCAATGACGCGCACCCTCGATGCGCTCAGGGCTTGCGCCGCAAAGATTGCTGCTCGCAAAGTAGCCGCCGGCCGTTATGTCGCAACCGAAGCCTGCCGCCGTGCGGCCAATTGCGAAGCGTTTCTCACCCGGGTGCGCGACGAGGTCGGGCTCGAGATCGAGATCATCTCGAGCCGGGAAGAGGCGCGCCTCGTGGTCGCCGGCTGTGCGCCATTGCTGCATCCCCGCATCCCGTACGCCATCGTCTTCGACATCGGCGGGGGCTCGACCGAAATCGTCTGGCTGCGGCTCGCGCGCGGACCCGACGGGCGGCGACGCCCGCACATTCTCGGTGCGCTCTCTCTACCGTTTGGGGTGGTCACCCTGACCGATCGATTCGGTGGCGCCGAGGTCTCGCCGGCGACCTACCGCTTGATGATCGCCGAGGCGGCGGCGGCCCTTATCCCGTTCGAGCGCAACCATCGCATCGTGCACCACGTCCGCGCCGGCAGAGTGCAGATGCTGGGGAGCTCGGGCACCGTGACGACCTTGGCCGGCATCCACCTGGCCTTGCCGCGCTACATTCGCGCGCTGGTCGACGGCAGCATGCTCACTTTCGAGCAGATTGCCGCCGTCTCGGCCCATCTCGCCGGTCTCGACTTTGCCGGCCGCGCTGCCAATCCTTGCATCGGCCGCGAGCGTGCCGATCTGGTGCTCAGCGGTTGTGCCGTTCTCGACGCGATCTGTGCCACTTGGCCTGTCGGTCGATTGCGGGTCGCCGACCGGGGTGTGCGCGAAGGCATTCTCCTCGATTTGATGCAGATGTGACGCGCAGACGCAGCCCGACCAGCGGGCGCCTTTCCGTGGTCGAAGTCCGCAGCACCCGCCGGCGCAGACCGTCTTCGACGCGATGGCTGGCGCGCCAGCTGAACGATCCCTATGTCGCCGAGGCGCGCCGGCTCGGCTACCGGTCGCGTGCCGCATTCAAGCTGATCGAGCTCGACGAGCGGTTTCGCCTGCTGCGGCCCGGCCGGCGTATCGTCGATCTCGGCTGCGCGCCGGGCGGCTGGGCACAGGTCGCCGTCGCGCGCGTCGGCCGTCGTGGCACGGTCGTTGGCATCGATATCGCCGAGACCGCGCCGCTGCCCGGCGCCACTCTGCTTTCTGCCGATATTCGTGACCCTGCCACGCCGGCGGCGCTCACCGCTGCGCTCGGCGGCCTCGCCGATATCGTCTTGAACGATATGGCACCGCCGGCGACCGGGCATGCCGCGACCGACCATTTGCGGATCGTCGCTCTCGCCGAGGACGCATTCGCCGTCGCATCGCAAATTCTGAAGCCGCGCGGGGCTTTTGTGGCCAAAGTGTTCCAGGGCGGCGCCGAGGGGGCGCTGCTTGCCGCGCTGAAGCGCGATTTCGCCGAGCTGCGCCATGCCAAGCCGCCGGCGAGCCGCGCCGAATCGGCCGAGACCTACGTCGTCGCGACCGGGTTTCGCGGCGGCCGGTAAGCGCGACATTCCGCGGCGAGCTTTTCCGGAGAACGCCCTAGTGTATAGTGCGCCGCCATCGGAAAGGAGTCGCCGATGGAAATCCGGCAAGCGCTGACCTTCGACGACGTCATGCTGGTCCCCGCGGCGTCCGGGGTCCTACCGGCCGACACGGATACCAGCACGCGGCTCACCCGCGAAATCGAACTCGGCATCCCGCTGATCTCGGCGGCGATGGACACGGTGACCGAGAGTGCGCTCGCGATCGCAATGGCCGAGGCGGGTGGGATCGGCGTGATCCACCGCAACATGCCGATCGCCGAGCAGGCGGACGAGGTCCGCAAGGTGAAGAAATTTGAGGCCGGGATCGTCGTCAACCCCGTTACGATTCACCCCGAGGAGACCCTCGCCGACGCGCTGCGGCTGATGGCCGATCACCGCATCTCGGGGATTCCCGTGGTCGAGCGCAGCTCGCGCCGGCTCGCCGGGATTCTGACAAACCGCGATGTCCGCTTTGCCACCGACCCGCGCCAGCCGGTCGCCGAGCTGATGACGAAGGACAAGCTCGTCACGGTGCGGGAGAACGTCTCGCGCGAGGAGGCCAAGCGGCTCCTGCACCAGCACCGCATCGAAAAGCTGATGGTCGTCGACGAGGCCTACCGCTGCACCGGCCTGATCACAGTCAAGGATATCGAGAAGGCGCAACGCTACCCGAACGCCTGCAAGGACGAGCACGGCCGGCTGCGCGTCGCCGCCGCTACCGGCACGGGTGCGGACGGGATCGAGCGCGGCGAAGCGCTGTTCGCCGCGGGGCTCGACGTGCTGGTCGTCGACACTGCGCACGGCCACTCGCAGCGGGTGCTGCAGACGGTCAACCAAATCCGCCGGCTGTCGAACTACACCCAGCTGGTCGCCGGCAATGTCGTGACCGCCGAGGGCGCGCGGGCCCTGATCGAGGCGGGCGCTGACGCCATCAAGGTCGGTATCGGCCCGGCCTCGATCTGCACGACCCGCATGGTCGCTGGGGTCGGCGTCCCGCAATTCACTGCGATCATCGATACCGTCGCCGAATGCCGTAAAGCGGGTGTGCCAGTGATCGCCGATGGCGGCATCAAATTCTCCGGCGACCTCGCCAAGGCGATCGCCGCCGGGGCGGATTGCGCGATGCTCGGCTCGCTGTTTGCCGGGACCGACGAGAGCCCGGGCGAAGTGTTTCTCTATCAGGGCCGCAGCTACAAATACTATCGCGGGATGGGCTCGGTCGGAGCGATGGCGCGCGGCTCGGCCGACCGCTATTTCCAGCAGGAGGTGATAAGCACGTTGAAGCTCGTGCCCGAGGGCGTCGAGGGGCGCGTGCCGCACAAGGGACCGGTCGGCAACATCATCCACCAGCTGATCGGCGGGTTGCGGGCGGCGATGGGCTATACCGGCAACCGAACGATCGACGAGTTGCAGAAGAACTGCACCTTTGTGCGGATCACCCCCTCCGGATTGCGCGAGAGCCACGTGCACGACATCGCGATGACCCGCGAGGCGCCGAACTACCCGGCGGACCGCTGACCCCGGGAGCCGTTTGACACCGGGCGCGCAGGTCGCCGCCGCGATCGACATTCTGGCCGCGATCGACTCGGGCGAGCGGCCGGCCGACGATGTCGCGGCCGATTATTTCCGGCATCGGCGTTACATCGGCGCCAAGGACCGCCCGCACATTGCGGGCCATGTTTACACCGTGCTGCGCCACCGCCCGGCGCTCGACTGGTGGATCGCGAAACATCGGGTCGACGTCGGGCCAAGAAGTCGGGTGTTGGCCGCTCTCGTGCTGGCTGAAGGATGGCGTCCCGAAGTCGTTGCCGCGTGCTGCGACGGCGACCGGTTCCGGCCGGCGCCGCTGAACGAGGCCGAGCAAAGGCTGGTGCGCGGCCTTGCATCGCGCACCCTGCGCCATCCCGAGATGCCGCGAGCGGTGGCGAACGATTTGCCGGACTGGCTCGAACCCTATCTCGAACGGGTCTTCGGCGAAGGGTTGGAGCGCGAGATGGCGGCGCTCAACGCGGCGGCACCGATCGATCTGCGGGCCAACCTGCTCAAAGCCGACCGCGAGACGGCACGCCGCGCGCTCGCCGCCGAGGGAGTCGCCGTCGAGCCGACGCCATGGTCACCGGTCGGCTTGCGGCACGCCGAGCGGGTGCCGCTCGGCGGGCTCAGCGCGTTCAAGGAAGGACTCGTCGAGGTGCAGGATGAAGGCTCGCAGATCACGGCACTCCTCGCCGATGCCCGGCCGGGGATGCGGGTCGTCGACTTCTGCGCCGGAGCCGGTGGCAAGACCCTGGCGCTTGCCGCCGGGATGGAAAATCGCGGCAAGCTCGTCGCCTGCGACGTCTCGGCCCACCGGCTCGAACGCGCAGTGCGCCGGCTGCGCCGCGCCGGGGTCGGCAATGCCGAGCGCCGCGTGCTGACGAGCGCGCGCGACAAATGGGTCAAGCGTCATGCCGGCGGCTTCGATCGAGTATTGGTCGACGCGCCCTGCCTCGGCACCGGGACCTGGCGCCGCAACCCCGGTGACAAGTGGCGCGTCACCCCCGAAGATCTCGCCGATCTGATCGTCCGACAGCAAGAGATCTTGCGCGGCGCGGCGCGACTGGTTCGCCCGGGCGGCAGGCTCGTCTACGCGACCTGCTCGGTGTTGCGCGAGGAGAACGAAGTGCAGGCCGAGGCCTTTCTCGCCGCCAAGCCCGAATTTTCCGTGGTCCCCGCCGCACGCGCCTGGAACGAGACGATCGGCGGCCGCTCGCCGGGTGGCGAACGTTACCTGCGGCTGACCCCGGCGCGCCACGGCACCGACGGCTTCTTTGTCGCCATCTTCGAGCGCCAGCCATGTCCGACCGCATCCTGATCCTCGATTTCGGCAGCCAGGTGACCCAGCTGATCGCGCGCCGGGTGCGCGAGAGCGGGGTCTATTGCGAGATCCATCCGTATACGATCACCGAAGACGCGCTCCGCGACTTCGCACCCGATGCGGTCATCCTATCGGGCGGTCCGGCCTCGCTGACCCGATCCGAGGCACCGCGCGCACCGGAGCTCGTCTTTCGCCTGGGCGTGCCGGTGCTAGGCATCTGCTACGGCATGCAGACGATGTGCTCTCAGCTCGGCGGCCGAGTCACGTTGAGCGAGCACCAGGAATTCGGCCGCGCGTTCATCGACATCCTCGGCGAGTGTGCGCTGTTCGACGGGCTGTGGCCCCCAACCGCCCGCGGCGGCGGGCATGAGCAGGTGTGGATGAGCCACGGCGACCGGGTCGACGCATTGCCGCCGGGCTTTCGCGCGGTCGCCGCGAGCGAGGCCGCACCCTATGCCGCGATCGCCGACGACGACAGGCGTTTCTACGGCGTCCTCTTTCATCCCGAGGTCGTGCACACCCCGCAAGGCGGCGACCTCTTACGCAACTTCACGCATAAGGTCGTCGGCTGCCGTGGCGACTGGACGATGGCGGCCTTCCGCGCTCAGGCTATCGACCGGATCCGCCGCCAGGTGGGCAGAGCAGGGGTTGTCTGCGGTCTTTCCGGCGGGGTCGATTCGGCGGTCGTCGCCGCGTTATTGCACGAGGCGATCGGCGACCGGTTGACCTGTATCTTTGTCGACACCGGGCTGTTGCGCGCCGCTGAGGGCGAGGAGGTGGTCAGCCTCTTCCGCGGCCATTACAACATTCCGCTCATTCATCGCGACGCGAGCGGCCTGTTTCTCGACAAGCTCGCCGGGGTCACCGACCCCGAAGCAAAGCGCAAGACGATCGGTGCCACGTTTATCGACGTGTTCGACGAGGAGGCCTCGAAGCTCGGCGGCATCGAGTTTCTGGCCCAGGGGACCCTCTACCCGGACGTGATCGAGTCGGTCAGCCCGCTCGGCGGCCCCTCGGTGACGATCAAATCGCATCACAATGTCGGCGGTCTGCCCGGGCATATGACGCTCAAACTCGTCGAGCCGCTGCGCGAGCTGTTCAAGGACGAGGTGCGCGCCTTGGGCCGCGAGCTCGGCCTGCCCGAGCACCTCGTCGAGCGCCACCCGTTTCCCGGCCCGGGTCTCGCGATCCGCATCCCGGGCGAGGTGACCCGCGCCAAGCTCGACATCCTGCGCAAGGCCGACGCGGTCTTTCTCGAGGAGATCCGCAACGCCGGGTTATACGGCGCGATCTGGCAGGCCTTTGCCGTGCTGCTGCCGGTCAGGAGTGTGGGCGTGATGGGCGACGCCCGCTCCTATGATTTCGTCTGCGCCTTGCGTGCGGTAACCTCGACCGACGGGATGACCGCCGACTACTTCCCGTTCCCGCACGAGTTTCTCGGCCGCGCCGCCACCCGCATCATCAACGAGGTCCGCGGCATCAACCGCGTCGTCTACGACGTGACCTCGAAGCCGCCCGGAACCATCGAATGGGAGTAGGACGTCTCCCCTGTTAGATCGCGGATATCAGGCCAAAAAATCGCAATCGAGGTTGAAGTCGCCCGCCTCACCGCCAAGAAAGCTTGCTCGATCAGAGGCTTACTAACCGCTCCCCTGGGCCGCCTAACAGGGGCGCCTTACATAGTCTGCAGGGGCCAAAGTGGGCTAACAGGGGGGCAACAGGGGAGTGGAGAGATCGCCATGTTCTTGCGTATCCGACCGAAGCTTGGCGCCAATTTATGCCGTGAATGTGGCGAGGGTGACACTCATTCCGCCACCTCTGCTGCTATTATCGCCCGGCGAGCGCGCAGGTGGATCGTGAACTCGGTGAACTCGCCGCGCACGCTGTGCTGGTGGGTGCCACGACATTGCGGGTGCGCCCGACGCCGGAGCGGCCGCTTTCGCCACAGGTCATCAGAGGATCAGCGATCGCTTGTGTGAGCGTTCATATACGCGCGAAGAATGGCATTGATCCGCGTCTGGTAGCCGCGTTCGCTACGGAACCATTCGAGCAGGTCGGCGTCCAATCGCATCGTCACGGTCTCCTTCCGCCGAGGCATGACCACGCGCGCATCCTTCCAGAAAGCCTCATCGGTCGGCTTCGCGTCAGGGTCGTCGATGATCGCGGCATGTACCTCCTCGTCGGTCATCAAGCGGAGGTGCCGCCAGTCGGTCTTGGGCTTAGTCTTCGAGGTGATTCCAGAAGTGTCGTCGCTCATGAGGTTCAGATCTCCACGCTGATATGATGTGACGCTCATCTGGATCGCGGTCGGTGTAGATCACCGTGATCTCGATGCCGTTGACGAGGCCAACTGCGTAGATGCGCACCTCGCCATAGTCGTAACGATCGTCGGTGCGTTCGACGGTTGGTCCGTCAAAAATGCGCGCTGCGTCCTGGAAGGCGATCCCATGCCTGCGGACGTTTGCGGCGTTCTTCGCCGGATCCCACGTAAACCGCATTCCGGCTTATTTACGAAATGTATTTACTTTTGTCGAGAAGTGAAGTCAGACAGCCGGCTGAATGCTCACGCCGGCGCATTCGACATGATGATGGTGCCGGAAGCGGCGAACACGCCGCCCACACCATGGCAGACCGACGCCGGGAACCTGCGCAGGAGCTATGCCGCGCATTTGGCGCACGCTCTCCTGCAGCGCGTACATGCCGTACATGCCGGAATGCATGTAAGAGAGGCCGCCGCCGTTCGTGTTCAAAGGCAATTTACCGCCGGGGGCGGTGTTATGCTCGGCAATGAAGGCGCCGGCCTCGCCGCGCGGCACAAACCCCAGATCCTCGAGGCCGTAGATCGGCAGATGGGCGAAGGCGTCGTAGATCATCAGGTGATCGACGTCGCTGTGGGTGATGCCGGTCTCGGCAAAGGCCTTGGGGCCGGCGACGCGGAACGCGCGCGAGGAGGTGAAATCCGCCATCTGGCTGACCATCGGGGTTTCGACACTCTCGCCGGTGCCGAGGAGATAAACCGGCTTTTGCGGGAAGTCGCGGGCGCGCTCGGCCGAGACCAGGATCAGGGCGCCGCCGCCATCGGTCACTGGCAAGATACGCAAATACAGAGTACTTTGTCTTTCGGCTCATGAACGCGGGTAGCTCAGATTTATATAATGTCCATATAAAGGCTACGCTTCGCGTGTTCTCAACGGACGATGGGTCCATAGACCACTATACATGCCATGTTGTTAACGAAAATATACCTGTTTTCAAGCGTTTCATGCCTTTTAGGATTCATATCGCTACCGGGCCTGTTCAAATTGCATCCCACTCTGACCGTAGCCTTGTAACTGTGTACCTATTGCCGAACTCAGATTTGGCGACCAAGGATGGAAAACCTGTCATCAGTTTACGGAACCTAAGCGTCTCTGACGACCGTTCGTTTGCTTTTATTATTTATGTAGAGGGGCATGCTCCTGAAACTGATAGAACCAGGTCATCTGTTTACGAATACAAGCGCGATTGTATTCGACGAGGCCGATTCGCCCCCATACAATTTTGCAGCAGCCAGCGTAGATTTTGGCGGCGGACGCCATACACATTTTTTTCTAGGAAGGATATACGTGTTAATTTTGATACTGTTGAGGACAGTTCAGGAGGGGCTGTAGAGCATTTCCTACGTGGATTCACTGGGCTCCATCGAGATCGAGTTCCTACCAGAGCGACGAGCAGCGCTATGTATACCGACACCGCGCCCCTGGGTCTCCCGGATTGCCTGTAGCTAGTGCCCGTCCATAAATTCTAAGTTATTGGAATCTCGCGGACAATCGCGGTTTAGGTCAGGTAAGACCCGGCGGTTTCGGGTAGGCTGCGGCTGCAAGCCACTGCATCCAAAGCACAACCCTAACCGCCGGAGCCGACAATGCGACCGGAAAGCACCGTCCAGGCCACTATATTCGAGGTTTTTTGCGCGGCACGAGATCGGCTGCGCGTTGCAGGCGATCTCGCAATGGCTGGATGGGCAGCGCCGGATGGTGAGCCTGGTGGCAGGCGATCTGCGCCGCCAGGGGGCGCGAGAGACCGGACGGCTGGGGTTGCCGGCGGAGACGGTTCTGCGCTTGCGCTGCTCAAGCAACAGCGGCAGCTGAGTTACGAGGAGTTGCCTTCACATTGTGGCCGCTCGACGCGGGCGCCGCCTCGTATCCGCCGATTGTTACGAGCATCCACCAGCGGATTTCGAGCGAACTAATTCTATCGGCTGTACCGCAAAGCCCAGTATTGGAACCGGATGGCCTCGGCAGCACGAAGGGCGCGACCGGACGCCGACCCCGGTTGCCGGAGATGCGCTCGTCGTCATCGATTCGTCGCAGGAACGCTGAAACCGACGGCGATACCCCTGTTACCGCTTTTCCATGTTCCACAAGAACGGGAGCGCCGCGTTGAGCACACCGGCGAGGTCCTTGCGGAACGCCACACATCTAATTAATCGGTCATCAACGCCGGAGTCCGCGGTGGAGCGCCCACCCGCCATCTCTTCGGCAGCGCGGCGCTTTCAGCGAGCACGCTTTTCACGCCAACAGACGACGCGCACCACGGCTCAGCGGAGGTTTGCGACGGTCGCATCGGGGACCCCAGGCGAGACGGGCATTGTCCCCACGGGGTGCTTGAAGAAGAAATCCGCAATGGCCGCCGGTGTTGGCCTTCGCCGACGTGCTCGATTGGGGCTCCCATCAACTTTGTCGCCTTTTCGGGGTCTTCGATCAGGCCGTGAAAAATGCCGACCACTTGACCGCGGCTGTTCACGACCGGCGCGCCGCTGTCGCCATGCGCTCCCTATCTCTGGATCAGCAGGTAGCCGTGGATCTTGGGGGAGTAGGAACGCTGTCCGTGATGTCGGTCATCTCGATCACGCTTGATCTCAGCAGGTCACCATCGACGGGATAGCCGATCACCCTCAGCGTCGTGCCGGCGGCGGTCATCGGACCGGTCAACGGCCGGAAGGCCAACGTCACCGGAGCAAGTTGGCCGGGCGGCATATCGAGTATCTGCAGCATCGCGACGAGCGTATCGATCGACATGACAACTGCTCTGGTCAGCGGGAACGTGTCGGATAACAGATCGATGCACAGGCAGCCGTCGGTGACGTGGGCCGACGTCATGAGGCGAACCTGCGAGTCCGGGGACCGGATGAAAAAGGCAGTGCCTGTCGCCAACGCACGCGCCCCCGGCGGAGGTCGGATCGCGGCAGTAACGCGGGACCACAGCCCCGGGGGAACGGGTGCCGTGATGCGGTCGCCGGTGCGGGATTCCAGTTGTGCCCGAGCCGTCGCCCCCCAGAGCAGCGCGACCGCAAGCAGGCATAGTCCCCCTAACCGTCCCGTTCCATGACGCATGGATGGTGCTGAAAGGCTGATCATTGCTGGAACGGTGGACCCGAGGCTCAAGACCACAGGAGTGGGTTCGCAAGGTGAAGGCCGCTTCCCTTCATCGTTAGCCCGAGATCGATAGCCAGCACGTGCACGCGGAGGTCGTCAAGGAGGCCCTTCGGTTGCTCGGCGAGCCGGGCTTCGGAGAGGCGAACGAGGAGTTTATGACGGCTCACCGCCACCTAAGGGAAGGGAACCTGCGGGACTCGAACGCCGCGGCGCTGCAGGCGATGAAGACCGTGCTGAAGGTGATCTGCGCGCCAGGGGATGGCCACGCCAGAAAGGCGGTACCGTCGAACGGCTCCTGGCGGTGGTCCAACGCGAGGAGCTCTCTCCCGACTACCTCGGCGGGTACTTCACGAACCTCATCGACGCGATGAAAGCCGGCGTGCCGAAGATCCGCGATCGGCAGGGCGGGCACGGTGCGGCGCCGGGCGACGACCCCGTGCCGGACCACGTCGCGGCGTTCGTGCTCTACCTCACGCGGCCAACATCGTGAGCCGGTCGAGGCGCATGGGGCTAAAGAACGCACAGCGTGAAGCTTCTGTGCGGCACTGTGTCGAATAACGACGAGCTGTAGCACACCGAAGGTCGTCAAGGGCGGGGCTAACAGGGTGATATGACGAACGACCCTTGGATACTCCTCATCTCCGCAGGAGTCGGCCTGGCCTCGGGACCATTGTCTGATTGTTAGGGCGACGGCTTGAAGAGTGGTGGTACAGGCCAAGGCTCAAAGTTGATTTCATCTAAACCCGCGATTTCAGCCCAGTTCCAAGCAGAACTGCGAGCAAGCTTAAGCGAGATCAAATTGGGCCTGTAATTGCTTTGTGATTTCAAGTGCGTGAGGGCATTTGAGCTGGCCACCATCTATTACAATCCACTCGGCATACCAATTACAATGGTATGAGGCTCGTCTGTTCTGCCTGACTGCAACACTTATAACATTATCACATTCAGGACACTCAGGATATTTGCGGATCTCAGACATTAGTACCCGCATTATCGCATTTTGAGGTTTCGCTTCCTTAGTGGTCGTCGGCTTATTTTCCATGGCCTGCTCACCTGCGCGAATTGGGGTCTTGATGAAGTCGAGATCGTCCGTGACGCCGCGCAGTCGCACAAATTGGTGTGACACGGCCCCAGCTTAACTATTTTTGGTTACTTACATGTTAGCGTCGTCCTATGCGCGGCACGCGTGATGCTCTGGTGACCGTTGACTATCGTAACCAGCGTTCCAAGTGGGCATCGGTCGGATAGGTCAGTGACGGAATGGTAGAGTCGGGATGTGGCGCGGTGGCAGTAGGCCGGGCATATCTGTTGCCGCCCCTTTCGTCTGGCGGTGCCTTAGTGGCTCGACCATAGCTCCGTTTCCACATCCCTCTCATCGAACCGGACATG
>Ga0209656_10001166_pt1 | contig 17056 bp, 12 predicted proteins | sample BogFormECP12_OM2_FD_188239 | JGI IMG/M metagenome (GOLD analysis project Ga0209656, IMG submission 188239) | Bog forest soil microbial communities from Calvert Island, British Columbia, Canada - ECP12_OM2 (SPAdes) (version 2) | ecosystem: Environmental > Aquatic > Freshwater > Wetlands > Bog ... | reverse complement strand
TTCTGTTGCAGAGGAGCATGCAGCTTAAAGCAGTACGTCGCGGCCGAATGAGGATGTCAGCTGATTTGTGGCATAGGAGCAAACAAGATGCCCAGGCGGTGCGATAATGCTACGGCCTCGGCTTGGCCGACAGAGTCACCACGGTATAGTGCTCGATCCGGCGCAGGGTGAACTCGGCGACGCTCCCGTGCAGAGAGAGGCCATAGAACTGAGGTTCGGCCGCATCCGGTGAAAGGACTTTCACCTCCCAGCGGCTCAGGTCCTTGTTTTCTCCCAGATCGACCAGCCCGCTCAGCTCCAGCCGGACTTTCACGTTCTCTGCCGGGGTCTGGTGATCATAGTTGAGCAAGTGGAGAATCAAAGTCCGACCGTCGGGTTTCCGAGCCAACTGACCCAGCACGTAACCGCGCGGCTCTAGGCTGAGGCGAGGCCCTCCAGCTGCGGCTTGGGCGCGCGCAGCAATTCCCGGCTCCGCCTTTCCGGCCCTAATTATGGCGCCCCCACCGGCGGTAAACGCATCCAACCGGGCCTTTTGCTCGGCGCTGAGTTTGGGCAGGTCAGCCGGCATGACCAGCACCTTGAACCGGTCCAAGGGGACTCCCTTGTCCAGGTGGGCGAGCACTTTGGTCTCGAAGAAGACACTCTGCTTGAGGAATTCGTCGGCCAGAGGGTTGTGCTGCTCCGCGGAGAGCAAGGCGATCCGCGCCGCCGGCTCTGCCTGGTGATACAGCTCCCGATGCTCGACCAGGAAATGGTTATATTGTGCGATGGCCGTCCAGGCCTTCTGGGCCTCTGGCTCGCCGTTGATCAGCCCGGAAAGGAATCGGCCCTCGATGTTGCGCGAGGTGGCCGCGCCGAACGCATAGGCCTCGGCGATGGAAAGCTTCTGCTCGGCCGGGCTGGGGATGCAGCGCCCGCGGGGGCCGCAGTGGTAAAGGTCGTTCTCATACTTTAGGGGCTGCCAAAGCTGCTTCTCTCCGCTCAGAAATTTGATATTGCGCGCGTTGTCCACCTGCCAATGACCGTCCCACACCCCCGGAGTGTCCTTGCCGTCCTCCTCCCAGATTGCCTCGTTCATGTCGTTCATCCCAAAGCGGTCCGGCGGGATATGGATATTCGCTTCAACCATGACCTTGGGCCGGCCGGTCTCCCGCGCCTTCCGCTCCACCATCCGCTGGGTGTCATCGAGCAACTGGGCCAGGCCGCGGTTGTAACCGATCATATTGTCCCATGCGATCGCGTCCACGCCCGCGTCCACCGCCATCTCCGCCTTCTTCAAGAGGTAGGCCCGCCAGCCGGGCTCGCGCGCGTCGGCGAGCCGGCGCTTCCATGAGATCTGCAGGTCGGTCTTGGTCGGACCAGCGTAGAACATGGGGATGCCGTGCTTCCACAGGCCATATTTCTTCGTTTCCGGGTCGTCGCGGTAGGCGCTCTTCCAGAACATGTTGGAAGCCGACAGGTAAGCCGAGACATGGATGCCATTCTCATGGCAACGGGCGATTACCTTTTTCAGGTTCTCCCGGTTCTCGTCCTCGTCCTTAAGCGACCAGCCGTTGCTCCAGGTGACCCAGATCCAGTTAAAATCGGCCTGCTTGAGCAAGCCGAGCATTTGCTCGAACTCGCTGTCATAGATGTGGGTCAGCACCGCCTTCTCTCCGGCGCTGAATTTGGCGCCCCACCAAGTTCGCTCGGCCTTCCAGCTCTCGATTTGTCCGCCGTCGATCCGGATGAAACGAAAATTCCCCTGCTCGGCCCACGGCGGCACGTCCTCCGGCTTGGCGCGGTACAGTTTCGGAGCGGGCTGAAAAGACTGGGCGGAGCAGAGCACAAGTGATGTGGCGAACAAACCAATCAGTCCAATGCTTTTTACGATTCGAACGCGCTGCATGGTTCTCCATGAAACGACCAGAATCACCACCTGACCATATTCATTAGAGGCGGGAGGAGGCATCTCGATCACTACATTTCTTCTTTCAGCTTTGCGCGGCAACCGGCTTCGCTCGAGATCTTCCGAGAGAAAGGCCGACCGAATCTTCTGTTCCGGTCGTGGCAGGGACAAGCTCCCGCCAGTTCTAAGTTACTTCGAGCCAATCGCAAGCGAGTCCAATTCTCGTTGTCGCGGAGTCTGTTCGTTTGGGCCGACCGCGCGATATCAGCCTCCCCGCGATGAACTTGACGGCGTTCAGCGGTCCGAATCTGACAAGAACTTCGGCAGGTGCCAAATTCCGCCAATTGGCAGGTGAAGATTCGGGCTACAAATGATCATCCTAGCTCTTGCAAGATCAAGTAGCTCAATAACTTGGTGCTTCTCCATGGCTTCGGTTCAGTCTGGAGAGCGTACTGCAATATCATTTCCCGAAAGCTGACCCGCGGCGCGAAGGAGCTGCGCTCGATGCCTAAGATCTCAATCGTCGTGCCGTTTCACAATGAAGAAGAAAATGTCATGGAGATGTACGACCGTCTGCATTCGGTCATGGAGGCTACGGGTGAAACCTACGAACTGATATTCGTAGACGACGGCAGTACCGACCTCACTTACCGTTTTCTCTCCGACATTGCCACCATCGACCACTTGGTTACGGTCGTGCGGTTGGGCCGCAACTTCGGTCAAACGTCGGCTTTGGCCGCCGGCTTTGCGCAAACAACCGGCAAGTATGTGATCGCAATGGACGGCGACCTCCAGCATGATCCGGCGGATATTCCAGTTTTTTTGCACAAGCTCGGCGAAGGTTACGACATCGTGAGTGGTTGGCGGAAGCAGCGAATTGACAACTTCTGGCTGCGCCGGTTTCCCTCGCGTTGCGCGAACTGGCTGATGGCAAAGCTGAGCGCTGTTGATATCCACGATTTTGGAACGACTTTCAAAGCCTATCGCCGCGAAGTTCTTGAGCGTTTACCGCTCTACGGAGAGATGCACCGCTTTATACCGGCGCTCGCTTCCGCCTATGGAGCCTCGATTTGCGAGGTTCCCATCCACAACGTTAATCGCCAGCGTGGCAAGTCGCACTATGGTATCTCGCGCACTTTCCGGGTTTTGTTCGATCTGATGACCATTCGGTTCCTCCTGCAGTACAAAGCGCGTCCGTTGCATTTTTTTGGAAGATTCGGCTGCGTGAACATCATGATCGGGTTAGGCGTGGCTTTTTGGCTGCTGATTGAGAAGATCGCCTACCACATCAGCGTCATCAACGAGCACGGAGCAGCCATTGTGTTCGGCGCCGTGATGATTTTGGCTGGATTGCAACTGCTCGCCTTTGGCTTGCTGGGTGATCTGCAGGTCTGGCAATACCACACGCCTGCAACGCGCACATCTTATACCGTGGCGGAGTTGCTCCAACCACCGACGGCGGTTGACGGAGACTAGGCGAAAATGGTCGCGGACCAAACCAGCAGGTGCCACTTCTCCCGACAAACAGAGTTGTGGCTCGCCCTTCTGCTCACTCTCGCCTCCTTCGCAATCCGTGTTCATCAGATCAGCTTCTACTGCCTTTCGGAGGATGAGGCCGCCAAGTGGCAGGCCATCCAGGAATACCGCCAAGGTCATTTTGTCGCTGTGAATGGCGAACACCCCATGCTAATGAAGCTGCTGGCCTGGGGAAGTTTAAGCCTGGGAGAGCAGTGGAATGGTCTCGCGATCAGGCATGGATGGCCGACTGGGGCTCCAGAGGCCTGGCTTCGACTGCCGAACGTGATCCTCGGTGCGGCGACAACTTTCGTGCTCTACTTGTTGGCGCGCTCGCTTCTCGGCAGTATCGGGGCCTTGGCGGCAGCGTCGTTTTGGGCATTTAGTCCGTTGCCCATTGCCCTCAATCGACTTCTGAAAGAAGAGACTCCACTTGTCTTCTTCTCATTGTTGGGGTGTTACTTCTACCTGCGAGCCAAAGAAGCATCACAGGAAACAAGATTTCAAAAGCGGCTCGATCTTAGTGCCATCAGTTTTGGATTGTCGTTCGCGTCCAAGTATGCTCCCCAACTGTTTGGGCTCAACGCACTCGCGTGGTTTCTGGCAGGCCGGCGCGGCCTCGACCCCAGAGGAGGCATTGGCTCCCGGTTTCCGCGGTTCTTCGTGCTGATTGCGATTACGTTCCTGGTGTGCAACCCCGTCGTGGTTGTGCCGGCTGACGTGCAAAGCATGTTGCATTGGATACGACAGGGAGGAGCCCAGCACACTGGATATAACCTCGCCGGGACACTCTATCTTAACCAGCCGTCGCTCACACAAACGACGGTGCCGTGGTACTTCTACGCCTGGTTGCTGGCGGTCAAGACTCCGCTTCCCATACTGGCGGCAATCCTTGCAGGCAGCCTGCTCCTGTTACGACGGCGAGATTCGCTGATTTCCACGTTTTTCCTTTCATTTGGCGTCGTTCAGTTCGTTGGTCTTTCAGTTTTTCCGGGTAAATGGATCCGGTATTTCCTAGGCACCCTGCCGTTCCTTTTTCTGGCTGGGGGCTACGCCGTCCAACAACTTTACGAATGGTTCTCACGGCGCAGTGTGGCGCCGAGGGTGCTCAGCCTTGCGACGGTCGTCGTAGTGGGTTGCGCGTGCTTAGAGCTGAGCTTCTGGGATCCCTATTATTCGTTGTATCTCAATGCACTCGGGGGCGGCGCCAGTCGAAGCGCCCAGTATTTTTCTCCCGATGAGATCTCGGAACTCGATGCCCGCGAAACGGCGGAAGTTGTGTCTCGAAGTGCTCCACTGGGCGCGCGCCTTGCGACGAGCAAGCCGAAGAGCATGACCTACTACCTCGAGAGCGGCGGCCGCAAGGATATTCAAGTTATTCCCCTCTACGATCGTGATTACACGCCACAGTACGGAGATCTTGTACTGGCGGAGGATTCTCGACGTTACTTTGAAACTGCCCGACTCCTCGACTGGCTCCGCTCTTCCGAGTTGCCCCGTGAGGGCGTCAGGGTAGGGCCGGTTCTCGCGACCACGATCTACTATCTTCGACTTTCTGCACCCGGTGGAAATCACGATTACCAGAATACGAACGTCCTGGCGGGAGCCAGACCCCGGAACGCTCCATTGGCCGCCGGAAACATGGTACCGGCGACGAAAGTGGCATTCCTACCGTCGATCGAGCGGCAGCGCCGGTGAAGTCATTCGATCATTCAGATTACGATGGCAGCATTGCCAACTCAAGATCTGGCTTGCCCCGGTTCGGCGCAGAATGCCAGCGGGCGATCCCGGCGTGCTTGCTGGGCGGATCTCGACATCGCAATCAAACACAGGAGCCCCATGGCTTCCAGAAAAGAAACCGTACTCGTCGGCATAGTCCCAGGGTCAATCCTGCAGGGACGAAGACCGAACGTAAGCGCAAATGAAACGTCTCGGATGTCGCACAGAAATGTAAGCCGCCAAGCCAATGTCTTTGTGAGATGGGAGATCCCACCCAAAACGATGATCAGACCCAGTCCCCACGCCACTGTCTTTATCTGATCAGCCACTCTGGAGGGTCCGGTTAGGCGTAGCAGAGAAACCAGCAAGGCGATGCCCAGGAGAGCGACTGGGAGGGCGAACAAGCTGCCGAAGTTGCACATGAGGTCTACACATCGGTGATCTTCGAATGCGGACAGTGGACAGGCGTCCATCGACCGCGATGACCTTCAACATCTGAATTCGAACTTGCCACGAAACCCTGTTTCTATGCTGTTACAGAACTTACCAAAGTGGCCGCGGTCGTTAGCGGGAGGTCAACGAGTTCTATGAGGACATCAAGCCAGTCGGTTTAGTCCCCGGTGGCACCGTGTGCAATTTAAGACCGAGTTAAACAGTTTCCTCTATCAGTGCTTACCTCTGCTGGTGAATTTGCTCAAGATAAACTCTTGCACCAAACCGCCGCCAACATGCAGGCCCATTCCGATTCCAAAGCTTCTGAATACATGCTGAGCATTACGATCAGAACTTGGGTAGTACGCGAGGGAAATGGAAGATGAAATCAGACTGCCCCCCCACGTAGAGTAATTCGGCTGCGTTTTTCCGTTGTCTCCTTTACAGATAAATGCAGCTAAGATGGCGTGGAGCGCCCGGGACTTCTTTGTCCCGCTGCCTTGATAGAAATAGCGGGGGTCTTGATGCAGCAATGATGGCAGAACAGCATTGCCGATCAAGTCTTCGGTAACGCCGTCGGCAAGGCCGGTCCCTAACCGATCTCCATACCCTCTTGTATTTGGGGGGTAATTACGGAGACCAGCGGCCTGCTCGACTCCCGCCCACGCAGCCGCGCGGGCGAAGAAAACTGGATGGGTGAGATCTTTGTACGCTAACTCGAATTTCATCCGCGTGGTAAGAGGCTCCGGGTGGGGTTCGTACACCACATAAACATTCGGGATAAAGCCTAAGACGCGTTGCTGCTCTTCAGCTTTGAGCTGTTGGGCAGCAACCTCCTTCGACGAATAACTCACCGTGACCGCGCGCTGCACAGCCAAAATGCGAAGTTTGACCTCGGAAAGAGTCCGGTCCTGCCCGGGTTCGACTGTAACGGACGAGTTCCACTCTGCAAATCCTTCAGCGGCGACGTTGATTTGAAAGGCAATTCCCGACGTGACCTCGTGGAATGCAAAAGTTCCATCGTCCTTTGTGACAAGGGTGAGACGATCGCCGGCCAGCCCTTGAAGGATTACTGTGGCACCGGGAATCGGATCATCGCTGCTGTCGACCACCGTACCCACGATGCTTCCCGTTTTTGTATTTGCCGCTTCAGCAGACTGCGCGGACACCGGTGCTACAAGGATCACTCCGCCCAGGGCGATCAGCACCAACATGTGTGTTAGTTTCAGGAGCACTTCCAACGGCCTGTTAGGCGAGGTGTGTGAGTTGTTCTGCACCGTTGACACTCCTAGCTCGCGGAAAGGGTGAAATTGATTGTGATCCGGGAGTCAACTTCAACCGGTTCTCCGTCTACCATGTACGGCTTGTAATGCCATTGCTTCACCGCATCCATAGCGGCTTGCGCGAGTATTGGTAAACCGCTCTCGATTCGCACATCCTTCACGCTGCCATCCGTGCCGATCACGGCCATCAGCACTACTGTTCCTTCAATCCGCGCCCGACCAGCCTCCGGCGGATACTGCGGCGTAACGTCGTGGATCAGGTTGGCCTCGACTACCCGGGAGGCGACACGGATTCTCTTAACCGGCGTTGGGTCGGGCGTTTTCGCAACGATGGGGACGCTTCGCGCGCTGCCCAGCACTTCGCTGAACACTCCACCCGGAACTCCGCCCACTATTCCACCAGGGACTCCCCCGACCACACCACCCGTTGTGCCGACCGGAGGTGGTGGCGCTTCTTGCGTCTTATGCGCTGGGGTGGGAATGGCGATGCTTGTCGGGGTGTATGTGGACGGGAGCGAGGGCGCTCGAAGCTTCGTGGCATTACTACCCGCGGGTGGGGGCTGTAGATATAACATCGTCAGCGTTTCCCTCTTGGGGAGTGGATCCGTGTGAAACAGCGGAATGCCAACTACCGCCAGGAGGAGGACAGAAAGGAAGGCCAACGATCCAATTGCCGCCCAGGGATTTCGCGGTCGCGGCTTTCCGTCCGATTCAAGCAGAGTGCCCTGGAATATCGTTTCGTGCAGGGTGGAATAGACGGGAAGCTGTTCTTTCTCTTCCGGCGGAATCGCCGCAGTCCGTGAACTAATTCGCAGCCCTGGTCTCTGAGAGGCCGGGTATGTAGTGCAATCGGCTAAGTCCGAATGAGAGCCAAGACAACTTCCCATAGCAGATTGATCCCTTTCCACCCGTTTAAGCGGGAACCTTGATTTGCGAGACGTCATCTCCAAGAGTCAAAAATGCACGCGCTCTGCCAACGTCAGCGAAGAGACAGCTTGAGGAATTCTTGACTTACCAATGGCTTGGAAGGCGGCCGTTGAAACATGCATGCGGCGCCAAAGCTGCCTTTGCCAGTTCGTTGGCACATGCCAAGGTCTGATTAGATGACCGAGGGAGTTCTCCGACATCCTGAAGAAGAACGGCGGGCGACTTGGAGACAGACCAGATATTCGATTTGACTGCGGTGCGTAGCCGAGGAGAGGCTGGCATGATCGTGCAGGCAGTGCACGGGTATCCCTTGAAGGGACATGCCGTCAGCCAAGCTACCGTCTCTCACATCATGGAACAACCGAGCGCTGCTGCTCGATCTTCTACCTCCGTGAGCTAGCGACGACTTTACCGATGTAGTCTCTTGGGAATCGGCGAAATAACTCGCATTTCGTTCCAATCGTAAGGAAGCTCCCTTCCACAATTCAGGCAGGCCACATAGATGCCTGTGGAAGGATAGGCCTGACTACGGCGGATTCCTGGACGCACGCTGATCGGAAACGTGTAATGAGTGTGTCGACAGCCGAAGAGCGCATCAAGTAATTTAGCCAACATGCCGGCCCCGGGACCCCCATGACCTGCGAATGCGGGAGCGTCCCCACTAGCTACCCTGACGTGCGCGAGACTGCACACCTTCAGAGCAGAAAACGCGTGAAGCTCACGCAAGACTTGCCATTCCAGATCCGAGCTCCGAATCCGGGCTGACACCCCACTCGAGGCATTCAAGATTCCAGATTGACCAGGAGACGAGCACAAGCTATCTCCTCTTACAAACAAGGAGTTACAGCTAGTACTCAAGCATGAGACTACATGGGAATGCTGTTTGCAGAGCCGAAATTGGCGATTGCTTGACAACTGCCAGTCGCCTCAACTCAAGTGCGAACAATGCAGCATCAATGTCCGATAGATCACTGTTCGGCAGCCCGAACAGCTATCGCGCGTCCGATTCGGTAAGATTCCGTGATCGCTTCGAGAATCAGTAGCGACCGGCAGGCCTCCTCAAGAGTGGTTCCGACACTTGGTTGACCGTCGAGCAAAGCAATGAAGTCCTCCACCTCTGCTCCGTACAGGTTATCGGGGTCGAACGTCCGGGTGCCAGATTCGGCTGGGCGAATGATTTCCATTCTGGTGAACGATTGTTCGGAGAAGGCATGGGCGACGTAGGTCGCATATCGCAGGACTGTCAATCTGGCTCAACGATCAGTTTGCCGAGTAGTTCCTCTCTTCAAGATGTGCCAGAGTCTGCAACGGTGGCCGCCATATCTATTCTGGCGTATCTGCCCAACGACTGTCGTTGCTGGAAGACCTCCCGGTACAAAGAGTGCATAAATTCATAGCATTGCGAAATCGTCCCGTCGGGAAACTTCCGAGGTACCGTCCGCCGCACCATGTGTTGGCGGCGGGATAGTTCTTCGCAGATCGTTTCAAATTTCTCCTGATCCACACGGGCGCCGAGAGCATCAGCGTTCGAGGTAAACGATAAGCCGCCAACGCTAGCTATCTCGAGCACGCGCTGCTCGTCAGCGCTCAGTTTCTCGATCTGGAGTTCGATCATTTCGCGCAGGCTCTCCGGCACTTCCAGATGGACGCTCTCGATCGGTACCTTGATTTGCCAGGTCCCGCTCTCGATCGCGATCATACTCCGGTCCCGCAGGTCGTCCAATATGGACATCATGAACAAAGGATTGCCTTCGCTGTGCTGGTGGATAAGCGCAGCAAGACCCTGTGGCAAGGCTACCCCAGGTGTCTCGATCGTCAGATACTCAGCCACTTCGCCTTCCGTCAGTGGTTGCAGAACAATCTCCCGGCACAACTGGTGAACCAGCAGATCCTGCTTCAACGTCTTCAACGGATGTTGCGCCAGCGTGACGTCCACCGGGCGATAGGTGCCGATTAGGATCAACTTGCCAGACGAGCGGCGGCGGGCCAGAGCGGAGATGAGGTCAACCGTGGACGGATCCGCCCAATGCAAATCTTCGAACACCAGGAGCAATGGTCTTTCGGAACTGATCGTTTCCAGCGTCTCAGAGATCTCGCGCAGCATGCGTTCGCGAGTGGCACCCTCAATTTCCCGCCGCAGCATGTCGCCTTGTCGACACCCTACCTGAGGAGGAAACTGTGCCAGCCAGGTAGGGGCATGCACAGCGAGTGTCTCCACTACCGTATCTCGTCCGGAACTGCACAACCGACCCAGCGCTTCCAGCATCGGGTAGTACGCTTCTTTGCTTCCATAGCCTTCCACGCATTGTCCGCGGGCAACGCGAACGCCGGGAAAATCCGCGGCCGCTCGCCGGGTGAACTCGTCGACCAGGGTGGTTTTCCCGATACCTGTCTCACCGGCAACAAAGACAACTTGACGCTGGTTCGCTAAGCTCCTCTGTAGGCGCTTTCGTAGCTCGTTCAATTCCGCGTCCCGACCAACGAATTTTTCTGTTCCCCCCTCATACGCCCTTTCCGTCGCGGCAAACGTATCCGCGACAGGCGCTATGAAGTGATATCCCCGCCTGGGTATCGTCTCAATGAAGCGAGGATTTTTCGCATCGTCTCCGAGTGCGTGACGGACATCAAGGATCTGGCTTTTGAGCACCTCGGGTTGAACGAACGTATCGGGCCACACGGCTCCGAGGAGTTCGTTCTGGGTCACCAGTCGTCCGGGGTTGTTCACCAGATAGTGCAGGACAGCGAACGCCTTCGGCGTTAACCGGACACGCTCCTTGTCTCCGTCATCGCGGCGGCGCCAGAGACATTCATTGACCGGGTCCAACCGGAACGGAGGAAACTCTTTCGTACTTGCGCTTGTTATGTTGGGGCGGGCTGCACTCATGGCTTTTACCTTTCGTTCGTGGGACGCATTGTGAAACGAATCCCGCCCTCGGCCAACCCTAAATGGGGTACTTGCCCGCCCGCCAAATGGAGATGACTGGTGACACTACTTCAGAGGGGGTTGGAGACAACTCCAGCACACTCAGATATCGAGACGCTTCCTGCCAAAAAGGAGAGCATCGATCGACTGAGCGCCAGGTCCCAGGATTGCGAGGGCGATCCCCACGGTTGCTAACAGGATGGTGCTCCGCACGGGGTCAGTACCTGTGAGTGCGATCCAGAGCTCCGTAACTGTCAGAAGCGCCCCGGCGATGGGTGTCCACAAACCGGCGAGTAAAAAGATTCCTGCGATGGCCGCGATCACTCGCAGAGCAACCGATTCACCCTGTGGCGCTCCCATCAGTCCAGCGATGCCATCGTGAATCAAGAGAAGCCCGACCACTAGCCGTAGTAGGAGAAGCCCTCTCCCCGGCCAGCCGTCAGGGAACATGGAAAAGAGGCGTTGCAGAAAACCTCCTGTGCCAAATATGAGAGAGTAAACGCGTCCAAGACGATCCGACACTCCATAACTGGGGGGTGGGGTACCACTCTTTCGGGGGGTTACAACTCAATGATTCCGCGCTTCAGCGCGATGGTCACGGCGTGCGTTCGATCGCTTGCGCCAAGTTTGGAGAGGATGTTCTTGACATGGCCCTTGACTGTGTCCTCGGTGATTCCAAGTTGATCGGCGATCAGCTTGTTTGCGTGCCCGCCGGCAATCAGGCGCAGGACATCGATTTCTCGTAAGGTCAGAGCGTCTTCGAGCGCGTGGTCGGCGAGTTCGACAGCGACAACGGGGGAAATGCGCTTTTGCCCAGCATGTACAGCCCGGATCGTCTCCAGCAGTTCCTTCCGCAAAAGGCCTTTCAACAAATAAGCTCGCGCACCTGCTTTGAGCGCCCGTAGAACCTGGATGTCCCCCTTGTAGGTGGTCAAGACGATGATGCGTGCTTCCGGGAATTCGCTGCAAATGGCGGCCATCGCCTCAATGCCGTCCATGTCGGGCATCTGCAAATCCATCAGGGTGATGTCCGGTCGGTGCGTTCGGAACTGCTCAAGCGCCTCGCGCCCGGTCGAGGCCTCGGCGACCAGCTTCATGTCCTGTTGACTGGCGACCAGTGCTGCGATGCCTTCCCGCAGCATCGGATGGTCGTCAACCGTGAGAATCCGAATCAGGTTAGGACCGGTGCTCATGATTCTGTTCCGTCCTCTTTCGGAAAAACCGTAAGCCGCGGCGGGCGGGCAATGTCTCGTAAGCAATGGAGGCGGGAATGCTCAACTCTACCTCCGTGCCGGCAGCGACTTCACTCCAGACCTCCAATTGCGCTCCGATGCGCTTGGCGCGCTCCCGCATTCCAGGCAAGCCCCAGTGGCCGGAACGTCCGCCGCGCTCCAGGACGCGTGGGTCAATGCCCTTTCCATCGTCCCGAAAGCGCAAACGAAGCAGAGATTCGTCGTACGTGATCTCCGTCTCGATATTCCGGGCCTGTGCGTGGCGGAACGCATTTCGCAACGACTCCCGCGCAACCCGGTATATTTCATCCTGGATCATCGGACGCACGGTTCGTGGCACGCCTTCTACCCGCACGCGAAACGTCACCTGCCCCCCGTCTCCCGCAGCAACCTCTTCACTCAGGTGAGTCATCAATGCAGTCATCGATTTCGACAGGTCATGACTTGCCACGGAGGAGATACGCATGTCCGTGATGGTATCTCGGCCTTCGATGATTGCCTGATCCGCCCGATCAAGAGCACTTTCGAGGGCCGTTTTCGCCTCCATGGGGCGCATTGGAAGCATCTCGTCCACGGTTTGAAAGCGGAGCAGCAATCCCTGAAAGCTTTGCAGCAGCGTATCGTGCAGATCCCGCGCGATGCGGGTCCGCTCGCCCACCCGCGCTTCCAGCGTCATGTTGAACTGGTGCGCCAGTTGACGCACGCGGAGCTGATAAACGGTCCAGAGCATCGCCAGAAACGTGAGCACGCACAGCGCGCGGAACCAGTTCGTCTGGTAGTAGGCGGGCGCAATTGCAAAGTCCAGCGACGCGCCTTCCTCGTTCCACACGCCGCTGTTATTGCAGGCGATCACGTGGAAGCGGTAGTTACCGGGCGGCAGATTCGAGTACTCCACCCGCCGTTGATTGACCACTTCTCTCCAGTCCTTGTCTTGTCCTTCGAGCTTGAAGCGGAAGTGAACCTTCTCCGGCACCACGAGGCTCAACGCCGTGTAACGAATCGTGAGGTCGCGAACTCGCGGCGGCAGGCGCAAGCCATGGGCGGAATCGTAGCTCTTGCCGTCGGCCGTGATTTGGTCGATGTGCACCGGCGGCGGAAGTTTGTTGAACGAAAGATGTCGCGGATCGATGACGCTTGCGCCGTCAGGGGCGGAGAACCATATTTTCCCATCGGGCGATTTGGTCACATATGGAGTGTGGTGGCCATTACGGCCAAAACTCCATACCCCATCGGAGCTGTCGAAAACCTTCGTCTGAATGGCGCGCTTCGAATCACTCACCCAGGCGTCCAGTTCGGAACGCGCAATCCGCACCACGCCGCAAGACATGTACAACCAGAAGGAATGATCGTTGTCTTCGATCGCCCCCTGAACGGCATCGCAGGGCAGACCGTTCTTGCTGGTAAGAGTCGTGATGCGGCCGTCTTTCACTCGGCTTAAACCACCCTCGGTCGCTGCCCAGACAGCACCGTCCGAACCATACTGAAGGTCCATCACTGCGCCATTGCCCAACCCCTCAGCGGCGTTGTAGGAAGAGCGGATCTGGCCGTCCTTGAGGTAAGCTATTCCACCCTCAACAAATCCGAGCCATAGGCCGCCCTGCAGCCGATCAGGCAGCAAAGCTTGCGCCGCGTAACTGTGTCCGAATCGCGCCCAAGGAATGCGCTGAACGGCACCCTCTGGCGTCGAATAGATGAGGCCGTGGTCGAGGTTGCTGATCCAAACCTTCCCGTGCCCATCCCCGGCGATTGAGGATGTATCTCCGCCTGGGAGGCCAGGAACCCGCACAAACCGGCCCCGGTCAAAGTAGAACACACCTTCGCGACTTTCAGCCCACAGTCGTGCCAGGTCATCCTGCCCGAGCGAATTGACCTTGTTCCGAAGTCTGCTGTTTGCGACTTCCGTTACCCTCGCGTTGACGATGGCAGTTTGCTGATCTATTCGCCCGTTTTGCCTCGGAACATTTCTCCGGCCGTAAACGGTCATGTGGCCGCCTTGCCACCGATTCAAACCATCCGCCGTGGCAATCCAAATACTGCCATCTGATGTGGCCTGCAACACGTCAACTGCGGCAATGGAAAGACCCTGGTTTACCGAGACTGTCGGCATGGCGAATTCACGAAACCGATCGAGCCCGGTTGACGTGCTGACCCAAACACTGCCTTCGCGATCTTCGAAAATGGCAGTTACGAGGTCGCCAGACAGTCCGTCGGCAACTGAGAATCGATCGATTCTGCCCTTAAACAGGTGCAACAAACCTCGGACGGTGCCGATCCACAAACTGCCATCACTGCTCCGGAACAGGCGAAGGGGAGTGAACTGCCCAGCGATCGCGGGAAGTGTGTAGTCCCGAATTTTTCCAGCCACAAGCTGTTTCAGCCCTCCCATCGAGCCATTAACGTGACCCTCGAATCGGCCGGATTTATTGGTTGTCATCAGGAGTGCACCGTTGTCGTCTTCGAGTAGTTCGTCGGCCTGAACGCCCTCGGGCAGCTTGTAGTGCTCCGAAGGACGAGGCGCCCACCGCCACAGACCCGTTTGAGCCGAGACCCACAGATTGCCTTTGTGGTCCTCGTATAAGGCAGATACGGAAAAGCCGAAACTCCCGTCCCCTTGGCACTGCGCACTGCCGACTCGGGCGGCACAGATCCTGCCCGGGTTTTCAGCCGCAAACCAGATCGTTCCTCCAGTATCTTGCAGTAGTGAATGAATGCGGTAACCGGCAACTCCTGGATACTGTGTAAACTTGCCGTCCTTCCAGCTGGCAAGCCCCTTGTCCGTGCCAATCCAAAGAGTGCCGTCGCGCCCAACCAAGAGGTCCTGAATAAAATTGCTGGGGAGTTGCTCACCGTTTGGCGGCTGCCACGGGACGGCTTGGACGCCATCGAAGCGGGCCAATCCGGATTCCGTGCCCAGCCAGAGATAGCCATCCGGCGTCTGCGCGATCGCAAAGATTGTGCCTTTGGTGAAGCCTTCGCGCACCTTCCACGCGGTGTGCGCGTACTGGCTGACATCGAGTGAGGGATCTAACGCAAAAGCGCAAGCGCTGGACATCAGCAGAACGGACACCCAGATGCACGCCCGCACTTGCGATTTCCCCATAGTGGGAATATATTTTACTCCTGATCAAGTTCCGAGGGCCCCCTAGCTCTGACAACAATTGAAGATTGCGCTGCTTTTCTTGCTATGCGGTCATATTTCCCCCCCGCTGGGCGGGGAGCAACACATGGGTCAAAAAACGAGGGCGAAGTCGAGGCTACCGTCAGGCTTAGCCCATGGCGGCCTTGCACCGCATCCAGGCAGGCGATCTTCTTTCATGCTGTGCTTGCTGTTATTGGCGGCGGCGCAGCACTTGACTGCGCAGGTAAACACTGGGGACGTGGTAGGCAGGGTAACCGACGTTTCAGGGGCGGTGCTACCCGACGCAAGAGTGACGATTAAGAATACGGGGACGGGCGTATCCCAAACCGTACGGACGGCGAAAACCGGCGACTATAGCTTCAGTCTTCTGCAAGTGGGGACGTACGAAGTCACGGTCGAGGCCAAAGGCTTCAGGACCTTTGTGGCCAAGGACTTGAGCCTGTCGGCGGGAGACCGTCTCCGCGTGGACGGCAAGATGGAAATCGGCATGGCCAGCGAGAGCGCTTTGGTCTCGGCCGAAGCTGGTCCCGCTCTGCAGGCCGACTCTTCCACCATCGGCACGTTAATCGGCAGCGAATTTCTAGAAGACCTACCGCTGAACGGCCGCAATCTGACAAATCTAATTCAGCTCTCGGCGGGCGTGACCCCGGGAGCTTTCAACGCGGCCGGAGGCGGGAATCACAGCACAGACCGCCGTCTGACCTCTGCCTTCTCCGCCAACGGCCAGAACGACTTTCTCAATAACAACATGATTGATGGCATGGACAACAACGAACGGTACTTCGGCACCATTGTCGTCCGGCCCTCCATCGACGCCGTTCAGGAGGTCATCGTCTCCACCAACTTGTACCCGGCGGAAGTCTCCCGCACGGAGGGAGGCGTGGCCGATGTTATTATCAAGTCCGGCACGAACAGCTTCCACGGTTCGCTTTTCGAGTACCTGCGCAACGACGTTTTCGATGCGCGCGACTACTTTGCGACTACGGGGCGGAAACCCGAGTTGCGTCAAAATCAATTTGGCGGAAGCATCGGCGGCCCAATCCAGAAGAACAAGACTTTTGTCTTTGGCGACTATGAGGGATTTCGCCAGGCATACGCCCAGAACACCTATATCTCCACCGTGCCCACGGCGGCGCAGGAAAGCCTGGTAGCGGCTGCGGCAGTGGGGCAGACGATCCCGGCGGGATCCTTGCTGGGGAACACCAGTCCGTTTGTGGTAAGTGAACTGGGCAAGAACTTGTTCTCGCTGTATCCCACGCCGACGAACTCCGGGACGCAAAACAACTTTGTCTATTCTCCGGCCGAGACCCAATTCAGCCACACCTTCGATGTGCGGGTCGATCATCACTTCTCGGATCGGGACACACTGTTTGTGCGCTACTCCTTTAATGACGTGAACACCTACACTCCGGGGAGCCTCCCGGATGTTTCCATGAATGGAAAGACATTCGTTCCCAGTAACCCGCCGGGAATCACAGGTGGACCAGCCCTGGAACGCGGCCAGAATCTTGGCTTGGACTACGTTCATGTCTTTCGACCGGAGCTGCTGTTGGAATTGAAGTTCGCATATCTTAGATTTGCCAACCAGTCGTTGACTCTGAATGGCGCGGACGCCGGCGTTGAGCTGGGCTTCGATCCATGTTCCTTGGGAACCGGTTACTGCATGAATGCCAACATCGGCGGAGCGAAGTACGGTCTGCCAGCCTTTTTCGTAGCTCCGCCCTACACTGGCTTGGGCGACACACTGTTCGCGCCGCTCTTCGACTACAACAACACCTTCCAGTACCAGGGATCTTTGACATGGAACCATAGCACTCACAGTGTGAAGACTGGGGCGAGCCTGATCCGGCGGCAGCTCAACTGGCAGCAAAGCATTAGCCCCCGAGGCGTCTATTCTGTCAACGGGACATTCACGGGCAGTGGTCTTGGCGACCTGGTCGCGGGTTATGCCTCGGACGCACAATTCCAGAACGATGTGGCTTTCCCGCACTTCCGCTC
>Ga0209656_10001165_pt1 | contig 17056 bp, 16 predicted proteins | sample BogFormECP12_OM2_FD_188239 | JGI IMG/M metagenome (GOLD analysis project Ga0209656, IMG submission 188239) | Bog forest soil microbial communities from Calvert Island, British Columbia, Canada - ECP12_OM2 (SPAdes) (version 2) | ecosystem: Environmental > Aquatic > Freshwater > Wetlands > Bog ... | reverse complement strand
AAGCCACAGGGTGTTCACGCCCGCCGACTTGATCTGGAGGGCCATCGTGGTCACGTTGACCGTCCCGAACGGCACGGAGGTGTCGAGGAAGGCGTTCTTCAGTCCCTCGCGCTCACAGGACAGCTCGAATCCGGACGCCGATGCCTGTGAGGACGGGGAGATGGAGTAGCCGACGGCGCCGCACTTCGTCCCGCCGTGGTCCTTGGCGAACACCGAGAGCGTGTTGTACTGCGGGTCCTTGGCGTCTCCCGGCCCCGAGATGCTGAACATGTTCGTATTGGGCTGCTCGTACCACTCCGGTCCGTCGTACGCACCGCCGGTCACCGGGATGCCCTGTTGCTGGAGCAGCTTGTAGCCACCGAAGGTCACCGCGCTCTGAGCCATTACCCCGAAAACGCCCTCGGAGATGAGGTCGGCGGTCGCGGTCGCATCGGCGGTGGGGTTGGTCTCGTCGTCCTTGACGACGAGCTTGATCTTCCGCCCGTCAACCCCGCCTTCGGCGTTCTGCATGGCGATCCGCGCCTGCGCGGCCGGCACGATGCCGACAGACTCGGGCGAGCCCGGCCCCGTGACCTCGGTGATCAGCCCAAGAGTGATCGAGTTGTCCGTGACGCCGGGGGTGCTCGCTCCGGCCGGTGTAACCCCCAGTACAACAGGCAGCACGACGAGCGTTCCGACCGACGCCGCACGCGCCGTCAACTTGCCCCCGCGCATGATCCCCCCGTTCAGCCGCCATTTTCAAGTGATCATCATCGAATCGTAACATCGGGCACCCTGGGTGCAAGCGGTCGGGGACCAGTTGCGCAAACCGGCGCGTCGTCACCTGGCGGAGCGCCTCACGGCTCGTCGATGAAGGACAGCAGGGCAGGCGCGATGTCGACCCAGAAGCCGAAGAGGCTGCCCTCCCCGACGGCGGTCGCCTCGGAGGCCCGCTCCCACGCGTCCTCCGGCCACGGCGGTTCGATCAGGCGGGACCCTCTGATCAGAGCGTGGATCTCGTACGAGGTCCGCTTCGGGTGGTCGTAGTCCCTCTCGCCTCCTCGGACGATCAGGGTCGGGATCGTGATCCCCTCGAACTCCCAGTCGGCGACGCCCGGGATCGGCTCGTTCGGCTTGGGGATGAAGGCGTCGAGCCAGCGGAGCATCACCCGCTCAAACTCCTCGGTCCCCACCGAGCGCAGCCGCTCCTCGTTGCGGGGGTTGGCGGCGATCAGAGCGGCCCAGCTTCCCGGGCCTTGGGAGATCTCCATGACGCCCTCGATGCCCTTGGCGCGGACGACTCGCAACTCGTTCATGACGTAGACCTGGGCCAGGACGAGGGTGCTGTAGGTCCCCCCGACGATGCACCAGAGGGCGAGCTTGCGGACCATGTCCGGCCACATCATGGTGAAGATGATCGAGTCCCGCGCGCCACCCGAACCTCCGGCCGCGACCACCTGGTCGATGCCGAGCTCTTGCAGCAACAGTCCGAGGGTCTCGGCGCGCATATGGGACTCGGAACGACCGTAGATCTGGATGTCGGACTTCCCGCAGTTCGGTCGATCCCACAGGAGCACCCGCTTGCCGCCGTCGGCCAGCGCGTCGGCCAGTTCATGGACCCCGCCGTAGTCCTTGCTGAAGCGTCCGCCCGGGGTGAGGACGACGGTCTCGCCGCTCTCGGGACCCACGAGCTCGTAGGCGACGAGTCCCCCGTTGACCTCGATCAGTCCTTCGGTCATCTGTCCGTTCCTTCCTGGATCTGGTTGCTCCCCTAGTTTGCTCGCCTGACCGGGGAGCTTCGGTAGCTCTTCCTGGTCTCGGTGGTCATCGACCAGCCATGGGGTGACCGCTGGCGACTACGACGACACCCTCCCCCATCGCCGCCATGGTCGCGCGCGGACCGCAGTCCGGTCCCGGTCGCCCGGACGCGGCCCCCGGGTGTCTATAGAGTCAGAACGCGTGAGGGAACCGTCGACGACGGGCACAGGGCGCGCTGGCCGAGCCAGGGACCGACCCTCTGGTCCGCCCGGGGCGGACCAGGCTCCCCGGCACCGAGCTCGTCGCCTTCCGCCGGACGGTGGTGCGACTGGCCGCCGTGCCGCCCGAGATGGTGGGCCGGGCCCCCGAGGGGTTCGAGGCGGCCTCGGCCCTGCTCGACCTGGCCGCCGCCGATGACGAGGCGGCCCTGCGCCAGGTGCTGCGGCCCGACCCGGCACGGGCCGACGTGACGTGGAGCGTCTCCTGCTACCGGATCGGCGACCTCACCCCGAGCGAACTGCGGGACTTCTCGGACGCGGTCGGCGCCGTGCGGGGCCTCGAGGGGTGCGGCGACCCGAGCCACGTGGCCGCCCGGCGCCCGGTGTCAGCTGCCAGCTCGTGATGATCAGCGCGTCGAGGAAGACGGCCGGCTTCCGATGACCGATCAGGTATTCCGACCGATGAACGCCTCGATGACATCCCGTTGCTCCTGAGAAACCTCAGTTTCGTCCAGCCGAGCCATGAGGATGTCCCTATCCACGACGTTCGACTGGAGCAGAGCCCGAATGAAGTCGAGATCCTTCTCGCGGTGAGCCACGAGCTTGGCGACGCAGAGGTCATGCTTTTCCACGCACAGCCCCGTGACCCCGTTCGTGTTGACGTTGCAGTAGGGGATGAGGCGCTCACGCCATCCGTTGGGAAAGATGGCCGTGTCCTCCGAGACGCCGTCCGCGAAGATGCCGAAGGACTCCTGGAAGCGGCTGAATTCCCCCATGGCCCCGTCGATCGAGTCGGCCTTGGTGCCGTCGGGATCTGAGAGCGGGAGCACGTCGACCTCGAGTGACCGGGTAGCGGCCGAGGGGAGCTCGCCCTCGGCGTGGGAGCCGAGGATGGCCTGGCTGCCGATGATGATCACGGCGTCCGTGTCGAGCAGGGCTCCAGCGGCCCGGATGATATGTTCGAGGCCGTCCCGCCTCACGACGCGCGCCGCGTCGCTCGGATTACCTGCTCGCGTTCGCCGTCACTGAGAACTCCGGCGAAGGGAGCGGCGTGGCGCAGGGCAACGGAGTCCTCATCGGGCGAGGTAAGGACGTAGAGGATCGACTCCAGGGGGCCGGAGAGGAGTGCTTCCCATCGGTCAAGGTACGGGTCGGCGGACCCGTCGCCGTGGACGGAGCGGAGGAGTTCAAGGTTCCGCTGGGCAGCCCGCAGCACGGCTTCGGGCTCTGCGACGAGCTTCGCGGCGACGAGGCAGCCATAGGCCAGGCTTCGGCGATCCGTGAGGTTGAGTGTGGGTTTCCGGGCTTGGTCTACCGCCCGCCTTTGTGCAGCGCGGAAGGCAAGCACGTCCTCCCGCTGGAAGCGGCGATGGGTGCCCGACCTCCAAGAGGGAATCTGTTCGCGATCGGCCAGGCCAGCCACATGCTGGCGGGAAGCACCGAGAAGCTTGGCGGCCTGGGACGTCGTGAGCACGGAGCGGTTCCCCACGGGCCAAGCTTACCCCGCCAAACGCTATATCCGCTACGCCCACCCCGTCCGGCGCGCCGGGCGACTCCCGCCCCGCCGGCGTCACCTTTGACCCCGCGACCGGCGTGGTGTCGGGCACGCTCGCCGCTGGGACGAAAGGCAGCCACAAGTTGCACTTCACGGCGGCCAACGGCGTGGCACCCGACGCGGACCCAGACCTTCACGCTCAAGCTGCTTTGAGCCGGCGCCCCTGACGGGCGAGCCGCACTCGACCACGAAGACAAAGGTCTCCATGTTCCCCGTGCCATCGGTAGGCGATACTCGCAGACGCCAGCTAGTGCTCCTTGTGCGATGGAGGCGGGTAGCCGGAGTGCGGTGTGTTGCACGCCGTTGCACGACGGCAGGCTGAGGACGGCGAGCGACACGACCCAATCGAGCGTGCAAGTGCCTCTGACCTGGGATGATGCGAAGAGCGGGCGACGGGAATCGAACCCGCGTTCTCAGCTTGGGAAGCTGATGTTCTGCCTCTGAACTACGCCCGCGGTCGACGCTCACACTATCGTTTCTCCCTGCCATGGTTCTCTCAGACCGCTCGATCCGAGAGCAGCTCGAATCGGGTCGGATCGCCATCGACCCCCTGGGCGACGACTGCATCCAGCCGTCGTCGGTGGACCTGCACGTCGACCGCTACTTCCGCCTCTTCCGGAACCACACCATGCGGGTGATCGACGTGCGCGAGGACCAGGAGGACCTGACCGAGCTGATCGACGTCGGATCCGAGGAGCCGCTGGTGCTGCATCCCGGCGAGTTCGTCTTGGGTTCGACCCTCGAACGGGTACGGCTACCCGACGACCTGGTGGCCCGGCTCGAGGGGAAGTCCTCCCTGGGCCGTCTCGGTCTGCTCATCCACTCCACCGCCGGGTTCGTCGACGCCGGCTGGGACGGGCACCTGACGCTTGAGCTCTCCAACGTGGCGAACCTGCCGATTACCGTCTATCCCGGCATGAAGATCGGCCAGATCAGCTTTCTCGCCATGACCACGCCGGCGGACCGGCCCTATGGGTCCTCCGGGCTCGGCTCGAAGTACCAGGGCCAGCTCGGGCCGACGCCAAGCCGCTACGCCGCCAACTTCCGTCCTTGAGCACTTCCGTCCACCCGCCGGCGTCCCGGAGGTGTCCGGGGCCGGCCCGGCCACGCCGACAACGGCCTGAGGAGGTTCTGTGCCGGTAAGGATCGCCCTCGGGCTCGCGGTCACCGCCGTCTGCCTGGTCATCGCCGGGCTGCGCTTCTACAGGGTGTCGCGCATCGTGACGGCCGGCCCTGCCGCCCCCGGCCGCACCGCCAACTGGCCCTCCCGGGCGGAGGCCGAGGTGGTGGAGGTGGCCGGGCAGAAGAAGCTGCTGAAGTGGACCGTGCCGGGCCTGGCCCACTTCTTCACGATGTGGGGCTTCACCATCCTCCTGCTGACCATCGTCGAGGCCTACGGCGACCTCTTCTCCAAGACCTTCGCCTGGCCCGGCTTCGGGCACGCCGCCGCCGTGGGGTTCATCGAGGACTTCTTCGCGGTGGCGGTCCTGGTGGCGCTGGTCACGTTCGCCGTCATCCGGATCATCAACTCGCCGGCCCGGCGCCACCGCGGGTCCCGCTTCTACGGGTCGCACACCGGGGCGGCCTGGATCACCCTGGCCTTCATCGCCGGCGTGATCATCACGCTCCTGCTCTACCGGGCCGCCCAGACCAACACCGGTGACTTCCCGTACGGCTGGTGGGCCTTCGCCTCACACGGCATCGGCAAGGCGCTGCACCCCCTCGGCGTCGGCGTGAACAGCGACCTCGAGACGGTGTTCCTGATCCTGAACGTCGCTGTCATCATGGCGTTCCTCGTGTTCGTGTCGTACTCCAAGCACATGCATATCTTCGTGGCTCCCTTCAACGTGGCCTTCTCCCGGCGTCCCCGGGCACTCGGCGCCCTGGACCGCACGCCGGACATGGACATGGAGAACATCAGCGAGGACACGGTGTTCGGCGTCGGTTTGGTCGACCAGTTCACCTGGAAACAGCGCATCGACTTCATCTCCTGCACGGAGTGCGGTCGCTGCCAGTCGGTCTGCCCCGCCTGGACCACGGGCAAGCCTCTCTCGCCCAAGCTCGTGATCATGGGGCTGCGGGACAACATGTTCGCCAACGCGAACCGGCTGCTGGCCGAGGGGAGGGGTGACGCCTCGGAGGCGCAGGCCGAGTCGGCGGCCGAAGCCGGCGAAGTCCCGACCCTGGTGCCCAACGTCATCGACCCCGACGTCCTGTGGTCGTGCACCACCTGTGGGGCCTGCGTCGAGCAGTGCCCCGTCGACATCGAGCATGTCGACGCCATCGTCGACATGCGCCGCTACGAGGTGCTGATGGAGTCACGGTTCCCCACCGAGGGTGGGCTCATGCTCCGCAACATCGAGAACCAGGGCGACCCGTGGGGCCTTGGCGCCGCCAAGCGGACCGAGTGGACCGAGGTGCTCGACTTCGAGATCCCGGTCGTCGACGGGACCATCCCCGACGACGTCGAGTACCTCTACTGGGTGGGCTGCGCCGGGGCTCTCGACGAGCGCGGCCGCAAGCAGGTCCAGGCCACGGCGCGCATGCTCCACCGCGCCGGGGTGTCCTTCGCCATCTTGGGACCCAAGGAGTCGTGCACCGGTGACCCGGCCCGGCGGTTCGGCAACGAGTACCTCTACCAGGAGCAGGCCAAAGCCAACATCGCCACGCTGCAAGAGGTCGGGACGAAGAAGATCGTGGCCACCTGCCCGCACTGCTTCAACACGATCAAGAACGAGTACCCGGCCCTCGGCGGGAGCTTCGAGGTGATCCACCACGCCGAGCTCCTCGACCACCTCGTCTCGACCGGGCGGCTTGTGCCGGGGAACGCGACGCACAAGACGGTGACCTACCACGACCCGTGCTACCTGGGCCGGCACAACCGGGTCTTCGACCAGCCCCGATCGGTCCTCGACGCCATCCCCGGGGTCAGCCAGGTCGAGATGCGCCGGTGCAAGGAGCGGGGTTTCTGCTGCGGGGCCGGCGGGGCCCGCATGTGGCTGGAGGAGGACATCGGCAAGCGGGTCAACGTCGAGCGCACCGACGAAGCCCTCGGCACGGGGGCCGACGTCGTCGCCACCGCCTGCCCGTACTGCATGATCATGCTGGACGACGCCGTGCGGGCCAAGGGCCGAGAGGACGAGGTCTCGGTGCTCGACCTGTCCCAGATGGTCGAGAACTCCCTGCTGTCCTCCACCGTCCCGGAGAGCTGACCGGCCCGGCGGCGCCGGCCGGGTCGGCGCCCCGGCCGCCGGTAGCCTGGAGCCGTGGGGCGGGGGGAACGCCGGGTCAGACCCGGACGGCGCGTCGGTCCGCGTAGTGCGGACGCGTCGACACGAGACCGGTCGGGCTGGACGTGAGCGAACCCGGACTTCCCCCGGGGTGGCCCTCCCAGCCCCCGTTCGAACCCTCAGCTCCCCCATCCGAACCGCCTCCGCCCCCGGGGTGGACGCCGCCCCCGCCCGGGTGGACTCCTCCTCCCCCGGGCTGGACGGAGGGGGCGACGCCCGGGATGGTGCCCGGGGCTCCGGCGGTCGCCGGGCCGACCTGGGCGGCGCCGGGGATGGTGCCCGGGGCTCCGGCGGTCGCCGGGCCGACGTGGGCGGCGCCGGGCCAGCCGGCCTGGCCACCGCCGACGACCGCGGTCGCCACGGGGAGTGGCCAGGAGAAGCCCGGTCCGGGCTACCTGATGTCGCTGACACTCATCGTGGCCAGCCTGGTCCTTTTCGGGGTCTCGCTGTCGAGGGTGATCCAGCCGTTCGTGAACGAGTTCTTCGACGCCCCGGTCATGTCGGTGCCCGGATCGGCCCGGCTCCATCTCGACCCGGGCGACTACCTCGTCTACATCCGGACCGGCGCCGCGGGCTCTGCCGTCGGCAACGTCCGGATCCTCACGCCGTCACAGGTCTCGGTGACCGGGCCCGACGGGGTCCCACTGGACCTCTCCACGCCCAGCGCGTACGAGTCGATCGGCAATTCCAACGGCACCTATTCGGGCCAGGTGGCCTTCCACGTGTCGAGCGGCGGCACCTACACCGTGCGGATCAACGCCGAGGGACCCGGTCAGGCGCTGATCGCCCTCTCGCTCGGAGGCCTCCTGCACTCGGTGGTCGGGTGGATCGCCGCGTGCGGCGTGGCCGTGCTGATGGGGATCACCGGTGTGGTACTCCTCATCGTCACGATCGTCCGTCGCCAGTCGGCGAAGCGCCAGGTGATCCCGGGGCGCCCCTACGGCTACTGAGCGCCCCTCACCGGCCGAGGATGCCGTAGGCGCGTTCGGCCCGGAAGCGCACCACGAGCCGCCGGTCGGCCACCATGGTCCGCCGGTAGTCGTCCCAGTCGTCGTGCTCGCCGCGGGCCTGGCGGTACATCCCCACCAGCTCGTCGACCACGGCGTCGTCCGGGGCGGCCGCCACGTCGCTCAGCTCGGTGGTCCCCTCCAGGACGACCCACTCCCAGAAATTGCCGCCGCCGATGTGGACCGACGCCCGCGGGTCTCGCCGGAGGTTCTTGGTCTTCACCCGGGTCTCGGTGACCGAGATCCGGATGGGGTCCCCGTAGATGTACAAGATGTTGGTCAGCTGGGGGCGGCCGTCCCGACCGATCGTGGCAAGAACGCCCTCGTGGTGCGTCGCCGCGAACTCGAGCGCCTGGTTCAGCTCCATTCCGTGAATTTAGTGCCCAATCGCGAAGGTCATCGTGACGTTGCGATCCTCGGGAGGGCCGGCCGAAGCCGCGTGGTGGTCCCCGCCCCGGCGGGTGCCGTGACTTTGGCCCTCCGTTCCCGAGCGACGGTGCCTGGTCGAGCTGGGATGTGGCACCGGCACCTCGACGATCCCGTCGGCCCGGCGCCGGGCGATGTCGGTGGCCCCACGAGATCGCCGGAGGCACTGGGGCCGCCGGCCGGACAGGTCAACCCCGGTGATGGATCAGACGGAGGGCCGCTCGGCGCGAGGCACCAGTCTTCTGGGTTGCGGCCTCGGCGGGTCAGCTTTAGGCTCCGCTCTTGCCGGCTCGGAGGGGCTGGCATCATCATCGAGCGTCGGCTCGCCTATTTGCCGGTGGGCGCCCGCCCGACAGCATCCGGAGGTCGGGTTGTCGTGTGGACCCGCCACCCGACGAGGGCCCGGCGACCCCCGAGACCCCGAAAGAGACTGGAGCACGCATGGAGATCGGCCCCGTCGAGTACATCATCGTGGGCTTTCCCGAGAACGAGTTCAAGGGCGAGATCGTGCCCGAGCTGGCGAAGCTGGTCGAGAGCGGAACCGTTCGGATCCTCGACCTCGTGTTCATCACGAAGGACGCTGACGGGAACACGGCAGGCATGGAGATCGACGACCGCGACGAGTTCGCGGTGTTCGACACGCTCGAGGGAGAAGTCGGCGGGATCATCAGTTCCGACGACATTGAGCACGCGGCCGCCGCGCTGCCGCCGAACTCCTCAGCTGCCCTCTTGATCTGGGAGGACGCCTGGGCCGCCCCGTTCGCCAAGGCGGTCCGTAACGCCGGCGGCGTCCTCCTCGAAGGGGCGCGCATCCCCCACGAGTTGATCACCGAGGCGCTCAGCAGCCTCTCCGCCAGCGACTGACCGACGAGCTCTCGAGCAGGAGGACCACACCATGCCCCTCAGAAGGCGACCCATCATGCGGACGGCGGCCACGACGGCCGTCGTGGTCGGGACGGCCCACGCCGTCGGCGGCGCCATGGACCGGCGTCAGCAGGGACAGGCAGCCGCAGCTGCTCCCCCGCCCGAGGCCCCGCCCGAGGCCGCGCCGGCCCCGGCACCGACGGCCGGGCCGACGCCCGAACAGATCGAGCAGCTCAAGCAGCTCGGGGAGCTGAAAGACCAGGGCATCCTCACCGAGGAAGAGTTCACGGCCCAGAAGGCCAAGATCCTCAACTCCTGATCGCGCCGGGGAGCCGCCGCCCCACCTCGCGCCGTACGCCTGACTGGGACTAGTGGAACGCCCGCGCGTCGGCTTCTCGCAGCCGGGTGGCCATCGCCGCCAGCAGCTTGCGGGTCATGGCCGGCACCGACTCGAGCACGGCGTTGAACTGGCGTTGCCCGAGCACTAATAGGTCCATGTCGGTTTGCGACACCACGGTCGCCGACCTCGGGCGGCGGTCGAGCAGGGCGAGCTCGCCGAAGTAGCCGCCGGGGCCGAGCGTGGCCACGTACCGGTTCTTCGCCCGGACGGCCGCCGTACCGTTCACGATGAGGAAGAACTCGCGCCCGATCGACCCCTCTTCGCACAGCACGCGGCCGGCCGCCACCCACACCTCGTCGAGGGCCCGGCGGATCGACCGCAGTTCGCGGCGCGAGCAGGTCGAGAAGAGCCAGATGTTCGCGAGGTCGAGGTCGTCGGTCCCGGCCACGACCGCAGGCTAACCGCCGGGAAGTTCACGTGCCGGAAACACTCGTTCGTGACCGGCGCGCTAGCCTTCACTGGTGCCCCTAGAAGGCGACACTGACGAGACGGTGGCCAGTCCCCGGCTCGTCCGAGGTGCGGGCCGCGGATGACATCCTCGCAGCGCAACCCTGACAAGCCCTCCTTCAGCGACCGGATGAAGCTGGCGATGCTCAAGCCGGCCGATCCCGACGCGGCGTCCAAGGCGAAGTCGTCGGATATCCCCGAGACGGTCGAGGAGCTCGAGGCGGCGGTCAAGAGCGCCAACGACAAGGAGCGGATGCTCGGCCTGGTCGCCGCGCCGGTCGCCGGCGGCATCGGGCTGCTGATCATCAACGCCCTCATCGCCAAGGACCCGCCGGCGTTCGTCAACGGTCAGGCCAACAAGCTCCACGCGAGCATCTCCTTGTACCACGAGCTGGCCATCCTGCTCGTGGGGCTGTCCCTTCTCATGATCGTGATGGCGCTGCTGCGCAAGCGCCTCTATCTCGGGATCATCCTGGCTCTGTACGGCCTCACCATCTTCAACCTCCACTACTGGGGGTTCGGCGTCCCGTTCCTCCTCGCCGGGGGCTGGCTGATCGCGCGTGCCTACCGTCTGCAGCGCGCCCTGCGTCTGGCGACCGAAGAAGGTCGGTACGGGTCCTCCCGGCCCAACAAGCGCTACACGCCACCGTCGTCGGCCAAGCGAACGTCCACCGAGAAGGCCGAGAAGCAGAAAAAGGCTGGCTGACCAGCGAGAAGGTGGGCGCCGCCGCCGGGGTCTCTGCTGGGCCCGGGCCACGAACGGGTCAGGTGTCGGTGACAGCCCCGTCCGGCGACGGTCGCCTCGGGGCCCGTCGGGTCTTCAGCACCAGCACCGCCAGCAGGACGACGAGCACTCCCAAAAGGAGCGCCGGGATGATGAAGACCCGCGGCGAGGCGTGCTCGCCCCGCAGCTCGCCCACGGTGGCGAGGAGCGCCGGGTCGCCAGGAACGGTGACGGCCCGGAGCGTCGTCCCGGGCGGGTTGAGCGACGCCCACGGGACGGCCTCCTCGTAGCGGACGCCGTCGAGCTTGAACGTGCCGCGACACGCGTAGCCGGCGGCGTTGCTCCCACTGCCGCCCATCAGGCCTGCGCAGGTGGTCACCGTGACCTCGACACCCACACCGTGCCGGTGCAGCGTCGTGATCTGGTCGTTCTTGTGTGCGGCGGCGACGAACAGCACGAGGACGGTCGTTGCCAGTGCGACGAGGCCGACGACGGCGGCCACGCGCCCCACCTGACGGACCCCCGGGCCGCCTCCCGCGCCGCGCAGCGTCGAGAGCGGCTCTTCGGTGCGGTCATCCACGCGCCGTGCCTCGGGCGTCCCGGTGGGATCCCCGGTCGTCGGCTGATCGGTGACCGTCATCGTCGTCCTCGTTCCTCCCCGTGTGACGAACCGCCGAGCGCGTTCGACCCGCGGTCCGACGTCGCAGCGTCGTGATCCGGAGATGGTAACGGAGCACGGTCGCGCCGTCCCCGTTCGGAGCGGCCAGTTCACAAATTGGTAACACGGGCGTGACTGTCCGGAAACTCCGGGACTTCATGATTTGCGGCGGCAAGGCGGACCGCGCTGAGGCGGGACCGTCTGCGGGTTGCCTTGCCCGTGGCGCACGTCGCCAGGGGCCCTGACCGTACGAGAGGAGAGCGGAGTGCTATTGGCAGCAGTCTATGTGCCATACCCGAGCTGGCTGAATACGGGTGACAACACGTGGCAGATCGTGGCCGCGACGTTCGTCGGCCTGATGAGCCTTCCCGCCCTGGCGGTGCTCTACGCGTCGCTCGTCCAGAAGAAGTGGGCGGTCAACGTCTTGGCCATGATGTTCGCCGGGTTCTCCCTGGTGCTCATCGCCTGGGTGCTCTGGTCCTACAAGATGGGGTTCGGTGCCACCTCGATCGGTGGTGGTGTACGCAACGGGATACAGACCCAACTCACCGGTACCGGGACGTGGAAGCACTTCTTCGAGAACTTCGTCGGTAAACCGGGAGGTATCACCGATGCGCTCGGGCCGGGAGGTGAACAGACCCAGGCGGTGTCGGCGGCGAACACGCTGATCCCGTTCCACTTCCCGACGACGTCGCTGGCCTACTTCCAGTTCGTGTTCGCGGCCATCACCCCGTTGCTGTTCCTCGGGAGCGTGGTGGGGCGGATCAAGTTCAGCGCCTGGTGCCTGCTCGTGCCGCTGTGGTCGACGTTCGTCTACGGGGTTGACGCGTTCATGCTCTGGGGTGGCGGCTACTTCTCCCAGGAGGGGGCGCTCGACTTCTCCGGTGGCTTCGTCATCCATATGTCCGCCGGGGTCTCAGGGTTCGTCGCCGCCTGGGTCTTAGGACCCCGGCTGTTGCGAGATCGCAAGAACGCCATCCCGAACAACCTGGTGATGGCGGCGGTCGGGGCCGGCATCCTGTGGCTCGGCTGGAACGGCTTCAACGGTGGCGACCCGTACTACGCGGGGGTCGACGCGGCGGCGGCCGTGATCAACACCAACATCGCGACGGCTGCCGGTGTGCTGACGTGGATGGCCATGGACGCCTGGCTCTCCAAGGCGAAGAAACCGACGTTCTTGGGCGGTGTCAACGGCATGATCTGCGGGCTCGTCGGCATCACGCCGTCCGCCGGCTGGGTCAACGGCCGGGGCGCCATCTACGTCGGGGTGACGTGCTCGGCCATCGTGTGGGTGGCCTGGAACTACCTGTCCAGGGTGCGTCCGTTCTCGAAGGTGGACGATGCGCTCGGGGTCGTCTACACGCACGGTATCGCCGGCTTCTTCGGCGGCATGCTCCTCGGGATCTGGGGTGATCCGAATATGGTGGAGTACGGGTGCGGTCACCTGACCCCCTCGGGGCAGGTGGTGGCGACGACCGAATCGCAGTTCGTGACGGCGTCACACTCCTGTACTCCGTTCTCGGTGCAAGGGCTCATGTACACCGGCTCGTCGCACCAGCTCTGGGAACAGTTCCGGGCGGCCATCTTCGTGATCTTCTGGTCGGCGCTGATCACCTTCATCCTGATGAAGCTCATCGGTCTGATCCTTCGGGGCACCCGGTACAAGGACGAGGTCCTCGAGGTCGGCGACCTGGCCATCCACGATGAGGAGGCCTTCCCCGAAGAGACGCTCGTCTCTCGGGTCGGCGGGTTTGCCATGGCCGACAGCGGGGCGGGGTCGGTAGGGTCGTCGTCAGGGTCGGCGGATGCAACCGGTGCGCCACCACCACCCGCTCCGATAGGAGACAGCAGCTGATCGGCCAACGCGAGACGACGAAGAGGCAGAAGCTCGCCATGATGGTGGAGATGGTCGGCCCTTCCCCGCCGAGGCACCGAGCCTCGGCGGGGGGCCGAACCACCTCAGAGGTTGCCGGAGCCCGAGGGACGTGGCCACGATGCCGCCCCCGAGGGGCGAGACGGGGCGAGATGGTCCACGGCGGGCACAGCCACGCCGGCACAGAAGAGTCACGGCACCGACCGAAGGGAGCGCAAGGGTGAAGCTGGTGGTGGCGGTCTTGAAGCCGTTCAAGCTCGACGATGTCAAAGAGGTCTTGAAGAACATCGGCGTGCAGGGGATGACCCTGACCGAGGCCCAGGGCTTCGGTCGTCAGCGGGGTCACACCGAGGTCTACCGCGGTGCGGAGTACGAGGTGGACTTCGTCCCGAAGATCCGTATCGAGGTGGTCATCGACGACGCCCAGACTGACGAGGTGGTCAACGCCATCGTCAGCGCGGCGGCAACCGGCAAGATCGGTGACGGCAAGGTCTGGGTGCTGCCGGTCGAGACAATCGTGCGGGTGCGCACGGGAGAACGCGGTACGGACGCGCTCTAGCGTCCGCCGCACCGGCCCGTCGGCCGGCTGGGGTGCCCCCGACGCTCGGTCCCCCCTCCGAGCAGACTGAGCCTCAGCCGGCTTGACGGGCCACTGCGTCGGCGGCCGCCCGGGCGGCCGACGGGTCGCCGAGGTAGTCGGCGTTCGTGACCGACAGGTGGTCGTCGAGCTCGATGACGAACGGGATGCCGGTCGGGATCTCGAGGCCCGCGATCTCGTCGTCGGGGATGCCCTCGATGTGCTTGCGCAGCGCCCGGATGCTGTTCCCGTGCGCCACCACCAGGACGGCCCCCCGGCGGGGACCGAGCTCGAAGAGATCGGGCACGATGGCGTCCTGGAAGTAGGGGACGGCCCGGACGACGACGTCGGCCAGGCACTCGGACGCCGGCAGCGCCTCGGCCGGCACGTCCCGGTAGCGGGGGTCGGTGTCGGCCCGCCTCGGGTCCCCGGGGGGCAGGGGCGGCGGCGGGGTGGCGTAACTGCGGCGCCAGGCCTTCAGCTGCTCCACACCGTGCTCGGTCGCCACCTCCTTCTTGTTGAGGCCCTGGAGCGCCCCGTAGTGGCGCTCGTTGAGCCGCCAGTGCCGGCGGACCGGGAGCCAGCTGCGCCCGGCCACGTCGAGGGCCAGGTTGGCCGTGCGAACGGCCCGGGTGAGGACCGACGTGTGGACGACCCGCAGGTCGAGCCCCGGGGCCTCGGCCAGGAGCCGTCCGGCGGCCCGGGCCTCCTCCTCGCCGGCCTCGGTGAGGTCGACGTCCTCCCACCCGGTGAACAGGTTGAGGGCGTTCCAGGTCGACTGTCCGTGGCGGACCAGGACCAACGTGGGCACGGGGGAAGCGTACCGGGCCCCGCCTGACCCCCGCCTGACCCCCGCCTGAACCCGCCTGACCCCCCAACTGGCCCGGATCGAACCCATTCAAACTTGCTATTAGGAGACTCAAGTTTTATGATTAACGAGGGAATAGGGCCTTCACGGGGTCCGTTGTAGACGGTACGCCCGGATGAGGCGATCGGCGTGGCCGTTCGGCTCACCCCGGGGCAGTGGTGGCCGGACGGGTGGCCGTCTCGCCACGAGCCCGAGGTGCCCGAGGGGCACCGACGAATCGCAACGAGAGCAACAACGAAGAGGAGACTGGAAATGGCGAAGGCCGTTGGAATCGACCTCGGCACCACCAACTCGGTGGTGGCCGTACTGGAGGCCGGTGAGCCGGCCGTCATCCCCAATGCCGAGGGCAACCGCACCACGCCGTCGGTGGTGGGGTTCTCCAAGACCGGCGAGGTCCTGGTGGGCGAGGTCGCCAAGCGACAGGCCATCACCAACCCCGATCGGACCGTCCGCTCGGTGAAGCGTCAGATGGGCACCAGCTGGACCATCGACATCGACGGGAAGAAGTACACGGCCCAGGAGATCTCGGCCCGCATCCTCGGCAAGCTGAAGAGGGACGCCGAGTCCTACCTGGGCGACTCGGTGACCCAGGCGGTGATCACCGTCCCGGCCTACTTCGACGACGCCCAGCGGACGGCGACGAAGGAGGCCGGCCAGATCGCCGGCCTCGAGGTGCTCCGCATCATCAACGAGCCGACCGCGGCGGCCCTGGCCTACGGGCTCGACAAGGAGGACAAGGAGCAGACCGTCCTCGTGTTCGACCTCGGAGGCGGGACCTTCGACGTGTCGGTCCTCGAGATCGGCGAGGGCGTCTTCGAGGTCAAGTCGACGTCGGGCAACACCCAGCTCGGCGGGGACGACTGGGACCAGAAGATCATCGACTGGCTGGTCAAGTCGTTCAAGGACACCGAGGGCGTCGACCTGTCGGCCGACAAGATGGCCCTCCAGCGGCTGCAGGAGGCGGCCGAGAAGGCCAAGATCGAGCTGTCGTCGGTCCAGGAGACCCAGATCAACCTGCCGTTCATCACGGCCACGTCCGAGGGCCCCAAGCACCTCGACCTCAAGCTGACCCGGGCCAAGTTCAACGAACTGACCCACGACCTGGTCGAGGCCCTGCGCGGCCCGTTCGACTCGGCCATCAAGGACGCCGGCCTCAAGACCTCCGACATCGACCACGTCGTCCTCGTTGGCGGGTCGACCCGGATCCCGGCCGTCCAGGAGCTGGTCCAGAGCCTCACGGGTAAGGAGCCCCACAAGGGCGTCAACCCCGACGAGGTCGTGGCGGTCGGCGCCGCCGTTCAGGCCGGCGTGCTCAAGGGCGAGGTGAAGGACATTCTTCTCCTCGACGTGACCCCGCTCAGCCTCGGGATCGAGACCAAGGGCGGTGTCATGCACCGGCTGATCGAGCGGAACACCACCATCCCGACCAAGCGGTCGGAGGTGTTCACGACGGCCGAGGACAGCCAGCCGTCGGTCGAGATCCACGTGCTCCAGGGCGAGCGCGAGATGGCCATGTACAACAAGACGCTCGGCAAGTTCCAGCTGGTCGACCTGCCGCCCGCCCCGCGGGGAATCCCCCAGATCGAGGTCACCTTCGACATCGACGCCAACGGGATCGTCCACGTGTCGGCGCAGGACAAGGCGACGGGCAAGGAGCAGTCGATGACCATCACCGGTCAGTCGTCGCTGGCCAAGGACGAGATCGACCGGATGGTTCGCGACGCCGAGTCTCACGCCGAGGACGACCGGCGCCGGCGCGAGGAGGCCGAGGTGCGCAACACCGCCGACACCCTCGTGTACCAGACCGAGAAGCTTCTCCGCGACCAGGGCGACAAGTTCGATGGCTCGGAGAAGGAGTCCGTCAGCACCGCCCTCCAGGCGGTCAAGGACGCCCTGAGCGGCACGGACATGGAGGCCATCAAGACGGCCACCGAGGGTCTGATGACGGCCAGCCAGAGCTTCTCCCAGCGCCTCTACGAGCAGGCGGCCCAGTCGTCGTCGGCCGGCGCCCCCACTGACGGTGGCGGCTCGACCGAGCCGAACGAGGACGAGGTGGTCGACGCCGAGATCGTCGACGAGAAATGACCGGTCGTCCCGAACCCTTCCCCGACGGGGAGGGCCCGGCGGCCGAGCGTGACGAGGTGACCGGGAACCGCCCGGGGGACGCGACGCCGGCGGCCGGCGCCGGTCCCTCGGCCGGACCCGGAGCGCCGATACCTCCGGACGGACCGGCGCCGGGCGTCTCGCCGGGTCGCCCCGACACGTCGGTCTTCGCCGACTTCCCGTCGGCCGACCAGGTGATCCTCGACGACCTCGGCGCGCTCGCCAAAGAGCGCGACGAGTACCTCACCGCCCTTCAGCACCTCCAGGCTGACTTCGAGAACTACCGCAAGCGGGTGACCCGCCAGCAAG
>Ga0209656_10001164_pt1 | contig 17061 bp, 16 predicted proteins | sample BogFormECP12_OM2_FD_188239 | JGI IMG/M metagenome (GOLD analysis project Ga0209656, IMG submission 188239) | Bog forest soil microbial communities from Calvert Island, British Columbia, Canada - ECP12_OM2 (SPAdes) (version 2) | ecosystem: Environmental > Aquatic > Freshwater > Wetlands > Bog ... | reverse complement strand
GCCTGGCAATTAGCAGCGGTTCGTCGCCGAAATCCCGCGGCATCCCGCCCGGATCCACCAGTAGCACCCCGCGAGTCTTGCGACCATAACCGCGCGAAAGCACGTCAAAGCGAATTCCGCGTGCCTTGAGCAACTCGCCCAACAAAATAACGAACGGAGTTTTTCCTGAACCTCCCGCCGAAACGTTGCCCACACTGATCACAGATCCCTGCAGCCGGCGCGATCCCAACCATCCACGGTCATAGAGCCCGTTGCGCGCCCCCACCGCCGCACCGTACAGCGTTGACAAAGGATTGACGTTCATTCCTGCGCCATCATCCGCTGCAGTTCGTCCGCCGTCCTCGCCGTCGCTCCAACCTGCGAGCGCATGGTTTCGGCGGCACGCTGTCCTAATGCCTTGCGCTCGGCATCGTTAGCTAGCAGTTCGAAGAACAGCAGCGGCAACTCCGCCGGGCCGACAGCCCGCACCGCGTCGCGGCTCTGGAACAAGTTCACTATGTCGCGGAAGTTCTCCGTATGATTCCCCACCACCGTGGCTACGCCGTGCTGCGCCGGCTCAATAATATTGTGACCGCCGCGTGGCACCAGGCTTCCCCCCACAAATGCAACGTCGGCGAGACCATAAAGCGCGGCTAACTCCCCAATCGTATCCAGCAGAAACACGCCGCCGTTCAAAGGCTCGCCGTTCCAGAGCGATCTCCTGCAAAAACGAATCGACATCTGCTGCAGCAACTCCGCCACTGCGGGAAAGCGCTCCGGATGTCTGGGAGCAAGAATCATGACAGCGTTCGGATGTTGTACCAGTACGTTTTCAAAGGCCTTCAGGAGCAGAGGCTCCTCTCCATCTACAGTGCTGCCGCACACCAGCACGGGCTCGGCGCGGCTCGCACGGATTGATTTCCGCACACCCTCTACGATCGGCGGCGGCGCGGGAACAGGAATATCGAACTTCAGATTTCCCGTGACGCGCACCCGTTCCGCGCTCGCGCCAATGTCTCGCAATCGTGTCGCATCCTCTTCCGTCTGCGCCAGGAAGAGGTCGACGTTCGCTAGCACTTTTCCAATCAACCCGCGAAATCTCCGGTACCGCGGCCGCGAGCGGTCCGAGATACGCGCATTCACAATCGCAAGCCTTGCCCCGCTGCCATGCGCGAGACGCATAAAGTTGGGCCAGAACTCGGTCTCCGCAATCACCACTAATTCTGGATGTAGTAGTCGCAAGTAGGGACGAATTGCGAATGCGAAATCCATTGGAAAATAAAATACATTCGCCTCACCAAAGCGCTTGCGCGCCAGCATCTGGCCGGTGTCGGTCGTCGTCGAAACGAAAATCCTGTGCTGAGGAAAGCGCCGCTGCAACCCTTCCACCAATCCCGCGACCGCCAGCACCTCACCCACGGAAACGGCATGCACCCAGATCGTCGGATCTTGTCGTTCCGGCAACCGAAGCCGCGCCGGTACCTGTCCCAATCTCTCCGCCAGACCCTTACGGTACTTTCCATGGCGCGCCATCTGAAAGATCCAGTAAGGCAGGCTCGCCGACAGCGCCACTGCCAGCGCCATGCTGTAGAGAAAACTGTAGATAGACGTGATCAATTCCAGCCATTCTAACCAAAGATTCACCCTATGTACGGCCGTGTCCTCTGTGATTGAGGCTTTTGAAAAAATCGTTTCTAAGACCGGTCCGCAACTCTAGTCGCGCGACCTTCTATAATCGAACCATGCACTCCGCGCTGAAAGCTCGGCTTGTCCGTATTCTTGTCACCACCTGCGCCGTAATGTCGTGCGCGTGCACCGTTGCGGCCAAAGACTTCGTAAAACCCGCTGCGCAGCCTGCCAAAACCTATCCCGCGCATGACGATCACACCGATCAGAAGGTCGCCATTGCCGCCGACCCCTATGACTCGCCCGATAAGGCCAAAATTTTCTCCGTCAACTTTCAGGAGCACGGATTGCTTCCCATCTTTTTTATTGTTACCAACGACAGCGACCAACCCATCTCCATCGCCAATATGCAAGTCACACTCACTACAGCAGGCCGCGCCAAGCTCACTCCAATTGCGCCCGACGATATCTTCCGCCGCATCTCCAATCCTCGCGCCAATACCAACCCGGCTACGCCCCTGCCATTCCCCGTCCCTCACAAGAAAGTAAAAGGTACGATCAGCCAGAAGGAACGCGACGAGATCGAAACCTCTCAATTCGTGGCCAAAGCCGTTGAGCCCCACACGACGCAATCCGGATTTTTTTTCTTCGACGTCGAAGACGTCTCTTCCCCGGTGAACGGTGCGCGCATCTTTGTCACCGGTGTTGATGATGCCAAGGGCACGGAGCTGATGTACTTCGAGATTCCGCTGGGAAAATAACCTGACGCCGTGCGCCAAGGCCCACCAGTCGCGCCTTGGGCAGCAGAGCCGAGAGTGGCCGTATAATCTCCAGATATGTCGACCACCGCGGACACTTCCGTTGTCGCTCGCACAACCTATGAACCGGTCATCGGTCTCGAAGTGCACGTTCAACTTCTGACGGCGTCGAAGATTTTCTGCTCCTGCTCCACTCGCTTCGGCGCTCCGCCGAATACCAATGTTTGCCCAGTTTGCCTGGGCATGCCCGGAGCCTTGCCGGTGTTGAACCGGAAGGCGGTCGAGTTCGCTACGCGGGCCGCGATGGCCCTGAACTGCCGCATCAATGAAAGCTCTATCTTTGCGCGCAAGAATTATTTCTATCCTGACCTGCCCAAGGGTTACCAGATCTCGCAATATGACAAGCCCCTCGCTCAGCATGGATTTATCGAGGTCGGAGTCAACAGGAAAAAGATTGGCATTACCCGCGTGCATCTCGAAGAAGACGCCGGCAAGAGTCTGCATGACGGCTTTCCCGACGCTTCCGAAAAAACTGCCATCGACCTCAACCGCACCGGCGTCCCGCTGATCGAAATCGTCAGCGAGCCTGACATCGCAACGCCCGACGAGGCCTACGAATACTTGACTCGCCTGAAAGAAATCATCCTCTACACCGCCGTCAGCGACTGCAACATGGAGGAAGGTTCGCTGCGTTGCGATGCTAACGTCAGTATTCGTCCGCGCGGCCAGAGAGAGTTGGGCACGAAAACTGAAATCAAGAACGTGAACTCTTTCCGCTTCATCCGCGAGGCTCTGATCTACGAGATCGCACGCCAGATCGAAGTTGTCGACTCCGGCTCCAAGATCACGCAGGAAACCCGCCTTTACAATTCGCACGAAGGCAAGACCTATAGCATGCGCTCGAAAGAGCAGGCCCATGACTACCGCTACTTTCCTGAGCCCGATTTGCTGCCGTTAGTGGTCGACGAGAACTGGCGGGCCGAGATCGCGAAGGCTCTGCCTGAGTTGCCGGAAGCCCGCCGCGCCCGGCTGATGAAGCAGTACAGCATCACCGAATACGATGCGCAGGTGTTGACCGTTTCGAAATCGCTGGCCGATCAATTCGAGACCGCAGCCAAGGCCGCAAAGAATCCCAAGCGCGTCGCGAACCTGGTGCAGGGCGAACTGATGGGACGCCTGAAGGCCAAGAACATCGAAGTTGAGCACTCCCCGGTTTCCATGAGCGGCGTAGCGGCATCCGCCGATCTCGTCGAGAGCGGCACCATCTCCGGCAAGATGCTCAAGGATCTCTACGATCTGTGCTTCGAACGCAACGAGGACTTCCCCCAGGTCTACGCGGCAGAAGGCCGTCCGCAGCAGTCCAGCGACACATCCGCGCTGGAAAAGATCATCGACAAAATCGTCGCTGCGAATCCCAAACAGCTGGAACAATACCGCGCTGGCAAGAAGACAATGCTCGGCTTTTTCGTCGGTCAGGTTATGAAGGCGTCCAAAGGGCAGGCCAATCCGCAGCTGGTGAATGAACTTCTTACCAAGAAACTGGATTGATCACAATCTCGACGAACTCACCATGTGACCTAAGTATCACCCGCTCTCCGGGACTTCGGCAATCTGATTTCCGCTCCCAGCGCTCGATACCATGATGCCGGGCTTGTCTGTTCCGGCCGACCGATCGAGAGCTGCCATGAAGATCAAGCTGGACCGCATCGTTAGCATTGCCACGCTCGTAGCCTCGTGTGTGGCCATTGTTCTGGTCTTGAAGAAGCCCGCTCCCGTGGCGCAGCCGCAAACTCCAGCGGCGATCGCTGCTAATGCGCAGTCGTTCGGGCAAAAGATGGAGCAGTTCGAACAGGCCACCCAGCAACCCGCGCCAGCTTCCGGCGTGAGTTACCAACCCGCACCCGTGCAGAATCAGCCAGCGACTTCTTCCAATCAACCGAAAGCGGAGGTTCACCTCAACTCCGACGAAGTGGGCGCGGCGCTGGCCCAGGCTGTAGGAGCCGCCGGAGCTTCAGGAGCGGGAACTGGGGAACTCTCGCCCGATTCCGGTCTCGGCGGTGGTGAGCCGAACATCAAGGACCAGCGAGTGAGCTTCGAGGGCGACACGGTGCACGGCCAATTTCTGACGGAAATCGCTGGCAAAGACGTGTGGGTAACGGTGTCGGGCCATCTTTCGTCGAAAGATGGATATGCCACGTTCGAGCCAACAGAATTTAAAGTCGGTGATCTGAATGTGCCGGTTTCGCTAGTGAATCCCGCACTGCAGAAAAAGCTCTTCGAGCAGCGCGACCGGATGAAGCTTCCAGAAAACGTGGGCGACCTCAAAGTCCAGAACGGCGAACTGGTCATGCAGCAGAAATAATCTGTACCACAAGGTCAACCACTAACGTCTACGCGTGCGGGAAGCGCATTCTCCGTCGCCACCTTCGCATACCATCGTCCCGAATCCTTGATGGAGCGTTGCTGCGTCTTGAAGTCGACGTACGCCAAGCCAAAGCGCTGACTAAAACCTTCCGCCCACTCAAAATTATCCATTAAGCTCCACGCGTGGTAGCCGCGAACGTCGGCGCCATCGCCAATGGCGCGTGCAAGCGCTTGGAGATATTGGCGGTGATAATCAATGCGGTGCGTGTCATGAATTACTCCGTTCGCGTCGGGCCCGTCGTTGTACGAGCATCCGCTTTCCGTAATTTCGATCGCCGGATGATCGAAGTCACGCGTGATGCGCATGACCATGTCATACAGCGCCTGCGGCCAAACCTCCCATCCCATGTCGGTCTTTGGGCCTACCTCACCCCCAACCATCTTTACCGGGAACAGCCATTGCTGCACGTGCGACAAGCGCTCGATCGCGTCAGGAGCAGAAGCGATGGTGCGGTAGTAGAGATTGATGCCAATAAAATCGAGCTGCGCTCTCATTTTGTCGAAGTCGCCGGACCTGATTTTCATCGCAGTCTCCGGCAAGAATGTAAATGCGTCAGGATATTTTCCGTTCAGTGCCGGTTCTAGAAACCAGAGGTTCGTGATGGCGTGAGCGCGCTCTGAGGCAATCTTATCCTCTTCGGAGTTGGTAGCCGGCTCGCACGCCGACATGCTGAATGCAGTTCCCACACGCGCATTTGGAAGAGTTGCTTTCAAGGACTGAAATCCTTCGCCCTGCGCCAGATTCACGGTATGGGACGCGCGTAGGAAATCGAGAAGGCTCTGCTGTCCGGGAGCGAACTTGCCTTGGAGATATCCCCGGTACGTGAAAGCAGCAGGCTCGTTGAAGAGGATCCAGTCGGAAACTCGATCGCCCAGGGCGCGCGCCATCACCTCTACGTAGTCGGCAAAATGGGAGGCGGTGTCACGATTGGGCCAGCCTCCGGCATCTTCCAGTGCCTGCGGCAAATCCCAATGATAGAGAGTGACAAACGGGCGGATCCGGGCTGCCAGCAAGCCATCCACGAAGCGGCTGTAGTAATCGACCCCACGGGAATTCGCGGAGCCGGAGCCCGTCGGCTGGATGCGCGGCCAGGAAATTGAAAAGCGGTAGCTGTTCGAATTCATCGCTCGCATCAGCGCAATATCTTCGTGCCAGCGATGATAGGAATCACAGGCTACATCTCCTGTGTCGCCGTTCCTGATCTTGCCGCGAGCGTGTGCAAAGCGGTCCCAGATCGATTCGCCTTTGCCGTCATCTTTCCATGCGCCTTCAATCTGATACGCAGCGGTGGCCGTTCCCCAGAAAAAATTCCTGGGGAATGGAACTGCAGAAGACGCGTCGAACTGCATAGCGTGGGGGCTGGAACGCGGCGCAGAGTTTGTAGTACGTGCCGCATTCGACACGCTACACGCTGAAGATAGGATGCTCGGCAGCGCGGCAGTGATGCCGGTGGCCAGGGCAGACTGCGCAAATTTACGGCGAGTCAGACGCAAAGTAGAACGAGGCTCCTCAAAAGAATCATACTGTCTGCGGTCGAGTCATTGTGCTTGGTCAAGTGGTCTTCTGCTCGTCAGCGGGTCGTACAAGGTGGCCAGGCGCCTTCGTTGGCGAAATCCTCGGAATACCATTTCACGGTTCCGGTTGCTTTGCTTTAGCCACGGAGTGACATTTTAAACCGGAATGGGGAAGCTACACAGACACCGTGAGCGGAGGGATCACTAAAGGCTACGGTGGAGGAATCTGCACCACGGTCGAGACCGTTGCCGCACTTGCAGGGAAAGGCGAACCTCCTACCGGAGTAAGCGCGCCGTTGGCGGAATTAATGCTGAAGGCTTGGATACCAGAGAGTCCGGCGACGTATAGATATTCGCCGAAGGAATCAGCCGTCATCGCGTCACCGATAACCGTAAAAGGAGAGCCCGAAAGCGGAGTCAGCACGCCATTGCTCGAATTGATGCTGTAGCCCGTGATCCCGCCGTCGTTGAGCGCATATAGAAAGCCGTTGGCGAATACGAGCGCGGTGGGAGTCATTCCTGCGGAGAAAGGAGAATTCGGTACGGCAGTCAGGGCACCCGTGCCACTCACGATGGAGAACGCAGCAATCTGGTTCGTATCCGAAAGCGCGGCGTAAACATAAGAACCCGTGTCGACAATACCGAAGGGACGGCTGTTGAGAACAGTTTGCCCGGGGATCGCAAAAGGTGAACCCGACACGGCGGTCAGCGCTCCTGTGGAACCAATGGTGAAGGCGAAGATGCCTCCGGGGGGATCATCGATAGAAGTGTAGAGGAACGTGCCGGAGGGATCTATTGTGAGAAAAAGATTGGTTCCTGAGGGGAACGGAGATCCCGAGATCGCCGCGGGCGTTCCGGTGGCGTTTGTGGTGAATCCGTCGACGCCTGCGACGTCGGCAGCGTACAGAAGGTCGCTACCCGCCGGTGAGGCCAGGCCTGCAGGCAAGCTGAAGGCTCCGGTGGAGAACGGAGAGCCCATGACCGCGGTCAGCGCACCAGTGGTTTGATTAATCAAGAAACTGTCTAGTTGCTCGTCTGCGGGGTCTGAAACGTAGAGAAATTGATTGCTCACGGCCGTGAGGCCAAAGGTTGTGGCAGGCCCGGGCATTGAGCCAACCGTAGTGAGGGCTCCGTTGTTGCGATCGATGCTAAAGGCCTGAATCTGGCCGCTTCCAGCCGTATAGAGGAATTCGGGACCGGGACTGACCGGGCAAGCCGAGGTTCCCTGGCCGCAGGTGCAGGTGCCGTTGCTGCTGCTTGGGCCATCGCAAACAATCGGAGGCGTGCTCGTGTCACAAGAGGCCAGGACCAGGGACAGCGTAACCACGACGAAGAGCTTTGTGGAACTTCGAAGCGCATGGGTCGGCATAAGATTCCCCATCAATAGCATGCTAACAGTCGAGGGAAGCCTGCGATAGCTAAGTAGAGCACTTTCTAAAGTGTGACAACCCCGTGTGCGTCCGAAAGTTTCCCGTACGGAGCTCAGCATGCCAGGCATTGCCGAGAGCTGTCGGCGCGGTCAATGCCAATCGCGCAGGAGCTTTTCCAGAAGGCCTGCGGCCATGCTGAGCTGCGCCAGTTCGGTAGCGGTCAGAGATCCGAGGTGAGCCGCGAGATACTCGATGCGGTGCCGGCGTCCTTGCTGAAGAAGGTGCGTTCCCTTTGCGGAAGGGCGGATGTGTATACGGCGGGCGTCGCGGGGATCGCGAGTGATTTCAACCAGAAGGCTACGCTGGAGTCCAGCGACCACCCGGCTCATGGTGGGCGGCTTCACCTGCTCGGCAGCGGCGAGATCCCCAAGCGTTTTGGGGCCTCCAAAAACCAGCACCGATAGGGCTGAAAGCTGCGCAGGGCCCGCGCCTGAGACCGCGTCTTGCCTGCGCACCCGGCGCAGCAGGTGGATGGCGACGGAATGCAGGCGGTCGGCAACAGCTAGGGTTTCGGCCTGGGGCGCGATTTCTTCGGGCTTGACTTTTTTCATCCGATATAGTTAGCTATGCTAACTAATGCGGCTCTGGAGGTCAAGACATGAGTGCAACCGCGACCGGAATTGGAATTACGCGCCTCGGTCAGATCGCCATCAACGCCAAAGATGTTGATCGCGCCGCGGCTTTCTATCAGGACAAGCTGGGGCTCACTCTGCTCTTCAAAGCACCGCCCGGGCTGGTGTTTTTCGACTGCGGCGGGGTCCGTCTGATGCTCGACCGCGCCGAAAAGGCGGAGTTCGACCACCCCAGTTCGGTTCTGTATTTCGCCGTGCCCGACATTCAAGGCGCGTACGGGAAGCTGAAGGAGAGCGGAGTTCACTTCGAGGACGAGCCGCACTTAATTGCGAGAATGCCGGCACACGATCTATGGATTACGTTTTTCCGCGACTCGGAAGAGAACTTGCTGGCGCTGATGAGTGAAGTCGCGCGCTAGATCACGGGTACGACCTTTCGAGGTTCTTCGAACGATCGATTCTCGTTGCTTATTGCTGCCTGACGATCGAGTATTAGAAGCGATGGGCGCTACTTTGAGGCAAGCACCGCCAGCACTTTCAGCGTCAGGTTTTGGCAGCCCATGGTTTGCGCTCTGCGCGGCCTTCGCGCTGCATATCTTCGACGAAGCCACCACCGGCTTTCTTGCGGTGTACAACCCTACCGTGACCGTTTTGCGCGAGCGTTGGGGCTCATTTCCCATGCCCACCATCGCATTGCGAGAATTTCTGATCGGACATGTCCTGGTGTGCGTACTTTTGTTCTGTCTCACTCCGGTCGCGGCGCGAGGTATGCACGGATTGCGACCGCTGGCCTGGGCTTATTCCGTCATCATGTTTCTGAATGGCTTGGGGCACACGATTGGAACCATCCTGGGGCACACAGTAGATTCCGTGACATTTCCGCGTCCTGCTCCTGGATTCTATTCGTCTCCTTTTTTATTCATCGCTTCGGTGTGGTTGATGACACGGCTGCGGCGCACCGCGCAGGTGGATTTTCAATTGCCTACCAGCGATTGAGGACGCGATCCCACGCGGGCTGCTATCATCTCTTCCGGAGCTGTTTGAGAGCAGCAGTATGGAAGACGTAGAAGACGAAGAACAAATTCCTTATATTTCTGGATCAGGAGAAGGACTTATGGAAGAAGGACCAGCTGTGCATGCCAACGCACGGCGTGATGAGGATATCGCGCTCGATCTGATGAAATTTGTCGCCATGACCACGGGATACGGGCGGACGACATCATCCGGCGTAGGTTTTCAGGGCACAGGTTCGGCATCGAAGCCCGATGAATATGCGGCGCAATTGTTGGAGTTGTATGCAAAGTGTAAGGCTGCGGTGGAAGGAAAGTAGCACGCGTTGAGATTCGGTGCCCTGACGTTTGTTTGCAGTGGACCGAACCACAGTTAGGCAAGGCAAAAAGACCGCGGCTCCGAGCCGCGGTCTCGACATGTCAGAGCCTACGTTCTACCGGCGACCCTTCTTACCTTTCTTCTTCGATGCTTTCTTGGCAGGCTTCTTGGAGGATTTCTTTTTCGCCGGCTTCTTCGCGGCTTTCTTCTTGGTCGGCTTTGGCGCTTTTTTCTTGGCAGGAGCTTTCTTCTTGGCCGGCGCTTTCTTCTTAGCGGCGGGCTTCTTGGGGCCACCACCAGCAGGCGCGGCCGGCTTCGGTGACGGGGGCGGCGCATTCGGCATGGCCGGTTCGCTCATCTCGGGTTCGGGTACGCCAGCTTCTTCTTCCTCCTCTTCCTCTTCTTCGAAATCTTCCTCCAGCGACTCGCTGTAGGCGCCGCTGTCACCAAATTCTTCTTCTTCATCACGTCCGTAAAGTGTGGGGTCGTAGAACGTCATTGCTCCTCCTGATCTTATTTTGGGCTCCTGGCGCAAAAGGGCCTACGCAAGGTTGCCGGGTACGGGAAATTAAAAGACCACCAGAAAGCTTTGTGCTGGAACGGCGCGCGATTATAGCACGACGTTTGGTGCAGGCTGCAAGGACCGAAGTCACATGAGTCTGACCTATCCCTGTTACCACACGAGGCGGCTGAATGGAAGAAGATTCGACGATGATTTTAGAAGTTCGCTCAAAGAGCGGAAGCTGGACCGCGTCCTCTGTTGGTGATCGGAGTCGTCCGCGTCAGGCCGAGCTTCTGGGCCCGACCCAGCCGCTTGGCGGACAAGGCCACCTGGGCAGAACTCCACTGCCTTCTCGCCGGAGGGCCTGCGAGAAGCCGGAATGCTCTCCCGGAGCGTGCGGATATCAAAGCCTGCAGCTTACTTCAGCGTCTTTACGAAATCGGCGACGGCCTTGGCGTCGTCGGCAGAGACCCCACTTAAAGCCTTCTTGTGTGGGGCTTTTTTGGCGTCATTGCCCTTGGTTAGCAGGTCAGTGATCTGCTCCGCGGTCAGGCTGGTCCCTTTCAGCGCAGGGCCGACCTTTCCTTGTCCTTCAGGACCGTGACAGCCGGCGCACTTGGCTTTATAGGTCGCGGCTCCATCCTGCGCGAACGCGGGCAGAGTCATGGATAGTGCAAGAGAGAGAAGAAGAAACAGGACGAGCACATTGCGGAATTGCATGAGAGCCCCTTTGGAGTGGATTTTGGGCATGGTCCGATTGCGGCTGTGATTGTACAGCCACACGGGTCACGAGAAAAGGCGACAACGACCCGGGACGTAGTTTCGAGTTCCAGAGTGGAAAGGTGGTGTTCAAGGCTCGTGCAAGTGGGGAACTATCCAAGTTGCTCTTGTCGAACCTCGGGAAAGCTTGCACACCACCCTTGGCGTTCTGATGGATTGATGGCTGTCTCGGAAAGACAACACCATGCCTGGACCGCCCTCCGCGGAGAGAGAAACTGGATACTCGGATTGCGATTGAAAGAGGGAGGTGCTGCGAGACCTACCGGTTTTGCTGCACGACGAGGATCATTCCGGGGCGCAGAATGGCGATGTTCTGGTTGTTGCGTTTCAGGGCCGCGACGGTAGTCTTGTAGGTAGTGGCAATCGAATAGAACGTTTCGCCCGATTTCACTTTGTGATGAAGCACACTGGCCTGTTCTGTGGCATCTTCAGCCGAAGCTTTCGCCACTTTGGCGGAGGCTTTTGAACTCGCTGTCTGCGCGGGCTTCCTGGGGTGAGTGGCTAGCTTGCTGGAGGCGATCAAGTTCGCTTCCCCAGTCGGTGAAACTGGCAGGTGCAGGGCCAGAATTGTTCTTCCGTGCAAGCTGTCGCCACGTAAACCGTTCCAGCGCCGGATCATTTGCGCAGAAACCCCGAAGTTCTCCGCCACGGTCTGAACCGTGTCACCCCTGCGGACTTTATAGCGCGTGATCCGATGCGCGTACGTGGCAGTATCGCTGGCGGGGTGCTTGCTGGGTTTCACCGGAATAATTATTTTGGCGTCCGCGGGGAGCTCAGTGCCATCGAGTTGGTTCGCCTCCGCGATTGATTTCGCCGTAGTGCGGTAGACGCGCGCCAGAGATGCAAGAGTGTCGCCGGAATGCACCGTAGGATAACGCCACCACAGGCGCATGCTGGCAGGTATAGCCGCAATCGCGGTCTGATACTGCTGTTTCGTCCCAGCCGGCAGATGCAGTTCGAAGGTTCCCTCTCGGGGGGTGCTCAGGCGCAGAAGGCTGGGATTCAGCTGCTGGAGCTGCGCTGGAGTCGCATCCACGCAATCGGCCACCAGGCGCAAGTCGATGGGGTAGTTGACCGTGACGGTGTCGAAGCCCATAGGCTCATCCATCGATACATCGTCAAAGCCGTAGTGCGACAAGTTCTTGGTCATGATAGTCACGGCCAAGATAATGGGAACGTAGTTCCGCGTTTCCTTGGGCAGAACATTGCGGCGGTAAAGCTCCCAGAAGTCGGCGTAGCCCGTGCGTTTGACTGCGGCTTGCACCGTGCCCGGGCCAGAGTTATAAGCGGCCATGGCGAGATACCAGTCGCCGAACTGGCCATACAGATCTCTGAGGTGGCGGGCGGCGGCGCGAGTAGATTTCTCAGGATCCTGACGATCGTCTACCCACATGCTGTGCTGCAGTCCGTAACCGCGAGCGCGGCTTCCCATGAACTGCCATATGCCGCGGGCGCCGGCGCGCGAAACGGCGGTTGGCTGGAATCCGGACTCGGCCTGCGCCAGATAGATCAAGTCCTGCGGTACCCCCTCTTGCTTGAGGATCCGCACCATCATGTCGTGGTAGCGGCCGGACCGCGCGAAGGCGCGCTCGAAGGTCCCACGACCGCGGTTGGAGAAATAGCTGATATAACCTGCCACCTGATCCGTCATCATAAGCGGCAGATCGGAGTGGGTCGACTTGATCTCGGCCTGAGCCTTCGCCCTCACTCCGGGTTCGGCGGAAGGAGTAATCCCGTTCGTTTCATCGATCGGCGCGGGCTCTGAAGTTTGCGCTTCGGAGTCGGAAGCTAAGTCCCATAGATCGAGATGGTTGACTCCGTCGGTGATCTGATCAAATTCCTTTTCCAAACGGCCGTCGGAGCGAATATCTAACTTACTCTCCAGCAATGCATTGAAAGCGTTATCGAAGTTCTGTTTGGCGGCATCGATGCGACCCGCCTGGTAATTTGCCAGTCCTGCCTGGTATTCCTTTTCGACGCTCGCCAATAGTGCGTCTAGCTGATCGGAAGCTGGCTTTGGAGGTGTAAGTGCAGTTTTCGCTTCTGCTGCCTGAACTGGCTGAACTTGATTTTCGACCGGCGCGGTCGCGGAAGGAGTTTGCGCAGGTTGGGATGCATTGGCGGTCAGCGCTGGCGGAGGCGCCGGAGGCGCCACGGCGACCGGCTTTTGCGCGGTCTGGCAGGACGAACCCGCCACGGACAGCGCGGCGAGCACAGCGACCCGCATTTGGACTTTTGCAACTCGCATATTTTTGAATGAGATACGAATTGCCCCCGTTGTTAAAGTCCGGTGAATTCTACCAAAAATCGTACCGCGCGGTCGTCCTCGGGTCAACGCCGAAAAGGAACGACTCTCATTACTTTCGGCATCGTCGCGAGTGGTTACCACCAGCTCCCTAGTCAGACGGCAAGAGCGGGCTAAAAGGTTTGACGGGATGATTGCTCTGAGCGATAAGCTTCGTTCCCGTTCTCCTAAGCTGAAGTGAATTTCAAACGCGCCGGTAATCCGGTCGCCAGGTTTGAATCGCCTTCTTGATGTCCGCCCTCGAAAGTTTCTCGCTAATAGCCCGCTCAGCTAACTTAGGCACCTCTGCATCTGAGGCGAAACGCAACGCGATGAGTTGGCCTTCGGTCAATTCTGGGATTCTCGAACGCAATGGCTCTGAGCACAGGGTAGTAAGCCGCAGCCTCTCCTCCAGGCGAATGATGCGGTCCTGCAACTTGAGGGAGTAAATGCGAATCTTCAGGACCGCAATTACCGCAGCCACCGAGATCACAAAGAACGAAGCCGAATGGTAGCTCGGATGCCAAAGAAAGTGGATGGTGCCGCCTAGAGCTGTGAGTGCGAAGACCGGCAGGACGATAAAGTGAAATAGCGGATCTAACTTGGCATGGTTCGCCAAGTTTTGGGGCTTATTTTCAGCCATGACGAAGGGCTCCTGCAAGGAACGTGCAAGTGTAGCAGAGCTTGGGAACCCCCTTAACAATTTGAATCGCCGGCTTGGCTCGGCGTAGTCTCTTGTTCAGGGAGAGAATCCAGGTCAGATATGAAAGCCATTCAAGTCAAAAAAGTTGGTGGACCGGAAGCCATGGAACTGGTCGAATTACCGGTCCCGGAGCCGAAGGCGAACGAGGCCGTCGTGAAGCTGGCTGCTTCGGGCGTCAATTTTATCGATGTCTACTTCCGCGAAGGCCGATATAAGACTCCGCTGCCGTTTATTCCAGGCCAGGAGGGCGCGGGAGTAGTGACCGCCGTTGGCCCTGAGGCGAAAACCGTGAAAGTCGGAGACCGCGTGGCCTGGAGCGGGCTGCAAGGGGCATACGCCGAGTATGCCGCCGTTCCAGCTGAGCGGCTGGTTCCAATCCCGCAGGCTGTGAGCGATCGGGAAGCGGCAGCCGCCATGCTCCAGGGGATGACGGCTCACTACCTGTCGCATGATACGTATCCACTCAAGCAGGGTGAAACGGCACTGGTTCAAGCTGGCGCCGGCGGCGTCGGACTGCTACTCGTGCAAATGGCCCACAACATCGGCGCGCGGGTGATTGCCACCGTTTCGACGGAAGAGAAGGCCAAGTTGGCTCGCGGAGCTGGCGCCCACGAAGTCATCCTCTACACGCAAGTGGATTTCGAGGCTGAGACCAAGCGCATCACCGGCGGAAAGGGTGTGGACGTTATCTACGATTCAGTAGGGAAGACCACATTCGAGAAAGGCCTCAATCTCCTTCGCCCCCGCGGAATGATGGTGCTCTTCGGTGGCTCGAGCGGAGCCGTATCTCCGTTTGATCCGATCATTCTCACGCAGAAAGGATCGCTGTTTTTGACCAGGCCTTCTCTCGGCAACTACATCGCTACGCGCGAAGAATTGGCGGCTCGGTCCGGGGCGGTGTTTGACATGCTCGCGTCAGGCAAGCTCAGACTTCGCATCGAGCACATCTACCCGCTGGCGGAGGCGCAACGCGCCCATAGAGATCTCGAAGGCCGTAAGACGACAGGAAAGCTGCTGTTGATGCCGTGAGTTTAAGGTGATCAAGTTCCCGCTTTGCGTGAGTAGTGTTTCGCGTAAGCGGGAACTTCACGCATCGGATCCAGGCGCCCGTCACTGATCGGAGCGCCTGCCACAATCTCCAGCGGAACCACTCCTGCCCAAACCGGAAACGAGTAATCCTCTTCGTCATCCACGACCGGCCCTTGACGAACCTTCGCCGAAAATTCCTCGATCGGCAGCCGCAGCACGGATGTCGCCTTCAGTTCCCGTTCATTCGGCTGGCGCGAATCCGCCCATCGGCCCGGAATAATGTGTTCCGAGAGCAGGCGCAGGGCCTCGATCTTCTCCCCCGGATCATCCACCAGCGTCGCTTTTCCTAGAATCACCACCGAGCGGTAATTCATGGAGTGATTAAAGATCGACCGCGCGAGTACGAGTCCGTCTAGCAACGTAACTGTCACGCAAGCAGCGACGCCGTCTTTCATCTGCCGCAGCATGCGACTGGCGGCCGAGCCGTGAATATACAAGCTATCTCCGTGACGTCCGTAAGATGTGGGAATTACGAAGGGTTGGCCATCGACGACGAAACCAACGTGACACAAAAATCCTTCATCAAGAATTCCATACGCGGTTTCGCGATCATAGACAGCGCGATCCGCTTCGCGGACCAGACGGGTCCGCGGCGTGGGCGTATAGGGTTGGGACATGAATGAAACGAACTCCGGGCAAGCGCCAAGGATGGGTGAAGGGAAAGTGTAACACCGGCACAGGCCGCAGCCCTTGGGCCCAGCCCGACGAGCACTTTGGAGTCGCGAGAGACTCTCGTATCCCTCACCTCGGTTACCTCCCGATTGCGCAAAAATCTACCAGTAGAACTTCATCGCGAACTGGAACTGCCGCGGATCATAAGACGCTGTGGCTTGCCCGGCATTGGTAAAGAGCGGGCTGACGGCGGCTGTGTTGTTTCGGTTGGCGAGGTTGAACATGTCGGCGATCAGTTCCATGTTGAAGCGCTCGTTAAAGTAGATTCGTTTCGAGAACCGAATATCGTTGAAAACGGTCCACGGCTGAGTCCCGGCGTTGCGGCCGAGGTTGCCGTCGAGCGAAAGCAGAGTTCCGTTGAAGTCCGCGATGCATGGTTCCTGGAAAACTCCGGTGGGCGAATATTTTGAGGGCACCGCCGGAAATCCCATTGTTGTGCAGGCAGGGTTCACAAAGGTATTGGGCCGTCCCGTGAGGGACGATTCTTGGAGGTTATCGCCATTTCCGGTGATGATGTTGAATGGCCTTCCGGAACCGAACTCGATGAGCGGAGCGATGGTCCAACTACTGAAAACTTTGCTGTCGAACCCGCTTCCGCCCAGCTTGCCTGTCTGATACACACCGCTGAACACAAAGCGATGTCGCTGGTCGAACACCGAGCTGGAACGATCCAGGGCGGGGTAGTAACTGTCCTGAGGTGTAAGGGTGGATTGCAGATCCGTCGAGTCGTCGATGGCGTGCGACCATGTGTAGGATGCGAGGAATTCGTAATGGCCGCCAAAGCGCTTCCGCAAGTTGGTGCTGAAACCATGGTAGACGGAGCTGCCATTCGAATAGTTGGCGTCCATGTCGCCGAAGGGGATGCAACCGGAAAGAGTTGAGGGATTGCAGGCAGTATTAAAACCTGCCGTGCTGAATCCGGAGGCCTGGAGGAACGCCAACACCGTTGGGGCCAGGGTAGAAACACAAGCGCCGGCGCCAGCTGCCGTTAAAGCGTTCGCGATGGACGCATTGAGACCACTGGGGCGGAAAAAGTTCATCAGCGCAGCCGATACCCAGGGTTGTCCCTTGGAATTGACGCCGCAAGGAAAATAGCCTTGCGAGGAGGGTCCACTGCCCACGCCCAATGGTCCACCAATACTCGCATAAGAAGTGGGATCGGTAAGTGCCGCGTTGTAGTTCGCCACCAGCAGGTCGCCCCGCTGGGCGTTTGAGTTGATGGGCCGGTTCAGGTGGCGTCCACCGTTGAAGTTGTAAGCGAGACTGAGCGCGAAACCGTGTCCAAGGTCTCGTTCAACTGTAAAGTTCGCCTGCTGCGAATAGGCAAAGACGAAGTTCTTCGATTGCGGATAGCCGAAGGGTTGGAAGAAGAGCGGAAATCCGTCCGTGAGGTAGTTT
>Ga0209656_10001163_pt1 | contig 17061 bp, 17 predicted proteins | sample BogFormECP12_OM2_FD_188239 | JGI IMG/M metagenome (GOLD analysis project Ga0209656, IMG submission 188239) | Bog forest soil microbial communities from Calvert Island, British Columbia, Canada - ECP12_OM2 (SPAdes) (version 2) | ecosystem: Environmental > Aquatic > Freshwater > Wetlands > Bog ... | reverse complement strand
CGGCTCGAACCAACAACATCCGTGGTTTTGAAACCGAATTAAGTGAGAATAAGAGCCCTCTCAAAACCACATTGCGTGAGAATGAAACCACATTATTTGAGAACCTGGAGTCGAGTAAGTCTCCGCAATCATCCTCGATCTCTAATCACAATCTTGCTCGCGGAGACCTACTCGACTCCAGGTTGTCGGTTCGAGCCGTTTATAGCGGGCCTTCGGTTTGGCACTACAACTCAAGCTGTGGTTCATTGAACTGGTATGCGCGAAATTTTAGAGACTGAAGAACACGTTCCGGTCCCGCCCATCATGTATTCCGATCCGTTCTACCGGATCACCTACCTTATCAAAGAAGAAATCCGAAAGTACAAGTGGATCGAAGGTGAAAAAGGCCGCAAGCTTTCTTGGGAGCGTGCTCGGCAAGAATGGACGGACGCCTTGTACAGGTACTTCATGTACGAGTGTGTCGGCGTGCTGTCGAGGTAGAAGTAGTACTCCTTAACGTCCTCACCGTGGTTGGCCTCGCTGTTCGTCAGGCCGAACATGCGCTCTTTGAGGATGGGGTCTTTGCCATTCCACAGGGCCGCGCTGAAGCACAGCAACTGCTTATCATCGCTGATGCCGGCAAGACCATCCTCGCCCCAATGGTAGGCGCGTGAACGTGCTTGATCGTGGCTAAAGTAGCTCCACGCGTCGCCATTGTCGCTGTAATCCTCGCGTACCGTTCCCCACTGGCGCTCCGACAGGTAGGGACCCCACTTCTTCCACGGGACCTTCTGATCCCGTGCCTCATTCAGTCTCTTTTGTTCCGCGGTCTCATTCAGATTGTTGATAGTAACTCCTAGAATTTACTCTCAAAGTTCATCTGGTTAATTCACGGTCATGTCGACTCCGGCTTGCAACAAGTGCATAGCGCTGGTGTGGCGACTGTGTCTTCAGAGACATAGTCGCCACTATCTACCCTTCCTGACTATGTCTTGTACCGGCACGCCGGCCTAGTGTTTCCGGCAAATGCGCGAAGCGTTAGCGACATAGTATTAACTCCTTTCATCAGCCCCATGCCTGGGGGGAAAGGAGTCCACCGTGAAGTGTATGCTACTCTATCACGGATCTTGGTAAGTTTGCTTCGCTCGATGAGCAGTTCAAACCCTATAATGAGCGCCAATCGGGTGCTACAGTAACGAGAGCAGCACCACGAAGATGAGCATCGTTACGCCGAAATCTGGCTTAGTGGGGTAAAGTGCGGCACGGCAAATGTTTCTCATTGACGCCGAATAAGGCGAGGCATCCATTTAGGGTGTCGCTCAGAGACCTTTTGACCAAAGGCCTTCCCTCTGCCCCCGGAGACACGGCTGTTACCGGCGACTCGGAGAAATCCCGCAGCAGGTCGTTAGGCGACAAACTATCCTAAAACACCGGGAGGAGAAAATGATAATGCGCTTACTACTTGCCCTAGCAGGGTTGGCAATCGGCTTTTGTTGTACCGGCCTTCGCCCAAGAGAAAGACACGGTCGATCCACGAGTGCGTCAGCAGCTTGAAGCGATCGATAAGAAATTTGACGAGGCATGCAACAACAAGAATCCGCACGACAGATCTCCGGACAAAGTCCGAGCCAACCTGACACGATCGCGCCGGATGGGCAGTGGTTAAAGTCAGCTGCCGAAGCTCACCCCGCGCTCCTGCCAACCAGCGGGCAAGATATGGTGTACCTGACGGTGACCTTGGGCTTTGGGGTCCGAGAGGGGCCGGAAGTCAGATTCGCTTAAGCGTACGCTTTGGTTCCAATGATAGGGGGACCCCCAGTAGGCAGAATTGCTCTGTCTCTTCTGAATAGCAGGACGCACAAGCGTGACTCAAGAACGGGTAACTCAGAATCGATGAATATTACGTTCGCCTCGCGTGAAAGTAGACCGGGAAGAGAGCGCCTGCTTCCGTCAACCCAACTCCAGCCCCGCCACGATCGTTCTATCACTGGACGCGGTTGAACAGACGTATCAGGAGGCTGTCCAGGGGGTCAGGATCTAATGGGACACCCAACGATGCCAGAATCACGGGCCTGTGAGACTTTTGGTACCTTTGTTGGAATTTAACCATGATATTTGGCGTCGCTGAATCTCCCGGCCATTTTCTGACGGCGGATGACTGGGGGCTCCGAGAGATTTTCGCGGACCGAAGGCAAAACGCCGGCATTGTCGAAGGCGAGGTTACCCGTTCCGGATGCGCCAATAGTGTGGAAAAAACAGGTGCCAAATAATTCGGAAACTCACAGAAAATTAGCCTAGCCAGCCTAGACTATTACCCGTCATAACCTGCGTTCCGATCGGTAAACGGACGCGCCCGCTGGCGAGAACGTGAACACATCAAACGGTTCGGCGAGCATCTTTTTCAGCTAATCCTGGGAGGCGATGCCGACGGTCACGTGCGGATTGAAATCTTTCCCACTTGCTTTCGGCACGAACGTCGCGACGTAGTCGATCGTCGGCTTATTGATGTCGGGATTCCTTGGGCGTTGTAACGAACGCTGCAGCGGTCCCAGTTTCAACCGTGGAAGGGGCAACTGCGTCGGTCAATTTTTGTTGCAGCCTGAGCAAATCGTCTGTCGGTTCGACTACAATGCCCGCAAGGCCGATGTCCTTCAAAGGGATGTAGTAGTACTTGAAGCTCCAGCCGGCCGCCTTCTCGTCGGCCAGGACCTTGCCGACCGCGTCGTAGACTTTGCCGAGATCCGCCGTGTGGACGTAGCGCTGCAGGATCGAGATGTGTGGATGGTGGGTCGCTCCCAGAGCGAAGCCCTTCGGGAAGACCTTAAGCAGGCGGGCGTTAACGCCCTCCGCGTGCTGGATCATCGTTGCGTCGGGCTCCAGCGCGATGTCGATGGCTGTGATCGGGTTTTGCTTCGCGCTAGACGTCTCTGCATAGCCGAGCTGCGATCCCAGGATGCCGAGTGCGGCCATATATCTAATGGCCCAGCGCAGCACTCGTTCGGTGACGTTACCGTGCAAAGATTTTCTTTCGCCCGTGATGGCGGCATCCTGTACGGACAGCGCAGCGATTGGCGGTGGAGTTTCCAGGTAGTAGGCATAGGAGAGCTTGGTTATTGTTTTGGTTAAGACCCGCTAACTCGGAAGAATATTGTTATCTTCCTTCAGCTTGGAGGATCACACCATCCGATGCTCTCCTTGACTTGTCGGAATCAACCCATCGATTGCCAGGTAATCCTCACAAGATCACCCTGGAGCCACCGATCGAACGCTGAATCGGCAATCGATCGGGGCGGCACCTCGTGCATCAGCGCCCGCATTTGCAGGTCGCCGGTCTCCGGCATCCAAGCGACTCCGACGATTTCCCAGGTTCTTCTGCGCCCACTCCTACAATTTTTAGCCCGACAGTAAACCGGCAGCCGTTCAGTATTACGTCCCCCGTAAATACTCTCATTGCTGCGAATTGAGACTCACTCCCGACAGCGTGATTGGTAAGTTATGATAGCTTCCCTTCACCCAGCGCTCAGCGAATGCGTCGCGGTGATGACGGTCGACCCGCTCGCCTTCTGCGCTGATTCCCTAACATATCAATGCAAGCATCGACCGATCTAACCCACGTCTAATTACCGTCGCGCGATCTAACCGGGATAGCTTGATGATGCTCACTCCGACTTTTAATAACTTTATACTGTCGCATTGCGATAACACATGGCGTGTTGCCGCAGCGCATAAACATTGCACACCGCAGTGCCCATAGAGGATGACGGTATGTGTGTGCCGCTCTCTTTGTCGAACCTTATAGGGTGTGGCTTTCTCGGTAGCATTCAGTCGCCTCTTACGAAGCGGATTGAGCATGCGAACCGCGTCTGCCCAAGGAATTGGCTTCTCAGGAGATAGGCGCACACCGATTCGCCCGCTCCAGCGCAGATTTAGCGCCGCCGGGAGATAACAACATTGGCGATGGTTGTGCGCGCCGACCCAACATATTAACTCACCCCCCCCATGGGTAGACTGATCAGCAGAACAGGCTCCTACGATACAAAGGAATGGCTGGCGTTTGCAGAAGCATCCGATTTCCGCGTTGCACATCTCGCTAAAACACTCGGTATTAGTAAAAGACAACTAGAACGAACCGTCAAGCGGTGCTTTGGCATTAGTCCGCAGCGTTGGTTGAAGGAATTCAGAATGACCAAAGCCCTTCTGCTCGTTGAAAGCATGGATTCCGTCAAAGAGGTCGCATATTCCCTTGCGTTCAAGCAAGTATCCCATTTCTGCCGCGAGTTCAAAACGTTTCACGGGCTCACTTACGGAGAGTATGCATCGTGTTTATCGATGCAGAAGCGGCGCTGGGGCTCTAATTGGCAATGTGTAGTGTGGACACGACACGGAACATTGGCAGCGCTACTTGGGCGCTCCGTGTCGCTCCCGGGTAACAGCTGTCGCTCAAACATCACGCTCCATTGTTGTGATAACCATCGAGAGTGTCGTACTCTGAACAGCGGTTTACACCCCCTTTGCACAAGTACAGAGAGTTGCCGTCACATCTAACTCAGATTAAGGACACTCGTGAATCATGGCCGGTTTTAAACAAACTGCAAAACAAAGTCACCATGGGCATACAAGCTGTCTTGTTAGCGAGCCAACCCAAACCGAACATCAGGAGCAATTATTAGAGTCAGTGTGCTAAGACAATTGCAAGAAACGCACACGGTCAAAATGTTGCCTACTAACCCGACCGGCCTTTTAGATCTGTGTCATAAAAAGACAATTTCGCATCCAGGCATTTCCTACAGTCGTCAATGACCGCTACTGTTGAAGATGCCTTACACATACAAAGTGGTCATATTACGTGTCGTTAGATATCGTTATAGTTATGAAAGTAAATATCATGTTTCTCGCAGCAACTGGGCTGTTGACGCTCCGTCTAGTGGCGGGTGCACAAGAAACACCGCTTGGCCCTCCCGGTACGCCTCCCGGACACGGCGGTACGCCTCCCGGACACGGCGGTACGCCTCCGGGACACGGCAATCCGCCTGAATCGGGTACGCCTACTCCTTGTCCCTCCTCTACGCCTAAGCCGCCTGACTCCGGTACGCCTCCTGGAGAAGAAGGTAAGCCGCCTGACTCTGGTACACCGCCTGGAGAAGAAGGTAAGCCTCCTGACTCTGGTACGCCGCCTGAATCCGGTAAGCCTGACCCCACGCAACCGAATATCGTATTTATGCTATTTGATAACATGGGTTGGGGAGATATTAGTTGTCAGGGAGGAGTTACTCAGACGCCTAATATAGATAGGATAGCAAAAGAAGGAATTAGATTAGCGAACTATCAAGTCGAATGTGTTTGTACTCCAACTAGGTCGGCTATCCTCACAGGTAGAATGCCTCCTAGAACCGGATGTTGGACAGTACCGATACCTGGAACATGGAAAGGGGGATTAGTACCTTGGGAATATACATTAGGCAATTTGTTTAGTGATGCTGGTTATAAAACAGCATTATATGGTAAATGGCATTGTGGGGAGACACAAGGGAGATTACCTAACGATCATGGGTTTGATGAATGGTGGGGTTTATCTGGATCTACGGATGAGGCAGGTTATGCTTCTTATCCTTTATTTAAGGATAGTGGAATGCATACGCCTATGATTATGGAAGGTAAAAAGGGAGAACCTTCGAAGGAAGTAGAGCCGTTAGATTTGAAAATCAGGCCTTTGTTGGATACCAAGATAACAGAGAAGACTATCGAGTATATCAATACGCATGCTAAGAATCCTTTTTTTGTGTATATGGGAATGACTCTTGTACATCCTCCAGAGGTGGCTAATGCTCAGTTTGATAGGTCAGGGGTGAGTGGTATGTATCAAGGGCGTCCTGCTTATGCGGATTATATTAGAGAAGCGGATTATCATGTAGGGCAAATCTTAGATGCTATCAAAGCAGCGGGTATTGACAATAAGACTATTATAGTGGTGAGTTCTGATAATGGGATAATTCGCCCTTCTCCGGAAGCGGGATCAAGTGGACCTTGGAGAGGTAATTTTTTCACTATACCTTATGAAGGGTCTATCCATACGTTTGCACTGGCACGGGCACCAGGTAGGCTACCGGCCGATAAAGTGTTAGATGGGTTAGTGTGCTGCGAGGATTGGATTACTACATTTGCTAGCATGTTAGATAAACCACTGCCAAAGGATAGACCTATTGATGGACTCAATCAATTAGCGTATTTTTATGGGAAAGGGGTGAGTGCTAGGGACTATTCTTATGTCTGGGGGGGAGATGGAGTGTTAGCGGCTATTAAATGGAAAAATTACATAATGATGTTGCGCTATATCAATCCTGATAGTAGTGAACCTGGACATGCAGGCTTTATCAAGCCTTCTCTGCCTATGTTTTTTGATCTAGTGAATGATCCACAAGAACAATCAGAAATATTTGCGAATTCAGTGGATTGTGGATGGTTAACGTATCCTATATTTCAAGTGATAAAAAGGTATGTAATTAGTACAGCACTGTTTCCTAATATTCGACCGGGAACGCCGGACTTGTTCCCAGGCTACGTGCTGGGCTTGAAAGGCGCAGCGTTGAAGCAATGGGTGGAGGCAAATATGAAAGAGCCGTTGTCCAAGCCGGAGGAGGAACTTACGGCTGAGCAGCAAGCAGAGGAAGAAGCGCCAGAACAGCTGACGCCACAGACACCAGAGCTGCCAGCATTACCTTTGCCGATCGATTAGCGGTCTCCTCCCATGGCTCTGGGGAGGCACAAGAACGTGCGTGCGCGTAGGAGGTAAGAGTAAGAAAGAGCAGCGCGCACGCATGTGTAGCACAGGAGTATGCTGACGGAACGCGATATTAAGAGGATCAAGAACATCCTCTGCATAGCGGAGCAAGGAACTCAGACCATACCTTACGGAAAGGTGGAGATCATGACGGTGGGACCCGGAGGCGTGCCACAAAGCAACCTTTCCATCGGAGTTACACAATATGGAAATGGGGGACGCGTAGTGAACGAGTATGTGAGACGAGGAGGAAAGTATCTAAGAGAAAAAGCGCCGTTCGGGAATACGTTTCTGGCATCGTCAGCGCTGACACATAACAACACCGTCAAAAGGGTATGGCAATTAGCGGGAAGTGACGTGATAATGGGGAACGTACAAGGAGACCTGTGTGTAAGGTGATACCTAACATCGGCTATTACATGGGGGAAGAGGAAGGGTGTAAAGAGCCGCCTGTCGTACTTAGTGATATGTTACTCGTACGTGCGTTCACGGGGTATACTCACTGGCTTACGTACGCGCTTTTGCAGAGAAGACACCGCAAAGGAACGGAAATGAGAAGCGCTGGATACAGAGTATTTAAGGAGTCAGGGAAGAGGGGTGGAGAACGCACTCTAACCGACGATTGCGTAACACGAGTGATAGAACGCAGTGCTTGGGTAGCCTTATTGCCATGGGAGATGGGCAGTGGCATAAGAGTCATACAAGCGCTATGAATGGTATTAAGCCGCTATAGGTAGTGGCATAGGAGAGGCGCTAGCCGTTGCCGCCGTGTCTTGGTACACCAGCACCGCCGGCGGAGCCGCCCGGTGAAGTTCAACCGTTGAAGAAGAAGTAGGGGAAAGCTATGGCAGACACCACCACCACGATGAAGTACATCGCTGCAATTGTCAGCGGTGTGGTGCTGGCGTTGCAAGGTGTCAACATCCACACGACCGGTGAGGTCAAGAACGAGGCTGCACGGGTTGAGAGCGAGCAAAGCGCAGACCTTCAAAGCATCCAGGGACTTCAGAAAGTTCAGAGTGAAGCGCTTGCAGACATAAAAGACTTACAAGCTAAGTCCCACGTTGCGTATCAGCGCCAGATCGAAATCGCTGAGTCAGTGTTTAAAGGTCAAAAGGTCAGCCTGGAAAGGTTGGGCCGTATTGAACAGAAACTTGGCATTGAAGAGCCTTCCCCGACTCCGCAATGACAGCTAACGAGAGACGCCAACTGATGGGCATCGCGGTCGTGCGCGAGTTCGAGGGTCGTTACACCCAAGGCAAGCTCCAGGTTTACAAGTTGCCTCCTGGTGGTGGCGGAGGCTCTTTCGAAGTCGCAGGAATCAACGAGCGCTAATCATCCTGTGATGTCAACGCGCCTCAAAAGAATGATCGAAGCGGGAGCGCACGACAAAGCAGAGCAGGAAGCCGCTTCCTACATTGACACGGACATCGATACCCACACCAACACCGAATGGCCGTTGACGAACGCTCAGCAAACACATGGCAACTTTAGATCCCGAAGTTCACTCATTGGCGACGAGAGACGCTGGCCTGATCGGAGAAATCAAGCCATGGGTGTAAGCTCCGTGGTGACGGGGACGGGCGTGCGTGCATGTCAGCACGCGGTCGGCGCAGAGAGGTATCGGGACATCAGTCATCTTGGGCGACGCGTTGGTGTGGGGTCGCCGTGCCCGGTTTCGGACGCAACCGCCAATGGAACAATGGCGGCACATGGTACGCGCAGCACCAGTTTCATCTTCGCGCAGCCGCCTGGACCCGTCCGCGGAATCGCGTCGCGCGATCGGCGCAATTGCCCTTTGCGGGATGTAGGTGGCCAATATTATTTCGACCGGCAACGTCGATCGAGCGGTCGATTCAAATCACCGCGAGTTGGTGGGCAATCGCCGCGAGCTGGTGGACGAAGCTCAAGATCTGGCGAAAGACACTCAACAACAAACCGAGATTTTAAAGGCGATCCGAGACCTGGAGAAAGCCCAAAGCCGAGTAAGCGAGCAAATCCAAAAGGGCCAAAATGAAAAGTTCGAGGTGCTCTTGAACAAGCTTGAAGAACTCAAACAGAAAGAAAACAAATGACCGAAGCCGATCTGGGTTTCATTCGTCGAATTCTTTCGGTGGCCGAGACTGGAAAACCGCGCTGGGACCCTAGCGCGGTTTATGTCTACAACGACGATAACCGGTTTAGTCCTCCCCGACGCCAGGTAACTTTGTCGATCGGGTTCACCGAAGGCGGCGGCAACTTGAAAAAGGTGCTTGGGGCCTACATCGAAGCCGGGGGCGCGCTGAGCAAAGAATTGAAACCTTTCCTAGCCGGGCTCGGTGATAAAAGCCACGGATCATTGGCGGGCAACCAGGCTTTTGTCAGTCTCTTGAAAGCGGCCGGCAAAGAGAATTGCATGGTAAAAGTGCAACAGGAAGAGTTCGATTCGATGTACCTCAAGCCGGCCATCAGCTGGGGCGAAACCTACGGTTTTAAAGTGCCGCTTTCCTACCTTGTGATCGCTGATTCTTATTTGCATTCAGGTTCGATGCTGGGCTTTCTGATGTCGAAATTCCCGGAGAAAAAACCGAGCGCCGGCGGCAACGAAAAGATCTGGATCCGCGATTATTTGGCTGCTCGGCACAGCTGGCTGAAAAATCATAGCAACACGATTTTAAACAAGACGGTTTACCGGGCCGATTGCTACATGAAGGAAGCGGCCAAAGACAATTGGGACCTGACCGCCGGTCCTATCGTAATGAACGGGACGCCGGTGCATAGGACCGGCTAGCAATATGCTATGCAGGTTGACACAATACCGTGCGAATCAATGAAAGGTCGTGGATCGCGTATGAATTTTCGGCGAATAAAAGGATGGAGCCTCGCTCGTAGCGTAAGTGCCACCGTTTCGAAAGGCGCTCGACTCGCATTGTTGCTTTGCGGTCTTCTTGGAATTGCCTCTGTACTGCTGGTCGCTGGCGGAAGAGTGACTACCCCTACCGACTCTAAACCGGGTGAGCGGTCCGGGGATCGAGTTAACAGGAAGGCACCGCCCGGCATGGTCTGGATCCCCGGAGGCACGTTTCTAATGGGAACCAACGAAAAGGAAAGCTTCCCAAACGAGCGGCCGGCCCACCTCGTTCGGGTCCAGGGTTTTTGGATGGAAGAGCACGATGTGACTAACGCGGAGTTCTCAAAATTTGTTGAAGCAACCGGGTATGTGACCACCGCTGAACGTAAGATTGATTGGGACGATTTAAAGAAGGAGCTTCCGCCCGGTACGCCGAAGCCGGACGATAACGCTCTTGCGCCTGGAGCACTGGTCTTTACTCCAACCTCGGGACCAGTCCCGCTCAATGACGTGTCGGCTTGGTGGCGTTGGGTGGCCGGAGCAAACTGGCGCCATCCCGAAGGTCCTGAAAGCTCGACCCGGGGAAGAGAAAATCATCCGGTCGTTCAGGTCTCTTGGTACGACGCGCTTGCCTACGCTCAATGGGCGGGTAAACGGCTGCCTGCTGAAGCTGAGTGGGAATTTGCTGCCCGAGGCGGCTTGGAATCAAAGCGGTACGTCTGGGGTGACGAATTCAAGCCGGACGGCAAATATATGGCGAATACCTGGCAGGGATTATTCCCGGTTCGAGATACCGGCGAAGACGGCTTTATTGGCACTTCGCCCGTGGGCTCCTTCCCTGCGAATGGTTACGGTTTATACGACATGGCTGGCAACGTATGGCAATGGTGCAGCGACTGGTATCGGGCCGATAGCAACATCGAGGCTGCTAGCAAAAATGTTTGTCGCGATCCCCGTGGACCGGCGGCAAGTTATGATCCGGACGATCCATATGCTCCCAAGCGCGTGGTCAAAGGCGGTTCTTTCCTTTGCAACCCCTCCTACTGCGAGAGTTATCGACCGAGCGCCCGACGAGGAGCAGAGCCCAAAACCGGTTCGTGCCATATGGGTTTCCGGTGCGTGACCTCTGGAGACGACACGCAGCTAATCCACGCAAGCGGAAGCAAACCTTCTTTGTAATCTAAACGACTTCTGACGCAAACACACACCCACTATCGAATGAAATGAGATATAAACCCAAAACTAGTCAGTTACGACCTGTCCGTCCTTGCTTCTTCGGCTGCCAATATATGGACTGTCTGTTCGGCACAGCCGGCGGGCAAGAAAATGAACATCCTGTTAATCATTGACCGACGACGTCGGCTGGATGGACTTGGGACGTTACGGCGGCGTGAACTCTCCCGGGGCCTCCCTCACGCAATGTTCTTGTAAATAGCAACTGAATATCGCAACAACGTTTTATGTTAGAAGATCTCGCCCAATATGATCAGGCCCTTTCCGACGTTGAGCGGCAACTAAAAATACTCTGCGCCAAGCTGGTTGCCTGCCTTAACACTTAGGTGTAGCGAGATGACATGAGCCGACAGCTAACGATTGGCCGATCCGGGAAAAGGTACGAGTAAAGTGCGCTCAACTGGCCCGTTGCAGGCCAGGCACGCTCAAGAATGTTCTTGGCGGCATTTTGGGGAATAAAGGGTACCCCGCAAAGGACGTTCTGGACCAATTGATGGGGTGGAGCAGGGGACGGGAGATCCAGCTGAGAATCAACTCGGTTTTACACCTCGCGATCCTCCGGGATTGCGATTCGGCACTACCGTCATGTTGAACTGGTGACCGAGCATCACAGGGTCGATGCCGTTGGCAGCTCCGATGACCACGATCTGTGTGCGCGGCGTCCGCCCGCCCCACTGGTCTTGTAACGAGATGTCCACGCGCCTACCGACCACCTGCAGCACCGCCCGCCGCTGTGGCGCATCGGTGGTGTAGACCACCCCTTTGGCCCGATAAATAGTCCCCGGCAATTTACGCATCGTTTCCCGCAACGCTTCCACCGCTAACGGCTGGTCCGTCTCGTAGCTCCAGGTGCTGAACAACTTCGAGTGGTCGTGCCAATCTGAGTCGTCATGACAGATCGAGTCCGTACAGCTGTGCTCAACGGCACGCGTGTCGAGGCCTGCTCGAGCAGGATCGAAACGCCCGACACCCAACAGGATCTCGTATGGCACCTCGCAGTAATTGGTCTCGACGATGCGAAGACGGTTGAAATGATCGTCGAGCCAGCCTCTGACCTTCTCGACTTGCTCGGGACCGGCAAGGCCGACCTTGTTTAGAATCAGCATGTCCGAAAACCCTACCTGGCGGAGCTTGAGGTCTAACAGAGGAGGATACTCCGGGTGCGCGAAGACTTGTTCTGCGTCCATCACGCAGATGACGCTATCCAACCTGATCCGTTCCCGCAGATTGACATCGTTGAAAGTCACGAAGATCCCAGCGGGATCGGCGACGCCACTAGCTTCGAGCAGAATGTATTCGACGGTCTCCGGGCGTGCGAGCAAGGCGGTGACCGACTCGATCAGGTCGTCGCGAATCTGGCAGCAGACGCAGCCGTTGGCCAGGCTGATCATGTTACCGTCTACTCCCACCACGAGTTCAGCGTCGATATTGATCGAGCCGAAGTCGTTGACGAGGACTCCGACGCGCAGCCCGTGATTCCCGGTCAGGATGCGATTCAGCAGCGTCGTCTTTCCAGCCCCGAGAAAGCCGGTCAGGATCGTGATGGGGACGGCTTTACCGATGTCGTCTATGATTTCCATTGTCTTTGGGGTTTTTCTCAAAAAGGCGCTCTGCCCAGAAAAAGAACTGGGACCGTTGGCGACGGGGCGTGGAGAGACACCGGCGCCACAGCGCCATTACTTATATTTACTCAGATCTAGCCCCATCACCTTCGCTATCTCGACCAGATCGACCTCCTCCGGGTTCGCGAGCTTCTTGAGCGGCTCGCGGTAGACGTCCGGCGGATAGTACTTATGCGGATCAATCTCGAGATCGCGCGTCAGTTGCTCCTGCTGTTGCTCGCGCGGCAACCTGGGCTGTGGGACGATGCCCTTGCCCGTAGCGATCGGCAGCGGGTCGCCGAAGAGTAGGGTGGGTTTCGGAAAGGGCTGGCCCGAGAATCCTGGCAGGGCGGCCTCCCGGTGCCAGATGGCGTCCTTGGTCACGTTGACGACGACCACGTCCGGCGCACCGTACAGGAAAAGTCCATCCCAATGGGCACGAACGCCGGCGCTGATCTCGTTCAGATAGTCATTGTCGAACTCGAGGTGGGTGAGCATGGCGCAGCGCGGGTTGACTTGCTTAAAGAGGTAGCCTGCTGCGTACGGCACCGTATGGTGGATATCGATGGTGTAGTTGTAAAGGATTTCGGGCAGCCCGTACTTGTACTGGTTGATGCGGGCCAAATCTGCCTGTGTCTCGGTGACAAAGACATCGACACCCTTGGCATACTTGGCCGTCAGTTCGTCAGGCCTGCCGTCGCCGGTCCACACGAACGAAAGCCCGTTCCAATCCAGACGGTAGGCTGAGGCGCCGTCCTTGGTGTGTGAACGCCGCCAGTGGCGGATCGTGACGCCGTTCTTGTCGTAGCAGATGCCGTTTTCGTCTTTCCAATCGAACTCGTTGACCTCGATCTCATAGCCGTCCCCGATCGGGCAGCTGTCGAAGGCTTCCAGGTGCCACTTGAGCATCTGCTTCATGGCGGCGACCATGGCCTTTGTTCCGAGGTCCGGTGTGCGTCCTGACGGTCCGGTGACCCGCAGCGGCATCTTCCAACGGCCGGCCCACGGCGCAAATGGGACTAGATACGACAGATCGTGGTAGTGGTCCACGTGCAGGTGGGTAATGAAGATGTCGTTAATTTCCTGTATCGGGAGCCCCATGGCGATGATGTTTTTGACGCAGCCAGGGCCGAAGTCGAAAAAGAAGCGGTCTCCGTTACCCAGCTCGACCATGATACACGTGCCGGCCTGGTCGCGCCGCTGCGGTATGGGGCAACTGCCGATGAACGAGATTCGCATCTCGTCCGGCCCGACAGTCTCACTATTGGGGAAGTAATTGTTCCGGCTGCGGACGTACGGCGTTGGCTTGTAGTATGGCGGGAATTGCAGGCCGGTGCCTGGTCCCCCGCCGTACGGATTCTTGGGCTGGCCCGCAGCTGGCTGTTCTTCGGCTGCTTCCGCCGGGGACACGGCCGCAGCCGCCATGCCAACCGCCGCCGTGCCAATGATTTTCAACATGTCACGTCGGTCCATAATGTTCGGTTCTTTGTTTTCACTGCTCATAACTGATAGGAATTTGCTTTACTGATTTGGTTGAGATCCGCACTGCGTGACGTCGTTAGTGCTGATGCCGAAATTAAAGTTGTTCTGGAAAGGAACGCTGATGAGGTTGGCGATCGGGTTTTGGCTTTCCTTGGTCAGTCCCTGGGTTTTGGACTCATCGTCGCTACCCGATTCGGCGTATGCGTTCAAATGCGCAAAGGCGAGTGAAATCAGCATAAAAAAAGGGGAAACCTGGTAATCCAAACAGCTTTCGTAGGTGTGTCTTTCAAAGCGAGATTTTGTTATCGCCGTTATCGTGACGAATGACTCGATTCGGTGTTTTCCTTCATTTGTCGAAGTCTACACATTGATTGCACCCGATACAACGTTGCTCACGCTCGATGCCGAAGCGCGGCCGCTATCATTTGGTGACGGGCAGAAACTTCCGATTGCCGGATCGGTACGGACTGAGGTGGAAGACATATTGCGGCCGAACTGAAACGCAGCCTCAGATCGACGCGCAGAACACACTGAAAGGCGCATCTGGTTCAAAGTTGGCGTGCACTTCTGAGAGCCAATTTCAACCAATCAAAGACCAGTTCTGAAAATCTGCTCAGCCTGCTGCCGGCTAAAGCTGCCGGAAAATTATGCCAAATATCGAGCAAGAAGTTGTGCCAAGTAATTCGCAAAGTGACACAAAACAATGTGATTTGGCGAATTATTTTGCGTGATTTTTTGGGAAATATTTTGCGCCCTCTTGTTACGTCTTACCGCCGCCGGAATGCAAATGCCCCAGTGTGAGCGCTTCAATCCGCACCTCTTCGAAGCCTCCGACCACGCAATTTACCGGACCAGAAAGAGCGCAGCTTTAGTCCTACATAACCCCTTTTGTGACTGGCCAATCGTATGCGTAAGTAGCTTGACAGCAAGTGCGTATGAATTGTAATTAAAGGCCTGCGTTGATTCAACGACAGCAACTTCCCGGCCTCTTCGGCCGGATCCTCTCGATGCCGCAGACGGATATTTCCCCGCTCAGAATGGATACACGTTCGCCTTGCCCTCGTAGAAGCCCTCGACGGGTTCAAAGACCTCCTTCCAGGTTAGTTCACCCGCGATGGCGAGATTATCGTCAATCATTGCGGTCTTGAAACCCTTCTCATCCAGGTACGCTCTGAGTGCGTTACGCTCTGCATCAGCGAGCTCACCCGTGTCTGTGCGTATCCTCCAAAATTCATCCTCAAGTCGCAAAATCCGCGTTTCCATGGAGATATTGAGTCGGAGTTGGTGATTATCATGTCTGTATCTGTGAAAGACCTGGACCCAATCTCGTCCAGTGTCTCTCTCTGTGGTGCATATCATCGGTCGTCGAGTGAGCGGAAACCAAGACCAAAATCTAGTGCACCAGATCGATCTTTGAGATTGCGGACAACTCGCCGAACGCAGCCCACAAGCTGGACGTGGCGCAATTTGATCGAGCGGCATTTGGAAGCGGGATTGCGCTCTGGACAAAAGATCCAGGCCAGACGCTAACTGGCACTCCGGCGTGAACCAAATGCTGGCTGCGAGCAACCGACGAACCATCCGCCGACGGCACCTACCCGGAATGGGTGAAGGCGCAGAACGACTCTTACCGGGTGAGCGAGACACGCCGATTGGTTGCCGAGTTTCCGAATAACGAGGTCGCGCTTTCGCCAGACATAAAGAATTTCAAAGCTGCCAAGTGGCGGTTGGCTTTCAGCTTGGCGGTGCACGCGCAGATGGATTCCTGTGCCCTGGAATCCGAACTTCACGCGTTGGAACGCATACCCGCCGAGGGCTGGGGCAAACCGACGCGATTCATCCCTATTCGCTTCGTCTTCACCAACAAGCTTAGCAAGGACGACAAACTGTTGCTGGCCCTCGATGCCTTCACGCTCTCGCAATCGCTGGGACGTGAAGTCAGTATCGGTAAAATTGTCTACGGTGACGACCACACGACGATGAAGGTGAAGACCTCGGCTATGACAAGCGAGGTGCGAAAGCGTCTCGAGAGAATTGCCACGCTGTTGTCCAATCCCGCGCCGCCAGACCTCGTATTGAATCCGCACTGCCCCGAGTGCGAATTTCAAGCTCGTTGCCGGCAGAAGGCGGAGGAAAAGGATGATCTCAGCCTGTTGGCGAACATGTCCGCGAAGGAGCGCAAGAAATTCCACACCAAAGGTATTTTCACCGTCACCCAACTTTCCTACACGTTCCGGGCACGCCGGCGGCAAAAGCGGCTCGCTGGCAAGCGCGAGAAGTATCACCACTCGCTGAAGGCGCTGGCGATTCGGGAGCGCAAAATCCACATCGTCGGCAGCCCGGAGTTGAAGATGGAAGGCACGCCGGTCTATTTGGATGTCGAGGGGCTTCCAGATCGTGACTTTTACTATCTTATCGGCCTTCGTTTCCGGACTGCCCGGCGAGTGATTCAACATAGTCTTTGGGCCGCCAACGAAAATGATGAGAAGCGTATCTGGAAGGAGTTTCTTGGCGTCCTTTCAGGAGTCAAAAAGCCAGTTCTGATTCACTACGGCAGCTTCGAGACGACCTTCCTTAGACGAATGTATCAAAAGTATGGAGAGGTAGTCGGAGGTTCTTGCCTTGCTGAGGCGATCAGCTCTGCGGTGAATCTTCTCTCTGTTACGTTCGCCAAAGTTTACTTTCCCACGTTTTCTAATGGCATCAAAGAAATCGCGAGATATTTGGGGTTCGAATGGGAAACCCCAGCGGGCTCCGGTCTGCAGTCAATTATCTGGCGTAGCCAATGGGAAGCATCCGGCGGGGCAGCCGTGAAGCGATTGCTCCTTATCTATAACGCAAATGACTGTGAGGCGCTCGAGGTAGTGGCAACAAGCTCCTTCAATTACAGGAACTTTCACAGAATCCTGAACAATCGCCCGAAATCGTCTTTACAGCGTCGCTGAAGTGGAAGCATCCCTTTGGTTTCAAACGCAACAAGTTTGCCCTTATCGACCTCGATACCATCAACAAGGCGGCATACTGGGACTATCAACGGGAGAGAGTTTATGTAAAGTCACACGGGAGCGTCAAACGGGCTTTGAAATGCGCGTCGAATCAGAAGAAATCCGTTCGACCAAACAAGATAATAGCGTGTTCTCATTCGCGCTGTTGCGCCA
>Ga0209656_10001162_pt1 | contig 17068 bp, 9 predicted proteins | sample BogFormECP12_OM2_FD_188239 | JGI IMG/M metagenome (GOLD analysis project Ga0209656, IMG submission 188239) | Bog forest soil microbial communities from Calvert Island, British Columbia, Canada - ECP12_OM2 (SPAdes) (version 2) | ecosystem: Environmental > Aquatic > Freshwater > Wetlands > Bog ... | reverse complement strand
AGAAATGGTAGGCACGAGGAGACTCGAACTCCTGACCTCTACCGTGTCAAGGTAGCGCTCAACTAGTCGGCCATTGATTCTAAAAGGGTTATTGGCCGGATAAACCGGCAAAACCGGCATAAACAGCGCAATTTGCTACCAATTTGCTACCAAATTGACTGCTACCTAACTGAGCAAGTGGGTCAAGTGGGCTGGTTCGTGGGGGACCAGCCCCTATGTATTACCCTCCGGAGAAGAAGCTGCTGAACCAGCATCGTGGCGGGTGAAACTGCACTTCAAATGGGCAATGCCGCGTCTGCGGGTAAAGTCCCTCTACGGATATGTGCTGCCATTCTTTCCCCGAGCCGCCTGACTATCCGGTGCTGTGTGACCGATTTGCAGCAGGTCGCGCCCCTCGGAGAAACGCTGCGCATCGCAGGTCTTGCGCAGTGATTTCGGCTCATCGGGGTTGCCCGCGTCCCTGTGAGTTCGCAGGTCGTGCCGCAGATCTCCCTAGCACGGCTTCGTACGCGCCTGGGACGATGTTTCCGAATTGCCAGGTGATCAATATTCTCTGGAATACTACGTCGCCCTATCCTAAAGCGACGTCGGTAGCCGCACGAGACGCGTGAGACCAGAACTAATGCACTTCCCGAGTTCTCAAGGAGCGCACTAGTCGCTTTTTATGAAACCGTCATCACCAAGAGTGTTACATCGTCATGGAAGTTGCCAGCGCTAAATTCCGTGACAGCCTCAATTACTCTCCGCTGCAGGTCATTCGCGCAAAGACAACAACAATCCTTCAGAAGCTGGATTAGGCGTTCGTCACCAAACTCATTCCCCTGCTCGTCTCGCGCCTCACTCAAGCCGTCGGTGAACAATAAGAGACGGTCGCCGGATACCAAGTTGACCTCTCCCTGCGGATATCTCCGCTCCGCAAATACGCCGAGCACTGCTCCACCTTCCTCCAGTCTTGACACCGAGTTATCACTGTGCAACATGATCGGTGGATTATGTCCCGCGTTAACGTAGGTCATCCGACGTGCCTCGGAATCTACCAGCCCATAGAAGAACGTAATGAACCTCCCCTGAGCAATGTTGCTCAAGGTAAGCCGATTGACTTGTTCGCAGAGAGTGCCGGGTCTAACCGTCGCAGAAGCGAGCACTCTTACCGCGGCCTGAAGGGTCGCCATCAGTAGGGCGGCCGGCATACCCTTACCTGCCACATCGCCAATGCACAAAGCGATCTTATGGTCATCGTATTTCAACACGTCGTAGTAGTCGCCACTGACCGTCCGTGCCGGCCTCCAGGCACCTGAGATTTCAAATCCATGAATCTGCAAAATTTCCTTCGGCAGCAAGCCCTGCTGGATCTCGAACGCCCGTTCGGCATCCAATTTCCATTCCTGCAGCGACATCCGCTCGATGCCAGCGATCACCTGCTCAGCAACTGTCGCCAGGAATTCCCGATCCTGGGAATCATACTGTTCGCCTGAAAGCTTTGCGCCTAATCCGAGAAATCCCAGCATTTCACCCTTCAGCCGCAGTGGAACGAGTAGAGTGCTCGATATCTTAAGAAACTTCGACTGTTCAGCTTCGGGAAGGTCCTGGGTAGTCGCTACGGACCCTCGCTCCAGCATTCTGACAATATGGCTATCGATCCCGAACTCCAGTTCGTCGCATAACTTTTCGAGGACGCCAACCGAGGCGGAGAAATGGAAACTCTTCTCCTGCGCCCGCTTGGTATAGATCACCACGCTGCGGCTTTGCAATGCTTGCTGGACAAAGGTCGGGACCTGCTCTAACAGAGAGCAATCGTCACCCGACGTAAATATCAGGTGACTCAACAGCCGAAGATTGGCAGCAAAAAGCCTGACTGGCTTGATCTGGTGCCTCTGCATTGCTTCCTGATAGATCCTATTGCGTATAGTGCAATGACCGTCCTGATCTTTGAGAATTCCTATCATTTCCATTTTCGCAATCGCAGCGTTCGCGCGGCTAAATGACACGGTCAGTCCATCCAATAACGACTCGACGAAGGTCCACAGCGAATTGTCAGCTCTCAATGATCGAATCAGGTGCGGCAGGTTCTTATCTTCGGTGCGTAACAACTGTTCCACGATATTTCTAACCATCTCTTCAGTCGGGCCCTGCTCCCGGGCTTCTAACTGCGCAGCCAGTAACTGGGTCCAATAAGGGTGACCACTCGTCCAAGTATGAAGCTGGCGGGTGACTTCCGGGACTGTCCGCACCGGTGCATGCGCGAACGCTCGTGTTAGCAACTCTCCGGTTTCCACCATGGACAGGTCACCAAGGTAGATCTTTTCGGTGACGTTTCCGAGCGGAGAATTCCTACCCGTCGTCAGCTCTAGCATGTCGGTGGCGCCGGCAAGCAAGAAAACGTAATTAGCAAACTCCGGCCTTATCAACCGGCCAGTAAACACTGCGCGGATAGTACCTGCAAGTTTGATAGCGGTTTCCGGAGGTAACGCGCCAATCTCATCCAAAATCACAACGATGCGGACGATTTGGGTCTTTCTGGAAAACTCCCGTAAGAAGACTGAGAATGTCGTACTGTCTTTGGCTACGGGGAGATCTCCGTAGCCGATAGTCCCAAATAGCTGTTCAACCAGTTGTTCCGCGATGTAGCTGAAGCACTCTGCGGCGTTCGCTCCCTCGACTGCTTGCAGGTCTACAAATGCAAAAGCATATTTTTCCCGTAGTTCGTGCCGAAGTTTGAGAAGCAGGCTAGTCTTGCCCGTCTGTCTAGCTCCCAAAACAGCCCCGACGCAATGAGCGTCAGTCAACCAAGTCTCTATTCGCGTTATCTCGGCTGTTCGGCCTACGAACAGGGAACTGCTCGGAGGCAGAGGTCCATGAGTCACAAACATGAGATTCACATCGCGACCTGACTCAGCAGACAATCGATCTGAGAGGTCACGTCCTCCATCTTGCGGACCATTCGGGGAAAGTGGGTAAGCGCAAAACGGCATCGCTGTCCGTCGCGCTCGACGAGTGAGCAGAGCTGCAACATATCGAGGCTGTCACGAATCAACTCCTTGTCTTTGAGACCGTGAACAGCGAGGGTCTCGAAGACTTGGTCAACCCCGAAAGACGGCCCTTCGACAACAAGGCTTATCAATTTCTCGATCGGGGTCGAGTCACTCCATGCCGTCTGAACAAAATAACGACAGAACTCAGGATCAGCAGCAACATTTTCTAGATTTTCCACCGTAATTCGGCGCGAGGAGGCCGTTTTAATCAACCCGTCGCACAGCCACTGAGCGATGCTGGGATGAGATGAACTCAGATCGATCATTCGATCGATCAGAGCTTCCTCGTCAGGCAATTCGATTCCTAACTGGTGCATGGGCTTGCTGACGATCTCGGCAATGCTCCTCTCTTCCAAAGGCTTCAATGCCATATCTTCGCAGAAGTTGAAAAAGGGGGATTTGGGATTGCGCAGATGGCGATATAGCGTCCGGCTCCCTGAGAAGATGAAGCGACAGACTCTTTCATGCGATAAAGCCCGAAATGTTTTGAATAGTTGACCCGAGGGCTTGGAATCAGCGTCGAAGGCCAGCAACTCGTCGATCTCATCGAAGAGGAACACCAGTTGCCGGGAGGGTGCTTGTATCTTTACTTTATTGACCAGTCTCCTAAAGGCCAGAGGGTCGGAACCATTCACAGGCTCGCCGAATTCGTCTTCCAACGCTTGAAACAGATCACCGTAGTCGAACTTTTCTTCGCAATCCATGTACAGCGCCCTGTACCGGGGATCGTTATTCAGCAACCGGTTCACTCGTTGCAGAATTGAGCTCTTGCCAATGCGTCTGCCGCCTACGAGAGAGTAGTCGGAGTTCTGGACACTTTGGCTGATTGCCTTGATCTCCTTTTCACGGCCAAAAAACATTTTGTCCGGAACGGGTCCCCTGACGACATAGGGAGAGAGGCTGGAAAGCTCAATGCCCTGTTCGAGAATGACCTCGATCAGACTGCGGGAACTACTGCTGGCAATGATGCTGGCGAGTGCCTGCCGGTCCAGTACCACAAAGTCGTATCGATAAACGGAGTCGGCAACGAGGCGGCGGACCTCCTCGGCTTCACGTCCGGTTCCGTCGCTCGCCGGCACAACAATGAGCAAGGCAAAGAACTCGGTAGCCTTTGCCATTTGCAATTGCTTAACAACCGCCTCCAGTATTTGCGATCGATGCTGGTCATAGGCAATAAACAGGATAGGAAAACGGGAATGCCGAATCCACAACATGGGGGCTTCAACCAGGTATCCAACGGTGCCGTGAAAATAGGGAAGTTCAGACTCCACCGTGTAACCGATGGCCTCCCGCAAGAGGCCATGCACGAGCCTGCGCGTAAGCGCGACGAACTGTTCCTTATTGATCACGAATCATGCCTTGTCGAACTTATCAGTTCGTCCCAAATCGCATCGAACTCCTCGAGTCTCCTTCTCATCTCAACAGGCAGCTCCTCAGTCTGGCCAGCCAACATGTTGTACCGCTCGAAAAGTTCGCGAGCTATTGTCAACGTCACCGGTACAGTGGCGGGCGCCGGAGTGTATGGGGTGAGCTCGGTGGCGGTCGCCACATCGTCCTGTTGGTTCAACCGAGGAGCAGGCGGAAACACCGGCGGCGAATACTGGGCCTGCGTGGCAATCCTCCCGGTCTTTTGTTGGTTCTGACGTGATAGAAGCCAAACGGTAAGTGTCCCGCATACGACAGCAAACGACGCCATTCCGAAGGAGCGCATGCCGACGGCGAGACTTCCGAGGAGTATCATGACCAAAACGCCCGCAAGCCAACTCCACTTCACTCTGCGAAGTATTGGAGCTATCGACAGAGTTTCTGCAACTGACTCTGGCAGCCTGCTGCTTGCTGATGGCATCTCCTTCGGCGCAGCGCCGAATACACGGAAATCGGAATCGGGACCCGTAAGTGCGGGGGGCAATTCCAGAGAGTCGGGGCGCCCGACCTTGGCCAACTCACTCAGGAAATCGTCCACTGTCTGAAATCTCTGATCAGGCTCCTTAGCGAGGGATTTCATGACAATTTCACCAAGTACTCGGGGGACAGATGGCGTGATGTCTTGCGGCGGAACGGGGGCATTCTCGACGATGTTGCGAAAGGACTCGGCAACCGAGTCAGCAGAGAACGGCCGTCGACCGGTCAGTAATTCATAGCACACCAGGCCGAGCGAAAAGACGTCAGAGCGAGCATCGACGGGCTTGCCCAAAACCTGCTCAGGGGACATATACGCGGACGTCCCCATTATCATGCCGATTTTGGTTAGAGTAGGCGCACCCGGTGCAATCGCCAATCCAAAATCTAAAAGGACTACCCGCCCTTCTTTCGAGATAATAATGTTCGTCGGTTTGACGTCCCTGTGGACGATCCCGATCTTATGAGCACATGCAAGGGCGGCACCCACCTGCTGGATGACTTCAATGGCGTAAGGCCATTCAAGAGGCTTGCCGTCGGCCATAAGTTGGGCCAACGTCGGACCGTCGACAAATTCAAACGCCAAGTAGACAAGGCCTTCGTTCTCGCCCACGTCATACATTTGCACGATGTTCGGATGATTTAAGCGTGCCAGGGCACCGGCTTCAACGCGTAACCGTTCTTTTGCAACTGCATCGGAGGCGAAGTCGAGGACTTTGACCGCAACCAGTCTGTTAAGGCGAGTGTCCACCGCCTTGTAGACAGTTCCGAGCCCTCCGCGGCCAATGGTCTCGAGAACACGGTAGCGGCGCACGATCGATTTGCCGACCTCTTCATGGCCCATAGGCAGTTCCCTCGCGCAAAGGATATCCGGCGGACTCTGAATCCATAATCCGGGCTGACGGAACGAGACAACTCAAAAGAGAATTTACCCGCCCATGACTGCGCAACCTCAAGGACGACATTATGCGCGAAATACGAGTTGGCGGCGCAGAAATACTCACGCAAGGGATGTCGGACTAGAACCCGCCGAGGCAGCGACACTTTCGTGGGCTGACGAAGTCTATTTATCGCGGGTATTTGCGCAAGCGCCCCAAACACTCTGCTCTCCCTCCGGCACGGGGATTGATCCCAGCCGAGCGTCGGGACCGGTCGAATCCCGGTTCGGGTTCCAATCGCTCATCTTAGCGGCAGGATTACCAATGGATTGGACCATTAGATACGCCGACGGACGTGAGGGGCATATGGCGCTCAATCCACTCGGATTAGCAGGAGGAATGGTCCTGGGCTGGCACGGGCCGGAACTTGTTCACCTGCACGGCAGATTAGCAGCTTGGCCGCGGCCGTGGACAACTGCTGCGCCCGCCGTTCCTCAACCTGCAGCTTTAAGGGACCAAAGTTCCGCTGCATCCGATCGACGCCGATGGCCAGGCTGTCCTCCAGGAAAAAGTGCCTCAAAGTGCTTCGAGTGGTTCGCGAGCACGGGCGCGTACGCGCCTACGACGATGTTTCTGAATTGACTAGATGCCTCACGACACCCGTCCTCCGCAATAAACTGCGATGGAGCCGAGTCGACTCATAAAGTGGGAGCCACAGCTTGAGGAAGCCTTCCAGGTATGTTCTCCTTGAGATAACCGTTTGGTTTTGTTGTCAGTAATTTGGGGAGCCACATCATATGATTGGATTTTGGACACGACTCTCTTACGCTTTTCGTTGTTTTTTCGCCATTCTATCGAGTGGTGAGATTCCGCGGGACATCGCGAGCGCATCAATTAAGCCCGTGGCCGACATCACGCCGACTTCCCGAACGGCTTCGCCCAGTGCAGCGGCGAAGTCGAAAACGGTGGACACTCCTTCGGCCGAATCAGTCGATCGAGCGGTGCAGATGCTCGGCTTGCTGCAACGAGATGGGCGCTTCATCGATTTCCTGGCGGAAGACGTAACACCTTATCCGGACGCACAACTCGGGGCAGCGGTACGAAGCATTCACACTTCCTGTCGTCAAGTTCTTGAGAGATATGTAAAGCTCGGCCCGGTAATCGATTCGGAAGAGGACCAGGCGGTCACGGTGCCTGCTGGTATTGACCCCGCAGCGATCAAACTGGTTGGAAACGTCACCGGCGAACCACCGCTTCGGGGTGTTCTGCGGCATCGCGGATGGCGGGTGAAGGAAGTTACCTTGCCCTCGCTGCCTCAGGGCGCGGGACGAGCCATCGTGGCTCCCGCCGAGGTTGAGATTCTGTAACAAAATCCCCGCAGCTTCGGATCATGTTGGTTCAGACAGAACGTGATCCCCTTGATGGAGATTTCATTGGATTCACAATTCATCGTTGGCATAGACCTAGGTACTACGAATTCTGCCATGGCACGCTCTCGCATCCCGGTAGTCAGGGACGGCAATGGGATCGAACTCGAGAACATCCCGCAACTGGTGAACCCGAACGAAGTCGGGGACCGGACGCTGCTGCCGTCGTTTCTGTACATCCCGGGCGAGTTGGATTTTCCCAAGGGCAGCTTGCAACTGCCGTGGGATGCGGACCCAAAATTTGTCGTCGGCGAACTGGCTCGGAAACGAGGCGCTGAGAGTCCGTTGAGGCTTGTCGCCTCCGCCAAGTCGTGGCTTTCCTATGCTGCCGTGAACCGGACCGCTCCGATTCTGCCCTGGCAAGCGCCCGAAGAAGTATCCAAGCTATCGCCAGTGGAGGCCTCTTCGCAGTACCTGTGTTACTTGCGCACGGTCTGGGACAGCAGCCATCCCGAACAGCCCTTGAGCGGGCAGGACGTGCTGTTGACCGTGCCCGCTTCGTTCGACGAAGAAGCCCGCGAGTTGACACTCCGCGCAGCCGAGCAGGCCGGCTTGCAACGTGTGACCCTGCTTGAGGAACCGCAGGCTGCGTTTTACGCATGGCTCGCGGACCAGGGTGATGGGTGGCGAAAGCGAATCAAGGTTGGCGATTTGATCCTGGTGTGCGACGTGGGCGGAGGAACGACGGACTTCAGCCTGATTACAGTTTCGGAAGAAAACGGCGATCTGGCACTGAAGCGCGTAGCTGTTGGCGATCACATTCTGTTGGGCGGCGACAATATGGACCTGGCGCTCGCGCGTCTGCTGCAGCAGCGACTGCAAGACGGCGGCCACCAGATCGACACCCACCACCTCCTCGGTCTATGGCACCAGTCTCGCCTGGCAAAGGAATTCCTGTTCGAGAATCCACAGAAGCAGAAGCATGACATCACTCTATTAGGCAAAGGACGGAAGTTGGTCGGCGGCACGATCAAGACCGAACTGCTGCGGGAAGATGTGGACCGCGTGCTGCTGGAGGGTTTCTTCCCCAAAGTCCAAAGCGACGAGGTGCCCCTGCGCCAGCGCCGTATCGGCTTTCAGGAGTTGGGACTGCCATACGCGGCCGATGCGGCGGTGACGAAACATTTGGCTCGCTTTCTTTCGCAACAAGTGCAGAACAGTCCGGAAGTTGCGAACATTCGCCGGGGCCGAAATGGGCTGGCTTGCCCTACGCACGTTCTGTTCAATGGCGGCGTGATGAAAGCAGCGGCGCTGCGGAGTCGCCTGCTAGAAGTTCTTAATCATTGGCTGGCCGAGGAAGGATTCGAGGTGCTGGAAGCGGCGCAAGTCCTGGATTCACCTGATCTCGATCATGCCGTAGCGCGCGGAGCGGCTTACTACGGCCGGGCGCGGCGAGGACAGGGTGTCCGAATCCGCAGTGGCGCCTCGCGCACGTATTACATCGGGATCGAAAGCGCTATGCCTGCCGTGCCGGGCATGGAGGCTCCGCTGAAAGCGCTTTGCGTTGTGCCCTTCGGCATGGAAGAGGGCACCGAGGCGAAAGTCCCGAGTCGAGAGTTTGGCCTGGTGGTTGGCGAACCTGCGGAGTTCCGCTTCCTGAGTTCGACCGTTCGCAAGCAGGACAATGTCGGCGACTTGCTGGAAAACTGGGGCACGGGCATCGAGGAGCTCAGCCCGCTCGAAGTGACGCTCAACGTCGACGGCGCGCAAGGAGCCGTTTTGCCGGTTCGTCTTGAGTCTCGCGTAACCGAAATCGGCACGCTCGAGCTCTGGTGCGTATCGCGTGACAGCAAGCAGCGCTGGAAGCTCGAACTCAACATCCGCGACCAGAGCGACTGATGGACTCGGGCGCCAAAGGAACTCCTTCGGGGAGTGAGCCTTCTTCCCGCTACCTGATCGGAATCGATCTCGGCACGACAAATTCGGTCGTCGCGTACATCGACACACAAGAAGCGGAGGTTGAGGAATCGTCCGGCATCCATGTCTTCGAGGTGCCTCAACTCGTAGGTCCCGGTGAGGTGCGGCCGCTCCCGCATCTTCCTTCTTTCCTCTATTTCCCTGCGGAAACTGAAATCGCTTCAGGAGCGCTGGCGCTTCCCTGGGAGGAACGGCCAACCTCCATTGCGGGGTTGATGGCTCGTGAACAAGGAGCGCTGCAGCCGGGGCGCCAGGTCTCTTCTGCAAAGTCGTGGCTCTGCCAAAGCGACGTAGATCGCACTTCCGACATCTTGCCGGTCGAAGCCGAGCCATCGACTACCATGATTTCTCCGGTCGAGGCGTCGGCCCGTTATCTCATGCATCTTCGAAATGCCTGGAACTGGGTGATGGCTGCGGACGAGGCAACCAATGAAGAACAGCGTTTCGAGAAGCAGGAAATTGTTCTGACGGTTCCGGCTTCGTTCGACGAAGAGGCGCGCGAGCTTACGGTAGACGCGGCGCATCGTGCCGGCCTCGAGAACCTTACGCTCTTGGAAGAGCCGCTTGCCGCCTTCTACGCTTGGATCGCGCGCCACCAGCCCACAATGAATGAGCACGTGCGGGACGGCGACCTGGTTCTGGTTTGTGACATCGGCGGTGGCACCTCGGACTTCAGCCTGGTACGCGCGCGCTCCCGAGGCGACGCCGTCGAGTTCGAGCGCGCGGCCATCGGCAATCACCTGCTGCTGGGAGGAGAGAACCTTGATCTTGCGCTGGCGCGGCGTGTGGAACAGAAGCTCAAGGCGAAGCTCAGCTTGCGCCAGCGTCGAGCCCTGCAGATGGCGTGCTCCGCGGCCAAGGAGCGCCTGCTCACAGAGGCAAACCTTGATCGTCTGCCCATCAATATTCTGGGCAGCGGACGAGCCGTCGTCGGTCAGATGGTTATCAGCGAGTTGACTCGTGATGAGGTTGTTGAGTTGCTGAGCGAGGGCTTCCTGCCTTTGACTCCTCCGGGCGAACTGCCAACGCGCGCGCGGTCGAGCGGGTTGCGGGAAATCGGCCTGCGGTACGAGGGCGATCCGGCAATCAGCAGGCATCTCGCTACGTTTCTGAGGCAAGCAGCGCTGGCGATGGGGCATGGGGCACCGTCGCCCTCTTCGAGAGACAGTCTCGGCATGGTGATACCCGACGCTGTTTTGTTCAACGGAGGATTTTGCGTGCCGGAGATCGCATGCGAGCGCATCGCCCAAGCCATATCGCTCTGGTCTGGCAGGCAAGACCATCATTGGCGTCCGAAAATCTTGGCCAACGCTTCGATGAGCAGCGCCGTGGCCTTGGGCGCCGCCCACTACTGTCGTGTACGGCGAGGAACGGGCTTGCGCGTCAAGGCAGGCAGCGCGCGCAGCTACTACATTGGGATGCGCTCGGATGATGGTGGCAAGGCCGTCTGCGTGCTGCCGGCCGGCACCGACGAGGGCACAACCCTCTCGGTCTCTGGCCGCGAGTTTGCAGTTCTGGCGAACCGGCCCGTGTCATTCAACCTCTATAGCTCGACCGTCCGGCACGATGCCCATGGAGATTTGGCCGATTTGGATCCCGTCGAGATGCACCGGCACGCGCCGCTTGTAACCCTGTTGCGCTACGGCAAGAAACTTCAGGAGCTCGACCTGGCGGTGCGCCTGGCCGTGAGCTTCACCGAGGTCGGGACGCTCGAACTATGGTGCGAATCGCTGAGCACACCGCATCGTTGGCGGCTGCAGTTTGAATTGCGCGGGCAGACCGATCAACCCCAGAGCGCAAAAACGGAAGCTATAGGAGCGGCGAAGGCAGAGCGTTCGCCATCGTCGCAAGTTTCGGAGCCAGCACTGCAATCGGCCACGCGACTGATACGGGCGACCTTCACCAAAGCGTCCGATGGTGCAGTCGGCGACCCTGCACCGCTCGTGAGTGAACTGGAAGCCGCCATCGGCCTCAGGAAGGAATCGTGGCCCATAAGCCTGGCGCGATCGTTAGCCGACACTCTTCTCGAGGTCGCCGATGGCCGAACCCTGAGCCCGCGTCACGAAGTGCGTTGGCTTAATCTTCTTGGCTATTGCCTGCGGCCGGGCTTCGGAGATGCCCAAGACAGCCACCGCTTCGGCCAGGCAAGAAAGATTTATCAAGCCGGGCTGAAGTTTCCTGGAAATCTTCAGTTGCAAGTTGATTGGCTGGTGTTGTGGCGGCGAATCGCCGGAGGCCTAAGTGCAGCGCAGCAGCATGAGCTCCGCAACTACCTTGCTGGTCTCGGTATAGGCCGTAAGAAGGCAGGGGCGAGGCTGAACGCGCAACTGGAGCGTGATGGATGGCGTCTGCTGGCTAACCTCGAGCATCTCTCCGGCGCAACCCGTGCCGCGCTCGGCAACGAACTCCTGCGCAAACTCAAGAAAGAACCCGCCGACGGAAGCTGGCTGTGGTCGTTGGGTAGATTTGGTGCGCGCATTCCACTCTACGGCTCGCTCACTTGCGTCGTGCCGGCAGAAACGGCGGCGGAATGGATCACGGCGCTTCTGGACTTGGCCGAACTGACGCATGAGACGGCGTCCGCAATTCTCCAGCTTGCCAGGCTTACCGACGACCGCACGCGCGACGTTAGCGGCGAGGTGCGCGAGCTTGCGATCGCACGGTTGGTCGAGGCAGACCTCGCCGACGAAAGGATAGTTCAACGCATGAAGACTTTCGTGAGCCCCGATCGTGACGATGTGACGCGCACCTTCGGCGAACCACTGCCCAAGGGCGTGCACTTGGAAAGTACCGCCAACTGTTTGTCGCCGGTTTCGGCATTAGGCACCGAAGCACGTAAGCCAAAATAGTCAGACTTCCGGTGTATGCGCTGGGCCGGACAGCGAAGCCGCACGTCTGACGCGGGTTATGGACAAAGGATGATGCGCCGGTTTTGGGGCCGGTGTTGCAAAAGTAGGCATGCGGCAATGCTAGGGCAACGCATAACGATCCGGGAAGACTCTAGATGAAAAGCATTTCACAACTCTGCGAGCAGGTGAGATGGGTATATAATAGCGCGGTTTTTGCAGGCGAACTGGAAATCCCGGCTAGAACCTAACCGAATTTCGGATCTACAAGCCCGCCGCAGGTTCTTGTCCCGAGACTAGCCGGAAGAGGTCACTGTGTCGGGAGAAAGTCCATTCCTCAAGTCCGATGAGCTGGCCGAGTTTAGCAAGCCTCGCCGCTTTCACTCCCGCAAGGTTGCGAAAGATCCATTGCAAAAAACGGAAATCGGACCAGTCCCCGAAGATCTGAACGCGCGGGTGGTGAACGCAGTCAAAGCAATTACCCGCGGCGGCTCAAATTCGTTTCAGTGTGATTGCGTGGTGGTGCGGGTTGACGACGGCATGTCCTGGTCGGCCGAGAGCGTAAGGAAGAATGCGGTTGCGGAGTTTCCCCAATTCGATGTCATCGGACTGGGTAGAAGGGAGAACTCGGACCTTCCTTACATAACGCGGCTGCTTGGCGAGCGTCAGCTCTTGCAGTCTGCAGTCAAACACAAATGGCGAAATGGTACCCCACGCTGTCCCTGCCGAAAGCGTCTTTTCTGGCCGCCAGCGTCGGAATTGTGGGAGCTGTCGTCGCCGCCGGCGGCGCCATCGCGAAAGTCTTTACCCCCGCTGCGGTCGGTGGCCTCGCTCAGATAAAGAGCCCCCTTTTTCTAGTGCCGTCGGCGTTGGTGGCGCTGTTGGGAGCCGTCGGCAAATTTATGACTGATCGTCTTGCCCCCGGTCAGAAAGAGGCCAGCATCCAACTGCTGAAACAGCGTCTGGAAGAGTACGAAAGACTGGCCGCCGATCAGAAGGAGCCGGGGAGATACAACGGTTTCATCAACGACATTTGCGCAAGATTACAGCGGAGCGACAAGCCGAGAATTGTCGTTGTCGATAATTATGAGCGCCTGGATCCAACCAGTCGTGCCGTGATCGAGCAGTACTTTCAGGAGCATCGGAAGGGCTCCAGCAGCTCGGAATACTGGCTGATTCTTGAGCTTCCCGATGGGCAGGGAATGAGTCGCCTAATCGGAATCGAAAGCGAAAAGTACGAACAGGAAAAGTTTCACATCTTCCGGCAGCTCCCTCTTGACCCCGCGTCCATACAGGAACTGGCGCAGGCCCTGGAAACGAGTGGGTTCCCGTCAGGCTCGACGGTGAAATGGATATGCCACGGAAGGTCGCTGCAATACAAGGAACGAATCCTTAAGCTTCTTCAGGAATATCGCACCGGTCATCCCGCCATTCCTGAACAATATGGCAACCTCGACCTCTTCTATCTTCTATCCGCCGCCTCCATCCCGGCTGAAATGACATTCAGCCGAAAGGAACTGATCTCCATCCTCATTCAAGGAGAACAGCGCTCGCAGATACTGAAGCTCTTGCTGAAGAAAACCCAGGTTGGTACGAGCAAAGCGCGTTCTGAATTCGACAAAAGGCTAACTAGCATCCAGCAGGACTTCTCGCAGTTTGTGGAAACCAACTCGGAGGGTGAACTCACGTTTCTCCACGAGCCCGCGAAAATAATCGAAGACAATGCAGCTCGCCTCGGACTCGAGGATGCAGACCGGAACGCCGGGTTGATTCATTTGTACTGGTCGTTCTACTGGTATGACCGTTGCCAGAATCCTCCCCCGAAGGCATTCTTGCTGCGCAAGCTACGCTGTCACTTGTTGAAAGCGGACATAGAGAAGGTCCCCCAGCAGGAGCATGGAAAAGCCGTTAAAGAGGTCTTCCAAGCGCTCATCTACGCCATCGACAACTCGCTGATGACCTGCTTGTTTGACGACTTGCCGGAGCTTACGGCAAAGGCGGCTGACTTCTACCGGCTGAAACATTCTCAGGATAGAAGTAAGGCCCAGGAACCTTTGCTGCGTCGCTGCTGGGAGGTCTTTTCGGTGACTGGCGATCAGGAAGTACTTGTGACAATCCTGGATCTTAAGGAAGACAAGCCCGGCTTGGTGGCGAATGACGAGGGCCCTGGCTCGCAGCACTTGAGGGAGCTGTTTCTAGCGGTAACTCCAATGGATGAGGACTCCAGAAACTCCCTTAGGACTGGTTTCCAAAGCTGGTTTCGAAAATATGAAAATGGTCAAGCGGCAAGAAATGCCGCCGAGGCTTTTGCCGGTTGGCTGATTGGAACCATGGCTCCCCTGGTTCCTCCCACTGGCGACGTAGAAACCCTTCTGGGACAGGCTATCGAGAGTGTTCCTCGGTTGTCCTCCTGCTTCGACGAAACGACTCAACGGATCGGCCGCGATAAGACAAGCGTTCCCATGATGACCGACGTCATGACGTTGTCGCTTTGTCTCTGGGCAACCGCCATGAGGATCGAGTACCAGACCGAGGAGCGGATCGCCGCAACGGACCAGACCGAGGAGCGGATCGCCGCAACGGACCAGACCGAGGAGCGGATCGCCGCAGACGACCTTGGCTCGCTGACAGAGATGGCCAGTGCCGCTCTGGTGGTGGTCACCGTATTGAAAGAAAGAACGTCAGGCCGGCACATGGACGCCGTGGTCAATGCCTTGTCGCGTGAACTCTGCGCCGTGACTCTGGCCTCGCTGCTCGTGGGCGCTGGTTCGCTTAGGAAGGCACAAGCAGTTGGCACATTGTGGGATAGCAAGTTGCAGAAGTTAGTTGCCGACGGACTGGAGGTGTTTGGGCATGCCGAGCAAGCCTCTGGGGACGGGCTGGATCTCGGGTCGAGCAAGTTGCTATCCGAGGTCAATGCGCAACTGTCATTGTGTGCCTTGGTCTGGGGGCGCTTCGGCCTGAACCGGTTACGCGACTTTGCCTACCTCCGGCGGCTGCAGTTCAACTTCATTTGTCGCGGCATCACGCCGGACGATCACGACCGGATGCAGCCCTTGCTGGAATCCGTAAACCTGGCTCTCGCGGGGCCGGGCGCCACCGTTGTGCTTTGCTACTGCGGCGTGGCCAGCTGCCTGCGAGCGGCGAACGATCTTTCGGCGCGGTACCTGCACGGAGCTGCCCTGGTGGCCTTGAGGGGAACCTTGAGGGGAAAATTCGATGCGGCTTTTCAAAAGGAAATGGCAATCACGGCCATCTACCATGGCCATGCATTGGGGCTCAATCTAGCACCCCATCTGGAAGCTTTGCTGGAGGAGGAAAGCGATGGAAGCACGGCACTGCGGAAGTTCCTTCCGCGCCTCCCCGGAGCTTACATTCCCACCTACGCGCTTTGTTTCCTCAACGTATCTGTCGCGCTACGGGACCAATCTGCGGCCTCGGAAGTGGAGAGAGTGATCGCTGAAGCGGCCGACCTTATACCAGACGATGAAGTGCGCACAAGCGTGCTGTCGTTGCTTCAGCTTACGAGTTTGAAAAGGCGCGCTAACAATGGGGAGACCCTGCCCTCTGAAGATGAGTTGTTGGCCGTCTGGTCCGGCCGCAAGCACTTGTGGATGTTTGCCACCGTTATGCTGATGCTGATTCAGAAGGGGCATCCGAGGAAGGACCACTGGCAACTCGCCCGGTCTCTTCTGCGGCACGACCCGCGCACAGATCGCGCGACCAGTTACTTCAGTCTCGCCATGACGATTGCGGAACATATTGGAGAGAGTGACTCCAGTCCCGATGACCAGGTCGCGCTTGTCGGTTATCTGCAACGAAGCGTCAAGCAGTGGGAAAAGCAGGTGCCGGTCGAAACCACTCTCATGGCTTACCAGTTGCTTTCGCGGCTTGATAAGTCCAACCCCTACGGTTATGTCGCCGACATGGTCAAATGGCAAAAGATAAAAATCGAACGCGATCACATCGAGCGCCTGCCCGCGCTCGTCGAACAGAAGAAATATTTCCTCATTTTCTACGAGTACTACAATTCGGTCCACTACTGGGGACTTGAAAATGATAGTCCGGGTGAAGGTTGGAGGCAGTTCAGTAGGGCCAGCACCGATGAGCGCAGAGAGTTAATAGCAAATTGGATTGCGGAAGGAGCGAACGTACCGGCGCCGTTGGTGGGTCTGCGCCACGAAATGGTTTCAGCCAAATTTCTTTGGGTAGGGTTCAGGTTGTTTTCGCCGCCGTTCTACGATGATCCCAAGTACGAAAACTACCGCCAGAACTTCAATCGGGTTGCCAAGGATTCTCTGCGTGATTTGAGTGACGTGATCTTGAAATTATCCAATTTGCCTCTCGAGGTTCATAGCCTGTTGGTTTACCATGCGAAGCAACTTCGTAGTTACGCCGGGATGACAGAACCCACGAATAATCGGGTCACAGCCTCGGTGTAGCCGCTGCTCTGGCAACTGGTGGACGCTTAGCCGCTGGAACGGCGGGCATGTTTGGTGAGCAAGGAGAAAAACGAACTCGCTTGCTCTGCTTTGCCTTCCGTACTCATGGCCTGATTATGTCGTGTAAAACGCCCACCTGTGAGGTGCGCCATGTCACGGCTCATAATATTGTTTCTCTTTCTAGCTCTGCTACCTTCCGACATACTGACAGCAGGGACCAAAGATGTGAAGATTGAGACCGTTCCTTCGGGTGCTCAGGTGACAGTGAACGGAAGCGTGGCTTGCACAACTCTCTGCTCCGTTCCAGCGGAAAAACTTGTGTACGGCAACAGCTTCCTAATTCGATCTCGAACAAATCAACGCTATCGGAATATTGCGTTCGGAAACATCGTTTCAGGTGTGTACACTGCCTTAGCGCAAAAGGTAACTTCCATTTTGAACGCACCGTGAGGTATCGCAGGAGTAATGATGAAGACTAAGAAGTGCTTGACTTGCGACATAAATAGACGTATTGATATGTCTAATGCCTCGCGCCAACCATATCCAAAAGGCCGAGCGGCTCAACTTGGCCCGCACCCTTCTGCAGCGGTATCAGCATTGGCCGGAGGCTGCCCAGCAATTGGCCCG
>Ga0209656_10001161_pt1 | contig 17073 bp, 16 predicted proteins | sample BogFormECP12_OM2_FD_188239 | JGI IMG/M metagenome (GOLD analysis project Ga0209656, IMG submission 188239) | Bog forest soil microbial communities from Calvert Island, British Columbia, Canada - ECP12_OM2 (SPAdes) (version 2) | ecosystem: Environmental > Aquatic > Freshwater > Wetlands > Bog ... | reverse complement strand
CGCAGCGCCACGATCTCCGCGTCCAGGATCACCGGGGCGCCGACGCGGCCGGCGAGCACGGCCAGCTCGGGGTAGCTCGCCGCCATGTCCTTGTCATTACGCGAGACCAGCCGGACCTCGCCGCCGTTGACGTAGGCGATCGCGCGCACCCCGTCCCACTTGAACTCCCACCCGTACCGGTCCTGATCAGCGGGCAGGCTGCGACACAGTGTTGCCAGCATCGGCCGGATCGGCCGGGGCAGAACCGCCATCGTGCGCACCCCTCTTGACGGTCTGTACCCGGTTTGACGCCATGACCGCGGAGTCCGGGACGAACGCAAAACCGGACAGGCAGGCGGATTCCGCCGTGGCCGCCGCGGGCATGACCACCTCGTGCCTGTACAAATGTTCGACCACCGGCCCCGGCGCTGCCCGTTTGGCCACGACGTCGGCCGCGGGCACGCGAAGGTCAGCTGGACGCCCTGCGGCTGCGGCCCGGCCCTCGAGGCGAACGAGCGCGGCCGCGGCCTCGGACACATCACCGTGACCTGCAGTATGTGCTGGGACCAGCGGCGTGTGACCCGGTTTTTCGAGCCGCCGCACGACACCAGGCACCCGATTGGCACGTTTAGGTCAGGCTCCGGCCAGGGCTGACCCGGAGGCGATCCCGGCGTGGATCGAGGAAGGCCAGGCGCGGGAGGGCCGCCGCGCGGATGCCGCCGTCGCAGGGCGTGCGCGGCAGGTGAGGGTACCGCTATTTAACCCCCGTTCACCTTGTGGTCTGCGCCCGGGCGCTTGGCCGCTGGCTCGGCGCCTGCCTCGGCGCTGCCTTTCGCCTCCATGTCGTCGTAGGGCGCCGTGAGACCAGCGACCTATCGTGAGGCGCGCGGCCAGCCCGGTTCTTGTTGTGGCGGGCTCTTGCCGCGGCGGATGCCCCGTCAGGTGGAGGTACGACCGGTTGTGGTGATGAACGACCCGGATATTCTGCGTCGGATTCGGGATGGATTCCGCGATCTGAGCGATTGCCGGGCAGGCTTGTTATCGGCCGGGTCGATTCTCAAGGTGAGACATTGCAGACAACTTGCATCGGAGCGGCGATGGGCTTTTCGTTGCCATGATCGTCTACGGTGGTTCATCAATTCACGGAGAAGAGGAGTTGTGCACGCATGGCACAGAAGGTTCAGACCCTGCTTATAGATGACCTCGATGGTGGGGAGGCAGAGACCACAGTGCGCTTCGGGCTGGACGGCACGGAGTATGAGATCGACCTGAGCGCTAAGAATGCTGACGCGTTGCGGAAAGCGCTGGCGCGGTACGTCGATGCCGCTCGTCGGGCGCCTGGCGCCGCTGCTCGGCGGCCAGGCCGCAGCGGGCGGAAGGCTGCCAGTGCCAACGGAACCGACCCCACCGCAGTTCGGGAGTGGGCCAAGTCCCAGGGCATTGAGGTTAAGGACCGCGGGCGGGTGCCGGCGGAACTGGTCGTGAAGTTCAAGGCGGCCACGGGGCAATAGGGAACGACTTCGGAATTCGCGGTCTCGTTTGGCCGCCATCCCGAGCACCAGGCATGTCGCCAAGGCTGCGTGAGCCCGTTCTGACGATAGGCTACGAGACTAGACGACCATGCACTAGAGTGATAGACCTCCGACGTGGAGGTATGCCCATGAACCGGTCTGTCGATCTGGGAGAGGCGGACCCGCGGTCGTATGTCCGGCAGGCGGCGCGTATCCGCAAGCAGATCATGAGCGGGGATCTGGTGTCTGGTCGTCCCGTGCCATCGATAACCACGCTCAGCCAGGAACTTGGACACGCGCGTCAGACCTGCGGTAAGGCTATGCAGCTCCTGGAGGGAGAGGGGCGGATCCTGACCTGAACCGTCACGTCTACCTGAACTGGGTGGCCGACACGGAGGTCCGGCTGCAGGAGATTTTCTCTGACGCCGGGATTGAGGATCCGGTCCTCGGGCGCGGGTACCCGGCATATTTGCTCAATTTCATCGTCTGACGAGAAGCTGATAAGTCGGCTGGTGAGAGAGGAACTGCGGTTCCAGGCCGGATACGCAGGCATTCCGAACGACGCTGGCGGACGCCTGGGAGAGGTTCGTACGCGGCTACGGGCGCTGACCAGGCTCGGCGAGAGGCCGCGGCGTATCTGCGTGCCGGACACAAACGCACTGCTACATTACACGCGCTTTGACCAGCTTCCATGGGCCGACCGGCTGCAGATGGTCCACGTAGGCAACGCGTTCTAGTGACCTCGCTTTCCTGGTCGTGCTGCCTGGTGCTTACGCAGCGATGCGCAAGCGGGGGCGGCAGCACCGTCGTCACGCTTACCTCCCGTGCCACGCCAAGGCGGGACGCTCTCTCAGCCGGGGCGGCCAGCCCCAGGCTAACGAAGCCCCGGGCCTGACGTCGGCCGATGCCAGGCCCAGGTCCCAGCCGGCCAGGTCGTCCCCAGGGCCATCCGGAACGCCGCCAGGCCAGGTCGAGCGCCTCGGCAAGGTCGGCGGTCAGCGGGCCGCAGGCGGGATGGGATGGTTGGACAGGATCAGGTTGCCGGGGTCGGCGAAGCTGAGGTACATCTGCCGGGCCGCCCAGGGCGCCAGGGCGTCCTTGATCGCCTGGACCCGTACCATGACCTGCCATCAGGTCGGGGACGGGGGTCATGTCGGCCGCGGGGAGCACGTAGTCCGCCTGGGCCAGCGTGGACCCGCTGGCCTTCAATGGTGCGGCGGCTGGGCTGCTACCGCGGGATTGCCGAGCTGACCGCGCTGACCCTGGCCGCCGAGGTCGCCGACTTCCGGCGGTTCGCCTCGGCCCCGGCGTTCATGGGCTTCACCGGCCTGACGCCCTCGGAGTACTCCAGCGGCGTGCGCACCCGCCGGGGCGCGATCACCAAGGCCGGCCCGCAGCTGGTCCGCGGCGCGCTGGTCGAGGTGGCCTGGTCCTACCGGCACGGCCCGCGATCGGGGCTACGCTGCGGCGCCGGCAGGCCGGGTGCGCTGCGGAGACGCTGGCCCGCTCGTGGAAGGCGCAGCAGCGGCTGCACGCCACCTACGCCAAGCTGACCCGGCGCGGGAAGATCCCCTCGGTGGCGGTGACCGCGACCGCCCGCGAGCTCGCCGGGTTCGTCTGGGCCGAGATGACCAGCTGACCCGGTGACCCTCACGCCCCCTCAGGCCGGGCGGTGCGCCGGGACGCGCGCCGGGGCAGGGCCGATCCCCGCGGACTCCTTGGGCTACCCAACGCCCGGTGTCAGTGCGGGGCCCCGCCCTGCGGAACACAGACCTGCGATCCCGACACGCGCATATGAGGCTGGCAGTGGCGCACGCCACCATCTCGCCCCGGCGCACCGCCCCCACCCGCCCCGGCCGCCGCCGTCCCGCGGTGGGCCGCCGGCCGGGCCGGAAGCGTAACGGGGCCGCCCCTCCGGCGTCAAGGCTGCTGCGCATCGCCTGCGGCGACGGCCCTGCGGGCCGGCCTGGACGCCGGAGCCTCTACGGCCCCCCGGGCATGAAAAAGCGGGCAGGCCCAGGCCTGTCCCCATTACCCGGCCCGGCCAGCGGCGGCCGCACGTACACATCCCGCCGGAACCAGCAGCCCGGGCGGGCAAGTGAACCGCGCGCAAAAACACCCCATGGAAACGGACATTAAGTGATCAACTACCCGGCGACCTGCAAAAGCTTGACAGGGCCGTTTCATATGATTCATTCGCTGCTGCCCGGCCGCAAAGCCGGATCGTCAGCCACCCTCGGGCCATCTGTGCGCTCATCGAATCCGGTCCCCGGTTGAGTACCCGGAAGCCGCTGTGAAAAGCTCAGCCGGTCGCATTCGGCGCCAGCGGTTGCGGTGTTCTCCGTCTTGCACCAGGGAGCCTGTGGGCAGGCTGTGAACAAGCCCGTGGATAACCGCCGTCAAATGCGGATCACTACCCGTTTTCCGTGGATTCCTTCGTGGATAGCGGAAAAACCTGAAATGACTGGGCCGCGGGCTCTTGCGCGGCGCCCGCTCAGGCAGTAGAAATGTTCTCACCGTTCGGAAACGGGCACCACCTGGGGGCGACTTCGGGAACGTGGGAGGAGCCGGGAGACCGGTCCCTCGCACGGGTACCTGGCCCCGGCGGGTGGCGCGCTGTGCCAGCAGGGCCAGGCAACTAGCCAGCCGGTGCGGCGAGGCCGGCAAGGCCCCTCCATCTCATACATGGAGGGGCCTTTGCCTGATTCTGCCCGGCCGGGATGGCTTTGCCGGCACCGCCACGGCACGCCGGGCAACCGCCGGAATGCGCCACCGCGTTTGGTCCGCGGTCATCACCGGGTACGGGCCAGGTCGTTGAGCGGCTGCGGGACCCGGCGGTCGATGGGGCCAGCGCGTCGCGTTCCAGGTCGTGGCTGTGGTAACGCGGGCCGGACAGTGACCGGCCGGGCGCCCGGGCGGACCGCGACTCGCAGTCCGTACCGGGTCAGGATGAGCATGATCGCAGGCAGGCGGCCGGTACACGGGCTGCTTCTCCTGTAAAGCGGCGGAAGCATGGGTGCCTTCTTGCGCGGTCTCATCCACACCGGGTCCTTGCCTCCGGCGTCCCGGGCGAGTCACGCAAGCCCGGCGCGCTGATCTTCCGCTGGCAGCCAGCCCGGTAAGAGGACTGCTGGCCGGCTGTGTGTGCATAAGCCTGTGGATCACCTGTGCAAAACGGCACCAGGCCTGTGTGCGCGCGGTGGAAATGCTGGGGATTCCGCTGCTGGGTCGCGCTGGTAAAGGGGCTTTTAACTGGGAGGACATGAAACGCGCCCTGTGCACGCAGAGGAATCCGGATTTGTCCACACACCACGCCGCGAAAGCCGTAAATAGATCCAATATTGACCTTATGGTCATCCGGCTGTTATTTAGGGCCGGGACGGTGAAAAGACTGAACCCAGACACAGCGAGCCCGGGCGCTTTCAACGGGGTGAGCGCAAGGGCAGTGGCCCGGCAAGACCACCGCCGGCCACGCTTGCCGCCGGAGCCCGACGGCAGGACGCGCTGCGGCCGGCCCGGCGCGTCCGTCCTCAGGGCAGGTCACCAGCGGCGGCCCGGCTCACCCCTGGCTCGACGGGAGGCTCGACGTGAAGATCAAGATCCGGCCAGAGCATGCCAGCACGCTTGAGATCAACGACTGGCTCGCCGAGCTCCGGGACGGCGAAAATGCCGAGCCCGCCGGCCCAGGCAATGCCGAGCCGACTGGCCCAGGCGACGCCGAGCCGACTGGCCCGGGCCCCGGTGGCCCTGGCTTCGCCGTGCCGGCCAGCTATGCCGTGCCAGCTAGCCCCGGCCACGCCGAGCCGGCCAGCTATGTCCGTGCCGTGCCGGCCGGCCCTGGCTACGCCGTGCCGGCCGGCCCTGACTGCGCCGTGCCGGCCGGCCCTGGCTGCGCCGTGCCAGCGGTTGCCAGGGCCCGGCCAGAAGCCCTCGCCGGGCCCATTGCTCCAGCCTCGTCCGCCGCGACCGCTGCCCCCGCCAGGACCGCTACCCCCGCTGTCCCAACCAGGCCCGCTGCCCCAACCGCGCCCGCTGGCCCGGCCGGGGCTGCGGTGCGGGCTGTGATCGGTGATCAGCTGCGGGTGCCGGTCATGTGGTGCGAGATGGGCTCGTGCGTCTCCTGGCATGCCGATCCGGCGGCGCTCGGCGAGGCCGACACCCGCGCCCGCGCGATCGCCGCCGGCTGGCGGATCGACGCCCTCGGCAGGCTAGCCTGCCCCCAATGCCAGCAGAACGACCCCCGCTACCGGGCCGCCCGCCCGGTCGTGCCGCGCGACCGGTACGCGGCCATCGCCAGGACCGCCCGGATCCCAGCCGCGCCGCGCCGCGGCGGTGACCCCGGCCGCGCTGCCAGCGGCTACCCCCCGCCCAGCCGGGCGGAGCTGGAATGGCACCACGATTCCCCGGCCGATGAGGCCATGCCCGCTGGCAGATACGCCGGAAACCCCGTCGGTACCTCCCATTCCCGCGGTGCGGTCTTCAATGCGGTCCGAGCCTGGCGAGCTCGCGGCGGCCGCCAGGCGGCACCTCGTCAAGCCAGTGAGCCCGGCGAGGACCTGATGATCGCAGAACCTGCACACGCCGATCCTACTGGCGCGATGACATCGACCAGGCGGTGATGGCAGCGCACCGGTCATAGCCGGCGGGCCGCGCCGGCTGCCGCTGGCTGATGCCGGCCGCGGAGACGGCCGGCCTGGCGAGCGGCAGGTGGCGGCCATCACCGGATCCGGCCCTCGCGCGCTGGGCCTGGCTGCCGCGGATCGCCACGGGCGCGCCCGGCGCGGATCCCGGATCGGCCCGCACCGCCCGGGACTTCACCGTCACCACCCGGCACCGGCGGGGCATGGCAGAACGCAGCCCGGACATCGCGATCGTGGTGCCTGAGCTCATGACCAACGCGCTGCGGCATGCCCTGCCCGGGCCGGGCGATACCCGGGCACGGCAGCCGATCCGGCTCGGCCTGCTCCAGCCCGGGCCCTGCGTGCTGTGCGCGGTCGCCGACCCGGGCAAGACCGCTCCGGCGCCGCGAACGCCCGGCTCCTCGACGAGACCGGCCGCGGACTGCACCTCATCCGCGCGCTCCGCGACCAGTGGGGCTGCACCACGCCCAGCCAGACCGGAAAGGTCGTGCGGGCCCTGTTCTTGGCAGACGCCGCCAACCCCGGCCCGGTACCCGAGCAGACCAGGCCGCGGCCGGTCGCAGAACCTGGCAGCCTGGCAGAACCAGCCAGTGTGAACGGTCCGTCGCCGGCCGTCTGCCGGACGGACATCGGGCGCTGGCCCGTGACCTCATCCACAGGTCACGTGTGGATAACTATCTGGTGCCGATACGGTCGCGACCGCCTTCCTGATCTTCCCGCAGGCCATCAAGCCACCCGCATTTGCGCTGGTAAGTGGCCGACGGGCGGACCAGGGGCCGATCCGGGCACGCCTCCCGGCGTGGCGCCGCCATCCCGGGTACTTGCACAGTTCATCCACAAGCTTGTGCACAGCCCTCTACACTCCTGACCTCACCAGGGCTGGCGTGATGGGAGCGCGGCTCTCATGCGGGCCCTGGTAGCCGTGAGGGTTTCTCGTGGCGGCCTGCCTTGCCCCTGTCCCGTCTCCGCGAGACCAACCCCGAGCATGCTCGACACCGTCATGATTGGCTGGCCGGATGCCGCTCAAGATCATCTGCCTGCTAGTTCGCCGGGTCCTGGGCCTAGCCGTCCTGGTGTTCCGCACGGACCTGGCGAAGGATGCCGAACTACTGGTCCTCCGGCACGAGAACGCGGTGCGGCGCCACGCTAGCCGGGCACGTTACGGGCCGGCCGACCGGGTCTGGCTCGCCGCGCTGGCCCGGCTCATACCGCGTAACCGCTGGGCCGAAGTCTTCCCTGTGACACCTGCGACGCTCCTCGCCTGGCATCGCAGGCTGGCCGCGAAGAAGTATGACACGAGCAAACGACGCAAGCCCGGCCGCCCGCCGACGGTCCCGGGTGTCGCCCGGCTCATCGTCCGCCTGGCGCAGGAGAATCCGCTGTGGGGGCACCGCCGGATCCACGGCGAACTGATGAAACTCGGCGTGACAGTCGCGCCGTCCACCGTCTGGGAGATCTTGCGGGCCGCGGGCATCGATCCGGCGCCGCGCCGGTCGGGTCCGACCTGGCGGGCGGAACTGGCCAGGAAGACCGGCACGGTGGTGGGGCTGTGCAAGATGCTCACCGCCACCATCACCTTCGGGGCGTCCCGGTGCTGGCGGCGATGACCGCGCTGGGCGAGCAGCTGGCGACCGACCGGTGGACCACAGGGAACCCGCGTATCCGCCCGCAGGTGGTGACCGGGCCGTGGAAGCACCTGGTGTTCGGGCATCCCGCCCGGGAAGACGGAACGGTGGACCGCGGCGCCTATATCTTCTGCGTGCTGGAGCAGTTCTGCCGCCACCTGAAACACCGGGAGATCTACGCCGAGACCTCGACGCGGTACCGCAACCCGCAGGCGCGGCTGCTGGACGGTCAGGAGTGGGAGGCGGTCAAGGATGATGTGCTGACCACACTGGGCCTGCCTGGGGACCCCGGTGAGTTGCCGGACTCCCACGTCACCGCGCTGGATGAGGCGCTGAGGTATGTCGGCGGGCGGCTGGCAGCTAACGCCGACGTACGGGTGGATGAGCCGGCAGGATCCACGTGACCAGCGACAAGGCGATCGCCCAGCCACCGTCACTGGTCGATCTGCGCAGGCGGTTGCCGGCCATGTTGCCCCGCGTCGACATCGGTGAGCAGATCCTGGAGGTGATGGGGCGGGTGCCGCAGTTCCTGGAGTCGCTGACCGCCCTGTCGGGCGGGGCCGCCCGGATGGCGGACCTGAATGTCACCGTGGCGGCCTGCCTGACCGGCCAGACCCTCAACATGCCCACCGTCGCATCAGCCCGGAAGCTACTCACCAGCGGACGCCTGCGCCCGCGCGTTATCGCCCATACCGTCATCCTCGCCGGTCTCCGGCTTCCGAGCCTCGCCGGTCTCGGCGTCGCGCTGGTCTCCTCCTCGCCGGTCTCCGGCGTCCGTGTCTTGGGCGTTGCCCTGGTCTCGGTCCGTCCGCGTCGCCGAGCCTCGCCGGTCTCCGGGCTTCCCAGGCGTCCGCCTCGCCGGTCTCGGCATCCAAGAGCGAACGCACGCGGCACCAGCGTCACCGTGTCGGCCGACGGCCGGGGCCTAGTGTCCCAGGCCGGCGCGGTCCTGCTGTGAGAGACCCCGGGGGACGGCGTGAGGACGACGGGCGATGGGAGACCATCCGTTACGCGCTGGACAGCAACGCCCGCGCACTCCGGCTTTGCCTGATCTGGCTCGTCGCGATCGCCGGAGCTGCCAGAATGTGGTTGCAGTCGGGACGACGGTCAGTCGTCCTCGTCCTCGCAGAAGTCGAACCAACTCGCGGGCTTGCCGACTATCTGGTGCCCGTCGGTGGCCATCCAGAGTTCCAGCCCGGCGTGACGGGGGTTCTCCTCCGGGGTCGGCCATATCCGCGTCCAGTGCGGGCTGCCGCTGGCGCCGATGCGGACCAGATCCAGGATCTCCTTGCCCTCGCCGAACTCGGGCGCGAGGCGATGCTCGAGCAGCACGACGGAGGGCCCGTACCTGCGGGCGAGCTCGGCCCAGATGAGCCCAGCGGACTCGGTGACGGAGGCGCCTGACCCGGTTTCGGTGACGATAGCCAGGTGGCCCGGCGGAACGGTCACGGTCGTCCAGACGCGCAGGTGCGCAACGCCTTCCCGGGCCAAGCCCGCCAGGTACCGCCAGAACGGGTCGTCGACGATCAGCTCACCGAGCGGCGGCAGGTCCGCAGGTGAGGCGGGTGTCAGCGAGGCCACGTCCTCACCTCCCGGTGCCGCAGCCCAAGCTAGCCGGCACCTTACAAACAGCGCCATTTGATGCCAGCCGCCGGGCAGGCACCGTATCCGCGCGATTCCTGCAGCCAAGTCGCAATCGCGTTGGACGCGCGGGGAATGGACACGCACGTGGACACAGGCAAGGGAGACGCCGCCATGACTCTCCTGGCTGATCTCCTTGGTGCCGAAGTCATCGCCATCGGCCCGGTCGACAGCCCCCTGCCCGTGACTGGCCATTGCTCCCGCTGCGGCTCGAGCACAACCGTGGGCAGGCCGGCCGGACGCCCGCTGCGCGACCGGTGCCGAGGCGGCGGAGCTTCGCGACCTGCCAATGCCGGCCCGCGCCTATAAGCAGAACAGCCAGCCAGACGGCAGTCCGGCGCGTAACCTTCCGGCCATGTCGCTCCTCTTCGCGACCCAGCTCACTGCCGTAGCCACCGTAGTTCTGGCCATCGGCGCGATCGTCACAGCCATCCTTGCGTACCGAGCCTTCCTAAAGCAGTCCAGAGAAGTCCGCGCGATTGAGCGGCAGGTCAATGACCAGCAAGAACTGTCGCGGCAGCAAGCCGAACTCCTCAAGATCCAGTCCGGCCAGCTCGAGCTGCAGCGCCAGCAGTTCGACGACCACCGCAAGGTCAACGCCGACCAAGCGAAGGTACTGAAACTCCAGGCCGATGAACTGCGCGAATCGCTAGCCGCGCGTCAGCATGCAGCCAAAGAGCAACGGAAGGCGCAGGCATCGAAGGTGTTCATAGTAGAAGCCGAGGGGTTGTCCCGCCCGCCCGGCGGTCCCTCCGCCGCCCCCTTCGTAGTCGCTCGTGCGGTGAATAGCAGCGACCAGCCCGTCTACGACGTGGAGTTCTGCTGGCGTCGCGGTTCCGCTAGCCATGGCGAACCAAACCCCGAGCCGCTCGGCATCCTCATGCCCGGCGAGCGGGAAGAAAAGAGCCGCGACTTCCCGCCCGACACCAACATGGCCGTGAGCGGTGCCATCCTCAGATTCCGGGACGCGGCTGGCGTCCGCTGGATACGCCGATCCGACGGCGGCCTCGTGGAGCAGCGGTAAAGGCGCGCGGGCCTGCCGCCAGGAAGACCGAGAGCTGACCGCCTGAAGTACTTGTTGCCAAAGCCCGTTCACCCGCTGGCCGAGCTTCCGCATGCATGGCTGTAGTCGCCGCGCCGGGGGAAAGTAACACTCAAGCCGACACGAGATGAGTGCCTTCTTATGATGTATGCGGACACCGCCTCGGGCAGGGCAGAGGCGTCCCCGGGACTGGAGGGGACCTTCCCGTCGTGCGGCAATCCTTGCCGTCCGAAGTGCGGGAAGATCAACGTCTGGCACTGTGCGCATCACGCCGGCGCTGACTGCGACCCGTGGTCCGAGCCGATGACCGAAGGGCACCTGGGCTAGCAGCGTGCCGTCCCGCCGGAGCGCCGCGAGGTCGTGATGGGACCCCACCGGGCGCCGGGGAAGCGCGCCGAGAACCTGATCTGACCAATTTCTTTCAGCATGACTAATTCCCTGGAGATCGGTTCTCACCTGTGCAACGGTTGTGACTGACGCCAGCAGGCTGACCGGGCCGGGGCCCTGGGCGACGTGGTACCTGGCCAGCAGCCCCGGGAAGACACCGCTATCCGCGTCTGCCGCCGCTGGTACTGTGTCGCCGTCCGGCTTACCCCCCCGGCCGGACGGCGACTCAGACGATCCCCGCTCGCCCCTGTAGGACGCGCGAGGACCTGGCCGGCCCGGCATGCGAGCCGGCCAGGCGGGGATTTAAGGGGCGCTGTGCCTGCGGCCTGCCCAGGCGCAGCCACAGCGCGTTGAAGCCGACCGCGTCGATGAGGTTGCCCGCCTCGAACCCGGGCGCCTCGCTGCCGCGGGCCTGGTAGAAGTCCTTCGGGGCAGCGTGGCCCGCAGGCGAGCGGAGGAATTCATCGACCTCGGCCGGCGTGCCAGATCGGCCAGCCAGGCCGCGTCGCCGCGGCCGGGGTCAGCTCCGCTCGGACAGGGCGGGCGTACGCCGTTCACCGGTGCCCGCGAGCGCCCTCGGTTTCGGGCCGCCGCAGCAGCGCGACCTCTTGGCGCAGGTTGGGTTGGACCGCGGGGCCAGCAAAATCCCCGGCAACCGACGTGCGTACGGTCTCCAAGCGTATGCGCCGGCCCTGATAGCATCCATCTGGGGTCTGGAGTGGTGACGTAAATGGCCGAACAGGATCGGGCGCCTGGTGGTATCGACGCGACCAGGCCGAACGTCGCCAGGATCTACGATTACCTGCTGGGCGGTAAGAACAATTTCGCCGCCGACCGTGCGGCGGCCAGACGACTCGTCCAGGCGATTCCCGACGTCGCGGCGATCGCGCGTGACAATAGGTCGTTTCTCGGCCGGGTGGTGCGTTACCTGGCCATCGAGGGCGGTATCCGGCAGTTTCTCGACCTCGGCAGCGGCCTGCCGACCCAGGCGAACGTGCACGAGCTCGCCCAGGCGGTAGCGCCCGGCGCCAGGGTGGTCTATGTCGACAACGATCCCGTGGTCACCTCACACGGACGGGCGCTGCTCGCGTCCGGCGACCACGTCGGCATGGTGTCCGGCGACCTGCGTAACCCGGCCAGCATCCTGCGGCACCCGGACGTCCTGAGCCTGCTCAACCTGGCCCAGCCGCTAGCGGTGCTCTGCTCGAGCATCCTGCATTTCGTCGCCGACGAGCCGGGACCGTACAAGATCATCGCGGAGTACCGCGACCACCTGGCGCCAGGCAGCTACCTGGCCATCACCCACGGGACCCTCGAGGACGACCCCGCCGGAGAGGGAGCGGCGGCCGAGCGCGTCTACCGCCAGGCGTCCTCCCAGCTCCACCTCCGGCCGCTGCCCGACGTGCTGCGCTTCTTCGAGGGCTTCGAGCTGATCGAGCCGGGGCTCACCTGGATCACCGAATGGCGGCCCGAGCCGGGCACCGAACCCACCGGGCGGCAGCACTCCATGCGCGGCGGCGTCGGCCGCAAACCTTAGCCGGCGAACTCGTGGTGGATGCGGCCCTCGGTCGCGGTCAGCGGGCGGCCGGTGCCGCCTCAGCGGAATTGGATCAGCTCGGCCGCGATCGAGACCGCAGTCTCCTGCGGCGTCCTGGCCCCGAGGTCCAGCCCGATTGGCGAGCGGGTAAGAATGGTCTGCTCCTGGATCGGCAAGGCGTCAATGTCGGCCCGCAGAAGCACGGTATCCCCGCCCTGGTCTATGACTAGGCCCCCTTACCTGCGGTAACGTGAGCACTCAAACCATCCGCAGAAGTAGGCTACTCTCCTATCGCGCTCTGCTTGGATCCCGAACTCATCCGGCTAGGCCAGGAGGGCTGGTGTGCTGGTCGCCGAGCATGAAGGCGAGCAGCTTGCCGAGGTCGTGCAGGTGCTCGCGGGCGTGGAACAGGTCCACGATCTGGATGGCCTCGGGGAACTTGGCGCCTGCGATGCCCCAGATCCGGGCCGCGCGGTCGCCGAGGATGGTGAACTGCCGGACGTGACGGGCGCCGCGGCCGATGCCCTCGGCCTCCACCAGCCCGGCGAACACGTGCGCGGGCTCGAAGGTGGCGATGTAGCTGGAGAAGCCCGGGTGCCGCACCGGGTATTCCTTGTTGTCGAGCTTGTCCTGCGTGAAGAACACGGCAAGCTTGACCTGGCGGGTGCGGGCGCGGTCGGCGGCGCCCTTGTCGTCCCGCCCGGCAGTTTCCTTCGCGGTCACCGGGACGCCGGTGCCGTCGATGCAGGCGCACAGCTCGTCTGGCAGCGGCGACGGCGGCAGCGGGACCAGCGCGCGGGCGGTGATCGCCTTGACCCGGTCCCGGACGGCCGCCGCCTTGGCAGCGCCGCTGGCCTCGGCGGAGCGCTCGACCCGCTTGGCGGTCAGGTGCACCCCGGCCATCGTCTCCAGCATCCGGGACGCCTTCGCGAACGGCCCGTCCGCCGCTGCCAGGTCGGTCATCGCGGCCAGCCCCGGCGACATCGACTGCCCGACGGACGCCGAGCTCGGCGTCCGTCGGCGCAAGCCCGTGCCCGCACTCGGCGCAGTGGTACCAGGCTCGGGTGAGGGTGACCGGGCAGGGCACCGTGCCGATGAGTTTCTCGCGGTAGGCGGTGAACTCCGCCTGGTGGCCCCGGCCGCACGGCACCCGCGGCCCGCGGTAGCCCGGGTCGGCGGCCAGCAACTGCGCACGAAAGCTCTCGCTGCCCCGGTGCGTCAGACGGATCGTGTCCAGCAGCGGCCCGCCGGCGCCCTGGCCGCCGAGGCCGCCCGGGCGCCGGGCTGCGATGCGGGCTGGAGGCGGCCGAGGCGGTGATCCGCGCCGGATGCTGAAGCTGGGCGGCGGCATGCTGTAGCAGTTGCCACAGCAGGACTGCGGCTTGCCGTGGCCACAGCGCATCCGTGGGGTTCGCGCCGGTGAGGTCCGAGCTGGCGTTCCTGCGTCCAGCGCCCTATACAGTAAGGGCAGCCTTGACGTCGCCGATCCGCACCTGGGCGTTGTCCGAGCCGAGCTTCTTGATGGTGTTGGCGTGATGGCATCACCGGCCGCTGTCTGGTCAGCTTCAACATGCGCCGCGCCAGGATGGAGTTCGCCGCGGCGCCCAAGAGCGCGCCCGCGGCGAACAGGCCCGCGCCAACTGTCAGCGGCTGATCCTGCACAGTGACCCCTGCTACGTGGAGAAGTGGTCCCCTGGCGGAGCCGATGTCACATCGGGTTCAAGAGCCTGCACGAGGCCCTGGACACTACCACCCCCGGCGGTTGGCTGGTCTTCCATTCGCCGCGCTGGCGGAGTTCATCCGCGAGCTGATCGTCGACGGCACCCGCGAGGCACGCGGACGCCGCCCGCACCCGCGTCCGCCTCGGGCGGCCCCCGGCCATGACCGCCGAGCAGATCCGGCACGCCCGCGACCTGCTGACCCGGCCGGACAACACCGTCTCCGCCATCGCCCGGCTGCTCGGCGTCAGCCGCGCCAGCATCTACAAGTACGTCGCGAGGTCACCACCGGGCGCGCAGCCGCCGCCCGCCTTCCGGACAGCAGTAGCGGCCCGTGTTAACTGGCAACTAACGCTCCGTCCCCTGGCTGACAATGGCTGCACGGGGCGCGACGGTTCAGCGGACGGTGACGACGATCGTGCCCGAAGTGCGGTCCGCGACGCGATGGCGGTCGCCGGGGCCGCTCATCCGCAGGAGGGTGAGCCGCATCCCCTTTACGGAGCGCGTGCTTGCGGCCACCCAGGGAGTGGGTAAGTCTGCGCCGACGCGAACGGCGCGTGCCTGAGCTGGCGCTGGATGCCCTTGTCGCGGTGCCAGGCCGGGAAGTCGATCAGCCCACATAGCGCACTAAACCGGTCACCGGGTGGGTTGGCGTCGAGCCGTCCGGCAGCAGCAGGTCGAAGCCGTCGGGGGTGTTGAGTTCTCCCGGCGCGGTGCCCGGCTTGGCGGTGATGCCGTACTGCCACACCAGCGCGCCGGTGGCCGGGTCGATCGCGACCATGCGGTCGTTGTAGTCGTCGTTGGCCATGAACACGCCGCTCGGCAGCAGCTCGGCCAGCGAGGGGTGGTTGAGCATCCCCGGGCCGGACGCAGCCCGGTAGCGGTACAGGATCGTGCCCTCGCGGTTGAACTCGAGGATCTGCCCCGGCGAGGCGTAGTCGGCGATCAGGTACCTGTCCGGGCCAAGCTGCTGCGGGTCGGACGGGTAGCTGATCGGAAGCTGGACTGTCCACACCAGCTTTCCCGCCGGGGTGTACTCGCTGACCCACGACCCGTTGATCTCCGACACCAGCAGGTTGCCGTCGGCCAGCGGCGTGTCCCCGTTCGGCGAGCCCATCGAGGCCGGCGGATGATGCAGACAGACGCCGTCGGTGCCGATCTGGTGCGCGACCGTCCGGTTCGCGTTGATGACCAGCACCCGGCAGTTCTGCGCGTCGGCCACCGTGACCTGCCCGTTCTTCAGCAGGTAGGCGTCGTCGGGCTCGTTCAGGTACCCCGGCGCCGTCCCTGGGTGCCCCGGATGGCCGAACGACCAGATGATCTTCCCCGACGGGTACGCGAGCTTGATGATGGTCTCGTTCTGCTCCTGGTTGGAGATGATCGCCGTGCCGTGGCCGGTGAAGAACGCGTCATCGGGGAAGTAGAACCGCAGCGGATCCCGCGGGAGGCCCGGCGCTGGGTACCGCCACACCACGTGCATCGCCGCGTCCAACAACAGCAGCCGGTTGTTGCCGCGGTCGGCGATGAGCAGCTTGGCCCCGAAGTACGGCGAGCCCGCCCCCGGCGCGCCCGCGGTTCCGAAGCTATGGTCAGGGTGCAGCATCTGCACCGCCGAGACCACCGCGCCGCCGGATTCACCCCCCACGATCCAGGCGGTAGACCCGGTCACCGCGACCGCGGCATGGGATACCGGCACCTGGAGCCGGCCGGCCGGCAGCAGCCGCCTGGTGGCGGAGTTGAAGGCCCAGATCGCCGCCACGGCGGAACCGGCCGCCCCCGGCTGGCCGGACAGCTGGGTCGTGCCGAGGCCAGGGGCCGGCCGCCGGGCCGCGGGGCTGTCGCCGCCGGCCACGAACACCTCGCCGTCCACCGTGACCGCGGCAGCGCCCGCAAGCGGCTCGGGAAGGCGGCCGATGACGGCCGCCGTGTGCCGGGCCGGGTCCACCGCCTGGATCACGTTCACCGCCGCCCCGGCAGCCGGGCCCGTGATGGCCTGCCCGCCGAACGCGTAGATCATGCCGTCCAGGGACGCGACGGCCGGATAGCGCACCGGAACCGGCAGCGCTGCCACCGTGGTGAAGGTCCTGCCGTCCGTGGTGGCCAGCACCGAGGCGTCGGGCTTGCTCCCGTCGTAGCCGCCTACGACGTAGGCGGTGCCGCCGATGGTGACCGCCGCGGCGTCGGACCGCGGCGCGGGCAGCGATCCCGTCACGCGGGCGGTGCCCGCGCCGGGGAACGCCTGCACCGTGCCCACGGTGACCGGCGATCCGCCGCCGAAAACCAGCGACCGCCCGCCGGAGATCACCCCGGCGGCATCGTGCAGCGGGGCGCTGAGCACGCCGATCTGCCGGGCCGCCCCCGTAGCGGTGCGCAGCGCGTACACACCGCTGGCAGACGTGCCGGCCGGCGTGAGCCCGCCGAGCACGATGAGCTGGCCCGGCGATCCCGGCACCACCACCGCACGGCTGACCGGTGACGCCAGGTGCCACGGCAGCAAACCGGACTCGGCGGCGTCCAGGACGGGCGGCGCGGCCGCGGGCCGGACCGGCGGCAGCGCGGTCCCGTGCGTGCTGGCGCCGCCGTGCGGCAGGATCGCGAACCACCCGACCACGGCGACGGCGACCACGGCCACCGTCGCCACGACGGCACGCCTGCGGCGCACGCGCGCCGACGCGCGGCGCCGCCCGGCACCCGCCTCCGGCCGCCTCCTTTGGCCCAGGGATACTGGCACCGACTCATCATGCCGTAACACCGATGACGGCGGCGTGAAGAAACCGGAAGTCCCAGTTTCTGACAGGCTGTGGTGTCGTGCGGCGACGCGCCCCACCTGCACATGCTCAACCTGATCGCGGGCATCATCCCGGCCAGCCTGGAGTTCTACCGGCGGCTCGGGGTCACCGTGCCGGCGCCCGCCGACCCGCATGTGCAGGGCGTCGAGCCGGACGCCCTCCTTTTACCACTCCCAGCTGCTGGGCACGAGTAGAATCAGTACG
>Ga0209656_10001159_pt1 | contig 17082 bp, 9 predicted proteins | sample BogFormECP12_OM2_FD_188239 | JGI IMG/M metagenome (GOLD analysis project Ga0209656, IMG submission 188239) | Bog forest soil microbial communities from Calvert Island, British Columbia, Canada - ECP12_OM2 (SPAdes) (version 2) | ecosystem: Environmental > Aquatic > Freshwater > Wetlands > Bog ... | reverse complement strand
TCTGTGTTCCGGTGGCAAAGGAAGTGGTCTCGATCTCCGCGATCCTGCTGCCATCGGTCGGGAGATTCTGCAATGCAAACATCACCTGAATCAGCGGATTGCGGCTGAGGTCGCGTTCGGGATTGAGTTCCTCCACCAGCTTCTCGAAGGGCAAGTCCTGATGCGCATAGGCCCCCATCGCGGTTTCCCGTACGCGGGCGAGCAATTCCTGGAAAGTGGGGTCCCCGGACAGGTCAGTGCGCATCACCAGGGTGTTGGCAAAGAAGCCGATCAACTTCTCGACTTCGGCGCGGTTACGCCCGGCTATCGGGCTACCGACGACCACGTCCGGCTGGCCGGAGTAGCGCGAGAGCAGCACATCATAGGCCGCCAGCAGCGTCATGAACAAAGTCACGCCTTTTCTGCGGCTTAGCTTACGCAGGGAATCAAGCAGTTCTTTCGGAAGGACGACCGTTTGTTGGGCACCATGAAACGTTTCCACCGGAGGACGCGGGTGGTCGGTCGGCAGGTCCAGGCTCGGTGGAGCCCCAGACAGTTGTTGCTTCCAATAGGCAAGCTGCTTGTCGAGAATTTCGCCGGCCAGAAACTCGCGCTGCCACATCGCATAGTCCGCATACTGCACCGCCAGTTCCGGCAGGGTCGACGGACCGTTGGCGGAAAACGCTTCATACAGCGATGCCGTCTCTCGCAAAAGTACGCCCAGCGACCAGCCGTCACTGATGATGTGATGGGTATTCAGGAGCAGGACATGATCGTCTCCCGCTAACCTGAGCAGGGCCGCCCGCATGAGCGGAGCCACGGTGAGATCGAAGGGCCGGTGCGCTTCTTCCCGCGCCAGGCGACGCGCTTCCTCCTCGCGACTGGCTTCCGGCAGCGAAGTCAGATCCTGAATGACCAGCGGCACGGTGATGTTGGACTCGATGATCTGCACCGGTTGATTGTTCACGACGTGGAACGAGGTGCGCAGCGTTTCGTGCCGGCGGACGATTTCATGGAGGCTTCGTTCCAAAACCTCTGACTGCAGCTGGCCCTTCAACCTTACAGCGTGGGGAATGTTATAGGCCGAGCTATTTGGTTCCAATCGATCCAGGAACCAAAGGCGCTGCTGAGCGAAGGAAAGCGGCAGGGGCGCGGTCCGCGGCACTGGCACGATGGGCGGAGCCAGCAGCCCGTGCTGCTCGCGTTGCAACGCCTCCACCCGCTCCGCCAACCCGGCCACCGTGGGAGCTTCAAACAACGCCCGCAGCGGCAACTCCACCTGGAAGGCCTGCCGGATGCGCGACACCACCTGCGTGGCCAGCAGGGAATGTCCGCCCAGCTCGAAGAACTGGTCGTGCACCCCCACCCGCTCCAGCTTCAACACCTCGGCCCAGATACCGGACATCACTTCTTCGGTCGGGGTGCGTGCTTCCTGATATTCGCCCGCCAGATCGGAGCGCTGGTATTCCGGCAGCGGCAGGTTCTTGCGGTCCACCTTGCCGTTGGGCGACAGCGGCAGACGCGCCATCTCCACGAACGCCGCGGGCACCATGTAGCAGGGCAGCTGCTTGCCCACATGACTGCGCAACTCGGCAGCGTTCAGGGTGTTGGCGGTCTCGGTTACGAAGTACGCCACCAAGCGCTTGTCGCCGGGCATGTCCTCGCGCGCCACCACCACCGCCTGGTTTATTCCAGGGTGCTGCTCCAGCACGGCTTCGATCTCGCCCAACTCGATCCGGAATCCGCGAATCTTGACTTGGAAGTCGGTCCGGCCATGGAACCGCAGATTGCCATCGGGCAGGTAGGACGCTATGTCACCGCTGCGGTACAAGCGCTCCCCAGGCCGGAAGGGGTTGGCGACGAACCTTTCAGCCGTGAGGTCCGGACGGTTCTGGTAACCGCGGGCCAGCCCGGCTCCGCCAATGTAGAGTTCGCCCGGAACCCCAATGGGTACGGGCTCCCCATGCGAGTCGAGCAGGTATATGGTGACGTTGTAATTCGGACGGCCAATGGGCGCAATCTGGCTGAGCTCAGATGTTACCCGATAAAGGTTGGAACAGACCGTAGTCTCCGTAGGACCATACACATTCCAAAGTTGGTCACAGCTCGGCAGGAGTTGATTCGCCAAGTCGGGAGTTAGAGCTTCGCCACCGCAGAAAAGTTTCAGCCCAGGAATCCCAGCCCAACTGGACTCGACAAGCATGCGCCACGTTGCCGGGGTGGCACTCATTGCCGTGGTCCCCGAACTGGCCAGAAGATCCTTCAACTGTTCTGGGTCCGACGCCTGCTCACGCGACGCCAGGACGACTTTGGCTCCCACCAGAAGGGGCAAGAACAACTCGAGTACGGAGAAGTCAAAAGAAAGCGTCGTTACTGCGAGCCAAATATCGTCCGCTGCGAGGCCCGGCTTCCGACGCATACTCGACAGATAGTTCACGACGTTGCGATGTTCGATCTGGGCACCCTTGGGTTTGCCAGTCGACCCAGACGTGTAGAGCACATACGCCAAGTTCTCTGGTCCGGCCGAGCGCGGCAAATCGTCTGCACTTTCCTGTGCGACCGAAGAGCACACGGAATCGACGTAAATCCGCTCCGCGGTGGATTCAGGCAGCCCGTCCGCGAGGACCTGGTCGGTCAACACTATGGGCGCCTGGGTATCTTCAAGGATTACGCCGATGCGGTCCTTGGGATAGATTGGGTCCAGAGGCACATAGCCGCCGCCGGCCTTCATGATTCCCAGAACCGCTACCAGCAGATCGGGCGATCGGCTAACCAGCACGCCAACTAATACGTCCGGGCCGACACCTCGCTTACGCAGATAATGCGCCAGTTGATTGGACCGTTTATGCAGATCACCGTAGCTCATCCGGTGAGCGCCACAAACAGTTGCGACCCGATCCGGATTTTGTCGGGCTTGCTGAGCAATGAGTTCGTGCAGGCACAGATGCCTTGGGTACTCAGCCTCGGTCGCATTCCACTCGATCAGAACCTGGTGCCGCTCCTCCGGAGTCATCAGCGGCAACTGTGAAACTCGCATCGTCGGATCAGCGACTGCGGCCTCCAGCAGCACCAGGTAATGGCTCAGCAGGCGATCAATCGTCGTGCCATCGAAAAGGTCGGTGTTGTACTCGATTCGACCACTGAAGCCGTCGGCGCCTTCCTGCAGGAAGCAGCACAAATCGAACTTCGCGGTAGTGACGGCGACGCCACCCAGTGGCTGGAGTCGGAGTCCGCTAAGTTCCCACGCCCGTCGGGGCGCATTCTGCAGCGAGAACAGAACTTGGAAAAGTGGGTTATGGCTTAAGCTGCGCTCGGGCCGTAAGTCCTCCACCAGCCGCTCAAACGGCATATCCTGATGGGCGTACGCACCCAGCGCAGTATTCTTGACCCGCTCCAGCAAATCGCGAAAAGTCGGGTCGCCTCGCAGACTTGTTCGCAGCGCCAGCGTGTTGGCAAAGAACCCGATCAGGCCCTCGACTTCTCCCCGATTGCGATTCGCGATCGGAGCACCTACCACGATGTCATCCTGCCCGGAATAGCGCGACAGCAGCGCTTGGAAGCCAGCCAACAATGTCATGAACTGAGTGACCCCAAACCGCCTGCTCGTGCGGGCCACTGCATCGGAGAGCGCCTTGGGAAATACGAACGACCGCGACGCCCCACAAAAACGTTGCACTGGCGGACGTGGCCGATCAGTGGGCAAGTCCAGCGTCGCGGGAGCGCCAGCCAATTGCTCCTTCCAGTAACTTAAAAGCTTATCGAGGTTCTCTCCCTGCAGTTGATTTCGTTGCCAAACTGCATAATCGGCATACTGCAAGGAAAGCTCCGGCAGCGGCGAGGGTTGTCCTGCGCAAAATGCTTCATACAGAGCCGCGAGCTCGCTCACCATTATGCGACGCGACCAGCCATCGAAAACGATGTGATGCATGGTGAGGAGAAGCACGTGGTCCTCAGGTCCCAAACGGAGGAGCGTCGTGCGCAGCACCGGTCCGTTCTTGAGGTCCACAGATGTCTGCGCTTCCATTGCGGCGTTGTCCCGGGCCTCCTGCTCGGGGTCCGGCCGCTGGGAAAAGTCCACCAGGGTCAGCGGAATGTGCAGCGATGGCGACACGATCTGCACTGGCTGCCCAGCAATCATGTCGAAGGTCGTACGCAGGATCTCGTGACGGCACACGATCTCGTTCAGGGTGCGCTCCAGCGCAGGAGCATTCAGCCTGCCCTTAATGCGAATTGACCAAGGCACGCTATAGGAGTTGCTACTTGGGTCGAGCTGGTTGAGGAACAAAAGACGCTGCTGCGCGAACGTAACCGGAAAAACGTAGACGTGGTCGGTTGCGGGCTCCGGAACGGGTCTCTGTGCCGTCATGCCACCTCCGATTGCATTGTCAACTTCCATTGCCGAAGAAATCTCCGATACCGCGGTCACAGCGTCAATATCATCTATGCCCGTGCGCTGTTAATTCGGTCCACTTCCGCGCCTTCAATCAGGTCACCTAGCGCGACCACGATCTTCCTTGGCCCGACAAATGAATCACGTGCGTGGGCTGTCAGCATGTTGTCGAGAGTGATCATGTCGCCTTCCCGCCAGGCGAAGCGCACGGCGTTCTTCTCATACGTCTCGCCGACGTGATCCATAACCGCATCCTCGATCTCTGAGCCATCGCCGTAGTACACGTGGCGCGGAAGATCTTCGCGGTTGAAAATCGAAAGCAATGACCCGCGCACCGCAGGATCGAGACAGTGCACATGGTGCAATTGCACCTGGTTGAAGAACGTAAGTTCCCCCGTTACGGGATGACGCAGCACGGCGCGGCAGCGCTGTTTCACGCGAAGGTCGTCCTTGCCCACCCATTCGCAAATGAAGTCCTGTTTACGGCAGGCCTCCTCGACAACCGAACGATCATCGGTCTGGAAAAAATGCTGCCAGCTCACATCCAATCCATCGGAGAAATTGCGAACGTACATCAACCCCAGATCCTCGAACTTACGCCGTATCTCCGGATTAAGCTGCTGATATACCTTGCGGCAGTCCACGATGGGAGAGCAGCCGCCTTCTTTAGCCGCGACCACGCAGAAGAAGCTAATGCGTGTGGGCCAGCGGTTCATATGCGAGCTCTCGTTGTGATAGAGAATGCACTTGTCTTCGGGATACGGGGTCGAGGTGTAAATGTTGCCACCTACACCTTCGCGAGGCAGGTCGCCATACTCGGCGTAGATTTCCCTGTATACGCCGGCCGCTACGCGCTCGAAGTCCTGGGGGGTCCTCAGATTGAAGCCGCGGAAGAGAATGCCGCCGTGGGTGTGCAATTTCTCTGCAATGTATTCCCTGTTGTTGCCCGCCCAGTCGGCCAGATCGACATGCATCGTAGCAGGCTCCATCACGAGCGGCAGCGGCTGGTCTGGCCCCATTTGGCTCTCCCGGATGGGGTTGAATTGGGCCAGGTCCACAGCTTTGCGGCGAATGGATCCAAGAGTCTTTGCGGGTGAAGGCATCGTTCGCTCCATAAAGTCGATCTCAATACTTGGTCAATGCAGCATGCGAGAGCAGATTTCCGCTGCCCGCGTCTAAGTAGGTCGCGAGTTCTTTTGCGGTAATCCCTACCAGTGGCTCGTTCATGATGTCGCGCCGGTTATCCAGAACGTCGTCACCGATGACATGGTGTTCGAAGGCTGCTGCGAGCCCCTCCCATCCGAGGTCGGGACCAAACATGTTGGTTCCGCGCCCGTAAAACAGAACAATCGAGCCAGGATACGGCTTCGGCTTGTACTTCTTCTCGATTCGCTCCAACGTTTCCGCTACATAGTTCGTCCGCATCGCAGGTGGTACGCGAAGTCCCATACCAAGCAGCATCCCGCATGCTTGTGCTTCTGCGTCCCGACGTAAAAGCCAGTACATTTCCATCGATTTCCCGTATATTTCCCTCGACTTTCTCCGTAAGCTCGCAATGGGCGACGACAACAATCGCTTCGCGCGAGCTCTTGCCGACTGTGCCGCCGGCGTAGACGGGGGCCTTGGAGACAAGTGGTTATACCAAAGTTCTGCGCTGAACAACGCCACCAACGCTGGCTCTTCCTGTTGCCTCACAAGCAACTGTGCCATCTCAAAAGCGACAAGGCCCCCAAAGCAATATCCGCCGAGGTAATACGGGCCGCTGGGCTGCACTTTGCGGATCGCTGCAAGGTAATGGGTGGCCATGTCCTCCACGGTAAGACGCTCGAACTTCTTCCCGTCCAGCCCTTCGGGCTCGATACCATAGAACGGATAGTCAGCTCCAAGTCGCCGCGACAATCGATGCAGAAAGAGCGTGCTTCCTGCCCCGCCGTGCACACAGAAAAACGGCGGTCGCGTCCCCGCAGACTGGATCGTAACCAATGTCGGATATTGCGTAGAAGACTGCATTCGCCGCAGTTCTTTCGCAAGCAGCTCAACGGTGGGCGAGCGGAAGAGAATGGAGAGGGGCAACTCCTTTCCAAACGTGCGCAGTATCTTCGTGAACAGGCGGGCAGCCAGCAGAGAGCGTCCACCGAGATCGAAGAAGCTCGTGGTTATGCTGATCGGGCTCACCCCGAGCACCTCTTCCCACAGACGGACCAGCTTTCGTTCGGTCGCGTCGCGAGGGGCAACGAATTCCGCATCAGTCTCGAAGTCACGGGCCGTCGGAGCGGGCAGAGCTTTGCGATCGACCTTGCCGTTGGGCGTAAGCGGCAGCCTCTGCATCTGAACGAACGCGCTGGGAATCATGTAGTCAGGCAGTTGCTTCCCAGCGTGTTGCCGAAGCTCGGCAGATCTTACAGAGTTCGGAGCGCCAGGAACGACGTACGCCACCAGGCGCTTATCGCCGGGTGTGTCTTCTCGAGCAATCACCACCGCTTGCTTCACTGCGCTGTTCCGCTCAAGCACAGCTTCGATTTCCCCAACTTCAATCCGGAAGCCGCGAATCTTGACCTGGTGGTCGATCCGCCCGAGGAATTCGACATTACCGTCCGGTCGATAGCGTGCTACATCGCCGGTGCGATACATGCGGGCGCCGGGTAGGAAACTGAAGGGATCCGGGACGAACCTCTCCGCTGTCAACTCCTCTCGCTCGAAATAGCCTCGGGCGATGCCCTCTCCGCCGATATACAGCTCCCCTTCCATACCCACAGAGACGGGTTCCCGCGCCGCATCCAGGATGTATAACGTGGTATTGGCAATGGGTTTGCCAATGGGGACTAGCTTTTCGTCTTTGCCGTCGACCTTGTAGAGACTCGACCAGATTGTGGTCTCGGTTGGTCCGTACATGTTCCATACGGAGCTGCAGGAACATGCCAATTGACGCGCCAGGTCGGCCGAAAGGGCCTCGCCTCCGACCAGGACCTTCAACTTCGGGTCGCTCTCCCAGCCTGACTCGAACAGAACCCGCCATGTTGTGGGGGTGGCTTGCATGATAGTGGCGCCACTTTGCATGAGAAGCTGCATCAGGAGGCGGCCATCAAGAGTCGCCTCGCGCGACGCCACTACAAGACGACCACCGGCCAGCAATGGGAGATAAAGCTCCAAGCCGGCGATGTCGAAGGAGAGCGTTGTGACCGCCACCAGGACATCACTTTCGGTCATGCCGGGTTCGCGGCGCATCGAGCACAGGAAATTAGCTACGCTTCGGTGTTCAAGCTGCACTCCCTTAGGCCTGCCCGTCGAACCGGAGGTGTAAATGACGTAAGCCAAGTTCGAAGGCGATACGTCCACCGAAACCGGTCCGCAATCTTCCCGCTGAAATGCATGCCAGTCGGGATCCAGGCTGACCACGTCCGCAGAAGTAGCAGGAATGGAAGGCAACAACGGAGTCTGGGATAACAGGAGCTTGATTCGGGCATCGTCGAGGACGTGCTTGATGCGATCACGCGGATAAGCTGGATCGAGTGGGACATAGGCTCCGCCGGCCTTCAAGATACCGAGAAGCCCCACTACCATCTCGAGCGAGCGCTCAACCAACAGACCCACCAGGACGTCAGGCCCAATCCCCCTTTTTCGCAGGAAATGACCAAGTTGATTCGAGCGGGAATCCAGTTCTGCGTAGCTCAGAGTCCCATCGTGAAACTGGACGGCCACGGCATTGGGGTTCCGGAATACCGCGTCTTGGAATAACTGATGGACACAGAGCAAATTCTGATCCTGCAGCCTGGAATCACGGTCGCGCCACTCCGTCTGTACTTCAGTGGTCGTTGAGTCCGGCGTAGACAAAGAAACGAGACGGGGCTTCGGGTCGCCGGTCGGGACGATCTTAGGCACTTCCGAAGCGCATAAATCCATGGTGATGGCCAGTGAAAAGCTCAGGCTTCAGGCTCCCCACCCAAAGCCGTGCGGGTAATCAACTTATAGGGCGAATTTCGAGGGATGTCAACAAGATTCTCACGCGAGTTGAACGAGCTAAAAGGCTCAATTTCAGACAGATACAGTATCGTAACTCTTAGCGTGTAACTATGATGGCGATTGCATGCCGGGACTGTGATGGTGTATTGACACTTCGGAAAACGCGACCGTCACCCATTTCACTAGTCAGTTATGTTTCAAAAAGTCTACGAGCGGTTCGCACGATAGGCATCTCGCGAAACCCGAACGATGGCTGATTCCCGAGTTTTCGCCTGTGACGGTTCGGAATCGGCGATCGTGCTGGCCAAACCGCGAATGGTGGGACTGTCAAACAGGGCACGAATCGGCAATTCGATCCGAAACTGCTCACGAATCCTCGAAACAACCAAGGTGGCCAGCAGGGAATGGCCACCCAGATCGAAAAAGTTGTCGTCGGTGCTGATGCGTTCCCGGCGCAGGACCTCGGTCCAAATATTGGCGACCGATTCCTCCGCGGGCGTTTTGGGGGCAATATACGCCTTGGTTTCAACCGATTCTGGCTCCGGCAGGGCTCGGCGATCGATTTTTCCGTTTGGCGTCAAAGGAATCTTGGCGATAAGCACAATGGCAGAAGGCACCATATAGTCGGGCAACTGCTCCTTGAGATGCGCCTGCAGTTCTTCCGGAGAGTTGTTTTGGTTACGATCCGCGACAACGTAAGCCACGAGTCGCTTGTCACCACGTGCGTCCTCCCGAGCAACGACCACGGCTTGTTTGACCCCACTCTTGCGCATGAAGGCCGACTCGATCTCGCCCAGTTCGATGCGAAACCCGCGTATCTTAATTTGGTCGTCTCCGCGCCCCAGGAACTCGACGTTGCCATCGGCGAGATAGCGTGCAAGATCGCCGGTGCGGTACATCCGGGCTTCCGGATCAGAGACGAAGGGATTTGGGAGAAACCGTTCCTGCGTGAGACCCTGCTGATTGAGGTAGCCGGCCGCTACGCCGTCACCAGCAATGTAGAGTTCACCAACCGCGCCAGTTGGCACTGGTTGCAGCAGCCCATCGAGGATGTATACCTGCGTGTTGGCAATTGGACGACCGATCGGGATGCTGCCTTCACGAGCGCTTCTCCAGTCATAATCGGTCAGGCGCAGGGTTAACGATCCAACCGTGGTCTCCGTGGGTCCGTAGTGATTCAGGATCTCGCAGCCGCCGCCGAGCGATTCGATTTTCTCCACCAGCTTGGGAGTTAGAATCTCTCCACCCAGAATCAGGAATTTACGGGGCAAGAGTTCCCGGGCTTCGGACGACTGCAACAGAGCCTGAAGATGGGAGGGAACGATCTTCAGCACATCGACCGGATACTGGCCCTGGTAACGAGCAAAACGCTGCGGATCGGTCGAATCCTCGTAGGAGACGATATGAAGACAGCCGCCAGACATTAATGCGGGAAAGATGCAGGTATTGCCGAGGTCGGCAGCGATGGTAGAAACCGTGGCGAGGTTCAGTCCCTCGGGATCTTGGTTGAGACGCAGGCGTTCGACGATAAACTGGCTGTAATTCACCAAGTTGCGGTGACGCACAGCAACACCCTTCGGTACTCCCGTTGAACCCGAGGTATATATCACATAGGCCAGGTTGTTGGCAGTCGCGGTCTTCACGGGATTGTCGCGCGACTGGTCAGACCAGCAGTTTTCGTCGCGATCCAGGCAAATAGTCTTTCCTTCAAACTCCGGCAACTTTCCGACCAACTTCTGTTCGGTAATCAGCGCAACCACGCTCGCGAGTTGTTGGCTGAGCCTGGGCTTGGGATTGTCCGGATTCAGAGGTACGTACGTCCCTCCGGCCTTTAGGATTCCGAGTAACCCCACGAGAATTCCAGCCGAACGCTCGAGGCAAAGTCCGACCAGCGAATCAGGACCCACGCCTGAAGCTCGCAGGAAATGAGCAATCCGGTTGGCCTGCTCATTCAATTGGCGGTAGGTGAGCGTCGATTCGTTGCAGCGCACCGCAGGGCGGTCAGGCGTGAGCGTGACTTGAGCCTCGAACAACTCGTGGAAGCACTTATCGCGCGCGTATTCGGAGGAGGTCTGGTTCCAGTCGACAGTGAGCTGATGCCGCTCGGCTTCGTCCAGTAGCGGAAGACGGTTCGCATAGGCTTCGGGGTCGAGAACGGCCGCTGCGAGCAGACACTGATAGTATCCGGCAAAGCGTTGGATACACTCGCGATCGAAACGCGAACCGTCAAAGTGAAATTCGAGTGCTAAGTCATTACCGCCCCTGACTGCAAGAAGTTTTAGCTTGTAGGAATCCTGGCAAGCGAAGGCTCGTCGTAACGAAAAGGAAGCAGTCGTAGGAGCACCGCTGGAAGGCTCGGCCAGGAACTCGAAGCTGACGGGCAGGTCGGTACCAAAACCGGAGCCTGGAATGTAGTGTTCCTGCCATTCCGCAGCATCGCTCACCGCACTGCGAACATTTTCGATGACCTCGCGGAAGCGGAAGTTGCCGTCAAACCGACCATGGATGGGAACTGTCTTGGCAATCAGCCCCACCGTATCGCGCAGTTCGTCGTAGTCTCGCCCGTCGAAGACAACTCCGACCGGAAACAAGGACTGCCCAGTCAAGCGGTGCAGCAACGACTGCCAGGCAGCCAGCAAAATCTCGGCACTCGATGCCTTCAGGTTTGTCGCTAGCGTTTCAACGCTGCGAAAAGTTACACTGTCCAAGTCGCAAGCCCAGACTTGAGGCGAAAAACCTCCTGTCGACTTACGCTCGTTCGGTATCGCCAACGACGGAGCAGACTCCGCGTGTTGTTTCCAGAACTCGCGGCCCCTGACGGCGTTCTCGTCGTCGCCTTCGATGAGGTCGTTCTGCCACTGGGCAAACTGGACGTAGCGAAGAGGCTCCTGTTCACCTGCGGCTGGACGATTCGCGGCAATCTTATCGAGCTCATTCACCACAATTTGGAGCGAGCGGCGGTCTGCGGACATTGCCGGAATACTTAAGAGAAGCGCGCAGCGGCTCGATCCCAGAGAGACAAGCTTTGCGGTGAGGATCGGCGCTTGCTCCGGTCCGGTACTCTGTACCTGCTCCTTACCAAAGAGTTCATCGATCCTCGAAGCCTGCTCGGCAGCCGACAGGCCGACGAGGTTGACAGTCTCAAGAGATGGGGTAGCCCGGTCAAGCACCACCTGGAACGGGAACGACATCCCAGGTTGTCGAACATAGATGGTTCGCAAGATTTCGTGGCGCGAGACCACCTCTCCGAGCGTCGCAAGGATGGTTTCCGCGGTTTGAGAGCTTTCATTTTCAACCAAACAGACGGAGCGGTATGCTTGGCCCGCTTGTTGCAGCGTCCAGACATGCTTTTGCTGAGCTGAAAGCCAAAAACCCGCGGTCGCCGGGTTCTCCATCTTGTCAATTCTCCTCGTTTCCTGGCACGTGTTTCGCCTGGGGAAACTATTCCCACTATCACGCTACGGGGAGGATTGCACGTAAACGACGTATGTCGTTCGATAGCTAAGTGTAAGCGATAAATGCGCTTATGCGATGAACTGAACGCGAGATTCCGGCGCCGCCCTCGCGGCCGGAAAGCTCCACCAAAAGGTTCGCATGATTTGCAGCGATTGTCCAGATTGGATGCCTGACGCCTAGGAATGCACCGCCAAACACATGACGGCCCGAGCGTATCCATGCCGGACCTGAATAAGCGAGGGGCCGAATTAAGCGCCGCGTCCTGGTGAACCTGCGCACGCGTCCACGCAGCCCTAAGCCAACTAAGGGGTCCTACTGAGCCACAGGCGATCTGATCAGCTTCCTGACAGAGGCGAAACCTTATCGACGTGCAGTGATCCGCTGTCGGTCATGGTTCCCGTTACTTTGACATGCTGACCCTCGTGCCCAGCGACCGCCGCCGGATTATCGATGGCGACTACTTTCTGGTCTTTATCCGTGACGAGGACTGGTTTCTCACCACTCTCGACGCATTTCTTGGCGCAGGCGGCATGTCCCGCATTTGCTCCCTTTGCGCCACACTTTGCATCGCTGATCCAACCGTCCCAGCTGTTGTCTTTCGGGCTGGCCATCGCCAGCATGCTGCACAACAACAGTCCAATCATGACCAAAGCAGTTTTCTTCATTGCGATTCTCCTATCGGCATCCAGATGCGGACCGCGGCAAAATCATTCCGCAATTTGGACACGATTTGATACTAACCGGATGCCTTATCTTGATCGCCAAGCTTCGGCGACTTGCCGGTCACAAGTATAGTGCGAGAAGAGAAGAAATTTGTGTCAAGAATGGCGCGAGACACTGGCGAGGTCTATTTTCGCTTGGGGGCGGGCGTTGCCAGGTCTTCGGCCACTGCCGAGTCTGTCCGAACATCAGATTTTGGCTGAGGCTGCACCAGTACCACTTCACCCGGCATCACAAACCCGAGCTCTTCCCGCGCCTCTTTCACGATGGTGTCGGGATCGCTTTGCAGCTTCTTGACCCTTTTTTCCAGGTCCTGATGCTCGATAGTGGCCTTTTCGATTTCCAGCTGAAGCCTTTGATACTCGCCACGTTTGGCACGCCACTCGATGGTTCCGTTTGCGCCGAACACCACCTTGTAGCCTATTAGGACTGCAAGCACACCAATGCATAGCGTTGCCAGAATGCGACGCATGTGAACAAACCAACCGGCGATTTTGACCGAAACTGCCATATTTACCCAGCTTGCCCAAAGCCTTGTCAGTTCTGGGATTTTGCCTGAACCCTAAAGTGCTACTCGAGATTTCGGCGCAACCTTATACAAGGTACAAGCCAACATAGGTAGTGAACGTCGATTTCAGAATGCGGTCAAGCGAAGGGCAGGCGAAAGTCGATGGGGAACCAACTTCACCAACAGCAAATTCACCATCTGCGGGCGGGATCCCCAGGACATGCCCTTGCCAGATTATCGTCGACGATGAAGTGCTACAGTCGCAACGGAAGATGTTCTGATGAAGCTTTGTGCAGGGAGGCGATTGGATGGCTGAGGCTCGCATCATAATGACGACCGTTGGACTAATGGAAAAGGCGGAGCAGATTGCGGAGGCACTTGTGGATCGACGCCTCGCCGCGTGCGTAAACATCGTTGGGCCAATTCGATCGATCTATCGATGGCAAGGAAGCGTCCAGCGAGAGCAGGAATATCTGCTGCTCATAAAGACCACCGCCGAGCGGGCGACGGCGCTCGCGGCGGCTTTTGCCGAACTTCACCCGTACGAATTGCCGGAGCACGTCGAATTGACGATTGAAGGCGGCAGCGTCCCGTACCTCGAGTGGCTTGGCGCGCAGGTCGAGCGCGACTCGAATCAATAGGCGAGCAGCAGCCTCAGATCCCGCACGTTATTTCCAGTAGGCCCAGTAACAATCGTATCGCCGATCGATTCCACTAGCGGAAATGCATCGAATCGAGATAGAGCATCAGCAGCATTGAGACCGCGCTGCACGGCTCGCGACACCGTGGTACCGTCGACGATCGCGCCCGCTGCCGGGCTGTTGCCGTCGATGCCGTCGGTTCCTGCGCTTAGAACCGTGATCGATTCGCCCGCGATCCGTTGAGCGCAATACAGCGCGAACTGCAGGTTGCGACCGCCGATGCCAGATCTGTCGCCAACTGTCACGGTGACCTCTCCGCCGGAGATCAGACATACCGGCGATGATCTCGAGCCTAGGTCCCGCAGCCGTGCCAGCAGGTAATCAGCAGCCTGCGCGTAGTCCCAATCGTCGCAGGAATTGTCGACCTCGACAGAGAAGCCATACGCTTCCGCCTGCTCCATCGCAGCTCTTACTGCCGTCTGGTTTGATAACACGGTTACGTAGCTACTATTGGCGAACGCGGGGTCGCCGGCTTTCGGAGTCTCCAAGAGTCCTTCCTCCGCGAAAATCGATCGCACGCGCTGGGGAAATCTGTTCAGCAAGTCGTAGCGACGCGCAATCCCGTAACAGTCGGAAACGGTACTGCTGTCGGGCATGGTTGGCCCCGATGCGAGTGCATCGAGGGCTCGATCCGGAACATCCGACACCAGGAGTGAGACCTGCGCCGCAGGTACCGCAGCCTGTGCCATGCGGCCACCCTTGATGGCAGACAGGTGCTTGCGGATGGCATTGATCTCGGCAATCGGCGCTCCGGAGTGCACCAGTACTCGGTAGGTTTCAATGATGTCCGACAATGTGAGATCGGAGCGAATGGGCTCTTCGGCAATCGCTGACGCGCCACCACTGATCAGAAAGAGCACCAGAGATCGCTTGGGCAAATTGCCTAAGACCTCGAGTATCGCCCTTGCAGCCCGTAGGGAATCTTCGTTCGGGAGCGGGTGGCCTCCATAAAAATAGCGAAAGCCTGCGATGGGAGATACCGGTACAGCTGGACAGGCGATAATCCCGTCTATCGTCGTCGAGGCGGCTTGTACGAATGCCTCTGCCATGCTGTGGCCGGCCTTGCCGATGGAGATGGCCGCGACACGGGAGAATGTGTCGAGATCGTAGACATATTCGCCAACTCGAAGGCTGCCGTCAACGAAGTGAAGACTGCGGCCGAAGGCGTTGGGAATGCTGCATTCCGTCAGTGCGTGGTCGAAGATCTCGCGTGCTCGTCGCCACATTGCAGCGACATTTGGATCCTCGGGCGAGAGCGGCGAGCCACGTGGCGGGTCGGTCGGCATGCGGCACGATTATATGCGTCGATGATTGCCCGAACTGCTAATGAGCACGGCGGCGGGGGTTAGGCTTGCTGGTCCAGTAGCTCGTGCAACCAGCTTTCCGCGGTCATGCGCATTTCGTTCAGGTGGCCTGCGAAGAAATGATCACCAGGAATGAAGACCAGTTCTTTAGGTTCAGCGGCATTGGCCACGACCGACTCCAGCGCTTCGTGGGGGCCAAACTGGTCGTGATCGCCACTGAGAAAGAGTTTCGGCTTACCACAGTCGTGCAGGAACCTGTACGAATATATTCGTCCCTCGGCTTCCACCGGAGTTCCAAGGGAAATCAGCGCACGAACGTCGGGATCGGGGCAGCAGGTCTTCAATCCCATGGCAGCTCCGAACGAGAACCCGGCAAAGATGATGGGGAGAGCAAACTCATGCTTGAGCCACGCGAGCGCTGCGGCGACGTCGGCGACTTCCTCTTTGCCGTCGTGTTCCCCGGAGCTCAGACCCGTGCCGCGAAAGTTGAAGCGCAAGACCGGAAATCCAAAAGAGTGCAGCGCCTTCATCGCATGGAAAACCACCTTGTTGTGCATCGTTCCGCCAAAAACAGGGTGAGGATGGCAGACGAGTCCTGCGTGCGTGGCGTTAGCCTGGCCAACATTGAGTAGTGCCTCAAGCCGTCCCGCGGGGCCGCCGAGAAACAGCGAGCGAATAGCTGAGTGTGAAGCGGGCAACAGAGGGTTCCTGGTGCAAAATTGCAGACGTTCATCATAATCCACGGTATCTTTAGAAGCTCACGAGCATTGCGTGTTAGCGGTGGTGGAATGGAGTGCTGATGATTCGTTTCGGTATTGTCGGATTCGGGCTGCATGCGGTGAAGCGGCTGATGCCCGGCTTCGCTAACGCCCGTAATTGCGGGGTGACGGCGCTCTCTCGTCGCGGTCCGGATCGCGCCGAGGAGTCGGCGCGTGAGTTCGGCGTCGAACATGCCTTCACCTCGACAGCAGAATTGTGTGCTTCGACCGACGTAGACGCAGTGTTCATCGCTACGCCGGATGCAATGCATCTTGCTGATGTGCTGGAAGCCGTACGGCACCGCAAACCAGTGTTGGTTGAAAAGCCGATGGCGATGAATGCTACTGAGGCGCGGCAAATGGTCGATGCGGCGCGCAATGCCGATGTGCCGCTTGGCGTCGCGCACGTAATGCGCTTTGAGGAGAGCGTGCGCTGGTTTCGGGAGCGTATATCTTCCGGAGCTATTGCTAATCCGGTACTGGCGCGCGCTACGTTTGCGGCTCCGCTGCTGTCGAGCGCCCGCACTTGGATCAACGATCCGAAACTGGCGACAGGCGGGCCGCTAGCGGATGTCGGCGTGCATTGTTTCGACACGTTGAGATATGTGCTCAGAGACGAGATTCAGAGCGTGATGGCGCAAGCACAATTCGACTCGCATTGGGTGGTCGAGGCGTCGGGAACAGCCTTGTTTCAGTTCGCAAGGGGGACCCTGGCGACTATGTCTGTTTCAGCGCGTGCTCCCTACCAGACGTCGCTCGAAGTCATCGGTGAACACGGAGTTCTCTCTGCAGTGAACGCCTTGAATGTCGAACATCCCATAACTCTTGAATTGCGCCGCGGCTTCGAGGTCGTCGAGAAGAGGGAAGTGCTCAATGAGCGCGCCTATACGGCTCAGATTGAGGCTTTTGCCGACGCGGTCGAGTCCGGCAGGCCTCTCGAGATCCCCGGCGAAGAAGGACTGCAGAACCAGTTGATCCTTGACGCCATCTTCCGCAGCGTGAAGAGCGGCAAAACAGAAATCCCCTAACTTGCCGGCCCTATTCCGACGGTTCCTTTGCTGGCGAGTGATGCGGCAATGCGGGCGGCATCTCCGATACATTCCAAGCCCACGCCGCCAGGAAGGCTGCGCCTTCGTTGATCTGATCGGGAATCACCTTGTCGAACGTGTCAGTCTGGCTGTGATGCGCCTCTCGGTAGTGTGCCGGTAGCTGCATACAAAAATACGCGGGTACACCCTTGTCCAGAAACTCGACATGGTCAGAGGCGCCGAAATATCGGGTACTCAGCGGCTGCAGATCGAAGACT
>Ga0209656_10001158_pt1 | contig 17083 bp, 13 predicted proteins | sample BogFormECP12_OM2_FD_188239 | JGI IMG/M metagenome (GOLD analysis project Ga0209656, IMG submission 188239) | Bog forest soil microbial communities from Calvert Island, British Columbia, Canada - ECP12_OM2 (SPAdes) (version 2) | ecosystem: Environmental > Aquatic > Freshwater > Wetlands > Bog ... | reverse complement strand
ACGAGTTCAGCGGACTGCGCGACCGGGTGCCGGCCGAGCCGTTCCCGGCGGTACGCCAGGTGGTCGAGCGCGAGCTCGGGCGGCCCCTGACCGAGGTGTTCGCCCGGTTCGACCAGCGGCCGACCGCCGCCGCCTCGATCGCCCAGGTCCACATGGCGACGCTGGTCACCGGCGAAGAGGTGGCGGTCAAGGTCCAGCGTCCCGGGATCGCCGACCTGGTCCACCAGGACGTGGCGATCATGGCCTGGCTCGCGCCCATCCTCGCCCGACGGATCGACGTGCTCAAGATCGTGAACCTGCCGGCCGTCATCGAGCTGTTCGCCGAGACGATCGTCGAGGAGCTCGACTTCCGCCTCGAGGCCGACAACATGCTCGACATCGCGGTCGTGCTCGACAAGGCGGGCCAACGGTCGATCGTCGTGCCGCGACCCCACCCGACGCTCGTCACCCGGCGGCTGCTGGTCATGGAGCGCATGCACGGCTTCGATTTCAACGACGTCGCCGGGATGGTGGCCGCCCAGGTCGACACGGCGGCCGTCATCCGCGCCTGCCTGGTGTCGGTGCTCGAGGGGGCGATGATCTACGGGGTCTTCCACGGCGACCTCCACGGGGGCAACCTGTTGATCCAGCGGGACGGGCGGGTGGCGCTCCTCGACTACGGGATCACCGGCCGGCTCGACGACCGGCGCCGGGCCGTGTTCCTGCGGATGCTGATGGCCGCCATGGCCGGGGACCACCGGTCGGTGCTGATGGGCTACCAGCAGCTCGGGGCCATCTCGCCGACGGCCGACCTCGACGAGTTCATGCGGGACATCCCGGTCGACCGCCCGGTCGTCGACGGCACCGAGGCCGACGCCGACCAGATGGTCAAGGAGATGCGACGGGTGACCAAGGCGCTCGTCAAGCACGGGACGCGCCTGCCCAAAGAGCTGATGCTGTTCATGAAGGACTTCATGTTCATCGACGCCGCCATCGGCACCCTGGCGCCGACGCTCGACGTGCTGGGCGAGATGCTCCACATCAGCGAGTACTTCCTGCGCCAGCACGGGGCCCAGATCGCCTCGGAGATCGGCCTCGACCTCACCGCGGTGGCGCCCGACCGATCGGCGTGGGCCACGTCGATGGGCGTCGACGACGCCCGCCAGTCGCTCACCCACGAGGAGATCCAAGAACAGCGGCGCAACGTGCGCGAGACGATGGCGTCGCGCCGGCGCAAGCGGTAGCCGTCCCGGGCGCTCCCGGCGGTCGTCAGCCGGTGGCGGCCTCGCTCGACGCCAGCGAGGCACACGTCGGGCAGAGGCCCCGGTAGACGATCTCGACGTGGGTGACGGCGTAGCCGGCCAGGTCGGCGCCGGCCACCACCGGCCGCCCGGCGCCGCTCGCCGGCACGTCGCGGATGGCGCCGCACCTGGCGCACACCAGGTGGTCGTGAGGGGTGTGGACGTTGGGGTCGTAGCGCTTGGGGCCGTCGGTGACGACGATCTCGAGCACCTCGCCCAGCGCCACCAGCTCGTTGAGGGTGTTGTAGACGGTCGCCCGGCTGATCTCGGGCAGGCGCCGGCCCGCCCTCGAGCGAACCTCTTCGGCGCTCAGGTGCACGTGCTCGCCGGCCAGCACCTCGGCGACGGCCCGTCGCTGGGCGCTCAGGCGCCACCCCCGGTCCCGCAGCCGGGTCAGCAGGTCGGTGTCCACGGGTGGCACGTTATCTCTTGATTGGCTCTTGATCTGTGCATTATCGATCTTTAGAATCGGTCTAACAAGAGACGGAGTCGACCGCGGGTCGACCGTCACCCCAACGCCGCCAGCGGAAGGAAACCCGACGATGCCCGAGCCGCGTCCGACCCTCACCACCGAATCCGGCGCGCCCGTCGCCGACAACCAGAACAGCCAGACCGCCGGTCCGCACGGCCCGGTCCTCCTCCAGGACCAGCACCTGATGGAGAAGCTGGCGCGCTTCAACCGCGAGCGGATCCCCGAACGGGTGGTGCACGCCGTCGGGTCGGGGGCCTACGGGACCTTCGAGGTGACCGGCGACGTGACCCGTTGGACGCGGGCCCGGTTCCTGGCCGAGGTCGGCCAGCAGACCGAGGTGTTCGCCCGCTTCTCGACGGTGGCCGGCTCGCGGGGGGCGTCCGACGCGGTGCGGGACCCCCGGGGCTTCGCCGTGAAGTTCTACACCGAGGACGGCAACTACGACCTGACCGGGAACAACACGCCGGTGTTCTTCATCCGTGACCCGCTCAAGTTCCCCGACTTCATCCACTCCCAGAAGTACGACCCGTACACCAACACCCAGGAGCCCGACAACGTCTGGGACTTCTTCTCGCTGTCCCCCGAGGCGACGCACCAGTTCACGATCCTCTTCAGCGACCGGGGCATCCCGGCCAGCTACCGCCACATGAACGGGTACGGGTCCCACACCTTCCAGTGGGTCAACGCGGCCGGCGAGCAGTTCTTCGTCAAGTACCACTTCAAGACCGACCAGGGGATCCGGTGCCTCACCTCCGAACAGTCCGCCGAGGTGGCCGGGCTCGACCCCCAGGACCACAACCGCGACCTGCGCCAGGCCATCGACCGGGGCGAGTTTCCGTCGTGGACGCTCCAGGTCCAGGTCATGGCGGCCGCCGAGGCCCCTGCGTACCGGTTCAACCCCTTCGACGTGACCAAGGTGTGGCCGCACTCGGACTACCCGGTGCACGAGGTCGGGCGCATGACGCTCAACTCGAACCCGGAGAACTACTTCGAGCACGTCGAGCAGGCCGGCTTCGACCCCGGCAACTTCGTCCCGGGCATCGGGCCCTCCCCCGACAAGATGCTCCAGGCCCGGCTGTTCGCCTACGGCGACGCCCACCGCTACCGCCTGGGTGTGAACCACACCCAGCTCCCGGTGAACGCGCCGCACGCCACGGTGGCCCGCAACTACGGCCGCGACGGCCTCATGCGCAGCGACGGCAACGGCGGACGGACCAAGAACTACGAGCCGAACTCCTTCGACGGACCCGCCCAGACCAGCACCCCCCTCTACGGATCGCTGGAGGGAGGGTCGAGCGGCACCTACGACTGGGAGCAGCACCCCGACGACAACGACTTCGTCCAGGCCGGGATGCTCTACCGGGTGATGGACGAGGCCGAACGCCAGCGGCTGGTCGAGAACATCGCCGCCGGCCTGGCCGCGGTGAGCCGGGCCGACATCGTGGAGCGCTCGATCGGGCACTTCCGCAACGCCGACCCCGAGTACGGGGCGCGGGTCGAGCAGGCGGTCAAGGCCGCCCACGGCTGAGCACTCCCGGCCGGATCCCCCGCGCCACACGGTCCACGGCCCCGGTCCCGGCTCGAGCGGTCCGGGCGGGCCCGGCACGTGCCGACCGGCGCTCGACCGGCGATGCTGTGGCGCTCGGGGATCGGGCGACCCCCAACGCCTCGCCCGGCGAGACGGAAGGGGAGCTCTCCATGGACAGTGGCACACCGGCGGGCGGGGCGGACACGGTGACCCGCGACCGGCCGCGCAACGGCGAGGACGCCGAGTACCTCACGCGCTTCGAGGCCCGGATGCGGCTGCCCATCATCATCTCGGCCATCCTGCCGCTGATCATCGCCCCCTCGACCGAGTCGTTGGTAACGATCATCGTCGGTGTCGGCACCTGGCTGGTGTTCGTGGTCGACTACGTCGTCCACGTCCGCCACGCCGACCGGTACACCCGCTCGGCCTTCGGGGCTTTCGACCTCTTCGTGGTCATCGTGACGGCGCCGTGGTTCCTCATCCCCGGTCTCGGAGAGGGCAGCTTCGTGGTCGTCCTGCGGTTGGCCCGGCTGGCCCGGGTGGTGGTGGCCACCGGGGGGGCGAGGCGGCTCTTCGACCGCCTCGGGAAGGTCGCAGTCGTCGCCGGCTCGGTGACGCTCGTGGCGTCGCTCGTCGCCTACCACGCCGAGCACCCGACGAACCCGGGCTTCGCCACCGTGGGCGACGCCTTCTGGTGGGGGATCGTCACGTTGACGACGGTCGGCTACGGCGACATCGTGCCCAAGACGCCGACCGGCCGGTGGGCCGGCGTCGTCATCATGTTCACCGGGGTGGCGGTCCTGGGTCTGCTCAGCGGGTCGCTGGCCAGCTTCTTCCGGATCGGCGGGAGCGGCGACCAGTCGGCGGCGGCCGCCGGGGACGACCAGACGGGCGACGGACCCTCGGGCGACGAGGCGGCGGGGGCCGGGCCGCCGATCGACACCGCCCTGGCGGCGATGACGGCCGAGCTCGGCCAGCTGCGGCGACAGGTTGAGGTGCTGAGCACCCGACTGGCCGCGCCGCCGGGCGACCCGTCACCCGAGGCCGGCGGGTCGCCGTGAGCGGTGGCGAGACTCCACCCGGGTCCGGTCACCGCGCCAGGCGGTGACCGGACCCGGGCGCGAGATCTCGGTCAGGCCGACGAGCCGCTGCCGGTCGAGGGCTGGGGGGCGCCCGCCGGCGGCGTGCCCGCCGGCCGGTCCTGGGCCGCATTGCCCGCGTGGAGCCGGTCGATGGTCGGCGTGCTGCTACTGGTGGTGCTGAAGGTGACCTTGTCCCCGACGGCCAGGGCGCTCAGCTGCGACTCACCGTTCTTGTCGATGTCGCTCTGGCTGGTCACGGCGTAGGTGGTCGTCGCGGTGGACGTCTGGATGGTGACGCTGGTGGCGCCCACGGCCGTCACCGTCCCGCTGTCGGGCAGCGCGCAGCCGCCGGCCATGGTGCCCGGCCCCGTGCTCGAGCCCGACCCCGACGGCGGGGCGGTGGTGGAGCCCGACCCCGACGAGGGGGCGGTGGTGGAGCCCGACCCCGACGGCGGGGCGGTGGTGGAGCCCGACCCCGACGGCGGGGCGGTGGTGGAGCCCGACCCGCTGGCCGCGGCGGCGGTCACCGCGCCGGTCGGGGAGGTGGCGGCCCCGGCGCCCATGGCGCTGATGGCCAGGCCGCTGGCCAGGCCGGCCAGGGCGAACCCGCCGGCAGCGATGGCCAGCTTGGTGCGGCCGGAGGGTCGGACGGACGGGTTCGGTTCGGTGGGGTCCATGTGGCACTTCCTTTCAGGAGGTCGCCCCCGAGTGGGGCACTATGAGCCTGCGCCCCGGGTCTTGGGTCATCCTCGGAGCCACCTGAGACGCGGCTGGTAATCCGGCGCCCGGGCTGTGAACGCCCGTCCACCGCCGTGACCAGGTCAACGTCGCCCGGCGGGTGGCCGGGCGCCTCCCTACGGGACCCCGGCCCCCTCGAGCGCCCGACGGGTCAGCACCCGGGCCAGGTGCCGGCGGAAGTCCCGGGTGGCGTTGGCATCCTCGGTGGGGTCGGTGTCCCGGTCGGCCAGCTGGGCCGCCTCGGCGGCCGGGGCCCCGGCCGCTAGGGCGTCCTCCACCGCCGTCGCCCGCAGCGGGGTGGGGCCCATGTTGACGAGCGCCACCGCCGACGACCCGTTCACCCGGGCCACCGCCACGCCGACCATGGCCCAGTCCTGGGCGCGCCGCACGAACTTCTGGTAGGCGTGCCCACCCGGGGACTTGGCCACCCGGATCTCGGTGAGCATCTCGTCGGGACCCAGGGCCGTCTCGAGGAAGCCGCCGAAGAAGTCCCCGGCGGCCACGACCCGCTCCCCGCCCGGCCCGACGATGACCATCTGCCCGTCGAGGGCGAGGACGGCGGCCGGCAGGTCCGACGCCGGGTCGCCGTGGGCGATCGAACCGCCGATGGTGCCGCGGTGACGGACCTGGGGATCCCCGACCCGCCCGGCCACGGCGGCCAGCAGCGGCGCCTCCCGGCGCAGCGTCTCGTCGGTCTCGAGGGTGTGGTGACGGGTGAGCGCGCCGATGGACACGGTGTCGCCGACGTCGCGCACGTAGGACAGGCCGTCGAGCCGTCCCACGTCGACGAGCACCGACGGTGACGCCAGTCGCAGCTTCATGAGCGGCAGCAGCGAGTGCCCGCCGGCGATGAGCTTGGCGTCCTCCCCGTGCTCGGTCAGCAGGGCGACGGCCTCGTCGGCCGATTCCGCCCGTTCGTAGTCGAAGGTGACCGGGATCACCGGGCACCGCCCGGCATCTGTCCGGCCACCGAGAGGACGGCTTTGACGATGTTGTGATATCCGGTGCAGCGGCAGAGGTTCCCCTCCAGGCCCTCTCGAACGTCGGCGTCGGTGAGGTCGTCGTGCTCGTTGAGGAGCGAGACGGCGGCCATGACCATGCCCGGGGTGCAGTAGCCGCACTGGAGCGCGTGGTGCTGACGGAAGGCCTCCTGGACGGGGTGGAGGATGCCGTCGGTGCTCAGACCCTCGATCGTGGTGACGGCACACCCGTCGGCCTGGGCGGCCAGCACGGTGCAGGACTTGACGGACTCCCCGTCGAGCAGGACCGTGCACGCCCCGCAGCTCGAGGTGTCGCACCCCACGTTGGTCCCGGTCAGGCCGAGGTGGTTGCGCAGGTAGAAGACGAGGAGTGTGCGCGCCTCGACGTCCCGCTCACTCGGCTGGCCGTTGACCTCGATGGCAACCTTCACTGCGCCTCCTTCGCTTCGGTGTCCGACAGCGCCCGCCAGACCCGGAGGGGCGTTGTCGGCATCTCGACGTGGCGGACACCCAGATGCGTTAGCGCGTCGACCACCGCGTTCTGGACCGCCGGGGTGGCGCCGATCGTGCCCGCCTCTCCGATCCCCTTGGCGCCCAGGGGGTTGAGCGGCGTCGGCGTCTCCATGCGGGTCGTCTCGAAGCTCGGCAGCTCGGTCGCGCTGACCATCGTGTAGTCGGCCAGGTTGGAGGTCAGGAGGTTCCCCTCGTCGTCGTAGATGACCTCTTCGAGCAGGGCCTGGGCCACCCCCTGGGCGATGCCGCCGTGGATCTGCCCCTCGGCCAGGAGCGGGTTGAGGATCGTCCCGGCGTCGTCGACCGTCACCACCCGGGTGATCCGGACCATCCCGGTCTCGGTGTCGACCTCGGCCACCACGAGGTGGGTCCCGAACGGGAAGGTCGGGCCGGGGGCGGTGAAGTCGGACTCGGCCGAGAGGCCATCGTCCCCGGCCGCCGAGGCCAGCTCCCCCCACGTGGCCCCGGCCGTCGGGTTGCCGACGACGTGGAACCGGCCGGCCGACTTGTCGAGCACGACGTCGTCGGGGTTGGCCTCGAGCAGCTCGGACGCCAGCTCGGTGGCCTTCTCGACCACCCGACCGGCCGCCTCGTGCACCGCCACCCCGCCGGACTGCAGCGACTTGGAGCCGAAGGTGCCGACGCCCCGCGGGACGAGGTCGGTGTCGCCGTGGACCACCTCGACGTCCTCGACGCTGATCCCAAGGTGGTCGGCCACGATCATGGACCACGCCGTCTCGTGCCCCTGCCCGTGCGGGGAGGTGCCGGTGAGCACCCGGGCCGTCCCGTCCGGGCGCACCTCGACCGAGCCGAACTCGCTGCCGGGCACCCCGTTGGTGATCTCGACGTAGGTGGCCAGGCCGATCCCGAGCTGGCGCACGTCGCCGGCCTGTCGCCGGCGGGCCTGCTCGGCCCGCAGCGCCGGGTAGTCGGCGGCGGCCAGGGCCATGTCCAGGCACCGCTCGTAGTCGCCGCTGTCGTAGGTGGACCCGGTGGGCGTGGTGTAGGGGAAGGCGTCCTTCTTGATGAGGTTGCGCCGGCGGACCTGGGCGGGGTCCATCCCGATCTCGGTGGCGAACAGGTCGACGGCCCGTTCGATGGCCGCCGAGGCCTCCGGACGGCCGGCGCCCCGGTACGCGACGACCGGGTTGGTGTTGGTGACCACCGAGCGGCTGGTGAAACCGAACTTCGGGATCTCGTAGACGCCGGTCAGCATCATCCGGGTCATCATCGGGAGCAGGGCGCCGAAGTTCGGGTAGGCGCCGGCGTCCTGGAGGACGGCCAGGCGGTAGGCGAGGATCTCGCCCTCCCGGGTCCCGCCGATCTCGACGTCTTGGATCTGGGCGCGCCCGTGCCCGAGGGCCATCATGCTCTCCATCCGGGTCTCGACCCAGCGGGCCGGCCGGCCGTACTGGCGCGCCACCCAGGGCACCAGGAGCTCCTCGGGGCAGGTGCCCATCTTGGCGCCGAACCCCCCACCGACGTCGGGGGCGATGACGTGCACCTCGGACTCGTCGAGCCCGAACGTCTGGGCCAGCGTCGTCTTCACCCCGTGCGGCGCCTGGGTGGCCGACCAGTGGGTCAGCCGACCGTCCTCGACCACCGAGGCGGCGGCTCGGACCTCGAGGGGGCACGGGGCGACCCGCTGGTTCACGATCCGCTGGCGGACCACCACCTCGCAGCCGTCGAAGAAGTTCGGGTCGACCTCCGTCTCCTCGGCCTTGGCCATCCCGAAGGGCACGATCTCGTCGGGCAGCTTGAGGGCCAGGTTGGTTCCCGCCTCGGGGAAGAGCACGATGCGGTCCTCGACGGCCTCCTCGGGCCCGACCACCACCGGCAACGGCTCGTAGTCGACGACGACCAGTTCGGCGGCGTCGACGGCCTCCTCGCGGCTCTCGGCCACCACCATCGCCACCAGGTCGCCCACGAAGCGGACCACCGTCTCGGCCAGCCACGGCCTCGACATGGCCATGTTCACGAACGGGGCCCCCGGGGGCATCGGGGCCAGGTCGACGTCGGCCGCCGTGTGGACGGCCACCACCCCGGGCGACGCCAGCGCCTCGGCCGCGTCGATCGAGCGCACCCGGGCGTGGGCCACCGGCGAGCGGACGTAGGCGAGATGGAGCGCCCCGGTCAGGCGCACGTCGTCGACGTAGGTCCCGCCGACCGTGAGGAACTTGGGATCCTCCTTGCGCAGCACCCGGTTGCCGAGGATGCTCATGATCGAACCCCCATCTCCACGTGGACCGCCGCCGACCGGGAGGGTAGCCGGTCGGGCCCCACCACCACCCGCTGGCGGGGGCGGGGTCAGCCGGCGGGGACCGCCGGGCCCGTGGACCCGGTGCTCGTGAAGTGGTACTCCCCGGCCCCGACGGCGAGCCGGGCCTGGCCGCCCCCCATCGCCAGGGTGGTGACCCCCGCCGCGCTCGCCCCCGGGCCCGGGACCCGACGCCCGCCCTCGGTCACCGAGGCCGGTGCACCGGCCGGCAGGACCACGACGGCGGCGGCGTTCGGCGGGACCGAGAGATCGAGGGCGATCGTGCGCCGCCGCCCGCTCGAGGCCGACCAGTGCACCGCCACCGTCCCCCGGGGGGTCGGAACGGTGCCCCGGGCCCAGGCCAGGCCGGTCGCCGGCGGGGCGACCGTGAACCGGCTCCACCCGGGGGCCGCCGGGCGGACGCCCAGAAGGAGCTGCTGGATGGCCAACGCGGCGTTGGCACCCCAGCCGTGGGACATGCTGTCGCCGTTGGCGTCCGAGGGCTGCCAGACCTCCCAGGTGAAGGTGGCGCCGCGGGCCAAGATGTTGGCCCAGCCGTCGCTCGTGGCGTCGGTCAATCGCCCGACCACGGCCTGGCCACCGACCTTCGAGAGGGCGACGAGGACCTCGTAGGCCGTGCGCGGCGGCGCCTGCATGCCGAGGCTCGCCACGTAGGCGGCCACCGCGCCCTGACGGGCGACCGGCACCGTCGATGGCCCGTAGGTCAGCGCGCAGGCATTGGTGTCCTGCGAGGCCGTCGGCACCTGGGCCCCGGTGGCGTCGAGCCCGTCGACGTAGACGCCGTCAGGCCGGGTCAGCCGGGCGTTCAGCGCGGTGGTGAGCGAGACGAGGCGCTGGCGCTGGAGGGACACCTCGCCGGCCGGGCGGCCGAGCGCGGTGGCCGCCTGGGCCGTGCGGAAGAAGACGTTGGCCCCGAGCACGTTCATCCGGGTGACCACCGGGAACGGGTAGTAGACGTTGGTCGCCGGCAGGCTCGTCACGAGCCCGGTCGTCGGGTCGAGCGCGGCGGCGACGTAGCCGGCGACGTTCGCCATGACCGGGTAGACCGCCTCGAGGAGCGGGCGGTCCCCGGTGGCCATCCAGTACTGCCAGACCCATTCGGGGTAGATCTCGGTGAACTCGTTGATGTCGAGCGCCCCCAGGCCGGTCGGGTAGATCTTGTTCACGGCGCCGTTCGGCCAGAAGCGGGCCTGGGACTGGGCGAACTCGAGCAGGGACTTGCGCGTCAGGTTCTGGTCGGCCAGCGTCGCCATGGCGGTGACCGACTCGTTGTACCCGTCCCACAGCCACGGGCCCTTCTCCCGGGTCGGCGTGTCGATGAACTGCTCCTGGGCGCAGAACAGGGCCGAGTGCCGCCCGAGCTCAAAGATCGCGTCGACCGCGCCGTGCGACGAGGAGAACCGGCCGGCGTGCTCGTCGGGCACCGCGGTGTGCCGGGTGAGGGCGACCACGTCGGCGGTGGTGAGCGCCTCGCCCGGATCGTCGATCTGGAAGTAGCGGAAACCGAGGTAGTCGAAGGGGTGGAACTCCTCGACCCCGCCCCGCTGGACGTAGGAGTAGCTCATGTCGGTGTGCTGGGTGCCGTGGAGGGTCGACACCTGGCCGGGCTCGCCGCCGGAGGCCTGGCCGGGCTCGGGGTGGTCGAGGAGGTACCCGGCGCGCATGGTGATCGTCCGCCCGGCCACGCCGTGGTGGAAGCGCACCGTCGGCACCGCCGCGTAGACCCGGCCGAAGTCGGCCACCACGGCCCCCGAGCTGAGGCGGGTCAGCGACACCGCCGCCACCGGTTCTTCGACCGTCCGGGTGCGCACCGCCACGAGGTGGGTCCACGGGGCCGTCCCGGCCGGCCCGAGGACGGTGGCGGCGGCCCAGGCCGAGTCGTCGAACCCCGGCCGGTCCCAGCCGACCGGGATGGCCGGCCCGTTGACGTTCTCGGTGTGGTCGACCAGGTCCCCTTCGAGGTCGCGCTGGGTCCCGGGCAGCCACGCCCCGGCCAAGACCCGCCACGAGCCGTCGGTCGTGATGAGCGCCGTCGTGCCGTCGGCGTGGTGGACCGAGATCTGCACGATGGCCCCGGGGACGCCGTCGGGGTGGCCCTTGGTGGCCCCCTGCCAGTTGGTGAGGACCCCGACGGCATTGGCCCGCCCGGGCGCCAGCAGCTCGGTGACGTCGAGGGTCTCGTAGTACATGGCGTCGGGGAAGCTGTAGGCCTGGCCCTTGCCGGCCCGGGTCCCGTTGACGGAGAGCTCGTACTGCTGGTCGCCCGAGACGTACGCCCGGGCCCGGACGACCGGGGAGCGGCCCAGCGTGAACTCCGTCCGGGCGTAGGTGTACTGGTCGGTGTCGGCCTGGTCGTCGGCGGGGCGGCGGATCCACAGGGCCTTCCAGTCGGCGTCGGTCAGCCCGGTCCCGAAGCGGCCCGGGTGGGCGAACGGGCCGGGTCGGCCGCTCGCCGACCAGGTCTGGACGGTCCAGCGGTACGCCGCGTCGGCCACCAGCGGGCGCCCGGCGTAGGGGATGAACGCCTGCTCGGCCGAGGCCACCCGCCCGCTGTCCCACACCGGGCGGGCGCCGCCCGCCGGGGACACCTGGGTGACGACCACCCGGTAGGCCTCCTGGCGGGCCCCCCGCCGGCCGTCGACCACGTGCCACCCGAAGTACACGTCGTCGAGATCCAGGCCGATGGGGTCGGCCAGGCCGTCGACGACGAGGTTGGTCGGGCGGCCGGGGCCCCCGGGGGCGGCGACGCTGGCCGGCGGGTCGATCAGGAGCGCCCCGCCGGCCCCGACCAGGCCCGCGCCGAGGAGCTGGCGTCGGCTGAGCGTCCAGGCCCGTCCACCCGGATCGTCCCCTGGCATGGCCGCAGACTACGCAGTGCGACCCAAGCGCGACGGGAGTTCGACGGGACGGCGAACTCCTGGTTGCCGTGGGCGTTTCGGCCGGTCCCCCCGTAACGCTGGGGCACCCGCCGACGTTGTCGCGCCGTACCGTGCCGCAGCGCGGGTCTGCGGCGGTGCTGGAGGTCATCGTGAGATTGCGTCTCTTGGGCCTGGTGGCCGCGGTCCCGGTGGCGGCCGGCCTGACCGCCCTCGGTGGTGGTCCGGGTGCGCTCTCCGCCGGGGCCAGCGCGATCAAGGTCCCGTGCGCACCGACCGGCGCGCCGGCCGGGGTCGTCTCGGCCGTCGTGGGCACCGCCAACTCGCAGCTCGGCATCGTCGAGACCCTCGTCAACAAGGCCCACCTGGCCCCCGGCGGCTCGGGCACGGTCTCGACGACGGGCCCGGGCGGGAGCGTCGAGCAGGGCATGCTCACGCTGTCGGGTGACGGCACCACGACCACCCTCGCCCTCGCCCTCGCCCCCTCGTCGGCCGGACCCTTCAGCTCGGTCGGGGGTGGCACGTTCACCAAGACGGTGTCGGGGGCGGTCGTCACCGCCCAGCTGGACGGGTTCTCGTGGAACTACTCGGTGGCCACCGCGGTGGCGACCAAGCTCAAGCACCAGGGGTCGATCACGTTCACCTACACCCAGGTGATGGACCCGTCGCACCCGGCGCCGGGGATCTCGCGGGTGACGACCGGGACCTTCACCGACTACGAGCCCTCCTCGACCGACAAGCACGGTCTGCAGAGCGGGAGCTTCACCGTCACCGACGACCCCGGCGTGGGCATGGTGTTCCAGGCGAGTGACTCGATCGCCACCGCCTGCAAGCACGCCACGGCCCCGACGACGACCCAGGAGGTCGAGCGGGCCTACGGGGCCAACGCCGGCAGCACCAACCTGCGGATCGACTACGAGGCCGACGGCGGCGTCGTGGCGCCGGGCGACCACCAGGCGGCGGTGACCTGCAACGCCCACGTGCCGGCCCGGGGCTCCTACTCGCTGAACAAGCTCGAGGACGCCATCACCGGGGCCACCATCCAGGCCCAGCAGTCGGGGAGCAACTCGGGATCGAGCCCGGCATGTGACCCGGTCTTCGGGGCCGTGCCCTCGCCGACCGACCCGACCACCGACTACGACTTCGGTTCGACGCCGACCTTCCCCGGGGAGTGGAGCTGATCTGAGGACGCCGGGCTCAGCGTCCAGCCCAGCGCGGCGGGCGGCGCTCGGCCGATGCCGCCAGACCCTCGGCGGCGTCGGCCGAAGCGCCCGCCACCTTGCGCAACGTCTCACCGAAGCGCAAGGCGTCGATCGTCGAGAGGTGGACCGAGCGCATCGCCACCTCCTTCATCGCCCGCTGGGCCAGCGGGGCGCCGGCGACCAGGCGGTCGGCCAGTGACCGGGCCTCGGTCATCAGGTCGTCGTGCGGCACCACCCGCCAGACGAGGCCCATCTCCTGGGCCCGGGCCGCGTCGACCTGCTCGCCCGTCATGAGCAGCTCCATGGCGTCGCCCCACCCGATTCGCTGGGGGAGGCGGATGGCCCCGACGATGGCCGGCGTCCCGAGGTGGACCTCGGGGTAGCCGAAACGAGCCCGGTCGCTGGCCAGCACGAAGTCGCACCACGTGACCAGGGTCAGGCCGTAGCCCAGGCAGTACCCGTTGACCGCCGCGATGACGGGCTTGTAGATCTCCCACCCGCTCTCGAACGAGTTGAGCGTCGGCTTCTCGAAGAACGACCCGGGGAACTCGCCGGTCGACCCGCTCCCGTCGTGCAGGTCGGCCCCGGCGCAGAACGCCCTCCCGGCCCCGGTGACCACGCCCACCCAGGCGTCCTCGTCATCCCGGAACCGGGCGAAGGCGGCATTCAGGTCGCGCCGCAGCTCCGCGTTGACGGCGTTGAGCGCCTCGGGGCGGTTGTAGGTGATGGTGGCGACGTGGCCACGGCAGTCGTAGAGCACGGTGTCGGCCATGGTCGAACCGTACCGGAGGCCCGGGCCGCCCTCAGGTGAGTCGGGACAGGGCGAGCGAGGTGGCGAGGAGCACGACCGCCCAGGTCATGGCGCGCAGCGCGTGCTCGAGCGGCGCCAACAGCGTCGCCGTGTCGACGCTGACCGCCTCCCCGCCGACGAGCGTCACCGCGCCCTCGACCCGCACCGTCCGCCGGCGCAGCAGGCGGGCCGGGGTGCTGAGACGTCGCTGGGCGACCGAGAGGAAGAACGCCCCGCCCGCCGCCGCCAGGGCCGCCACCCGCAGCGTGGCCGCCTGGGCCACGTACGCCGTGAGCACGGGAAACGCCCCCCAGGCGGCGGCGAAGCCGGCGTCGTTGTGCAACAGGCCGCCGAAGAGCTCGTAGTTGTACCCGACCACGAGCAGCGGACCGACGACGAGGAACGGGACGAGCGGCCACCCGACCACGGTCACGCCGACCACGCCGAGGGCGACCGCGCCGGCCAAGCTGACCACGACCACCGCCACCAGCACGGGGGAGGGGATCGAGGTGCGCAGCGGGCGGCCGTGCAGCTCGTCGAGGGCGTGGGCCGCCAGCCCCACGGCGAGGAAGAAGGCGAGCAGAGTGGCGAGGAGGATCGTCGTGTTGACCACCGTCACCAGGCAGGCCCCGATGACGACGTACCCGAGGTGCCACGCCGTGTACGGCGGGTGCAGCAGCGTCCACCAGTCGCGCCAGCCCCCGGGTCGCGCCGCGTAGAAGGCCGGGCGTTCGGGGGTGGCCACCGGCTGGGGCTCGGGGGCCCGGGGCCCGCCCGGTCCGCCGTCGGGTGCACCGGGCGCCGGCGGGGTCGCCTCAGCGGTCACCGCGGGTGCCCCACATGACCAGCCCCCCGCCGAGGCTCATGGACCGCACCCCGACGTCGTCGAAGCCGGCCCGGCGCCAGGCGCCGATCAGCCACCCGAGCGGGTAGCGGCGGTAGTGCTCGGTGATGTTGGGCCCGAGGAACCGGCCGACCCGGTACCACCCGTCGCCGCCGGTCAGCCACCCGCCGGCCGGGAGGACGAGCCGGGTGTAGAGGTGCCACCAGAACCGCCAGAACGGCGACTCGGGGACGAAGAAGTCCAGGCTGGCGACGGTCCCGCCCGGCCGCACCACCCGGGCCAGCTCGACCAGGGTGGCTTCGGGGTCCTCCACGTAGCGCAGGAGGTAGGTGAAGGTCAGGGCGTCGAAGGTGGCGTCGGGGAACGGCAGCTGCTCGGCCCGCCCGGCGGTCAACGCCACCCGGCCCGACATCGCCGCCGCCGCGACGTTGTGCGCGCCCTGGCGCAGCATCTCCTCGGTCAGGTCGACACCCACGACCCGCCCCGGCGTGCGCCGGGCCAGCTGGAGCGCCACCCCGGCCGTCCCCGAGGCGACGTCGAGGATCAGGCCCGGGCGGGCGGGGACGATCCGGTCGACCATGGCGCGGCGCCAGCGGCCGTTCTGCCCCATCGAGAGGATCTCGGCCAGCCGGTCGTAGCGGTCGGGCAACGGCTCGAACAGCTGCTGGGCGAACCGGTTGCGCTCGCCCACGGCGTTCTGCCCCATACGTCCCTCCCGAGTGCGAGGATCTCACTGTAGGTCCTAGCCGAACCCGACGACGAGGAGGTCGACCGAACCGGTGACGCGCGTCGATGTCCTCGTGGTCGGCGCCGGACCGGCCGGTGCGATCGCCGCCCTCGTGCTGTCCCGGGAGGGCGCCCGGGTGGCGCTGGTGGACAAGTTCGACTTCCCTCGGGACAAGGCGTGCGGCGACCTGGTCGGCCCGCGGGGCCTGGCCCTGCTCGACGACCTCGGGATCGGGCTGCCCGGTGGCGTGGACGTGGGCGACATGCTCGTGGTGGGTCCGACCGGGCGCCCGGTGAGGCTGCCGGCGGCCGAGGGCCTCACCTACCCGGGGCATGGCACCGTCGTCGCCCGCACCGTCCTCGACGCGCTGGTGCGCGAGGCGGCCCTGGCGGCGGGGGCCCAGCCCGGCGTCGGCCGGGCCGAGACACCCCTGTGGGACGAGGGCGGCCGGCTCGCCGGGTTCGTCCTCAGCTCGGGCGAGCAGATCCGGGCCGACGTGGTGATCGGCGCCGACGGCGCCACCAGTGCGGTCGGGACCGCCGCCGCCCTCGTCGACCCGTCCCGGGCCCTGTTCGGCTTCGCCGTGCGCGCCTACACCGACCAGCCCGTCGACCTGCCGGTGATCGCCCTCTTCGAGCCCACACCCTGGCGGGCCTTCCCCGGGTACGGCTGGATCTTCCCCGGGCCCGGCGGGCGGGCCAACGTCGGCCTCGGCGTGGCCACCGGCGCCGACCGCCGGGGCGGCGGGGCGGCCGTCCGCATGCTCCCGGCGTTCCTCGACCACCTGGGGCGTCTCGGCTACCTGACCGGCCCGCCGCCCTCGGGCCGCACGCTCGGCGGGTGGCTCAAGATGGGCATCGTCGGCACCCGGCCGGCCAGCGGCCGGGTCCTCCTGGTCGGCGACGCCGCCGGTCTGGTCAACCCGCTCCAGGGCGAGGGGATCGCCCAGGCCATGACGAGCGGGCGCCAGGCGGCCGAGGCCGTGCTGGCCGACCCCGGGGACCCCGGCCCCGCCTACCGGGCCGCCCTGCGGGCCGCCCACCTCCCGTACCACCAGCTCGCCGCGGCCACCCACTCGGCGCTCGTCGGGCACCCGGTGGCGGTGTCCGCCGTGGGGCGTCTGGTCAGCGCGCCCGGGGTGCGGCGGGCCGTCGCCGGCGGCTGGGCGGTCTTCTGGAACGAGCTGCTGGAGGGGGCGCCACCGGGGCCCGACCGGACCGTGGCCGCCACCGTCACCGCGCTCGGGCGACGCCTCACGGCGCGCTCGGCGGCGGCGCGCCGCCTGGTCGAGGACCTCGCCCCGGCCCCGGGCGCGTCAGAGGCCGGGGAGCGCCCGGCGGGCCAGCGCCTCCACCTTGGCCAAGGCGACCGGGGCCGTGACCAGCAGCTCGGTCCGGCCCTTCAGGACGACGATGGTGCTGTAGAGATAGCGGCCGCTCCCGAGTGACGAGGAGTAGGCGCGGTTGGCGAGCCCGGTGACCGTGACGGTCGGCTCGCCGTGCTTGTCGAACTGCGAGCGGCTGGCCGTCCACGCCTGGGGGCTCACCCCGGTCTGGACCCGCACGATCGTCGTCGCCGGGCCACCGTGGTCGGCGAACGTGCACTCGCTGACCGACCCGTTCGTGACCACCTTGGGCGAACCGACCCTGGTCCCGAGGGCGGCGTCGACCTGGGTGGCGGTGATCCCCCCGCAGGGGTGCCCCGAGGCCCCGGCGGCGCCGGCGCCGAACACGGCCACCGCGGCACCGAGACCGAGCCCGACGGACCCGGTCA
>Ga0209656_10001157_pt1 | contig 17090 bp, 14 predicted proteins | sample BogFormECP12_OM2_FD_188239 | JGI IMG/M metagenome (GOLD analysis project Ga0209656, IMG submission 188239) | Bog forest soil microbial communities from Calvert Island, British Columbia, Canada - ECP12_OM2 (SPAdes) (version 2) | ecosystem: Environmental > Aquatic > Freshwater > Wetlands > Bog ... | reverse complement strand
CTCGTCGCCGTACCCGCGTTGCGTCGCCCGCCGCCGCCGCCGCTGCCGAGTCCGCCCCGATGCCGCCGCCGCGGCCGCGGCGACCGCCAGTGCCTTCGCGGCACCACGCGACGTCGGCTCCTGAGTTTTGGCGCGGACACTCATCCCCGCGCCGGTCCCGATACCGGGAGGGGCCACCGCATACGGGGGGACAAAACCCGGGCCACCCGCGGCCGGCGGCGGTGTCGGTGGTGCGGGACCGGCAACTGCGCTCGCCGCGGCCACGGGAGAAGTCCCCGGTGCCGTGCCAGGGGCGGTGCCCGCGACGCCTGCGACGGTCGGGGCCGTCCCGACGACCGGCAAGACCGGCGGCGCAGCCATAGCGGGTGCCGGCGCCGGAGCGGCGGTTGGAGGCGGAATGGCAGCCAGTCCGGCCAGTCCGACGGCGCCGACACCGGCGGGCGCGATCGCAGCGGGGGCCACGGCGGCGAATAGCGCCGGGTTCTGGCTCAGGAAGACACCGATTTCTTCTATGTGGAACGGCCAGTCGTACAACTCGAGACTGATGAAGTACTGAACGGCCGCCACCGGGTTTTGGAACAAGTATGTGCCGAACTGTTGTAAATCCTCAAAGACTTCGAGGGATCGAACAACGTAATAGATTCCCACGCTTGGGTCCGCATACGAGTCGTAGGTGGCTCCGTTGACGGTGCCTGCGGCTGGATTCCAATTTATCCCGAAGTTTTGCAGGAAGTTCGAGAGGTCGGTATCGAACCAGTAATCGAGTTTTGGGTCGTGGGCAATCTGGGAGTCTCCGATACCAAGCTCTTGCAAGAAGTTCCGCAGCCACTGCGGAAGCCCCAGCGGGTTGTCGCCGCTTAAATTGGCATAGGGATTACTACTGGTGGACTGTGCTGTCGCGTTGGATTTCTGGATTGTCGGGGCCGGGTCGGTGGTCGGTGTGGCCGCCACCGCCGTGCTCGCGACTGCTTGATAGGTACTCATCGTGGTGGCGGCCTGGACCCACATCCGCACATAGTCCACCTCGTTGAGCGCAATCGGAATCGTGTTGATACCAAAGAAATTCGTCGCCACCAACACCCCGTGAACCACGTGGTTGGCAGCCAGCTCAGGCATGGTCGGCATCGCCGCGAGGGCGGCGGTGTAGGCGGCGGCCGCGGTCTCATGCTGGGCAGCCGCCGCGGCACTGTTGGCGCTGGCCCGCATCAACCACGCCAGGTAGGGCACAAACGCGGCGACAAACGACTCCGCACTCGGCCCCTGCCAGGCACCCGCCTGCACACTCGCCAACAATGCGCTGAGTTCCTCAGCCACCGAAGAGTATTCGGCGCTCAACGAATTCCACGCTCCGGCCGCCGCCAATAACGACCCAGGCCCAGGACCGCTGCTCAGTAATGCCGAATGCACCTCCGGCGGTGCGGCCATCCAGATAGGCGCGGTCATACTCAGCCGTGGCCGCCGAGATACGACGATGCGGCGGCGGCATCGCCGGCGGCATAACTGGCGCCGGATTCATCGACACCGACGCCGGAGCGAGCGAGCTCTGTTACCCCTTGCGCCGCCGCTAACGCATGCTCGCCGCCGCGGATACTGAACGCGGCCGCGCTTTGCAACGACACCGGGTCCGCGGCAGGCGGGACCACGGCCGTGATCAGCGGGGCCGCGCCGGCATGCGCCGCCGCCAGCCGTGCCGTCAGCGCTTCAATACCCGCACCGGCAGACGCAAGACCTTCAGGAACGACGCGCAACGCCATGACAACCACTCCAGACCGAGATGAGAATGATTTTCATTAACACTAATACCACACGATCGTGGGTTTAGAAACTTCTGATGGACCGGGTAGTGGGTCAGTTTGATTCACCCGGCGCGCCGGCTGCTTAGGCCGTGGTGTCGGTGGCATCCTCGATGATCCCGCACCCGCACACGGTGACGGGTTCTTCGTCGCTACAGTTCGCGGCTCGCCGCCGAGTTTCGGCGAGGGTATCGCGGAGGGCCAATAGCGCGGCTACGGTGGCGTCAAGCTCAGCGATGCGGTTGTCGACCAGGTCGCTGAAGCTCGCGCATGGCGGAATGCCCCCGTTTCGGATGGCGAGAACTTCGCGGATGTCGTCCAGGTGCAGCCCGAGTGTCCGGGCACGGCGGATAAAGGTCAGCAGCTCGACGTCCCGTTCGTCGTAGAGCCGATATCCAGCGATAGTCCGGTCGGCTGCAGCTAGCAGCCCCTTAGCCTCATACACGCGCACGGCCTTGCGCGTCACGCCCGCGGCCTGGGCAGCCTGTCCGATGGTCAATCCCATTGGTCACCCCTTCCTCCCCTCCCATTGTTGACCTGGCCCCAGGGGCTCGGTTCTAGCCTCGGAATGCACGCACAAGAACCGACGAAAGAGGTGGTTACCATGATCATGCTGTTACGCGAGGGAGAAGTCTTCCAGTGCCTCGAAGCGGACTGCGGGTGCGAGGTGACCGTGACAAAGAGGGGAACGCCGACAAGCACCAATCAGGAAGCGCCGATCAGCTGTTGCGGTCAGGCCATGGTCAAGAAGCCCGGGTGAACCGTCTTCAAACTGACCCATTACCAGGTTATCGGCGCGGTGCGGGCCGAAACTCCTTGCAGCCGGGTCGATCACGCGAGCGCACGATAGCCGGGCTCGGCGAAGCGCTGAGCGGCCTCCCGCATCGCCTCGGTCACCGGCCGATACTCCGGCCGAGTCCCGGAAAAAGGCTGCGGTGCTGGATTTTTGGAGTAGAACCGGGACTGTTCGGTCATGCGTTCAATTGCCGCAGTATCGATCTCAAATCCGAAATGCGGGGTCACGCGCTGCCACACCGCGGCGGGCAGGTCGGCATGGTCGATGCACAGGCGCTGACCCGGATCGGTCGCCGCCGACTCCAGCATCGCGCCAAGCGCGCGGGCGGTGAACTCGGCGCGCGTCATGGCGGCGGCCGCACCCGGATCAACACCGAAAAGACGCGCAGCCGCCGGGGGTGCCGCTTGGCGTCCCAGCCAGCCCGGTGGATTGGCCAGCAGCGAGGCCACGACGTGGGCCGGGTCGCGCTGGACCCAGATCCACGGCGTGTCGGGAAAGGCGGCGGCCAGCACCGCGCGGCGGCGGATGTTCCAGCTCGTGCACTTGAGCACAAGGTGCCGTTCATCGCCGTGGCGGCGTCGGCCGAGCGCGCGCACCAGAAGCCGCACAAAACCGGCCAGCGTGGTCTCGTCGACCCGGTCGGGCTCCAGCCCGAGCAAAGCGTTGAGCGGCGCCGGTTCGGCGAGGACGACGACGCCGGGAAGTGCGCCCAGCAGCCGGGACACCAGCGTGGACCCACACCGCGAGAGGTGAAAGATCATGCCCTCGGGCTCCAGTGACGGCTCGTCATCGAGAGCGACGAGCGCTTCGAGTCCGGTCCTGACTAGCGGTCGGGCATGCGGGCCAGACGCCCAACGCGCGAAGGTCTGGTCGAAGAACGGTTCGACGAAGCGTTCCGCCGAGAGATCGGCCCAGTCGACCGTCGGCGCGGGCCCGGAAAAGTCGAACCTGATCGGCGTCCAGTGGGCGAGTTCGGTGAGCTCCATCAGTCGTCGGGCAGCCGGACCAGGAATCCACTCACGATCAGGGTTCGGGCGAGTTCCGTCTGCTGAGCAGCAGCCAGTCCGGGCAGGTCGCAAACCCGAAACGGCTCAGTGCTTTTCGAGAGGAACCGCAGTGCATCTTTGTGATCGGGATTGGCGTTGATGACCAGTTGGGCAAAGTGCAGGGCGACGCCGCCAGAAACCTCGGTCACCCGCGCAAACAGCGGCTGGTATTTCACCACCAGTGTTTGTTCGTCGATTCCGATGGCGCCCGAGATCCCCGGTCCGACTGGTGGACATCGGCCGCGTTTGACCAGGTCCTCCTCCAGCGAGCCGAGACCGTCCGCGATAACGCCCGGCTCGTCGAGAGCTTGGACGACGTCGCGCACCAGGCCGACGACGCTTGCACGTATGTCCGGGTCGTCGAGGTGCCGCGGCGGCAGTTGGGTGTGGACGCGGTCATCGGAGAAACTCAGCGAATAAAGCGCCCGAGTGACCAGCGCGAGGAGGGTGGGCGCGTGGATGCCGACGGTCAAGTGGACCGACGGTTCCGAGGTCGCTTCGGCCGCATGAACGCGGCCGCGTGGCAGGTACAGCACGTCGCCGGCCTCCAGCCGCACGTCGGTCGGCAACGGCAGCCCGGCCATATCAACCGGCTCTCGGCGACGCATCTCGTGCGGCGGTACATCAGCGCCGTTGTACAAATGCCAGATCTTTGATCCCTGAATCTGCAGGATCAACACGTCGTGCTCGTCGTAGTGGGCAAGGAAGCCTTGTGATTCGGGCGGCGTGACGTAGGCATTGACCTTTGTCGCGAAGTTCAGCTCGACCTCGATGGCGTGCGCCAGGGAGGCAATTGTGCGCACGTACTGCTCAACGTCATCCAGGACGATCGTGTAGCCATCGGCAAAGTCGTTGCGGACCCGGACATGATCGAGGCTCCCGTCAGCAAGCCCGTCTGAGCCGTGTTTCTCCTCCCCCCGTACCAGGCGCACCGCTGAAGGCTCGCGCCGATACGACTCCAAGAGCGCCTCAGCTGCCGATGGCCGGTGCAGGAGGCCGTCGAAGTAGCCCGCGCAGCCTCGCTTGACGTGATAGTGCGTCGCCCCCCATATTTCGTCGAGAAAGGTCTCGACCGGCAGCGGTTGAAGCAACCAGGCCAGTGAGAACTCGACGTCAACGCCCGATAAGCGTTGCTGCATCAGCCGTGCTCTCCACCTTCTCCTACCTCGCCGGCCTGGTCCGGACTCCAGGTGCCCGGCACCATCGGCATCGTCGGACCCCCGCCGAACTCATCACCGGCCAGTGTGGTCAAGCCCGCCGCCGCTGCGACTGTCTCATTGCGCACTGTGCCGGCAAAGCCAAGCGGCCCGGCGCCGTGATCGGAGGCCAACGCCTGCTCCGGCGGCGCGCCCCAATCTGGGTCGACATTGATATTCATTTCCATAAACTCGTCACCATACCCGCGCAGACCCGCCCGTCGGCGCCGCCGAGCCCGCGCCTCTTGTCGCGCGGCCCCCGCCGCGACCGCTGCGGCCTCGGGCTCGGACCCCTTCTTCTTGGCGCTGGAGCCGGCGCTGGTGCTCATCCCCGAACCGACGCCGATGCCAGGCGGCCCCACCGCGTAGGGAGGCACAAATCCGGCCCCACTCGCGGCGGGAGGCGGCGGAGTCGACGCGGAACCGGCGACAGCGCTCGCGGCCGGCGAGGGAGTAGGCGCCGTTGTCGTGCCGGGGGAAGTCGAGAAGCCCATTGCGGCAGGGCTATTGGCCACCGACGGCAGACTGTGCGGTTGGGGCCTCGGCGCCGCCGATACGTCGGGAGATGGCGCCGCTTCAACCTGGATTCCGCCCAGCCCGCCCAGGCCCGCAACGCCTCCCGCAAATCCGGCCGGCACGACGAACGGGAGCGCTGTGATTTCGGGGAAGTACTGAACGACCTGGAGCGCATGGCCGAACTCGTCTGATGCCACTCCGACTATGTCGTACTCCAGCTGTAATAGCCCTTGCGCCGGGTTCTGTCCAATTAACTGAATGTCCCGGCTAACGGTTTGGGTTACCTCGGTGACTCGATTTATCCACCAACTCAAGCTGTATGGATCACCGGAGTCATTGTCGACAATCGGCAGGATCCCCTTGTCGGCGATGCCCCCGCCACCGTAGATGCCATCGGCAGGCCGAGGGTTCACGATTTGTGGTGCGACATCGGTCTGCGGCGCCGACGCCACTGCCGTGGTGGCGACCGCTTGATAGGTGCTCATCGTGGTCGCGGCCTGGATCCACATCCGCACATAGTCGGCCTCATTGAGCGCGATCGGAATGGTGTTGATACCAAAGAAATTCGTCGCCACCAACACCCCGTGAACCATGTGGTTGGCGGCCAGCTCCGGCAACGTCGGCATCGCGGCCAACGCCGCGGTGTACGCGGTGGCCGCCGTCTCGTGCTGCACAGCTTCCGACGCGCTTTTGGCGCTGGCCTGCACCAGCCACGCCAAGTAGGGCACGTGCGCAGCGACGTACCGCTCGGCGCTGGGGCCTTGCCACGCGCCCGCCTGCACCTCCGCCAAGACGGTGCTGAGTTCCTCAGCGACCGACGCGTACTCGGTGCTCAACGAGTTCCACGCGCCGGCCGCAGCCAGCAGCGATCCCGGGCCCGGGCCGCTACTCAACATCGCCGAATGCACCTCCGGCGGAGACGCCATCCAGACTGGCGCCGTCATCGGCCGCCCACGGGTGAGGTCACGTCGGGCATTCAATACGACGCTGTGTCGTAGGTACAAGACCCCGACCGGGTAGGGGGTATCCGCAGGTCTAGGACGTGCCGCCAGCGATCAGGCGTGGAGCAGAGTCGGCAGCGCCATCGCCGAGTCGAGCGCCAACGCGCAGAACACCACCGCGAGATAGTTGTTCGACTGCAGGAACAGCCGCAGCGGCTTGACCGGCTCGCCGCGACGCACCCCCGCGTAGAGCTGGTGGGCCATTGCCAGGAACCACACTCCGGCGACCACCGCGACCGCGGTGTACAGCCATCCGGCTGCCAGCCCGAGGACCAGCGTCGCGGCCACCGTCAGCCAGGTGTAGATCAGGATTTGCTTGGTGACCTGGCGCTCGGTGGCGACGGCCGGCAGCATCGGCACTCCGGCCGCTTTGTAGTCGTCCTTGTAGCGCATCGCCAATGCCCACGTGTGCGGCGGCGTCCAGAAGAAGATGATCGCGAACATCACCAGCGCCGGCCAACCGATCGTGCCGGTGACAGCCGACCAGGCGATCATCACCGGCATGCACCCGGCGGCCCCGCCCCAGACCACGTTCTGCGAGGTGCGGCGCTTGAGCAACAGCGTGTAGACGAAGACATAGAACGCGATCGTCGCCACGGCCAGCAGCCCCGACAGCAGGTTCGTCGTCCACCACAACCAGAAGAACGAGGCGATACTCAACACCAGCCCGAACACCAGGGCGTTCCTAGTCGGCACGGCAGCCCGCGCCAGCGGCCGTCGCGCGGTCCGCTTCATCATCTTGTCGATGTCGGCGTCGGCCACACAGTTCAGCGTGTTGGCGCCGCCGGCGGCCAGCATCCCGCCGATCAGCGTATTCAGGATCAACAGCGGGTTCACCGTGCCGCGGTCGGCGAGCAACATCGCCGGAATTGCGGTGACCAGCAGCAGCTCAATGACCCGCGGCTTGGTCAACGCCAGATAAGCCAGCAAAGTGGTGCCGACTCGCCTCGGCGCAACGCGCTCGCGAATGCTCACGCAATGGCTCCTCGGATCACAGCGGCGCGCAGCTTCTACTACAGGCGATGGTAGACCGCGCCCTTGCACCGCTCCTAGCGCAGGGTCGACTCATAACAATTTGCCGGGAGTTCACGTGCTACTGGACCTGCACCGACGTAGGGTCCCGCACTAGGCTGGATGGCGCGCCTCCTCCTCATCGCGCGACGCGCCCTGCATCGTCAGCGCACTAGGGTGGAGATCGATCACGTTGTCGACCCGAGGACCACGTTTGTGACCACACTCGAAGACATCTCGACCCTCACTCAGCCGCACCATCCCGATGACTGGACCGATATCGATTCGGCCGCGGTGGACACCGTCCGGGTGCTGGCCGCCGACGCGGTCCAGAAAGTCGGCAACGGGCATCCCGGGACGGCGATGAGCTTGGCCCCGTTGGCCTACACGTTGTTTCAGCGGACGATGCGCCACGACCCGAACGACACCCACTGGCTGGGCCGCGACCGGTTCGTGCTGTCGGCCGGGCACAGCAGCCTGACCCTATATATTCAGCTCTACCTCGGCGGATTCGGCCTGCAGCTCTCCGACATCGAATCGCTGCGCACCTGGGGATCCAAGACTCCCGGGCACCCGGAATTCCGGCACACCAGGGGCGTGGAGATCACCACCGGCCCGCTTGGCCAGGGTCTGGCGTCGGCGGTGGGCATGGCGATGGCGTCGCGTTATGAACGCGGCCTATTCGATCCGGACGCCGCCCCGGGGACCAGCCCGTTCGACCACTACATCTATGTGATCGCCTCCGACGGCGATATGGAGGAAGGCGTGACCTCCGAAGCGTCGTCGCTGGCCGGGGTCCAGCAGCTTGGCAACCTCATCGTGTTCTACGACCACAACCAGATCTCGATCGAAGACGACACGAACATCGCGCTCTGCGAGGACACCGCGGCCCGGTATGAGGCCTACGGCTGGCACGTGCAGCGCGTCGAGGGCGGCGAGAACGTCGTCGGCATCGAGGAGGCCATCGCCAACGCCAAGGCCGTTACCGACCGGCCGTCGTTCATCTCGTTGCGGACCATCATCGGTTACCCCGCACCGAAAGCGATGAACACCGGCAAGGCGCACGGGGCGGCGCTTGGCGACGAAGAAGTCGCGGCGGTCAAGAAGATCCTCGGCTTCGATCCGGACAAGACCTTCGAGGTGCGCGACGAGGTGCTCGCTCACACCCGCAAGCTGGTGGAGCGGGGCAAGGAAGCGCACGAAAAGTGGAGACCCGAATTCGAAGCGTGGGCGCAGCGCGAACCCGAACGCAAAGCGCTGCTGGACCGGCTGACCGCACAAAAGCTGCCCGACGGGTGGGACGCCGACATCCCGCATTGGGAGCCGGGCGACAAGGCGCTGGCGACCCGCGCGGCGTCCGGCAAGGTGCTGAACGCGGTGGGTCCGAAGCTGCCCGAGTTGTGGGGCGGCTCGGCCGACTTGGCGGGCAGCAACAACACCACCATGGACAACGTGAAATCCTTTGGCCCGCCATCAATTACGACGAAGGACTACACGGCGGACTGGTACGGTCGCACCCTGCATTTCGGCATTCGTGAGCATGCGATGGGCTCGATCTTGTCCGGCATCGTGTTGCATGGCCCGACCCGCGCCTATGGCGGCACGTTCCTGCAGTTCTCCGATTACATGCGCCCGGCGGTGCGTCTGGCGTCGTTGATGGACATCGACACCATCTATGTGTGGACGCACGATTCGATCGGACTCGGCGAAGACGGTCCTACCCATCAACCTATCGAGCACCTGGCGGCGCTGCGTGCCATCCCCCAGCTGTCGGTGGTGCGCCCGGCCGACGCGAACGAGACCGCTTACGCCTGGCGCACGATCTTGGCTCGCGGCAACGGCAGCGGTCCGGTCGGGTTGATCCTGACCCGCCAGGGTCTGCCGATCCTGGAAGGCACCAACTATGAAGGCGTGGCCAAGGGTGGATACATCCTGGGCGACGGCGGCGGCGAAGAACCAGACGTAGTGTTGATCGCCACCGGCTCCGAGGTCCAGCTCGCTGTCGAGGCGCAAAAGCTGTTGGCGGACAAGGACATAATCGCGCGCGTGGTGTCGATGCCGTGCGTCGAATGGTTCGAGTCCCAGCCGTACGACTACCGCGACAGCGTGCTGCCGCCGTCGGTGTCGGCCCGCGTCGCCGTGGAGGCGGGCATCGCACAATGTTGGCACAAGCTGGTCGGCGACACCGGTGAGATCGTTTCAATCGAGCACTACGGGGCATCCGCCGATGCGAAGACTTTGTTCCGCGAATTCGGGTTCACCCCGGAAGCCGTCGCCGACGCCGCCGAACGAACAATCGACAACTAGAAGAAGGAAATCCGATGACACAGAATCCCAACCTCGCCGCCCTCAGTGCCGCAGGCGTATCCGTGTGGCTGGACGACTTGTCCCGGCAGCGCTTGCAGTCCGGGAACTTGCAGGAGCTGATCGACACCAAGTGTGTCGTCGGCGTCACCACCAACCCGTCGATCTTCCAGAAGGCGCTGGCGGAGGGCGACGCTTATGACGCCCAGATCGCCGAGCTCGCCGAGCGCGGTGCTGACGTGGACGCCACCATCCGCACGGTGACCACCGACGACGTCCGCAACGCCGCCGACGTGCTGAGGCCGCAGTGGGAGGCCTCCGACGGGGTCGACGGTCGAGTGTCGATCGAGGTCGACCCACGGCTGGCGCACGACACCGACAAGACCGTCGCGCAGGCCGTCGAGTTGTGGAAGATCGTCGACCGGCCCAACGTGCTCATCAAGATCCCGGCCACCAAGGAGGGGTTGCCGGCCATCAGCGCAACGCTGGCAGAAGGGATTTCGGTCAACGTCACGCTGATCTTCTCGGTTGAGCGCCACCGCGAGGTGATGGACGCCTACCTCGACGGGCTCCAGCGGGCCAAAGCCGCCGGTCACGACCTGTCCAAGATTCATTCGGTCGCATCGTTTTTCGTCTCGCGAGTGGACACCGAGATCGACAAGCGCTTGGAAACGATCGGCTCGGCCGACGCGCTGGCGCTGCGCGGCAAGGCCGGCGTGGCCAATGCTCAGCTGGCGTACGCGGCCTATCAGGAAGTGTTCGTGGGTGGCGACCGTTACGGACAGCTCGAGGCCGACGGGGCACGGGTGCAGCGCCCGCTCTGGGCGTCCACCGGTGTCAAGAACCCCGACTACTCCGACACGCTCTACGTCACCGAGCTGGTCGCACCGAACACCGTGAACACCATGCCGGAGCCGACGATTGACGCGGTCGCCGACCACGGTGTCATCACCGGCGACACCGTCACCGGCACCGCTTCGGCCGCCCAGGAGGTGTTCGACAACCTGGAGGCGGTCGGGATCGACCTGACTGACGTCTTCCTCGTGCTGGAGAACGAAGGCGTCGAGAAGTTCGAGGCGTCCTGGAACGAGCTTCTGGAGGAGACTCAGAAACAGCTTGGCTCCGCCGGCAAATGAGCCCGCCCGGCAATCGGAGCGGCGCCGCACAGTGGCAGAACCCGCTCCGGGACAAGCGCGACAAACGGCTGCCGCGAATCGCCGGCCCTTGCGCTGTCGTGATTTTCGGAGTGACCGGAGACCTCGCGCGCAAGAAAGTCGTGCCGGCCATCTACGACTTGGCGAACCGCGGATTGCTGCCCCCTGCCTTCGCCCTCGTCGGGTTCGGCCGCCGGGACTGGGACGACGAGGCCTTCAGCAATGAGGTCTACCAGCTGGTAAAAGAACACTCGCGCACGCCGTTTCGGCAGGTGACCTGGGACCGGCTGGCCGAGGGATGCCGGTTCGTCCAAGGCAACTTCGATGACGAGTCCGCGTTCGCCCGGCTGGCCGAAACCTTGGAGAAGCTCGACGCCGAACGCGGCACCAGCGGCAATCACGGTTTCTACCTGGCCATTCCGCCGAAGAGCTTCCCGGCGGTGCTCGAGCAGCTGTACAACGCCGGGCTGGCCAAGCCTCCGGACGGCAGCTGGCGGCGGGTGGTCATCGAGAAGCCGTTCGGCCACGATTTGGACAGCGCACGCGACCTCAACAAAGTGGTCAACAACGTCTTCCCCGAGGAATCGGTGTTCCGCATCGATCACTACTTGGGCAAGGAGACGGTGCAGAACATCCTGGCGCTGCGGTTCGCCAATCAGCTGTTCGACCCGATCTGGAATGCGCACTACGTCGACCACGTGCAGATCACCATGGCCGAGGACATCGGTCTTGGCGGACGCGCAGGCTATTACGACGGGATCGGCGCGGCCCGCGACGTAATCCAGAACCACCTGATTCAGCTACTGGCGTTGACCGCGATGGAAGAGCCGGTGAGCTTTCAGCCGTCGGAATTGCAGACCGAGAAGATCAAGGTGCTCTCCGCAACTCAACTCGCGGAGCCGCTCGACGAGACCACGTCTCGCGGCCAGTACAGCGCCGGCTGGCAGGGCGGAGAGCATGTGGTTGGCCTGCTCGACGAAGAGGGTTTTTCCAAAGACTCCACCACCGAGACATTCGCCGCCATCACATTGGAAGTCGACACCCGTCGCTGGGCGGGCGTGCCGTTTTACCTTCGGACCGGAAAACGACTGGGCCGCAGGGTAACCGAGATCGCTCTGGTGTTCAAACGAGCACCGCATCTGCCGTTCGACGCGACGATGACCGATGAGCTTGGCGCTAACGCACTGGTAATCCGGGTACAGCCGGACGAAGGGATTACGTTGCGATTCGGGTCCAAGGTGCCGGGCAGCGCCATGGAAGTCCGCGACGTCAACATGGACTTCTCCTACGGCTCGGCGTTCGCCGAAGAATCGCCCGAGGCCTACGAACGGCTGATCCTCGACGTGCTGCTCGGCGAACCGTCACTGTTTCCGGTCAACGAGGAAGTCGAATGGGCCTGGGAGATACTGGATCCGGCACTTGATCATTGGGCCGAACACGGCAAACCCGATCCTTACGAGGCAGGGACCTGGGGCCCCGCTTCGGCGTTCGAGATGCTGCGCCGGACCGGCCGGGAATGGCGGCGGCCGTGATTCGCGCCGGCGACGATGAACAGGGCAGTGCGATCGGGAAAAATCCTGAGGAGCGGCGCAAATGATCGTCGAGTTGCCGGACACCAGCACCAACGAGATCAACAAGAAGCTCGACGAGCTGCGCGAGAAGGTCGGCGCGGTGACGCTTGGCCGGGTATTGACGTTGGTCATTGCGCCTAACAGCGAGGCGATTCTCGAAGAATCCATCGAAGCGGCCAACGCGGCCAGCCACGAGCATCCCAGCCGGGTGATTGTGGTGATGACCGGCGACGCGGATGCCGCGGAGGCGCGTTTGGACGCGGAACTGCGGGCCGGCGGCGACAGCGGCGCCACCGAGGTGGTGGTGCTTCGGCTCTCGGGCCCACTCGCCGGACACAGCAGCAGTGTCGTCGTCCCGTTCCTGTTGCCTGATATCCCGGTGGTGGCATGGTGGCCGGATGTCGCCCCGAGGGTGCCAGCGCAGGATCCGTTGGGCCAACTGGCAGTTCGGCGTATCACCGACGCAACCAACGGGGCTGACCCATTGGCTTGCATCAAAAGCAGGCTGCCCGGATACACCCCTGGCGACACCGACCTGGCGTGGAGCCGCGTCACCTACTGGCGGGCGCTACTCACGTCGGCGATCGATCTCCCACCGCATGAGCCGATCACGTCGGCGCTGGTGTCCGGGCTCAAGACCGAACCGGCACTCGACGTTCTCGCAGGCTGGCTGGCGAGCCGGATCGACGGGCCGGTTCGGCGTGCGGTCGGCGAGCTCAAAGTCGAACTGGTGCGCAACAGCGAGACGGTGACGCTGAGCAGACCGCAGGAGGGCGTGACGGCGACATTGAGCCGCACCGCGAGGCCGGAGGCGCTAGTTCCGTTGCCCCGCAGAGAAACCCGGGAGTGCCTGGCCGAGGATCTGCGGCGATTGGATCCGGACGCGATCTACTTTTCAGCTCTCGAAGGCATCGATCGGGTGGAGTACCTATGAGTACCGCCGGCGACGATGCAGAGCGCAGCGATGAGGAGGAGCGGCGCATGAGCACTAGCGTGCAGACGTTTGCCGACAGCGACGGGCTGGTCACCGCGGCGGGTGAGCGACTGATCGGCGTCATCGACGCCGCTGTGTCCGCCCGCGGACGGGCGTTGGTCGTGCTGACCGGCGGCGGCAACGGCAACCGGCTCATGAGTTATCTCGCCGCGCAGACGGGACGAGTCGACTGGACCAAGGTGCATCTGTTCTGGGGCGACGAGCGTTACGTCACCGAAGACGACGACGAACGCAACGAGAAGCAGGCCCGCGATGCGTTGCTGGATCACATCGACATTCCGGCCCGCAACGTGCACGCGATGCCGGCAAGTGACGGCGAATTCGGCAGTGATCTGGCTGCCGCCGCACTGTCCTACGAGCAGCTCCTGGCCGCGAACGCCGAACCGGGCAATCCCGCACCGAATTTCGACGTCCACCTGCTCGGCGTGGGACCCGAAGGCCACATCAATTCGCTGTTCCCCGACACTCCCGCGGTTCGAGAAGCCACCCGACTGGTGGTCGGCGTCGAGGATTCACCGAAGCCGCCGCCGCTGCGAATTACGTTGACGCTGCCCGCAATCCAGCGGTCTCGCGAGGTCTGGTTGTTGGTGTCCGGGGCGGAGAAGGCCGAAGCGGTGGCCGCCGCGATCGGCGGCGCCGACCCGGTGTCGGTGCCGGCCGCCGGTGCAACCGGCCGGGAGGACACGGTCTGGTTTCTCGACACCCAGGCCGCGGCCAAGCTTCCGGCCGTTTAGCCCCGCCGTTCGGCAAGCCGATCGGCATAGCCGCGCGCATAATCCTGCAGCCGTCGGATGGTGTTGGGTTGCGCCGGGCGGTAACGGTCGCAGTGTCTGGATTGCATACCCGATCAGATGCCGATTCGATCCCGGGGGTTCCCCACCACGCGGTAATAATTAGCGTCATGGCAGACAAAAGCGCCGGCGGCCGCCCCCCGCGACAGCGGCTCAAGACGCTCACCCAGGCGGCAATGAACGCCGACGTCACTGTGAACCAACTGGAAGACGTGTTGGGCGGCCTGGGCGACACCCTCACAGACCTCAACAATTCGCTCTCGAACTTGAACAGTGCGGTGGACCGTCTCGACAGCGGCCTGGACCACTTCGAGGCCACACTGAGCAGGATTGATGACTTGATGAAGCGCCTAGTGACCCTTGTCGCGCCGGTCGAGGCCATCGTCGAGCGCATCGACTACATGGTGGGTGTCGGTGAGACGGTGATGTCGCCGTTCTCGGTCACCGACATGCTTTCCGCAACGTGGTGAACGCGGTGCGGGACCGCACTCGTCGCTAACCCGTGCCGCATCCCGACCCGGTTCCCGCTCCGCCGTACGCCGAGGGCACCGGTCTGCCGTGGGATGTCCCGGTTCCCGACGCCGTCGCGGCGATCGCGGCGGCCCGCGCCAGACACGGCGACACCTTCGCCGTGCACAGCGGTCGGGATCATTACCTGTTCACGTTCTCCCCGACCGGCGTCGAGTCGTTCTACGGTCTGCCCGAGGAGAAAGCCAGTAAAGGCGTTGCCGACTATTTGATGCTGCGCCGCAAACTCCCCGACGAGATCTTCGACGGACGGCGCATCCTGCCCGGTACCTTGTTCCGCCGCGACGACGTCGCCGGCTATCTGGCCAACCTGGATTGGGCGCTGAGACAGACCACCGCCGAGTTGGGATCGACGGGCTCGCTGGATGTCTTCGACCTGACCCGCCGGCTCGGCCATCGGATGGGGCTTGCCTCCTGGGCGGGGCCCGGATCAGCCGAAGGCGAGGCGTTTGAGCGGCTGGTGCGGGCCTTCGACATCCTCGACGGCTCCGAGGCGTTCGTGCATCCCGACGCGATGGCCGCCGTCGCCGCCTCGAACAAGCGAGCCGAGCGCGCGGCCCTCGGCGACGTCGCCGATGTCGTCGCGGCCGCGGTGCACCGCTGGGACGCCGCCATGGACGATCAAGGCCTGTTCGGCAGGATCGTCGACGCCTGGAATTCGGAAGCACACGACAACCGCGTGCGCGGAATCGCGTTCGACGTTGCGCTGATTCACATCGCCTCGATGTCCAATCTGGCCGCCGCGCTCGGGTGGGCGTTGGTCGACCTGCTCGAGCACCCTTCGCACCTGGCACGGGTCGCAGCCGGCGACGCCGACCTGGCCCAGCGGTGCGCGCTGGAGTCCACACGCCTGGCGCAGCGGTCGATCATGTCCCGCACGGTGCTGTCCCCGGTCTATTTGGACACCGGCGAGGTCAGCTACCAGGTGCCCCAGGGATGGACGATCGCCACGTTATTGCCTCTGCTCAACACCTCCGTTGCGCCAGGGCTGGAAAACTGGGATCCGGGCCGATGGACGCGGCACCGGCTGACCGACGAGAAGGCGCTCCCCTCGCCGATGTTGGTAACGGCATTCGGCCACGGACGGCATTCCTGTCCGGCGCAACCGTTTTCACTCTCGGCGATGACGGCGGCAATGACGCACTTGTTCGGCCACTACCGGATGACGCCGGGTTGGGCCACACACCCGCGGCCGGTGCCGGCCCAGATTGGTGGCGTGGCACGGGCGGACGGACCGTGCCGGCTCGACTACGTCTGCGGCTGAGTCACACCAGCCACCTGTGCACCAGAGACTGGGGTGCACACTGTTTCGGAAACGAGGGCGTATGCGATATCGCCTGGGCTGATATCACATACGCGTCTAAATCACAGAACCAACTAGTCCTTTAGCCAGCGACTAAAGGGGCGGGTGAGTCTGCTGAGACTCGCGGTCCCTAGCCGCTGTTGCGCAGCGCGCTGGCAAGCCCGTTCATGGTCAGCAGGATCCCGCGCTGCACCAGCTCGTCGTCGTCACCGGAGCGGTAACGGCGCAGCAGCTCGACCTGCAGGTGGTTCAGCGGCTCCAAATACGGGAAACGATTGAACACCGAACGCGCCAATGCCGGGTTGTCGGCGAGCAGGTTGTCCTGGCCGGTGATCAGCTTGTGCGCGTTGATGCTTCGCTGGTGTTCAGCGGCGATTTTGTCGAACACCCGACGCCGTAGCGCTTCGTCCTGCACCAACTCGGCGTAACGCGCCGCCAGACCCAGATCCGTTTTCGCAAGCACCTGCGCCATATTCGACAGCACCGTCTGGAAAAACGGCCAGCGTTGATACAGGTCACGCAGCGCTTCGACGCGCCCATCGCCGTCGGCGATCCAGCTCTCGACGGCCGAGCCGGTTCCGTACCAGCCCGGCAGCATCACCCTCGACTGGCTCCAGGCCATTACCCATGGAATTGCGCGCAGGTCGGCGATCGACGACGTTGCCTTGCGCGACGTGGGGCGGCTGCCGACGTTCATCGACCCGATCTCGCTGACCGGTGTGGATTGCAGGAAGTAATCCACGAAACCCGGTGTGTCATGCACTAATTCGGTGTACGCGCGCTGCGCCCGGTCGGCCAGCTCGTCGAGGATCTGGTAAGCCGGGCCGGCCTCGTCGCCGAGACCCTCGACGTCGAGCAGGGTGGACTCCAGGGTGGCTGCCAGTAATGTTTCCAAGTTGCGCTGTGCCATCTGCGGCTCGGCGTATTTGGCGGCGATCACTTCGCCCTGCTCGGTCAGCCGCAGCGAGCCGTTCACCGCACCCGGCGGCTGGGCGAGGATGGCCTGATAGCTGGGGCCGCCGCCGCGGCCCACCGTGCCGCCGCGACCGTGGAAGAGCCGCAACCGGATTCCGGTTTTGCGCGCCG
>Ga0209656_10001156_pt1 | contig 17094 bp, 14 predicted proteins | sample BogFormECP12_OM2_FD_188239 | JGI IMG/M metagenome (GOLD analysis project Ga0209656, IMG submission 188239) | Bog forest soil microbial communities from Calvert Island, British Columbia, Canada - ECP12_OM2 (SPAdes) (version 2) | ecosystem: Environmental > Aquatic > Freshwater > Wetlands > Bog ... | reverse complement strand
GGTTCTCGGAATGATGCTGCGCTTGAGCAATAGCCTCTTCATCCAATGGAGCGGATACAAGCGACGCCCAGACCATGTCACCACCACCGATTTCCAATCAGCCTTGTCCGAAGACCACCACCGCCCAGCACTCCGCCTAGCCTTGAGCAAATATCCCAATCTCAAACGACTCTCATGAATTGGCGCTGATCTCCGTCCAACCGCCAAGAATTGGGCTTGCTTAACCCGACCCTATTTCGTTTCTGGATCCGCCGCTCCCTGTTTACCCGTTTCTTTTTCTGACCTGTCCCTCCTTTTGCTTGGTGCGGTCGCGCTCCTCGAGCGGCCGGCGCTGGCAATCCTTGCAAATGTGAGCTCGATGACCGCCCCGGAGAATTTCTCGTTGGCGCGGGTCCGGCCGCAGATTCGGCAGTAGTGTCCCATGGAGTTTTAGTATGACTTGCGTTTCTTACTGAATTTTCTTACTTTCGCAAGATGAGAGCACGGGTCACTACGAAGGGGCAAGTGACAATCCCGAAAGAATTGCGAGAACAGTTCGGCATCGAGCCGGGTTCGCTAGTCGATTTCGTTGCCGGGCCCGATGGCATTCGTCTGTGCAGAGTCATCGACCGGACCAAACGGTCGGCCGTCCTCGGTTGTCTGAAAAAGGAACTGGCCGGACGCAGCGTGAACGAATTGTTGGATGATTTGCGCGGGCCGGTTGAACTGCCACCGGCGCGTTGGAAGGAAAAGCGGGTGTGAGCGCGGTGGCAGTCGATACATCGGTCTTGCTGACGATTTTCAAAGGCGAGCCGAAAGGCGAGGGCTGGTTGGACTGCCTGCAATCAGCGGCGGAAACGGCGACGCTGCTCGTCTCGTCCGTAGTCTTCGCGGAGATCCGTTCGTTCTTTCCATCCGATGATGCATGCCGCAAGGCCTTGCGCACTATCCACCTGAGGCACAGTCCCTTTACAGAAGAAGCCTCGCTTCTCGCGGGGAAGCTATTCCGCACCTATCGCGATCAAGGCCGACCCCGAAAGACGATCTTGCCCGATTTCTTGGTGGCCGCTCATGCGGCTACGCAGGCCGATTCGCTGGCGACAGAGGACCGCGGCTATCTCCGAAGATACTTTCCGGCCCTGAGGCTGCTCACCCCGGATGCCTAAAAGCAACCCACGCATCCGTAGCGCACGAGAGTGTCCAGGTCGCGCTTTTCGGGCCCCGCTTTTCCTCCATGATCAGCTCACAACAATACATACGTACCGCAACCCCAGTGCTTGCAATCGAATCCACTCCCTGACTCAATGACGGTAGAGACGGTAAATCGATTAGAGCAACTATCACAAAATCTCCTTATCTTCGCGCCATTCTGACCTGTCCCTTTTCCTGCTCCTTCCACCTGGTCAAAACCGCATTCAAAATCCTCAGGTCGAAAAACGATCCCCTCTCCGTGAACACGATGGCCTGCGTGCGAGCTTTTCTCCTTCTGGATACGTTCCCTCATCGCAAACTTTGGTCATAAGTCAACGGCTGACCAGGAAAACCTTTCTCTCATACGCCCCCTGCCAAGAATCGCTGACTGACCCTTCCACCGGAGCTAAACGTCATAAATAAACGGCTGACCCTTCAGGCCGGATCCTGGCCGCTCACCGTTCGCCGTCGCTGATCGCCGACACGCCATTTCGCCCATCCGTTTCTCCCAGTCGCCGCCACGCCGACACGCCGTTTCGCCGACACGTCTCTCCCCGTCCCCTTATCTGACCTGTCCCGGTTCACGCTTGCCTCCAGGCAGGCTTGTCAAGATTTGTTGACTGACCCCTTTGTGACGCGTTCAACGATTTATCTGCAATTTGCTTTGCAATTAAATCGTAGACTCCGAGGGAGAGGATCGCATTTTTGGTCTACGATCTAACTGCAATCGACAGCGGTTGCCGGCGCAGCCGCCGATCAGATCGTCAACGCCTTAAGCAACGCATCGCGGGCATCGATGTAGTAGTGGATCGTGATCTTGGCCGCCAGATCGTCGGGCAGGTCGTTCAATTGCCGACGGCTGCTGATCGGCATCAAAATGCTAGCGGCACCTTTCTCGATCGCAATTTCGACGACGGCGACGGGATTGAAAATCGTTTCGATGGAACCGCCCAAGTTTAGACCTCCGGTGACAGCGAGACCGCCCTTGAGGCTCTTCTGGAGCAGCGATGAGCAGAAAGCGAGAAGCACGCCGACGCCGACGGCAGCGCCGCTCTTGGCGCTGTCAAATGCCCGCAGTTGAACCGAAAACTCGTGCTGGCGAGGGTCGCGGTCGCCGACGAGTTCCTGGGGGCGCACATAGAGGTTCTGCTCGGCGCACCGGACACTTTCCTTGAAAGGCGGAGGCGTCGGCTGGTTTAGGATCTTCACACCGCTGCCCGGGCCTTCAGTGATGTTCACCTGATATAATCCCGGGTTGTCGTCGCCGTCGCCGGGCGAAATAACCCAGGCCTGTCCCGGCGGCAGAGGATCGGTGCCAATGCTGTTCTCGCTGTAAAGCTCGGGCGTGACCACAAACTTCTCCACCCCGTTATCGCCCATCGAATAGCTGAACTGGGTGTTACGAAATTCGGCGGAACCAATGCGCTTTTGCTGTTCCTTGACCCGCCGGCGGCACTCCAGTGCGATCCGCAACGCCCACTCCAGCACCTCGTCGGGAACTGGAGTATCTGGGTTTGGCGACACCAGCTTGATGAGCCCGCTAACGGTTTTCTGGATGCCCGTCGTGTCGCGTCCGCTCAAGGCACCCCCCAAGTGAATGCGCCCCTGGAAAAGGTTTTGCCGGCTCTGGCGACGCAACCGGTCCCAGCACTCGGACAGGAAGTCGCTGACAAGGCCGAAGTGATTGGTCAGCAGTTCGCGGCTTACTTTTGGCAAATCCCAGCCGGGCAGGTAAGCGTGGATGCGGTCCATGAAAGCGGTGTCGTGACGCATCTCGGGTGGCAGTGGGCCGAAAAGATGACCAACCCGCTGCTGGTGCTGCACGTCCACGTCGAAGTTGCCAACCATCACGACGCCGCCATCCGCGCGGATGCTCTCCTTCCCGCGGCTGAACTCGCCGGACTCCATGTAGCCCTTCATGATATTCACGCCATCTTTTTGGTCGAAGGAGACGCCGGAGATTTCATCGAAGCAGACCACATCATACTGGCAGACCAATCCGCGCTGACCGTTGGCATTATTGACAAACATACGCGCCACCGTCACTTTACCTCCTGAGATAAGATGGGCATACGGCGACACTTGCTGGAACAGGTGGCTCTTGCCGGTGCCTCGCGGGCCAAGCTCCACCATGTTGTAGTTGCGCTCCACGAACGGGACCATTCGGAGGAGCATCATATCGCGGGCACGGGGCGTGAGTTGTTCCGGTTCCATGCCAATACTCCGAATCAGGAAATTCTTCCACTCTTCAGTGGCAAACGCCTCCCGGCCCTGATACAGCGCCGGCAGCACTTCGCGCTTGGATAGTTGGATCTCGCGCAACGATTCAATGCCGAACGGACGACCATTCTTCTCCTGGGCGATGGTCGGGTCATAGGCTAGTTCGACCTCTGCATAGAAGCCGCCCGTGAGCATTCGTTCATTGGCGTGGACCATCTCCTCACCGATCCGCACGTCCTTCAGTTGCAAGCTCGGCAACGTGGCTAAAAACGAATCGGTGCCGGCATCCAATCGGGCGGTGATGATGTCGATCAGCTTCACCTGGCCCTTGTCCTTGGCGCGGGCTTTGAACAGCTCATGTTCCCCGGCGCGGATTGTCTTTTCACCCAGCTGACGCTCGACAATCTTGAGGCCGTCGGAGATTTCCTCGTCCTCCACCGAGGCACAGTAGCGGCCCAGGAGAAATTCGGCGACGTAAGTAGGAACCGGATACTGCCCCTTGAATTTGCGTACGAGATCCTTGCGCACCACGTAGCCTTCAAAGGCTTTTGTGGCAATCGTATCGATGGGGTCCAGTTGTTGGCTCATCAGGTCATTCTCCAAGTGTGGTGGATAGCGAATCGATCACCTGCCCCAAAGCATCCAGTAAAACAATCGTAGCATCTTTGCCGATGTCGGAATCATTTTCGAGGAATACCGTCACCTTACCTTCAGGTGTGGTTTCGCGCGCTTGCTTGTCCGCCAGTAGCGAAGTGTTCGGGTCGGATTGGCTGGTGCGGACATCCACAAGGACACCTACACAATGTCCATCGACCAACACCCGGCATTTCGCCCCGGTCCACTTGGCTTCGAGGATCCGGGCCGAACCGCCCGTCGGACGAGCTGCGATCACGCGAAGCACGGGTGTCACCATTTCCTGGAGTGACACGCCACCGTGGGAATACTCCATAGAGGCGCGGAAACAGCCAGCACCTGGAGGGCTCGCAATCATGACTGCCGGATTCCAATGCCACTTGAGTGCCAGTGCGTTGGTCTGGGCGTCGGATTTCAGGGCAGCACAACGACCCCAGCGGTGCTCGGCGAAAAACGATTTCAGCTCGACCTTCGGTAAGCCACCGGGCAGCAGCAGCCATCCGTGGTCCGTCACCACGTTTACCTCCGTCCAGCCTGCCTTGAGAAGCGCGCCGATCCTGCTGACCAGATCGCGAACTTCCATGTCAACGCTGCGGGCCAGCTTCCAGCCCTCGGTGTGACCGCGCTTGTCGAGCGCGCCGACTTCCGTCCAGGCCGACCCGGACGGGTCTCCGGTTTGGTCTGAGCCAAGGAACTGCCACCCGCGTGCTTTCAGGGCGGTCTCAAAACGATCCTGCGTCAGGAACTGGCTCGTGGAAACCAGCCGCGTGGAGAACTCGTCGCCTGCTTCACCACCCTGAACAGTGTCGGCAATAGGAGAAGCTGCAGGCTTGGCGGTGGCTGTGACCGACGGAATGGTCGACCACTCCCAGTCTTGCGTGGATTTAATCCCCACCGCCGCCAGTTTCTCCGCCAACTGCTGGGCAACGTCCATTCGCAGTCCGTCCGCAAACAATACGATTCGTCCCGCAGCAGTTGCGATCAGCTTGGCGCGTTTAGAAACCGACTGCCCATTGTCGCGGATGAGCTGTTGCAGGTGGCGGGCGGTGTTTTCGAGCCACGGGAGATAGACGGCCCGCACGGTTCCAAGCACCGCACCAGACGTGCCTTACCTCGGGCGCGGCAAACAAAGCGATACTCTCAAGGCTCATCTGGAAAAGCACTATCCAGAAGGTAAGGCCGACCTCGCCACGGCGTTCACTCTCCGTTGCCTGGAGTTCTGCGCCGATAATAGCTCCACCACTCTCGTCACTCCTCAGAACTGGCTGTTTCTACCTGCTTACACCGCCGCACGAACCGAGCTTCTCGCAAACAACCGACTTGACCTGATCGTCCGGCTCGGAGCCAACGCATTCCGAGACATGAATTTCTGGGCGGCTACGACCGCGTTGAGTGTGTTTACCGCATCGCGCCCCGCCGATGCTCACGCTGTGTTCGGAATAGACGCATCAGGATCCAAGGAACATTCGTATAAGGAAGAGGTTCTTCGTTCCGGAGTCGAGGGAGTTACCATGTTCTTTGAGCAGCGGTCACAGCTTCTAAACCCGGATGCGCGCATAAGTATGGAGACACCGTCGGCACATGACCGCCTCGGTACTGTGGCGTTGACGCCTCAAGGAACTAAGACGGGTGATGACTCCCGACTTAGGCGAAACTGGTGGGAGTTTGATAAGCTAGGAAGCCGCTGGCGGTTCCTCCACGGAGCACCGGACGCAACCCGTCCCGTTGACGGAGCATCTTATGCTGTGGATTTCAGAGAGGGTGAGAGCGGTTTTGCTCGGCCACAAGGACAAGCTGCTTGGGGCAAACGGGGTGTTATTGTGAAATTGATGGGGGGAATTACAGCTGCCGGCTATTTTGGCGAAATATACGACAGCAACGTCACCGCGGTGGTGCCGAAGAAACCCTCCAATCTCCCCGCCGTCTGGACGTTCGTTGATTCTCCTGCGTTTGAGGAGTCATTGCGGGCAATTGAGCAGGCGGTCAAAATAAACAATGCAACCGTCGGTAAAGTCCCCTTCGATGTCGCGCACTGGCAGAAGGTGGCTGCGGAGAAATATCCGCACGGATTGCCGAAGCCGTTTTCCAGCGACCCGACGCAATGGCTGTTCAACGGGCATCCCAAAGGTTCCGACCAGCCGTTGCACGTCGCCGTGGCGCGGTTGCTCGGCTACCAGTGGCCGCGCCAGACCGGTTCCAGTTTTCCCGATTGCCCTGCGCTTGACCCGGACGGGCTGGAGAAGCTAGCGGATGCGAACGGCATCGTGTGCCTCTCCGCCAGTAAGGGCGAAGCACCCGCCGCCGAACGTCTGCGCGGGCTCTTAGTGCGGGCCTTGGGCGACTTTGACCTCAACGCTCTGATTGCCAGCGCCGGTCCCAAGGGCAGTAAATCCAGGACACTGGAGGCGTGGCTACGAGACGAGTTTTTCGACCAGCATTGCGAAATCTTCCACAACCGCCCGTTCATCTGGCACATCTGGGACGGCCAGAAGGGCGGCTTCAGCGCGCTGGTGAACTATCACCAACTCAACCACGCCAATCTGGAAAACCTCACCTACGCCTACTTCGGCGATTGGATCCGCCGCCAGCAGGCCGCCGTGGACGCCGGCGAGGCCGGCAGCGACGCCCGCCTCCAGGCCGCCAAGCAATTGCAGTCCCGCCTCAAACTCATCCTCGAAGGCGAGCCGCCCTACGACCTATTCGTCCGCTGGAAACCGCTCCCAAAACAAGCCATCGGCTGGCACCCCGACATTAACGACGGCGTGCGGATCAACATCCGCCCCATCGCGACGGCGGACATCCTCCGCAAGCGCGTCAAAATCAAATGGGACAAGGACCGCGGGAAAGAACCAGTGCGGGACAAGAAGGAGTTCCCGTGGTTCTGGGGCTGGGATGAGGGGAAGCAAGACTTCGCCGGAGTCGGTGAAGAGCCGGACGGCAACCGCTGGAACGACTGCCATTACACCAATGAGTTCAAGCAGAGGGCGAATAAGGCGTGATGAACACTCTCACAGAACAGTTAGCCGCGACCCTCAGAACAGCCTCACAGTCCTATGCCGCCGGCGACCAAATTGCGCCCTGCGCGGTCCTCTGGCCTGATCCCGAGCGGTTGTGGGAATGCGTCATGCTGGAGTTACAGCCGATGCTGCCGGAGCTGTTTCTGCTGGGCAGTTATGCACCGGACAAGCGCACGGGACCGGCGCTGTGGCTGCGTTGCATCGAGGCGCGAGTCGTTGAAGGTGCGCCGTCGGCGGGAACCACCCCGATTTTTTACCTGCCTGGCATCAGTCGGGAGAAGCTGCGGGCTGCAGAGGATTGCCCGAAGGAACTCGCGGCGCTGGTGGAGCTGCAGTATCGAGGCGAGATGTGGCTGCATGTGAACGGCAAGGAGTGGACGCCCTACGCCTTTCTGATTTCTAAACGCGGCGGCCTCGGGCTCGATGTGGCCAAAGACCAAGCGACGCTCGATGCGCTGGCCGGCGCTCTACCGTTGCTCATGGCCGAAACGCTTTCCCGTTTGCAGGGTCGGCGTTTGGATTCAGAGTTTTTCAACGGGCTGGTGGCACCGGATGCTACCGGCTTGCTGCTGCGCTGGCTGAGTGATCCAGAGGCGTTCAAGCAGCGCCGCTCGGACGCGGAATGGAAAGCCTTCTGTGAGCAATGCAAAGCGGATTTCCGCTTCGATCCGGCCAAAGAAGGTCCGCTCAAGGCGGCGAAGCTGTTGGCCGAACGCGGCAACCCTTGGAGCAAGGTTTGGCAACGTTTTGCCGAGGCTCCGAGCAATTATTTAGGGGTAGTGGAATGGCTGACGCGGGCTGCGCCGAAAGACCCGACCATGTTTGATACCGCGGAGGTCTGGCCGAACATCAACGAAAGCGAAGAGCGGAAGTTGCAGCAGGCTCTGGAGTCGCTGGTGGATCGTCCGCAGGACGAGGTGATCCGTCGGGTCGGTGAACTGGAAGCGCAACATTGTGGGCGGCGCGGTCACCCATGGCAGAAGCTGGGGCTAAGCCCGCTGGCGACGGCTCTCGAACCGCTGGCGGAACTGGCCGGTTTGTGCCAGACCGCCCCCGGCGCTCCGACCCCGGAGGCGTATGCAGAGTTTTATGCAAGCGACGGCTGGCGTGTGGATGCAGCCGCCCTCGCCACCATGGCGGCGTGCGGGACGCCGGAGCAGCAGATGTGGGGACTTGCTGCTCCAGTTTTGGACGGTCGTTTTTTAGATCGCTGACGAGTAGGTCCACCAGCGTTTCGGCGTTTGCCCTGACGCCATCGTCCGCACCCGGGGTGCGGGGCAGTTTGCCGATAAGGAAAATCAGGGCGCACAGGCTGGAACGGAGATCGCCGTGTTTGGTGCCGTCACGCTGCTTGAGGATGATCTCGTTATACTCGCGCTCCAGCTCGCCGGAATTGATGAGGTCGGTGGAAATCTGGTCGTAGATGAAGTCCGCCGGCACGACCGTGCCCACGGAAGCCGTTGCGGTTTGTCGCGTCGCCTCGAAGACAATCTGCAATTGAGAACGCAACTGGGCCTTGTTGCCTGAATGGTCGGTGTTGCGCAGTACTTTCTCCCAGAACCGCCGGCGGGTGGGCAGGAGCGGGTAATCGACGACGAAGAACTTATCGTCGTCGTGGCTGGCGGCGAAGCGGGTGTTCTGGAGATGGCGGGCCACTTCGCCCTGGTTGGTGTCCATGCACTTCGAGATGGCTGACTCGTGCTCCGGCTTTTTGCGGAGGACCGTCTTGCGGATGACACTCGCGACATCGGCATCCGAAAGCTGCACGGGCACAGCAAAGCGGGCTTGAAGCCGTTGCAGGCTGGGCGTGGTATTCAACGCGGACTGGCCGGTGCCGACTAGAAGTAGGCGCTGGTTCAGCTTCGTGCAGCAATGCTCCGCAATTTCTTGCAGATCCATCGCACGCTGGATTTTCTCGCCGATGAACTGTTGAACTTCGTCCACGACGAGCAGCGTGCAGGGAAGGTTGCCTTTCTCACCGAAGACTTGTCGGAGGAAGTCTAGCGCCTGACCCATGGTGGGCGAGGTGATATCGGGAAAGCCGGTACGCATCGCCTCCTGGACGTTGGCCACCGTTCCGTATTTCGAGTCGGCAGACAGGAGTGCCTCGGCAAGGGGCACCGAATAATTCAAATTCACTGCTTCCTCGAGCAAATCGCAGTTGTTTTTTCTAAGGGCCTTCGCGACGGGCGTTTCCAGACCAGAGGAACGCAGCCATAGGATGAATTTCGCATGTGCGAGATCTTCTGGGAGGCCGGCAGATCGTAGGACCAGTTGCACGAAGGCCAGCCGGACATTGTCCATGGAGCCCGCGCCGAGGGTGCCTGCAGCTGCGCGCAGGCCACCCAAGGGCTTGCTGCGATTAGTCAGTTCCTTCAGCAGGTCGGCAATTTCGACCGGCAATTTCACGAGCGAGCGGGCGGTGGCACCGTCGGCAAAACGGTAATCTTCCCAGAGATAACGGAGCACTTTGACGAGATGGGACTTGCCGCTGCCAAAGAAGCCGCTGACCCAGACAGCCTTCTGTTCCTCCCGCCTCAGGCTATCGAGGTAGGCATTGAGAATCCGCTCCAATCCGCGGGCGTATTCGCCATCGCAGACAAAGGTCTCCAGCTCGAAGCGTAGCGTCTTGATCTGTCGCTCATCATGGCCGATTTCGGAAACCTTCGAGACGCCGTTATTAAGCAGCTCGATGGTTGTGGGATCGCGGAAGTAAAGTTCGCGGTTAATCATGGGTTGATGAAGCTTTCAGTTGAGGTGATTGGAACGGCCATGTAGTTGAAGCCGTCGCGCGCGTCCATGAAGCGATAGACGTTGCCCGCGTATTCTCCCGGAAATAAGATGAGCAAGCGTCCTGGCACGCTGTCTTCGACGCGTTCAATCAGGCTGGAGACCCTGATGAAGTCAAAGAGCGAAGCAAGGCCCGTGACGGCCACGACGCTGCCGGCATCGGCCTCTTCGCGGGAACAGGCTTCTTTCACCAGAGCGGCGGCATGAACTTCGAGATGACTTCCCACCCGCAAATGTTGGGGTTTTTGAAAAATCGACTCCCGGTATTTGTGTGCCGCCAGGAATTCCGGGAGCAGGCGTGTGAGGTCGACGGTGGTCCATCCGTGGTTAGCCGCGAGCGTGGAAGCTTCAAACTGCGGGAGGCGTGCCCGCACCCGCCGTTCTTCAGCCGGCGGATAAACCGCGAGCCAGACGCGCTGCTTGCCCGACATGTTGGCCGACCAAGGCAGGCGCACTTGGCGGGAGTAGTTTGAAAGAAGACGGTCGACGGCGTTCATGATGGTTGGCCCCGGAACTCAGCGAGCAGCGGAAAACTCAATTCAACGACCTCACCCAACGCACGCAGGTTGAGCAATCCGGCCCGATGGGCCTCGAAGCCAATGGCCTTGGCGCGGTCGGGGTTCAGATCGAGGAGGCGAGGCCAGGGATTGGAAAATACCTCTGCCCCGTGATAACCGGCGATATCCCCAAGGAAAAAGGCCATGGTGAGGGCCACGGCTGTGGGCTTGATCCCTTTGCGGGTCTTTTTCGCACGGCCAGCGAGGTGCCCGGACTGAGTCCACGAGGAAGCAGCATTCCGCGCAATCTTGTTCCGGTTTAGTTCCGAATATTGGTTCGGAAACGCTGCTCCCAACGCCTGCGCCAGGCTGGTCGGTTCAACTCGTTCGCCCTCTGATGCGTCCATGACGGGTGGGGTCGTAGCTCGCAAAAGGGGATCGCGCGCCCAGGCCACTTGGATGGCCAGGAGCGGAAGACTCGCGGCGTCCATGGCTTGCAGTTTTCGCAACAGCCCGAAGATCGGCGTCGCTTCATCAAGAGCATACAGCTCGCGGAGGCGTCGCAACGACTCCCTCCGGGTGCTGTCTGTGTTCTTGCCCAGAACGTTCTGCTGAAGAATGGCCTCGCGGTAATCAGCAGCGCCGGAGCCCTGTGGAACGTTGTCCAACACCGCACCGAGTTCCGCGAGCATCATGGTTCGACTGATGTGTGGGCCGCCGGAAGAGAACTTGAGGCCGAATGTCTCCAAAGCTGGTGATGCAGCGGGAAAGCCGAGTGAGGAAAGGCCGCTGGCCGTTAACTGGAGATCGTGGAGGCAGGTCATGTTGGCTCTTTGTGTTGCTTTCCCTTGGCGGCTTGGTCTGCAACGTAGCTTTTCGTCGCGTCCCGCACCACCCACGCCAGCGATACCTTTTTTCTGCTTGGTTGCCTTTTCTTTCTTTACGCCATGGGTAAGATAGACCTCCATCTTCTTAATAGGCGGAGGGGTTTCCCGTTGTGCTCGCGTTCGATACTTCTGTTCATTCGAGAAACTTTAGAACTCGGATCGGACAAACTGTTGTCCGACACAAGCCGAGGACTTTCTCCTTGAATGTATTTCACCATGGCATATTAATCTGGAAATTATATGGCGTACAATTTTGTCCGCTATTTGGCGTAGTCTATCTGAATGGCCAATGCGCGCACCGACATGAATGAATTGGCTGCGCTGTCTGAAACGGTCCGAAACATCGCTCTGGATGAAGAGCCCAACGTCTCTAACTGTCCATGAATTCGTTTCTTCTCACCTGGAATCCGAGGCGGTATTCCCAGTATGACCTGAATACGTCGCTGGACGAATACGATGCCGGTGGCGAATTCAATTGGAACATCACCGCACACCGGCAAGCCAAGGAAGGAGATATTGTTTTCTTCTATAACCAGGGACCGGCACCGAACGGCATCTTCGCTTCCGGGATTATCTCCGGACTGCCAACACGATCGGACGATCCAGAAGACAATCGATCGTACTTTCCAATCAAGTTCGTTCGAAAGGTGAAACCCTGGGAGCAGCTTCTGTTGACAAAGGAAGAGTGCTTGAAGTTCTTTACCCCGGAACAGCTCCGCGCGCAGGCCAGCGGGTATCCAACCCGCCTCTTGCCAAACCACCTGGACGAACTGCTCGCACGCATTGGCTCTGATAAAGAACCGATCACGGTTGAAGACCTGAAAAGCGCGCTCGTGGCTGTCGAATTCACCGAGCCTGAGAAGCGAGCACTAATCGCCCTTTGGCAACTGCCGGATTATGCGGGAACAGCTGAAGAAGTCGCTGCACAAGCAGGCTTTGCTCATTCGATCGAAGCAAGCAATTGCATAGAGGTCATTGGGAACAAGCTCGCGAAATTCTTCGACCGGATGAAGGCGGGCGAGGAGGAACCAGGTTACTCATTTATTGCAGAAGGCGAGTGGCGAAATGGTGTTTTGGTCTGGTACCTACTGGAAGACGTTTGCCAGGCAATTGAACAGCTGGGCTGGGTCGAGCCGGTACTTGCTCCCGAAGCGAAGGAATATCAAGAAGGTGAAGTTTCTCTCGTGAGCCTGACGCGGTACGAACGATCACCGGCTGCCCGCGAGGCAGCGCTCAAGGCACATGGCTATGTCTGCTCTGCATGCGGATTTGATTTCGAAACCGTCTACGGAGATCGCGGCCGACAGTTCATTGAAGTGCACCACCTTGAACCAATTCATGCGGGCGCTTACCCTAGACATGCAGATCCAGCACATGATCTGCGCCCGGTCTGCTCGAATTGTCATCGGATGATCCACAGGCGCGAACCAATGCTTTCCATCGTTCAGATGCGAGACCTGATCAAAAAAGGAAATCAATCGGATGACAGAAATCAGCAGAGCCTGTGAAGATTCGGTTTTGCTGAAGAACCAAGATTCAAGAGTAACCTAGCAACACAGGTAAGAGGGAATTATGCTGACCGGCAACATCCGCAACCTGCAGATCAACCTTTATAGTTTTTATATGGCAGGGATGCAAAACTCAACAATGAATACATCGCGACGACGCTACGTTGGAGGCTGATAAGGTAATCGGCTTCACCAGTTTTCAATACGGCTTCGCGGACGGCGACACCAGGGCCAGCGGCGAGATTGATTTGGGGCCGGTCCTGAACAATCCAACCGGACTGTTGGAGGAGTAGATCAATCTGCTGCCGAGTCATTTCTTCGGGGGTCATGGTTGGGCGAGACGAGCAGGTCCAGTTACCAAGAAATCGCGTCGTGTCGCGAGGAACTGGAGTTTTGGAGGACACGAATGCATCGGGTAGGTGGCGAATAGTACAGAATTTATTCTGTAAATTCTAGAAGGAAACGCTGGCACGGTGGGAGCATGGCAAGCGCCCATCCGCCAGAAAAGAATCATTCGCTCACGCCGTCAGTACAACCATCGCAAAGACCAAAGACGAGAAACGCAGCGCGGTTCCAAATCTCACTTTTGAAGAAGCCAATGGCTCCCGTGACGGGTCCTACATGTATCTGAAAGGTCTCGTACGCAACAAGGGCTCATCACCAGTGGATTTCGTCAAAGTTCAAGTGAGTTGGCTTGATAAAGACGGCACCGTTTTGGATACCGGTGAAACGTATGTCGTTTCCCTCGATAAATTGCAACCCGGAGATGCTAAATCGTTCCAGATCATGACTCCGTCTCATCCGAAGATGAGCCGTTACACCTATCGAATTGCCTCGGAGTGATGGTCAAAAGATGCAAGAAGCCTTTTCAACAATTGCATAAGGAAACAGTGAAGACAATGCTCTTAGGCCTTATCGGACTGTCTGTTGCGGCAGTCGAAAGGGGTCAGTCAGCAAATCCTGACAGCAGACCAGCGGACATACCGTCTTTCCTTCCACTCCGGAACTTGCTGATCGCAAAGAATCGATTCGCTCTCCTCTCTTATTGCAATTCCCGCCTCCCCTCTTATCCAATCTGTCCATTGTCTGGGCTTTCTTCTTCTGCTGATTGCCCAAGCTCGAGTCGCATCGTCCCGTACTGTTAGTTAGCTTAAGCGCTATTCTATCCGAAAAGGTGCTAGCAGATAATTATTCCCATTCGGGAACCTGCTGGTCATGGTGAAGGCGCAGTCGTTGGAACTCTATACCATCAAAAATAGTTTCGGGGGACGCGCTTCGATAATGCCGGGTAGGGATGCCGTTGCCTCTGTCTGAAACCGTTCGCCAATAAAAGGAAACGAGGGACAGGTCAAATATCACGGATCGGAACTACCAACTCTCAACGGCGACCCCCGAAAACATGAATGAACCGCCTGCTCGGAAGAGAGAGGGCCGTCCCGGTCGCACTTAGTTGTCAGTCGGGCCGATGCAGGTTAGAGATAGGTTTGAGGCATGCCACATTACTGCCGAATTTGCGGCCGGAATCGTCCCAACGAGAAGTTCTCCGGACGGGGCCATCGCGATCATATATGCAAAGATTGTCAGCGTTTGCCCCGGGATCAACGCGAATACGTCGATCGTATGGATGAGCTTTACGGCTTTCTTGACCAGTCAAACATCTCACCCAAGAATATCGTTCGTTTGGAGATCCTCGCTCAGCATGTCAACAATGATGTCAGGCATTTGGCCATGTTGATATTGGAGGTTGCACGCGTAAAACCGCACAAACGGCGTCGATGGGAGTTCCTGGCGCACAACCACTTTGGCCTCTACGTACGCTTAAAGGAATTGTGGGGTGACGATGCCCCCGACGAGGTTCCCGATTTTCCAGACTTAGCCGATTCGGATGTGCCCTTCTGATCGCGCCTGGACTCTTGCCCCGACATGGAACAGGCACAAGCCGCCACGTTCACGGCACGATGCTCTGGAGAGTAGTGGGCGATTTCCGCGTTCAAATCCAAACGTCGTTCTCCGCCGTCAGTGGACCGCCCTCGCGGCCGGTATTGAGCACACCGCGTGGCTCGATGAGCAATAATTTGACCTCGTTCTCTGCGTAAGGCTTGTGCTCGACACCCCTGGGAACGATGACCATCTCCCCAGTTCCAAGGTGGACGGCACCATCGCGAAAATCGATTCGCAGATCACCTTCGATCACGATGAATGTCTCATCGGTGTTCTTATGGTCGTGCCAAATGAAGTCACCCTGCACTTTCACGACCTTGAATTGATAATCATTCATTTCGGCGACGACCTTCGGAGCCCAGTGCTCCTCGAACAGTCCGAATTTCTCCTGGAAATTGATTGCCTTATAGCTCATAAAAACCCCTCCATCAGAACGCTCTTGTTTTCAATACCTGCCTCAAGGCAGTGCCTTAAGCGGGAAACGGGAGACAGGTCGATTGTCGCGAATCGGGACCCCGAACTCTGAGCGGCGGTAACAAACTGAAGAATCGATCCCTTTTTTCCCACTGATTGTCACAGCGGCACTGAGCACTTTCTTCCGCCACTCGTCCGATAACCAATCCAAAGGGGTCAGTCAAAGGGTCAGTCAACAAATCTTGACAGAAGAACCTGATTCATGCGAGCCGGAAACGAGGGACAGGTCAAATATCGTGGACCGGATCCAAAATTCATCAGAAGTCCAATCCGCATCGAAGGAAGCTTCATTCCTCGCCTAGAGCGACTCGGGAATTTCGACTCTTTTCAATGACGTAAAAGGTCAGGCCGCTGCGTACGCCAGTTCTCTGCCGGGCGATTTCGGTGGCAAGCGCCGCGATCGGGCAATTGCGCGCCCGATTGAGGCGAACGAGCGGATGCGATTAAAATGGCTTCCAATGGGAGCGCGGAACTCGGAGAACCAAAAAAACTCTGGACCGCGGTTTTTACGATGCGCTCTGAGAAAATTCGAATCATCTCGGTATGCAGAGCGAGACAAGACGAAGGCGAACAACCTTGCGAAGGTTTACGAGCGTTAAAAGAAGAGCATCACACAGAGGGCACGGAGGTCACGGAGGTGAGCTAGAATGCTCGGATCCAAAATTCATCCGAAGTCCAAACCGCCTCGAAGGAACCTTCATTTTTTCGCCTGGAGCGATTCGCGAATTTCGACTCTTTTCAACGCTGGTACGCACAGCGGCGAGGATTTCGTCTGGGAGAGAAATGGGTCATCTACGGCTCGGGCGAGGACAACCGACCCGACTAGGCTGCACAGGCTGTTAATGGCCTGCTGACGTCGCTTGGCGCCGTCTCAGGTCGGGGCACTTTCGGAGCAAAGTATCGTCATTACGGCTCACTCACCGTGGGAGTGCGTCAACCTTTCCATCTCGATATAATCTTCGGCTCGGTGCCCCCAGCCTTCGCCAACTGTCCAGAGACTTGTGGTAGAAGCCTGTCAGCAGCGTGGATCGCGGTTTTTTCGCAATCGTCTGGCGAGTCATCCTCGGCGGCCGCAAAAAAGGGCACCAACGCAGGCGAACGCGGAGCCCGCTTCACGAATTTAGAGGCGGGGAATTATCCTTTAAAGGACCATTTCACCTGAACATTGGTGCCACCGGCTTGCACACATGCTTTGGTCGCCACCGTGTAAGCCTCAGTCGCCGACCGCATGCCTAAAGCAACGCCGATCATTGAACCGTAACCGTTGGGGTGCCGAGCAGTCGCGATCGCGCCATAACCTGCGATATCACTACTGGCAATAATTTTTTCGTTTGCCCATCCTCTGCGACGAGCCTCGTCAAGCGCGAGTTGCTTGCACACTGCTTCGGAATGTCCACACACATAAATGTTGTGGCCATGGCTATCCGTCGCCACAACCGATCCGGCGGGCGCGTTTTGAAGCGCCGCCACCACCAACCCAAGCAATACTAATCGAAAAAGCGTCGTCTTTTTCATACCAGATTACTCCTGTTAGAGACTAGGGCGGATTATTAATCTGATCAATAGCAATTGGACAGTTCATAATCCGGATATCAATCACGTTCGGAACGACAGGCGGGATTGCCGATCCATTCAATAGCCGGAGATCGGGAATCAGCCTTAGCCAAGCTGGCTGAGGGCCTCCTCCTGGGATTTCGCCAGGGATTGGCGTTTTGCCCAACGCAATAATTCCCCCTGTGACGATTACGTTTCGCACTCCCGGAGCCCTCCTGATCGCATCCCAGGGCGATTGAGCGGCGCTGACAATCACAGCATTAATCGCAACATCGACCGGTGCAGCGCCTGGCCCGCCCAGAGCGGGGGCGGCACCTCCCGGGATGCCGCTATTTACTGGGGCCGCAACATCTTCTCCACCACGCGGGTCGGTCATCGGTATCGACATGATCGCCGCCAACTC
>Ga0209656_10001155_pt1 | contig 17109 bp, 18 predicted proteins | sample BogFormECP12_OM2_FD_188239 | JGI IMG/M metagenome (GOLD analysis project Ga0209656, IMG submission 188239) | Bog forest soil microbial communities from Calvert Island, British Columbia, Canada - ECP12_OM2 (SPAdes) (version 2) | ecosystem: Environmental > Aquatic > Freshwater > Wetlands > Bog ... | reverse complement strand
GCCTGCCTGACCGGCACCGCCCTCTCGGTGTACCAGTCGACCGCCGCCCCCGGGACCGACGTGGTGGTCGCCCGGACCCCCGGCGAGTGCGCCCGGGCGACCTTCACCTTCTCGTCCGCCGCGGCGGGCAACGCGCCGAGCGGCCCGTCGCCCTGAGCGCCCGCCGGGGCCGAGCTGGGTCCGTGGACGGCGAGCCGGACGGTCAGCCGGGAGGGCCGGCCGGCCCAGATGTGCCGCCGCCGTCCCGGATGCCTACGATCGCCACGCGCCCATGCCGCCCGACGACCCGTGATGCCACCGCTCGACGTCCACCACCTCGGCGAGACCTCGATCGACGTGGTCCCGACCGTGCTCATCGTCGGCGCGCTCGTCCTGTACCTGGCCGGGGTGGCCCGGGTCCGGCGCCTCACGCCGCGACACCCGTGGAAGGCCTGGCGGACGGCCTGTTTCATCGGCGGCCTGGCCGTCACGTTCGTCTCGGTCGAGCTGTTCGTCGGGGCGTACGACGACGTCCTGTTCTACGACCACATGGTCCAGCACCTGGCGCTGATCATGGTGGCGGCCGGACTGTTCGCCCTGTCGTCGCCCATCTACCTGACGTGGCGGGCGACCACCGGAGCGGCTCATCGCCGGGTCACCGCCCTCATGCGGTCGGCCCCGGCCCGGTTCTTCGACCGCCCGGTGGTGGCCTTCGTCCTCTACGCGTTGGTCATCCCGATCAGCCACCTGACCTCGTTCTACAACGAGACGTTGCAAAACGAGACCCTCCACGACTTCGAGCACCTGCTGTTCTTGGTGGTCGGGTACCTGTTCTGGCGACCGGTCGTCGGCTACGAGCCCGGGACCAAGCTCCACCCGGCCATGAAGATGGTGTACCTGGCGGCCGCCGTCCCGGTCGACACGTTCACCGGGCTGGCCCTGGCCTCGGCCCGCCACAACCCGTTCCCCTACTACGACACGGTCCACCGCACGTGGGGGCCCTCACGGGTCGAGGACATCCACATCGGCGGGGTCATCATGTGGGTGGTCGGCGACTCCCTGATGCTCCTGGCCATGATCCCGGTCGCCATCTCGTGGATGCGCTACGAGGAGCGCCGGGCCGTCCGGGTCGACCGGGAGCTCGACGCCACCTTGTGGGCCGATCCCGACGTCGCCACCGGCCCCTGACCGCCGGGGGGCCCGACGGCCACCCGGCGCCGGCGAGGGCCCGACGGCGGCGAGGCGAGCACCACCGGGGCCGCCACCGCGACGAGCCGCCGGACCGGGGCGCCCCGAGGGGTCATCGTGGCGACGGGCGGTCCCGGGTCACGCCGGGGCGATCTCGTCGATCCGGGCCGCCAGCTCGTCGTCGAGCGACCACCCGGCGGCCCGGGCGTTCGCCGCCACCTGCTCGGGCTTGGTGGCGCCGGCGATCACCGACGCCAGGGCCGGCCGGGACAGCAGCCAGGCGAACGCCAGGTCGAGCACGGTGTGGCCGCGCGACTCGGCCAGGTCGGTCAGCGCCGCCACCTTGTCCAGGTTGGCCTGGCTCATCGCCTTCTCCCGGCGGTCGGCGGGCACCCCGGCCAGCCGGGTCCCGGCCGGCGGCGGCTCACCGGGGCGGTACTTGCCGGTGAGCAGGCCGTCGGCCAGCGGGAAGTACGGCAGGAAGGCCAGGCCCTGCCGGGTGCACTCCTCGAGCACGCCGTCGGTCTCGGGGGTCCGGTGCAAGACGCTGTACTGGTTCTGGACGCTCACGAACCGCGGCCCCGAACCGGCCGCCGCCTCGGCCTGGCGCAGCTGTTCGACCGAGAAGTTGGAGCACCCGAGCTCGCGCACCGTCCCCGCCGCCACCAGCTCGCCCAGCGCCCCGAGGGTCTCGGCGATCGGGGTCTTCTGGTCGGGGAAGTGCATCTGGTAGAGGTCGATGTGGTCGGTGCCGAGCCGCCGCAGGCTGGCCGCCGCCGCCCGTCGGACGTAGTCGGGGCTCCCGCCGCCCTCCATCCCCTCGTAGGGGACGGCGAACTTGGTGGCGATGATCACCTCGTCGCGGCGCGACCCGAGGGTCCGGCCGAGCTGCTCCTCGCTCGCCGTTCCGCCGTAGATGTCGGCCGTGTCGAAGAAGTTGATGCCGGCCTCGAGCGCCGCGTCGACCACCTTCTGGGTCGCCGGCTCGTCCATCCGACCACCGAAGTTGTTGGTGCCCAGCCCGATGACCGACACCTCGAGCGAGCCGATCCGTCGTGTCTCCACCGCAAACCCCTGTTCGTCGACGCCGGGTGACCCACCCGGTCGGGGGCGGGCCGTGGCGTAGTGTACCGGCACGCTCCGGGCTGACCCGGGGGAGCCTGAGGGAGGTCACGACGTGGGCAAGGGATCCAGTTCGGCCGAGTCCTCGGCCGGGGCGGACGCACTGTGGGCGGTGGCCGGGGACTTCGGCGGGATCGCCGAGTGGTTCCCCGGGGTCGGGTCGCTGCGCGTCGACGGTGACGACCGGTTCATCGACATGGGCGGGACCGAGATCTGCGAGCACCTCTTCGAGCGCGACGCCGCCACTCGGACGCTCCTGTACGGCGTGGTCGGCAGCGAGGGGATCGCCCACCACCGCTGCCGGGTCACCGTGGCCCCGGCCGGGACCGGGTCGACGGTGACCATGGACTACGAGGTCGAGCCCGACGCGCTGTTGCCGATGTTCGACGACGTCTACGGGCAGGCCGTCGAGGCGCTGGTCCGACACGTCGGCTGACGCCCCCTCGCCCCGGCCGCCGGGTGAGGGGCACCGCGGGCCGGGGTCGCGACGACGTGGCCTAACCTGCGCCGAGATGACCTTTCCGTCGGCGGCCTCGGTGCCCGAGGAGTCCCTCCCGAGGGTCCGGCCGCGCCGGCTGCCCACGCCGCGGACGTCCGAGCTCGTCGGGCGCGGGGCCCAGATCGGCACCGTCGTGGCGCGGCACTTCGGGCCCCTGGCGCTGCGCCAGCTCCGGCACCCTCGCCAGGGGCTCTTGGCCCCCGAGGCCATCGCCCGCCCGATGCGCCTCGTCTACGAGGAGCTCGGCGGCACCTTCATCAAGTTCGGCCAGGTCATCGCGTCCTCGCCCGGGCTCTTCGGCGAGGAGGTCTCCGACGAGTTCCGCTCGACCCTCGACACCGGACCGCCGGTGCCCTTCGCCGAGGTCCGCCGGGTGGTCGAGGACACACTGGGCATGGACCTCGAGGAGGCCTACGCCGAGTTCAGCCGTGACCCGGTCGGCCGGGCCTCGATCGCCGTGGTGCACCGGGCCCGGCTCCACGACGGGCGCGAGGTGGCGGTGAAGGTGATCCGCCCGGGCATCGAGCACCTGGTGGCGACGGACATCGACCTCATGGCGCCGCTCTTCGAGCTGCTGGCCAAGCAGACCGGCGACCAGATGGCCGGCTCGACGCTCCAGCTGCTCGACGGCTTCCGCACCCAGATCGGCGAGGAGATGGACCTGCGCAACGAGGCCCGCTCGATGGCCCACTTCCGCCGGCTCAACGCCGAGGTCGACCTGCCCCTCATCGTGGTGCCCGAGCCCTACCCCGAGCTGTCGGGGCAGAACGTGCTCACCATGGAGTTCCTCGACGGGGTGCCCATCGACGACCTGGCCCGGGTCGCCGAGCTCGGCTACGACCCGGCCCCGCTGGTCGAGCAGGTCGTCCGGGCCTTCTTCGTGACCGTGGTCCGGTGGGGGACCTTCCACGGCGACATCCACGCCGGCAACATGCTGCTGCTGCGCGACGGGCGGATCGGGATCATCGACTGGGGCATCGTCGGGCGCCTCGACCACGAGACGCACTGCTTCTTCTTGCAGCTGCTCTCGGCGGTCCTCGGCGACGAGGCGGCGTGGACCGACATCACCCGCCACCTGGTGAAGACGTACGGCCCGGCTCTCCAAGAGGCGGTGGCCATGGACGAGGAGCAGCTGAGCGCGTTCATCCGGGATCTCATCACCCCGATCCTGACCAAGCCGTTCGGGGAGGTCAGTCTGGCCACCCTCATGCAGGCCACCGAGGCCCAGGTCGCCCGGGCCCAGGGGTACGAGGCCCGGCAGCGTTCGCTCGGGTCGATCCTGCGCCGCCTGCGCCATCAGCGCCGTATCCGCAAGATGGCCGACGAGGCGGGCGGGCTCGAGACCGATTTCGATCGGGGCAACTTCCTCCTCGGCAAGCAGCTCATGTACTTCGAGCGCTACGGCAAGCTGTTCCTGGCCGACGTGCCGATCCTCAACGACCGGGCCTTCTTCGAGAGCCTGCTGGCCGGGGCCGAGGCGCAGGCACTGGGGCGCGCCGGGCCGCCGACCCTGGCCCCGCCCGAGCCGGCGCCCGGACCCGGAGGGTGAGCGCCCGCCGGGGCCGCCGGGCCGTTGCCCGGCGAAACTGACATGTGTTCTACTCTGCGGCGGCCGGCCCGACGGGGCCGGCGCGACCACCGACGGACCGGGAGGCGGCCATGGACCGAGGCGCCGAGGAGGTACTGAGCGACGCCCACGTCCTCGAGTACCCGTACTCGCGCTCGCTCGGGCCGGTGCTCGGCGCCTTCTTCACCGGGCTGCGCGACGGGGTGATCCTGGCCGGGAGGAGCCCGTCGGGGACGGTCATCGTCCCGCCGACCGAGTACGACCCCCAGACGTCCGAGCCCGTGGACGAGCTGGTCGAGGTCGGACCGCAGGGCCGGGTCGAGACGTGGGCGTGGGTGGCCCGCCCGCTGCCCCAGCACCCGCTGGCCGCCCCCTTCGCCTGGGCCCTCATCACCCCCGAGGGTGCCTCGACCTCGATGCTGCACGTGGTCGACGCCGGCTCGCCCGAGGTGATGCGCCACGGTCTGGCCGTGGTGGCCGACTGGGTGCCGGCCGACGAGCGGGTCGGGCGCATCCAGGACATCCGGGCCTTCGTCCCGGCCGAGGACCGCTGATGGCGTCCGAGCCGGCACCGGTCAGCCAGCTGTCCACGCCGATCCGCCTCGACTACCGGTTCACCGCCGGCCACGCCCAGTCGAAGACCCTCCGGGCACTGGCGCAGGGGCGGTTCCTCGGACAGCGCTGCCCGGTGTGCCACAAGGTCTACGTGCCGTCCCGGGGCTCGTGCCCGGTCGACGGTGTCGCCACCACCGAGGAGGTGGAGCTGGCCGATACCGGCACCGTCACCACCTACTGCGTCGTCAACGTCCCCTTCGCCGGCCAGACGATCGAGATCCCCTACATCTGCGCGCAGATCCTCCTCGACGGGGCCGACATCTCGTTCATGGGCCTGATCCAGGAGATCCCGGCGGCCGAGGTCCGGATGGGGCTGCGGGTCCAGGCGGTGTGGGTGCCCCCCGACGAGCTCGCCCCGACGATGGCCTCGGTGCGGTACTTCCGCCCGACCGGGGAGCCCGACGCCGACTACGAGACGTTCAAGGCGTACCTGTGAACGACCGGGTGGCGGCCCCGCCGGCAGTGCGCCAGGGGTCGCGCCCGGTGGCCGTCGTGTCCTTTGCCCAGGCCCCCAGTGTCCGCCACGAGTCGGGGCGCAACGAGGTCGAGGTGCTGATGCCGGTCATCGCCGAGGTGTTCGCCAACATCGGGATCACCAAGGACGACGTCGGGTTCATCTGCTCGGGGTCGACCGACTACCTGATCGGCGGGCCCTTCAGCTTCGTGGCCGCCCTCGACGCGATCGGCGTCTGGCCGCCGCGGCGCGAGAGCCACGTCGAGATGGACGCCGCCTGGGCACTCTACGAGGCGTGGGTCCTGCTCCAAGAGGGCGAGGTCGACGCCGCCCTCGTCTACGGGTTCGGCAAGTCGTCGCTCGGCGACCTGGCCAAGATCCTCGCCCTCCAGCTCGACCCGTACGTGATGGCCCCGCTGTGGCCCGACCCGGTCAGCCTGGCCGCGCTGCAGGCCCGGGCCCTGATCGACGCCGGCAAGGCCACCGAGCGCGACTTTGCCGAGGTGGCGGCCCGCTCCCGGCGGTCGGCCCTGGGCAACCCCAACGCCCAGGTCGCCTACGACTGGAGCGTCAACGACCTGCTGGCCGAGGACTACGTCGTCGCCCCGCTGCGGCGCCACGCCCTCCCCCCGATCACCGACGGGGCGGCCGCCGTCGTGCTGGCCACCGCCGAGCGGGCCTTCGAGTGGGCCGAGCGGCCGGCCTTCATCACCGGGATCGACCACCGGGTGGAGACGCACAGCCTCGGGGCCCGGGACCTGACGACGTCGGCCTCGACGACGACCGCCGGGGCGACGGCCGGGGTGGCCGAGGGCGAGGTCGACGTGGCCGAGCTCCACGCCCCCTTCGCCCACCAGGAGCTCATCGTGCGCGAGGCGCTCGGGCTCGGGCCCGATGTCGAGGTCAACCCGTCGGGCGGGGCGCTGGCCGCCAACCCGCTCATGTCGGGCGGGCTCATCCGCATCGGGGAGGCGGCACGGCGCATCATGGACGGGTCGGCCGACCGGGCGGTGGCCCACGCCACGTCGGGCCCGCTGCTCCAGCAGAACCTGGTGGCCGTGCTGGCGGCGCCCTGATGGCCGAGCGTTGCGCCGTGATCGGGGTCGGCCAGACCCGCCACGCCTCGAGGCGCGACGACGTCTCGATCGCTGGCCTGGTGCGCGAGGCGGCGGAGCGGGCGCTCGACGACGCCGGGCTGAGCTGGGGCGAGATCGACGCCGTGGTCATCGGCAAGGCACCCGACATGTTCGAGGGCGTGATGATGCCCGAGCTCTACCTGGCCCCCGCCCTCGGCGCCGTCGGCAAGCCGATCATGCGCGTCCACACCGCCGGGTCGGTGGGTGGCTCGACGGCGCTGGTGGCCGCCCACCTGGTGACGGCCGGGATCCACCGACGGGTGCTCACGGTGGCGTTCGAGAAGCAGTCGGACTCCGACGCCATGTGGGCCCTGTCGGTGCCCCAGCCCTTCGCCGCCCCGCTCCTGGCCGGGGCGGGCGGGTACTTCGCCCCGATCATCCGGGCCTACATGCGCCGGTCCGGTGCCCCACCGCACATCGGGATGGAGGTGGCGGTCAAAGACCGCCTCCACGCCCTCAAGAACCCCTACGCCCACCTCCACCTGCCCGACATCTCGATGCAGATGGTCGAGGAGTCCGTGATGCTGTGGGACCCGATCCGCTACCTCGAGACGTGCCCGTCGTCGGACGGGGCGGCCGCCATGGTCCTCGGCTCGGAGGTGGCGGCCGGGCAGGCCGAGGCAGCCACCGGGCGCCGCCCGGCCTGGGTCCACGGGATGGCCATGCGCTCGGAGCCGACGATGTTCGCCGGACGCGACCAGGTCAACCCGCGCGCCGGACGCGACTGCGCCAAGGATGTCTACGCCCAGGCCGGCATCACCGCGCCCCGCCAGGAGTTCGACTGCGCCGAGGTCTATGTGCCCTTCAGCTGGTTCGAGCCGATGTGGCTGGAGAACCTCGGGTTCTGCGCCGAGGGGGACGGGTGGAAGCTCACCGACGAGGGTGCCACCTCGATGGACGGCGGCGACATCCCGTGGAACTGCTCGGGCGGGGTCCTCTCGTCGAACCCGATCGGGGCTTCGGGCATGCTGCGCTTCGCCGAGACGGCCCTCCAGGTGCGCGGCGAGGCGGGTGAGCGCCAGGTCGACGGGGTCCGCCGGGCCCTCGGGCAGGCCTACGGCGGGGGCTCGCAGTTCTTCGCCATGTGGGTCCTGGCCACCGACAAGCCCTGACCCGGCGGGCCGTCCCCCCCGTCGGGGGGCCCCTGGCGCCCGGTACGCTCGGTGACCGGCGGCGCCCCGAGCCCGCCCGGTGCCAGAACGGAGCCGACGATGACCGTCAAGCTGAAGCCCGGGACCAGCTGGGACGAGACCTGGGCCCGGTGCCGCCAGGCCACGCCCGAGGCGTTCGCCGCCGATCGGGCCCTCAATCTGGTCGGCGGGCAGTGGCGGGCCATCGGCACCCTCGGCCACCACGTCACCCCGGTCGACGGGTCCGAGATCCCGGGGCCGGCCCGCATCGACCGGGACGACGCCCTGGCCGCGGTGCAGGGCGCGGTCGACGAGCACGTGGCATGGGGCCGGGTCGACCTCGAGGAGCGCCGGCGGGCGGTCACCGACGCCCTCGACGCCATGGCCGCCCATCGCGACCTCTTGGCCCTCCTGCTCACCTGGGAGATCGGCAAGCCGTGGCGCCTCGCCTGCGCCGACGTGGACCGCTGCATCGACGGGGTGCGGTGGTACGTCGGGGAGATCGAGCGCCAGCTGACCGGCCCCGACGGGTCGGTCCGGCGCCCCCTCCCCGGTCCGGTGTCGAACATCGCCAGCTGGAACTACCCGATGTCGGTCCAGGTCCACGCCGAGCTGGTCCAGATGTTGGCGGGCAACGCGGTCATCGCCAAGACCCCGAGCCAGGGGGGCTTCCACTGCCTGACGGTGGCCCACGCCCTCATGCGCCGGGCCGGGCTGCCCGTCACGCTGGTGTCGGGGGTGGGCAGCGAGCTCGGCGACATCCTGATCCGTGGCGAGGGGATCGGGGCGCTCGCCTTCGTCGGCGGGCGGGCCAACGGGCGCAAGGCCGCCGTGTCGCTGGCCGACACCGGGCGGCGCCACATCCTCGAGCAGGAGGGGCTCAACGCCTGGGGCATCTGGGACTTCTCGGACTGGGACGCGCTGGCCGCCCACCTGAAGAAGGGCTTCGAGTACGCCAAGCAGCGCTGCACCGCCTATCCCCGCTACGTGGTCCAACGCCAGCTGTTCGACAAGTTCCTGGCCACGTACCTGCCGGTCGTCGAGCGGATCGCCTTCGGGCACCCGCTCGCCGTCGAGGCCGACCACGACCCGCTGCCCGACCTCGACTTCGGTCCGCTGATCTCGGCCCTCAAGGCCTCGGACCTGGCGGTGCGGCTCGACGAGGCCATCACCAAGGGTGGCGTGCCGCTCGTACGCCGCCAGGTCGACGAGGGCCGGTTCATCGACGGTCAGTCCACCCACGCCTACTCGGCCCCCGCCACCGTCTTGAACCCGCCATCCAACTGGTCGCTCCACCACGCCGAGCCCTTCGGGCCGCTCGACTCGATCGTCCTCGTCGACACCGAGTCCGAGTTGCTGGCGGCGATGAACGCCTCCAACGGATGCCTGGTCGCCTCGATCGCCACCGACGACGCCGACTTCGCCGGGCGGGTCGCCGAGGAGCTGGCCGCCTTCAAGGTCGGCGTCAACAAGCCCCGGTCCCGCGGCGATCGCGACGAGGTCTTCGGGGGCAAGGGGGCGAGCTGGAAGGGCGCCTTCGTCGGGGGCGACCTGCTGGTCCAGGCAGTCACCTACGGACCCGACGGCGAGGCCGAGCGCCTCTACGGGAACTTCCCGTCGTACTCGCTCTACCCGGCCGCCTGAGCAAGATGCCGGTCGGGGACGTCCGGCGGGTCGACGCCGCCCCGGTCACCGAGTACGACCTCGGGGACCTCATCGTCCGATTCGACGGGACGATCGTCGAGGTGCTCGCGATGGGGGACACCTCCCGCTACCACGTGCGCTTCCTCCAGCCGCCTCGGGTCGAGGGGCCCGACCGCAAGGGCCGGCACCACCTCGAGCTCCGGTTGCGCCAGGGCGGCGGGATCTCGACCGCCCTCGGCGCCGAGTGCCGCCCGGCGCTCGACGCCCTCGTCGAGGACCTGGACCGCGCCGGGGTGCCTCGGGCCGGCTGAACGCGCCGATTTCACCGTCTCGTCGCCGTCCCGTCACCGGGTCGCACCCGGGGGAACGCCGACGGGCGGGGCAGGTAACGCCCGGGTTGGCCCCCCCGTTTACCTGTCGGGTCAACGCCCGGACACAGTCGATCGGCCGTCCCACGCCGACACTCGTAGGAGGAGATGTCCAATGTCCAATCGCCTCAGGCACGTCGTCCGGTTGGGCGGTGCCGTTGCCGCCGCCGCCGCCGTCTCTTTCGGTGGAGCCGCCTCGGCCGTCCCGCCGGTGCCGCTCAAGATCGCCCCCCACCAGTACTTCGTCGGCCTGGTCAACGGGCGGACGTCGGACGCCGTGATCGCCGTCGCTTGCCCGTTCGGGGCGCTGACCGGTCACCCGTTGCCCGGCCAGACCTTCGAGGTGGAGGCGCCGCTGGCCATTCCCTCCACCACCGGGTACACCGGGTCGGCGGCCCACGCCATCACCGCCTCGTTCGCCCCGGTCCCCTCGACCGTGCCGGGCGTCGTCTTCCGGACCTACTTCACGAAGAAGGCCATCCCGACCTCGACGGTGGTGCCGTGCAGCGGCGCTGGACTGGTCGAGTTCACGCCGGTGCCCGGCAGCCCGACGGCCCAATCCTTCGGCGTCACGGTCACCTTCGGCAACGTCACCGTCTGACCCGGTCGGCTCAGCCGGCCAGATGCCCGCACGCCGTGACGGCGGCCGCCGCCGCCACCCGGGTGGCCAGCGTGGAGTCGTGGTAGAGGCGTTCGAGGCGGTCCGAGAGGCCGGGGTCCTCGTCCAGCCGACGCCGCAGGACGTCGAGGTCGGCTGAGCCGTCGGGCCGGGTCATCTCGAGGATCACGTCGTCGATCAACCCGTCTGACGGGCGGTCGCTGATGCAGCGGTAGGCGGACCAGGGGACCCCGGCCCGCTCGCACAAGGCGGCCACGGCGGCCGTCTCCATGTCGACGGCGACGAAACCCTCGTCGCGCCAGCCCTGCACGATGTCGAGGTCGGTGATGAGCGTCGGGGTGGTCAGCAGCTTGCCCGATCGGGCCCGGTCGCCGGGCGGTCGGTGGACGTAGGCGCGCCCGTCGCGCTGGTCGACCACCACCTCGGGGTTGACGAAGGTGCCGACCTCGAGCCAGGGGTCGAGGCCCCCGCAGATGCCCACGACCATCACGTGGTCGGGCACGACGCCGGTGGCCAGCCCGTCGAGGACCCGGGCCGTGACCTGGTCGGCCAGCTCGGGCCCGATGCCGGTGCCGCAGGCGGTGACCCGGACCTCGCCCAGGCGACCGGTGTAGGCGTCCCCGTCTCCGTCGGGCTCGAGGGCGAACGCCTCGACCACGGCCTCGAGCTCGTTCACCATGGGGGCGAGGACGTGGACAACGCGAGCGGCGGACCGGTCGGACACGCCGACAGCATGCCCGACGAGGCCCGACGGCGCCCTGGGGACGGCCTCGGCGGGCCTCGGGCGAGTTCGCGTTCGGTAGCGTCTTGCGGTGGCGAGCGATCAGCGGACTGAGCTACCGGGTGGCGGGGTGGTTCCCGGATCCGGACGCTCCGGGCGCCAAGTGGTGGTGGGACGGCGCGCGATGGACCGCCGCCGCCCGCCGGGCGCCGTCGGCCGCCGGCCCGTCCCCGACAGCCCGCCGTCGGGCGGAGTCCACGTCGGGATCTGGGGCGCCCGGCCCCCCGGTGCGCCGACGCCGGAGCCGTTCCCCGCGTCGTTGTTCAGCTGACCTCGTCTGATGACGGCACCTTCTGCCTTGCCGCTGGACCACGCGCTGGAGGAGGGCGCCGAGACCGGGTGGGCGCGGCCCGGCCCTCGAGACCGGGGTTCCCGGCTCGTGTTCTGGCGCTCACCGCTTGATCAACCGGGATGGTCCCGGCCGGCGTTACTCGCCGTCGCCGCGTTGGCCGCGATCGCCTATTCGTGGGGCATCGGCAACCAGCCGATGGAGCCCTTCTACGCGGCCGCGGCTCGCAGCATGGGGACCAACTGGAAGGACTTCTTCTTCGGGGCGGTGGACCCGGCGGGGACGGTCAGCCTCGACAAGCTACCGGGGGCGATCTGGTTGCAGGCGCTCTCGGTCCGGGCGTTCGGCTTCCACTATTGGGCGGTGGCCCTGCCGCAGGTCATCGCCGGCGTGCTGACCGTGCTCGTGCTCTACCGCGCCGTCCGGCGCCTGGCCGGGCCCAAGGCCGGCCTGCTGGCGGCGGTGAGCTTGGCCGCCAGCCCGGCGACTGCCCTCGTGAACCGGGGGAATGTGTCTGATTCCCTGCTCGTGCTCTTGACGGTGCTGGCAGCCGACGCCACCAGTCGGGCGCTGACGACCGGTCGGCTGCGGACGCTCGTGCTGGCCGGGTGCTGGGTCGGTCTGGCCTTCCAGACCAAGATGATGCAGGCCTGGCTGGTCCTGCCGGCCCTCTTCTTGGCCTACATGGTGGCCGCCCCCCCGAATCTCCGCCGGCGGCTCGGCCACGTTGCGCTGGCCGGCTTGTTCGCCGCCGCCATCTCGCTCAGCTGGATGTCGTTGGTGACCGCGGTCCCGGCCCACGACCGCCCGTATGTCGACGGAACGACGGACGACTCGGTGTACACCCAGGTATTCGTCTACAACGGCTCGACCCGGCTCGGCATCCGTGACGGCGACGGGACCGTCGTGCACGGCGGCCAACCGTTCCTCGACGCCATCCGTGAAGCGACCCCCGACGTCGGGATGTTTCGGATCGCCGCGTCGCCGACGCGGCTGTTGGCCGGCCCGCTCGGGCGGGACGACGGTTGGCTGCTCCCGGCGGCGCTCGTGGCGGGCATCGGCGTCCTCGTGGCCCGCCGCCGAGCGCCGCGCCAGGATCGTGCCCGGGCCGCCGTGATCTTGTGGGGCACTTGGTTAGTCGTGCTGACCGGGCTGTTCAGCTTCGGCACGTTCATCAACTCGTACTACACAGCGGCCCTCGTTCCAGCCGTGGCCGCACTCTGTGCCACCGGCCTGGCCGTCGGCTGGAGGAGCCGGTCCACGAGCTCGGCGCTCCGTGGGCTGTTCCTGGTGTTGGTGCCGCTGAGTGCGGCCTACGCCATCTGGCTCATCCCGCCCGGCAGTGGCGTCCACTGGTGGCTCGTCCCGATGACGGTGTTCGCGGCTGTCGCCGCTGAGACGGTGCTGACGCTCGGAAGCCACCGCTCGTCACCGACGATCCTCGCCGTCGGGGTTTCGCTCGGCGTCGCGTCGATCCTCCTGGTCTCTGCGATCACCACCGGAGTGGTGGTCGGCGACGGGCTCGGCTCCTTCTCGACCCCCTACCAGTCCGCCGCCGCCACCGCTGGGACGACAATCGGGCCCGAGAGGTTCCAGGCGCACGGCGGAGCGTACGCGGCGTACATCGATCGCTATTTTCCGGGCATCAGCATCCTGGCCGCCTACGACACGGCGGCACTGGCCTCGCCCTTCATCATGATCACGGGGCGCGAGTACCTGCCGATCGGTGGTTACGGGGGCAACAACCCGTCTCCGACGATGGCCCGACTGCAGCATCTCGTCGCCGCCGGGCAGCTGCACGAGCTCGTCATCCCTGTCAGGCCGGCCGGGTCGGATCCCCGCCTGGCCTGGGTGCGGGCACACTGCGAGGTCAGGAGGACCGTCCCCTATGTTGCCCGCGTGGAGCTCCGGTACTACTGGTGTTCACCCGGGCTCGAGCCGCCACGCCCGCCGGACACCGGAGGCGTCGGACGGTCACTCGAGAAGGCCCTCACGGAAGCCAAGTCGAGCACGACCCCGCACGTCACGACGGTCGAGCCGTAGTCGACGCCGGCGTGCCACGGCGGCCGGACGGCTGACGCCCGTCCGCCCTCGTCACATGAAGTCCGAGCCTCCGTCGACGTTGACGTTGGCGCCGGTCACGTAGCCGTTGACCCGCGACGCCAGGAAGGCCACCGTGACGGCGATCTCGTCGGGCAGGCCGGCCCGCCCGAGGTCGGCCGCCTCGTGGAATTGCTCCCCGATCCACCGCATGACGTCGTAGGGGTCGGCCGGGTCCCGTCCCTCAGTCTCGAACAGCGGTCGCAGCCGCTCGCTGAAGGTGGCGGTGACGATCGTCCCCGGGCTCACCGTGTTGACCAGGATGCCGTCGCCGGCCAGCGAGCGGGCCAGGTTCTTCGAGAAACTGGTGAGGGCGGACTTCGAGGCGGTATAGGCCACGAGCATCGGGTTCTGGGACTGGATCGAGTGGGCCGAGATGTTGACGATGCGTCCCCAGTCGGCCGCCCGCATGAGTGGCAACGCAGCCCGCACGGATCTGACCGCCGCCATCAGCCCGACGTCGAAGGCCGAGTCCCAGTCGTCGTCGTCCAGATCCTCGAACCGGCCCGCTCCGGGTCCGACCGCGTTGACGAGGACGTTCAAGTGACCCCACCGGTCGCCCAGATCGGCGAACGCCGCCTCGACGTTGGCCCGGTCACAGACGTCGACCTGCACGCCGACCGGGTCGGGGCTCCCGAGCTCGGCCAGCGACCGGACCGTGTCGTCGAGCGCCTCCTTGCCCCGGGCGAGGACCGCCACCCTGGCCCCTTCGCCGGCGAAGCGCTCAGCCGAGGCCCGCCCCATGCCCTTGGATCCTCCCGTGATGGCCACGGCGGCTCCGCCGAGTCCAAGGTCCATGTTCTGCTCCTCTCGTCGCGCACCTTCGTCGGGCGCCGGTCAGTGTGTCGTGTGGAAAACGAGCCCGTTGCCGTCGGATTCGTCGAAGGTCACGAACCGGCCCCGGGGCGCCTGCCGTACGCCGCCGACGGTCCTGACGCCCTTAGCATCGAGTGCCGCCACGTCACCGTCGAGGTCGTCGGTCTCGAGGACGGTGCCCTGGGCCGCACCGGGAGGCATCGTCTCGAACGGCTCACCAGGGTGATCGACGCCGCCGGGCGGCCGGGCCTGGACCCGGCGCTGGTCCGGGCCCATCACGACATCGCCCACCAGCTCGAAGCCGAGTGTGGCGACGTAGAAGTCGCGGGACCGATCCTGGTCGGACACCGGGAGCGAGAAGAGCTGGACCGCCGTGGTGGCCATCGGCTGAGGATAGGCCCCGGCGGGTCGCCTTGGGGGCTGTGCGGGGACCGCGGCGCTCTCCGGCGGTAGCCTTGAGGGCCTCTCGTGCGGCCACGAATTGGGACGAGCGATCCATGACCCAGACACTCGACACACCGGTCATCCCTGACGACGACGTGACGAAGCTGCTCGACGACGAGGACTTGTGGGCGGTCATCGTTTGGAACGACGACGTGAACACCTTCGACCACGTCATCAAGGCGCTGGTCGAGATCCTCCACCATTCGCTGCCCCGAGCCGAGCAGTTGACGATGCGGATTCACAGCGCCGGCAAGGCCGTGGTGGCCATCCGGCCCAAGGAAGAGGCCATCTCGGCCGTGCACCGCTTCCACGGCCGGGGCATCCAGGCCACGGTCGAGCCGGCCTGAGGACCTCCGTCCGCGGCCCACGGCCAGGGGCGGCGGCTCGCCAGGGTCATCGTGCCTGAGCCCTAGGTCGGCCGCACCAACTCGGTCCCGGGGGCCGTCGTCCCGAGGGCGGCCTCACCCGGGCACTGGGTCGGTGCCCGGGCGCCGTAAGCTGACGATCGCGTCCCTCCCGGGGCGCCCGGCCGGGGAGGTCAGCAGGTGAAGGTCGTCGTCGATTACGACGTGTGTGCCAGCAACGGGGTGTGCATGGGCCTCGTCCCCGAGGTCTTCGAGGTGCGCGACGACGGCTTCCTCTACATCCTCGACGAGCACCCGCCCGAGTCGATGCGCGAGCGGCTGCGCGAAGCGGTGAACAGCTGTCCCACCGGGGCGATCTCCCTCGTCGACGACGAGTAGGAGCCCGAGGAGTGCGGACCCCCCGCGTCCGGTTCGCCCCGTCGCCCACCGGGTTCCTCCACGTGGGCAGCGCCCGTACGGCCCTGTTCAACTGGCTCTTCGCCCGCCAACAGGGCGGGACGTTCGTCCTGCGGATCGAGGACACCGACACCGAGCGCAACCGGGAGGAGTGGGCCGAGGGGATCCTGTCCTCGTTAGCCTGGCTCGGGATGGAGCCCGACGAGGGGCCTTTCCGCCAGTCGGCCCGGGTCGAGCGCCACCACGTGGCCGTCGATGCACTGTGGGAGGCCGGCTTCCTCTACGCCTGCGGCTGCACCCGTGAAGAGGTGGATGCCCGGACCAAGGGCAACCCCACCCCCGGCTACGACGGCCACTGCCGGGGCCGCGGCCTCGAGCGCGGACCGGGTCGGGCGCTGCGGTTCCGCACACCGGAGGAGGGCACCACGGTCGTCCACGACGTCATCCGGGGCGACGTGGTCTTCCCCCACCACGCCATGGAGGACTTCGTTGTCGTCAAGTCGGGCGGGCAACCCCTGTTCGTGCTGGCCAACGTCATCGACGACCGCGACATGGAGATCACCCACGTCATCCGAGGTGAGGACCTGCTCCCCTCGACCCCCAAGGGGATCCTCATCTGGGAGTCCCTCGACTCGGCGGCCGAGGGCGAGGCGGGATGGGGAGAGCGGACCGAGATCCCGATGTTCGCCCACCTGCCCCTCCTCGTGAACGAGCAGCGCAAGAAGCTCTCCAAGCGGCGCGACCCGGTCGCCGTCGAGTCCTACCGCGACCAGGGTTACCTACCGCAAGCCTTCATGAACTTCTTGGCCCTCCTCGGGTGGAGCCCGCCCGGCGGCGAGGAGAAGGTCCCGATCGAGACGCTGATCGAGGCGTTCCGACTGGAAGACGTCCACCACGCTCCGGCCTTCTTCGACGTCCAGAAGCTGACCCATCTCAACGGCGAGTACCTGCGCGACCTGACCACCGAGGAGTTCATCGCGGCGGCCCGACCGTGGGTCGACCCGGTGGCCTCGGAGTGGCGCCCCTCGACCGGCGGGCCCCCCTGGCCGCCGATGCACTTCGACGAGGAGGTCTTCGCCGGCATCGCCCCCGCCGTGCAGGAGCGGGTGACCACGCTCGGCGAGGTGCCGGGCATGGTGGACTTCCTCTTCCTCGACGACCCCGACGTCGACGAGCAGAGCTGGAACAAGGCGGTGGCCGGGGACGAGGCCGCACCGGCCATCATTCAGGCGGCTCTCGACGCCTACGCGACCTGCGAGTGGGAGCCCGATGCCCTCCACGAGGTCACGAACGAGCTGGCCGAGCGGGCCGGACGGAAGCTGGCCAAGGCGCAGGCGCCGATCCGGGTGGCCGTCACCGGACGTCGCGTGGGGCCACCCCTCTTCGAGTCCCTCGAGGTCCTCGGGTTGGAACGCACACTCGACCGGCTGCGGTCCGCGCTCGCTCGTCTCGGTTGAGCGTGCGGAGGCAAGGGGCCCAAGCCGACGTGACCCTGTGGTCGAAGTGAATGATGACTCTCGTCGCGACGCTGGCCTCTCTCCGCGTGCTGCGGATCCTGCTCCGGATCGTCCTGGTGGTGGTCGGCCTGGTGTTGGTG
>Ga0209656_10001154_pt1 | contig 17111 bp, 15 predicted proteins | sample BogFormECP12_OM2_FD_188239 | JGI IMG/M metagenome (GOLD analysis project Ga0209656, IMG submission 188239) | Bog forest soil microbial communities from Calvert Island, British Columbia, Canada - ECP12_OM2 (SPAdes) (version 2) | ecosystem: Environmental > Aquatic > Freshwater > Wetlands > Bog ... | reverse complement strand
CCAGGCGGAGCTTCACTGCCACGAACTTGTCTCCTCGTTCACCGGATCACGGGCGCACCGGCCCACCGTCGCTTCGGCCGACCATTCTCGCAGGTCTGCCGGCACCCGGTCGCCAAGCCGGTTCGGTCGGGGGTGGGCCCGGGGGCGGGGCGCGCCCTCACCTGGCCTTGGGCGGGGTGACCCGGCCGCCCTTCTTCTTCTTCTTGCCGCCGCCCCGGGCGCTCTTGGGCTCGGCCGGCACCGTCCCGCGGCCGAGGTGGGCCAGGTCGCCACCACCGATACCTCCCAGCCGGTCGGGCGCGCCGGCGCCCAGGAGGCGCGACAGCTCGCCGTCGGGCTCGCCGGCCCCGGCCCGGGCCAGGCCGGCCAGGGCCTTGCGCCCGCCGAGGAGGCCCCCGAGGCGGCCGCCGCCGCCGGCGGCCGGCATGGCGCCGGCACCCCCGAGCCCCTTCATCATCTTCTGCATCTCCCGGAACTGCTTGAGCAGCGTGTTGACCTCGGCGGTCGAGGTCCCGCTCCCCCGGGCGATGCGCGTGCGCCGCGACCCGTCGATCACCGAGGGCTCCCGGCGCTCGGCCGGGGTCATCGAGTGCACGATCGCCTCGATCCGCGAGATCTCGCGGTCGTCGATCTGGTCGGCCGCCTGGCGCAGGTCCTTGGTCATCCCCGGCATGAGCTTCATCACTCCGCCGATCGACCCGAGCTTCTTCACCTGCTGCATCTGCTCGAGGAAGTCCTCGAGGGTGAACCGGCCCTCGAGCATCCGGTCGGCCGACCGGGCCACCACGTCCCGGTCCATCGTCCGCTCGGCCTGCTCGATGAGGGTGAGGACGTCGCCCATGCCGAGAATCCGGTCGGCCATGCGCTCGGGGTGGAACAGGTCGAAGTCCCCGAGCTTCTCCCCCGTCGAGGCGAACACGATGGGCCGCCCGACCACCTGGGTCACCGAGAGGGCGGCCCCGCCCCGAGCGTCTCCGTCGAGCTTGGTCAGGATCACCCCGTCGAGCTCGAGGGTCTCGTGGAAGGCGACGGCGGTGGCCACCGCGTCCTGGCCGGTCATGGCGTCGATGACGAGGAGGGTGTAGTCCGGGTTGGTGGCGGCGGAGATCTGCCGGACCTCGTCCATGAGCTCGGCGTCGATGGCCAGCCGGCCGGCGGTGTCGATGATGCAGATGTCCCGGCCGAGCCGGCGCGCCTCTTCGAGGCCGTTGCGGGCGACGGTGACCGGGTCGCTCGGCTCGCTGTAGACGGTCACCTGGACCTGGGAGGCGAGCACCCGCAGCTGCTCGACGGCGGCCGGCCGCTGCAGGTCGGCCGCCACCAGCAGCGGGTTGCGACCTTGCTGCTTCCACCAGCGGGCCAGCTTGGCGGCGGTGGTCGTCTTGCCCGAGCCCTGGAGGCCGGCCAGCAGCACCACGGTCGGTGGGCGCGAGGCGTAGGTCAGGTGCAGCGTCTCGCCGCCGAGGATGGCGATGAGCTCCTCGTGGACCGCCTTGATGACCTGCTGGCCGGGAGTGAGGCTCTTGGAGAGGGCCTCGCCCGAGCACCGTTGGCGCACGGCGTCGACGAAGCGGCGGACCACCCCGACCTCGACGTCGGCCTCCAAGAGGGCGGTGCGGATCTCGCGCAGGGCCTGGTCGAGATCGGCGTCGCTCAGGCGCCCGCGGCCGCGCAGGCGCCCGGCGATCTGCTCGAGACGGTTGGAGAGGGCGTCGAACATGGGAAGGTCCAGGCTACCCGGCGCCCGCGACGGCGAGCCCCCGCCGGACCGGGGTCACCCGAGCAGCGCGTCGACGAATTGGGCCGGGTCGAAGGGCACCAGGTCGTCGGGGCCCTCGCCCAGCCCGACCAGCTTGACCGGCAGCCCCAGGTCGCGCTGGATGGCGACCACCACCCCGCCCTTGGCCGTGCCGTCGAGCTTGGTCAGCACCACCCCGGTCACCTCGACCGCCTCGGTGAACTGGCGGGCCTGGACGAGGCCGTTCTGCCCGGTGGTGGCGTCGAGGACGAGCAGGACCTCGGTCACCCGCCCCGGTGGGCGGTCGGCCACCCGGCGGATCTTCTTCAGCTCCTCCACCAGGTTCACCTTGGTGTGCAGCCGCCCGGCCGTGTCGGCCAGGACGAGGTCGTTGCCCCGGGCCCCGGCCCGCTGCACGGCGTCGAAGACGATCGCACTCGGGTCGCCGCCCTCGGCCCCCCGGACGATCTCGGCCCCGGACCGCTCGGCCCACTGGGCCAGCTGCTCGCCGGCGGCGGCCCGGAAGGTGTCGCCGGCGGCCAGCAGCACCGACCGGCCCTCCTGGGCCTCGCGGCGGGCCACTTTGCCCACCGTGGTCGTCTTGCCGACCCCGTTCACCCCGACGAAGAGCCAGACGTTGGTGACGCCGGGCTCGGCGTCGAAGCGCAGTCCCCGGCCCATCGGCGCCGAGCCGTTGCCCTCGACCGGCGTCGCCGCCGCCCCGTCGGTCGGCGGGGCGGCCAGCCCCTCGGCGGCCAGGTCGTCGGGCAGCTCGACGTGCTCGGGCCCGCGCTCGTCGGGCAGGGACAGGAGGGCGACGAGGTCGGTCCGCAGGGCGTCGAGCAGCTGGTCGGCGGCACTGACCTCGCGGGCGGCCACCCGCCGGCGCAGGTCGGCCAGGAGGGCGTCGGTGGTGACCACCCCGACGTCGGCCCGCAGGAGCGCCTCTTCGAGGTCGTCCCAGGTGGCGGCGTCGACCGATCCCTTCGCACGGACGGCCCCGAGGTACCCCGAGAGGAGCCCCCGGGCCTTGCCCAGGCGGTCGAAGAAGCGGGGCGGGGCGGCCGGGGCCTCGACCGCGGGTGCCTCGACGGGGGCCGCCTCGACGGGGGCCGCCTCGACCGGGGCCGCCTCGGCGGGCGGGCGGGCGGGGGCGGGCGGAGCGCCCGGGCGGGTCGGCGTCGGGCGGGTCGAGGGCTCCTCGACCGGGCCCCGCCGCCGGGTGACCGACGCCGCGGTGACCGCCACCAGCGCCAGCACGACGATCCCCAGGACGATCCAGACGGCGATCATGGCTGGCCGAGCCTACTGGGACGAGAGCGGATGCCCGGCCCGGTCGCCGCACCAATCCGCACGGGGGCGGGCGCCGTAGTACCGGCGTGCGAGGTGTCCTGGCCGCCCTGAGCGTCGCCGTGGCCGTCGGGGCGTCGGCCGCCGCGGCCGGCGCGGCCACGACGACCCCGGGGCGGGCGCCGGTCGGGCCGGCGGTTCTCTCGGGCACCGCCGTCCAGTACCTGGGCGACGCCCAGGCCGAAGACGCCGCCGTCGAGCGCTTCGACGTCAGTTCGCAGACCTGGAGCGCCCGCACCCCGACGCGCGCCGTGGCCGAGGTGGCCGCTCCTCTGGCCGTTGCCATGGCCCGGGTGCGCCACCAGCTCGTGACCCAGCACTGGCCGGCCGCCCTGCGACCCGACGTCGCCGAGCTGGCCCGGCGTCTCGTTGCCCCCGAGCGCGACCTTCGGTCCCCGCCGCTCGCCAGTGCGCAGGTCCCGGGGTGGCTGGCCGTCTACCGCCGTGACGCCGGGCGGGTCGAGCCGGTGGCCAACCAGATCCGCCGCCAGATCGGGCTCGCCCGGCGGGACTGACCGCCGGGCCGCCCGGTGGTCACGAGGCGGCCGCCTCCGGCTCGCGCCGCACCCGCTGGCTGAGCACCTGGGAAGAGCCACCGGGGGCCATCGTGACGCCGTAGAGGGCGTCGGCCGTCTCCATCGTGCGCTTCTGGTGGCTGACCACGATCAGCTGGGCTTCCTCGCGGAACTCGTGCAACAGGCCCAAGAAGCGGTGGAGGTTGACGTCGTCGAGCGCCGCTTCGACCTCGTCCATCAGGTAGAAGGGCGACGGCCGGCTGCGGAACACGGCGAAGAGGAACGCCAGGGCGGCCAGCGAGCGCTCGCCGCCCGAGAGGAGCGAGACCCGCCGCACGTTGCGCCCCATCGGGCGGACCTCGACCTCGACCCCGGTGTTGAGGAGGTCACCGGGCTCGGTGAGGACGAGCCGCCCGGTGCCGCCGGGGAAGAGCGTGGCCACCAGCGAGGAGAAGTGCTCGTTCACGTCGGCCACCGCCGCCGTGAACGACTGGGCGATCTCCTCGTCGAGGGTCCGGATCACCTCCTGGAGCTCGCGCCGGGCCGAGCGGATGTCGCCCACCTGCTGGTCGAGGTCGCGGTGGCGCTCCTCGAGGACGGCCAGCTCCTCGAGGGCCAACGGGTTGACCGGTCCGAGCGCCGCCAACTGGTCGGCCAGCACGGACGCCTGCTCGGCCGCCGAGACACCCTCGGGCAGCTCGGGCCGCTCGGTGCCGGCCAGCCCGGCGGGGTCGGTGCCGAGGTCCCGCTCGACCGACTCGAGGAGGGTGTCGGTGCGCAGCGACACCTCGGCCACCTCGAGGTCGAGGGCCCGGGCCCGCTCGCGGACCTGTCCCAGCCGCTGCTCGCACCCGGCCCGCTCGGCCCGGATGGCCTCGAGGCGCTCGCCGCCGGCCCGGACCGCCTCGACCTGGTCGCGGTAATCACGTCGCAGCGACGCCAGCACCTCTTCGAGCCGTCGGCGCTCGTCGACCACCAGACGGTCGAGCCGCTCGAGGGCCTGCCCCTCGGCCTCGAGCCGCTGGCGGCGGGCCGCCGCCTCGGCCCGCTCCTCGGCGTGGCCGGTGAGGCGGCGCTCGACCTCGCGGCGCCGTTCGGTCAGGACCCGGCGGCGCTCGTCGATCCCGGCCACGCGCACCTCGAGCTCGTGGCGCTGGGTGGCCACGGCGGCGCGACGCGCCTCGAGGACGGCGAGCGCCTGCGCCGCCTGGGCCGCGACCTCTTCGACCCGGTCGAGCTGGTGCTGGAGCCGGCCAACCTCGGCGGCCGCCCCCTCCATCGCCTGCTCGTCGTCGAGCGACCCGGTGGCCGTGGCCAACCGGCGGGCCCCCCACACGTCGAGCTGGTCGGTCAACCGGGCGATCTCCTGGGCGTCCCGGTCCCCCTCGACGTCGAGCGCGGCGACCACGGCGCCGTGGCGGTCGACGTCGCGTTCGGCCGCCTGGGCCCGAACCCGGGCCGCCTCGAGGTCCCGGCGGGCCGCCGCCAGCTGGTCGTCGGCCACCCGGGCGGCGGCGGCCGCCTGTTGGGCCTGGTGCTCAGCCTCCTCCACCGCCCTCGGCGTGACGACGTGGTCGGTCGAGCGCACCCGCCACCCGCTCGGCGCGAACCGGTCGCCCTCGGCGGTCAGCACCACCAGGTCGGGACGATCGAGCGAGAGCTCGACGGCCTCCTCCCAGCTCCCGACGCGCACCGCGTCCTCGCACAGCGCGCCGAGGATCGACGCCACCGCGACGGGCGCGCCCGGGACCGGGCGCACGTGGCTCCCGAGCGGCTCGACACCGGGCGGCCGGGGCCCGGCCGCCGGGCGCCCGGTGCGGCCCGCTCTCCCGGCGGCCAGGATCGACCCGGCCGAGCGGTGGCTCACGAGGCGTCCCATGGCCCGGCGGGCCGGCTCGGGGCCGTCGACCACGACGGCCGAGATCATGGCGCCGGCGGCCGCCTCGAAGGCGGCCTCCCACCCCGGGTCGATCTCGACCAGGTCGATGAGGACCCCGACCACGCCGTCGGCGCCTGCCAGGACCTCGCGGCCCCCGGCCCCCTCGAGGTCGCGGAGCGCCCGCGCCAGGGCCTCGGCCCGGGCCGAGGCCCGGTGCTGGGCCCGGTGGGCGGCGCCCGCCGCCACCTCGGCCTCGTCGGCCCGCCGGCGCGCCTCGTGGTCCGCCCGGCGCGCCCCGCTCGATGCCTCGTCGAGGTCGGCCCCCCGGCGGTCGAGCTCCTCCCGGCGCCGGCGCCGGCTCTCGGCCGCGGTGACCAGCGCCGCCACGCGCGCCTCGACCCCGGCGATCTGCTCGTCGAGGGAGGCCACGACCGAGCGGGCGTGCTCGACGGCGTGCCGGCGCTCCTCCAGGCGGTCGCGGGCGGCCGAGAGCTCCCGAGCCGTCGCCGCCGGGTCGACCCCGGCCCCGACGCGTTCGGCGTGGGCCCGCTCGTCGGCAACCAGCTCCTCTTCGGCGAAGGCCAGCGCCACCTGCTCGGGCCCGAGGCGTCCGGCGTCCTCCTCGCACGCCTCGAGCTCGGCCGCCAGCCGGGCGGCGTCGGCCTCGAGGGAGGACACCACGTCGGTGTCGGCCGCCGCGTCGAGAGCGGCGGCCAGCGCCCGCTGGCGCTCGCGGACCACCCCGGCCGTCCCCCGGGTGCGTTCGACCAGACCCTGCACCCGGCCGAGCGCCGAGGCCAGGTCCTCCTCCCGGCGAGACGACAGCTCGGCCGCCGTGCTGGCCGCCGCCCGGTCCAGCTCGGCCAGGCGGCCCTCGAGCGAGCCGGTCTCGGCCTCGAGGTCGGCCAACGACGCCGAGGCGGTCACCCGGCGGGCGGCCAGGGCGGCGAGCTCCTCGGCGGCCAGGTAGCGCCGCACGGCCAGCAGGTCGTCGGCCAGCGTGGCGTGCGAGCGGGCGGCGGCCGCCTGGCGTTCGAGCGGGCGGATCTGGCGCTTCACCTCGCGCACCAGGTCGCCGAGACGCTCGAGGTTCTCCTGGGTCGACGCCAGGCGTCGCTCGGCCCGCTCCCGGCGCCGACGGTGCTTGAGCACGCCGGCCGCCTCTTCGATGATCGCCCGTCGGTCCTCGGGGCGAGCGTTGAGGACGGTGTCGAGCTGTCCCTGGCCGACGATCATGTGCTGCTGGCGGCCGACGCCCGAGTCCGACAGCAGGTCCTGGATGTCGAGCAGCCGGCACGCGGCCCCGTTGATGGCGTACTCCGAGTCGCCCGAGCGGAACAGGGTCCGGCTGATCGTCACCTCCGACATGTCGATCGGGAGCCGGCCCGAGGAGTTGTCGATGGTGAGGAGCACTTCGGCCCGCCCGAGCGCCGGGCGCGTCGAGGTGCCGGCGAAGATGACGTCCTCCATCTTCTGGGACCGCAGCGAGCGCGGCCCCTGGGCACCGAGCACCCAGGTCACGGCGTCGACGACGTTGGACTTGCCGCTCCCGTTGGGCCCGACGACCACGGTGATGCCGGGCTCGAACTCGAGAACGGTCGGGTCGGCGAAGGACTTGAACCCCTTCATCGTGAGGGACTTCAGGAACATTCGACGCACGCTACCAACCGGCACCACCACCCCTGCGGACCAGTCGGTCGGACCCGGTCGGGGCCTTGACACGCCCCCGGCTGAGGGGTGACGCTACTCATGCGTAGCGCACGGTCCGGCCCGCCGGACCGCCTGTTGGAGGGCCAGCCCCGCCCTCCCGCCCATGGACCCCAGCCGTCGGTGGCCGGTGTCCGCATCGCTCTCCGGCCCGACCGGAGCGAGGAGGGTGACGCCCATGGCGCCCGAGCGTCCCGACGACCCGTCCGACCACCAGCCCGACCACCAGCCCGACCACCAGGCACTGGCCTTCGACGCCTTCTGCCGGTGGCTGGCCGATGTCCTGGACCTGTCCCGGCCGCCCGGCCCGCGCCACTCGCTGCGCCGGCTGACCGGTGAGGGCGAGGCGATGGTCGCCTTGTGCCTGGCCTTCGACGAGCTGACCGGCGCGCCGTCCACCCCGAGTGCGCAGGCGCGCGGAGCGCACGACGTGCGCGAGCTCTACGTCCGCTACCTGTACCTGCTCTCGAACCCGCCATGAGCCCGACCGGGCGGTGAGATCGTCAGATCTGGCAGTGCTCGCAGAAGAACGTGGAGCGGCCGCCGGCCTTGACCCGGACGATCGGGTTGCGGCACCGGCGGCAGGGATCGCCCTCCCGGTCGTAGACCTGGTGCTGGCCCTGGTAGTCGCCGACCTCGCCGAAGAGGTCGCGGTACTGCTCGTCGGCCAGGGTCGACCCGCGGTGCTTGATCGCCTCGGCCAGCGTCTCGACCATGGCCCGGTAGAGCCGGCGGACCTCGGTGGCCGACAGGCTGTCCGACAACCGGTCGTAGCGCAGGCCGGCGGCGAAGAGGATCTCGTCGGAGTAGAGGTTGCCGATCCCCGCGGTGAACTGCTGGTCCATCAAGAGCGCCTTGAGGCCGGCGTGGTGCTGGCGGAGCATGACGGCGAAGCGGTCCCAGCTCATCATGTCCTCGATCGGGTCGAAGCCGAGGTGGGAGAGCTCGGGGATGGCGCGGCGCGCCCCCGCCCCGTTGGACGACGCGCTCGACGTCGTCGCCCCCTCGGGCTTGGGAACCGGCTGCGACACGAACATCTCGCCGAAGGTGCGGGGGTCGACGTAGCGCAGCTCGCCGCCCTGGGTGAACGTGATCACCACGTGGGTGTGCTTGGGCTTGGGCTCCTTCACGCTCTTGACCCGCAGCAGCTGGCCGCTCATGCCGAGGTGGACGACGAGGGTGTTGCCGCTGTCGAGGGTGAGCAGCAGGTACTTGCCCAAGCGGCCGACGCCCTTGATGCTCCGCCCCTCGAGGAGCGCCCGGAACTGCTTGGCGCTGGCGTGGCGACGCACCGAGCGGCCGTTGGCCACCGACACCGCCTTGACCTTGCGCCCGGTGACCTCCTTCGCCAGGTCCTGGCGGAGCGTCTCGACTTCGGGGAGCTCAGGCACCGTCGAGCTCGCTCAGGGCGTGACCGGCGGCGTCCTGCTCGGCGTCCTTCTTGGACGGTCCGACCCCGGTCCCCCGGCACACGCCGGCGACGAAGACCTGCGCCGAGTACGTGCGGTCGTGGTCGGGGCCCGTCCCGGCCAGCACGTAGCGGGGCACGCCCTCGCCCAGGCGCACCGTGAGCTCCTGGAGCCGGCTCTTGTTGTCGAAGTCGTCGGGCTCGGAGGCCGCGTGCTCGATGCGCTCGCGCAGGAGGCCCAGCACGAGGGACCGGGTGACCTCCCACCCGGCGTCGAGGTAGACGGCGCCGATGACCGCCTCCATGGCGTCGGCCAGGAGCGACGCCTTGGTCCGCCCCCCCGACGCCTCCTCGCCCTTGCCGAGGAGGAGGACCGCCCCGATCCCCAGCTCGTCGGCCACCTCGGCCAGGACACGGGCGTTGACGACGGCCGAGCGGACCTTGGCCAGGTTGCCCTCGTTGAAGTCCGGGTAGGCGTGGTGGGTGTGCTCGGCCACCACCAGCCCGAGGACGGCATCGCCCAGGAACTCGAGGCGCTCGTTGGACGGGGCGCCACCGTCCTGCTCCCCGCACCAGCTGCGGTGTGACAGCGCCTGGTACAACAGGGCGGGCTCGGCAAACTCGTAGCCGAGCCGCTGGGCGAGCGCCGTCGCCTCCGGAGCGAGGCTCTGGACCGGTCCGGCGACCGTCAGACCGCCCCGAGCTTGGCGACCACGTAGTCCACGGCGTCGCGTACGGTGCGCAGGTCCTCGAGGTCTTCGTCGTCGATCCGGAACCCGACGTTGCGCTCGCCGAGCTCCTCTTCGAGCGCCTCCACCAGCTCGATGAGCGCCAGCGAGTCGGCGTCGAGGTCCTCGACGAACGAGGCGTTCTCGGTGATGGTCTGCGGGTCGATCTCGAGGATGTCGGCCAGCTGGTCCCGGACCAGCTGGAACACCCCCTGGCGGTCCATCGGCCCTTTGTCGATATGGGTCTCAGCAGGCACTTCGGCTCCTGTACACGAACGGACTCTCGACAGATCCTACCGGTCCGGTCCAACCAGGCGGAGTTTGCCGTCGTTGACGACGCTCTTGGCCGTATCCACCCGCGATGATAACGGATTCAGGCTTCTTCGCACGACGATCTGACCGATCACGGCCCGTCGGGGTGACCGACCGGGATCGCCGCCGACCCGGCGGTCAGGGGGCGGCGACCGCCTTGGCCAGCCGCTCGACGACCCCGCCGACGGCCAGGTCGCGGCCCACCGCCACCGCGTTGCGCACCGCGGTGGCCGACGAGGACCCGTGGCTGATGACGCAGACCCCGTCGACGCCGAGGAGGATCGCCCCCCCGGTGCCCTCCGGGTCGAGCTGGGCCGCCACCGGGGCCAGGTAGGGGGTCAGGACCTCGGCCGCCGCCCGGGTCGACTCGTCGGTGGCGAACACGCCGAGCAGGGTCTCGAGGAGGAACCGCAGCGACCCCTCCAGGGCCTTGAGGGCCACGTTGCCGGTGAACCCGTCGGTCACGACGACGTCGGCCGGGCTCCCGAGGAGGTCGCGGCCCTCCAGGTTCCCGACGAAGCGCACCCCGGCGTCCCCGGTGACCAGGAGCTGGTGGGTCTCCTTCACGAGCGGGGTGCCCTTGCTCGGCTCCTCGCCGATCGAGAGCAGCGCCACCGACGGCTCGACGATCTCGTAGCGGTCGGCGGCGTACGCCGACGCCATCTGGGCGAACTGGACCAGCATGGCCGCCGTGCACTCGGAGTTGGCCCCGGCGTCGACGAGGACGGCCGGGGGCCCGCCCAGCCGGGGCAGGGGCGTGGCGATGGCCGGGCGCACGACGCCGGGGAGCCGGCCCATCCGCAAGAGGGCCGAGGCCATGGTGGCCCCGGTGTTGCCGGCGCTGACCATGGCGCACGCCCGCCCGTCGCGTACCAGCTCGGCCGCCCGGACCAGGGAGGAGTCCTTCTTGCGGCGCACGCTGGCGGCCGGGTCCTCGTCCATGGCGATGACCTCGGTGCAGGCCACCAGGTCGAGGCCGGCGGTGTCGCCGACCAGCTCGGACGGCCCGACCAGGACGACCGGGATGCCGGCGGCGTGCGCCTCGGCGGCGCCGGCCACGATCTCGGTCGGGGCCCGGTCCCCGCCCATGGCGTCGACCGCCACCGGCAACGCGGCCAGCGCCTCGGGCGAGGGGCGCTCGGCCCGCCGGGTCAAGTCAGTCGACCTCGACCGCCTGGCGCCCCTTGTACCACCCGCAGTTCGGGCACACGATGTGCGGCACCTTGGCCTGGTGGCAGTGCGGACAGGTGCTGCGGGGCGGCAGCTCGAGGCGCCAGTTGGCGGCCTGGCGGCTGCGGCCCTTGGCCTTGGACGACTTCTTCTTCGGGACGGCCATCGTCGATCTCCGGTTCGCGGCGCCCGTCGGCCGGGGCGCTCGGTGGGCGGGCGGCGACGGCCGGGGCGGCGCCGTCGGGTCCGACTGGGTGCTGGGGTGCTGCGGGTGTTTCCCGGCGCCCGTTCAAGAGGTCGACCGGAGGACGTCCAGGCTAGCCCATCTCGGGTCGGTGGGCGCCTCGCACCGGCACTCCTCGTGGTTGCGGTCGGCTCCGCACGTCGGGCACAGGCCCCGGCAGGCCTCCGAGCACAGGGGGGCCAGCGGCAGCTCGAGCAGGAGGGCGTCGCGGACCATCGGGGCCAGGTCGGCCCGGTCGTCGACGATCGGGTACGCCTCGTCGTCCTCGGGCACCCCGGCCAGCTCGATCTGGTCGACGAAGCGCTCCCGCACCCCGACCACCAGGTGCCCGCCGACGTCCACCGCGCAGCGGCGGCAGATGCCCGACCACGGGGCGGCGACGGTGCCCGAGACCATCACCCCGCCGGGGAAGGACTCGAGGTCGACCTCGCACTCGACGTCGGCGCCGGCGGTGACCGCGCTCTCGGCGAAGCTCCCCGGACGCAACTCTTCGATCAGGTCGATCGGCGCCACGATCGCGTCGTGGCGACGGGTTCCGGGCTGGCGCCGCAGACGGGCGACGTGGACGACGAAAGGATCGGCAGACATTCTCGAGACTCCCCTCTAGAGGTTATGCGAGGTCTTGGTCGAAGAATCCGTCCTCCGGCCCGAGTGCCTCCCCACCCGCCGCCGTCTCGATCGCCTCTGGTTGTGGCGCGGTCGCCTGCAGCTTCTCCCGGCCGGCCCGCACGGTCCGCAGGACCCGGTCGAGCACGATCTCCATCCCGGCCAGCTTCTGGTCGCAGTAGTCCTCGGCCTCGTGGCGCATCCGGCGGGACTCCTCGTTGGCGTCGTCGAGGATCCGCTGGGCCACCTGGTTGGCCTGGCGGACGATCTCGGTGCGCGAGACCATCCGCTCGGCCTGGACCCGGACGTCCTCCATCAGCGCCTCGGCCTCGCGCCCCCGCTCGGCCAGGAACTCGTCGCGCTCGCGCAACAGCCAGCGGGCCTGTCGGAGGTCTTCGGGCAGGCGCTCGAGGGCGTGGGCGAGGAGCCCGGCCACCTCGTCGCGCGAGATGAGCACCGACGCCGAGAGCGGCATCGCCTTGGCGGTGGACACGGCGTCGAGGGCCCGCCGGATGAGCGTCTCGGCATCTTCGTCGTCGGTCGCCGGGTCCTCGTCGAACAGGTCGGCGTCGAGGTCGGTCACCGGGCCTCCTTCGGCTGGCCGCCCCCCCTCTCGAACTTCTCCAGCAGCCGGACGTTGACCGCCTTGGGCACGAACGCCGAGACGTCGCCGCCGTAGCGGGCCACCTCCCGCAAGAGCTTGGAGGCCATGAACGAGTGCGAGGAGCTCGTCGGCAGGAACAACGTCTCGATCCCCGAGAGCTGGCGGTTCATCTGGGCCATCTGCAGCTCGTTCTCGAAGTCGGTGACGGCCCGCAGGCCCTTCACGATGACCGTCGCCCCCACGTCGGCCGCCACCGTGACGACGAGCGTCGACACCGAGACGATGCGCACGTTGGGCAGGTAGGCCAGGGACTCCTGGAGCATCTCCTGGCGCGCCGCCAGGTCGAAGAGGGGCTCGGACTTCTGCGGGTTGCGCAGGGCGGCCACCACCACCTCGTCGAAGAGCCGGCTGGCCCGCTCGACCACCTCGAGGTGGCCGTTGTGGAAGGGGTCGAAGGACCCGGGGATGAGCGCGACCGTCACGATCCGGCCGCCGCCGGCGCAGGGGATGGGCGAGCCACGGTGACGAGCGTACCGCCGTAGCGGCGCGACTTCGTGATCAACCACGACCCGGGGACCTCGACCGGCGACGCCGACTCGAGCACGGCCAGGTCGGCGGGGAGGGCGGCCAGGAGTGCCTCCCACTCACTGAACGCGTACGGGGGGTCGCAGAGGGCCAGGTCGAAGCGGCGCTGCCCGGTCAGCCATCCGGGGAGGGTCCCCCGCACCACGGTGGCGGACCGCCCGGCCAGGCCGACGGCCTCGAGGTTGGCCGCCACGGCGACGAGGGCGGCCGGGTCGGTGTCGACGAAGGTCACCGAGGCGGCGCCGCGTGACAAGGCCTCGACGCCCATGGCCCCGCTCCCGCAGAACAGGTCGACCACGTCGAGCCCCTCGACCCCGCCGAGCGAGCCCAGGATCGAGAAGATCGCCTCGCGGACCCGGTCCGACGTCGGGCGGACGCCACCGGGGAGCCGGGCGCTCAGGCGCCGGCCGCGGCTGAGGCCACCGATGACCCGCACGCTGGCGAGCGTAGCGGGGCCCGGCCGCCCCAGCGGGGCAGCCGGCGATCAGCTCTTGAACAAGAACTTCTCGTCGTCCTCGTCGAGGAAGAGGCGCAGCTCGTCGGCCAAGAGGGGGTGGGCCGAGAGCACCGGGTCGCCGTCGGTGAGCGCCTCGGCCACCCGACGGGCCTCGACGAGCAGGTCGCGGTCCTGTTGGATCGAGGCCAGGCGGAGGTCGCTGCGCCCCTTCTGGCGGGACCCGAGCAGGGTGCCCTGGCCCCGCAGCGTGAGGTCCACCTCGGCCAGCTCGAAGCCGTCGGTGGACGCCTCGAGCGCCCCCAGGCGCCGGGCGGCGTCGTCACCGGTGTCCTCGTCGAGCAGGTAGCACCAGCTCTCGTCGGCCCCCCGTCCGACCCGCCCCCGGAGCTGGTGGAGCTGGGCGATGCCGAAGCGCCCGGCGTCCTCGACCACCATGACGCTGGCCTCGGGGACGTCGACGCCCACCTCGATGACCGTGGTCGCCACGAGCACCTGGACCTCGCCGGCCCGGAACCGCGCCATCACCGCCTCCTTCTCGGCGGCCGGCATCTGGCCGTGCAGGAGCCCCAGGCGCAGGCCCGCCAGCACGCCGGCCGAGAGCCGCTCGAGCTCCTCGGTGGCCGAGCGGGCGACGATCTTGTCCGACCCCTCGACGAGCGGGCAGACCACGTAGGCCCGCCGCCCGGCCTCGGCCTCGGCGCGCACCCGCTCCCACGCCGCCACCGCCTCGAGGTCGGTGCGGGCCCACACCGTGGTCACCGGGGTGCGCCCGGGCGGGAGCTCGTCGAGGACGGCCATGTCGAGGTCCCCGAAGACGACCATCGCGGCGGTGCGCGGGATGGGGGTGGCCGTCATGACGAGGAGGTCGGGATCGGCGCCCTGGTCGCCGTCGCCCCCCCGACCTTTCTCCCGCAGGGCGGCCCGCTGCTCGACCCCGAACCGGTGCTGCTCGTCGATGACCGCCACCCCGAGCGAGGCGAACTCGACGTCGTCGGTCAAGAGGGCGTGGGTCCCGACCACCAGGTCGACGCCGCCGGTCGCCAGGCCCTCGCGCATGCCGGCCCGCTCGGCGGCCTTCGTCCGGTTGGTGAGCAGCGAGACGACGAGCGGGCGGCGGCCCCCCAGGCGACCCGGGTCGGGGACGTCGAGCCCGTCGGTCAGCGCCCGCACCACCATGGCGTGCTGCTCGGCCAGCACCTCGGTCGGGACCATGAGCGCCCCCTGGTGCCCGCCCTGGACGGCGGCCAGCAGGGCCCCGAGGGCGACCACCGTCTTGCCCGACCCGACGTCGCCCTGGAGGAGCCGGTGCATGGGGAACGGCCCGGCCATGTCGGCGAAGACGACGGCCAGGGCCCGGCGTTGGGCCTCGGTCAGCTCGAAGGGCAGCGCCGAGAGGAACCGCTCCACCAGCGTCGCCTCGCCCTGGCGCCCGCCGGTCACCTCGAGCGGGGAGACGGCGTGGCGGACCGCCCGGGCGTCGCGCTCGAGGACCCGGCGCCGGGCGACCAGGGCCAGCTGGAGGCGGAGCAGCTCGTCGAAGGCCAGGCGCTGCCGGGCCCGGTCGGCGTCGTCCATCGTCTCGGGTCGGTGGATGGCCGTCATCGCCTCGGTCCGGGCGATCAGGCCGAGGCGGTCGGCCACGTCGGCGGGCAACGGGTCGGCCAGCGGGCCGGCCCGCTCGAGCGCCTCGGCCACCCAGTTGCCGATCTCCCAGCTGGTGAGGCCGGCCTTGGCCGAAGCGGGGTACACCGGGACCACCCGCCCGGTCTTCGACCCGGCCCGTGGCCCGTCGACCCCGACGACCAGGTCGACCACCGGGTTGGCCATCTGGCGCGTCCCCCGGTAGTGGGTGAGCTTCCCGAAGAACAGGGCCTGGGAGCCGGCCGGGAGCTGCTTGGCCCGCCACGTCTGGTTGAAGAACACGACCTGCATGCCGCCGGTGCCGTCGTGCACGGTCAGCTCGACGATCGGGCGCCCGTTGCGGGCCCGCCGCACGTGGGCCCGCCGCACCTCGGCGAGCACGACCGCCTCCTCGCCGAGCGCCAGGGAGGCCAGATCAGCTTGGCGGCTCCGGTCGATGTAGCGCCTCGGGTACGTGGTGAGCAGGTCGAGGACCGTCTCGACCCCCCACTCGGCCAGCGCCTCGGCGCGCCGCTCCCCCACCCCGCGCAGCACGCTGACCGGGAGGTCGGCCAGGGCGCCGAGGGTCCGCCCCGGGCGGGCGGGGGCGTCGGTGACGCCGGTCACTCGATGCCGAGCAGGTACGGGTAGAGGGGCTGGCCGCCGTGGTGGACCTCGATCGCCACGTCGGGGTACTCGTCGGCCATCCACCCGGTGATACGCCGGGTCTCGGCCGCCGCCGCCCCCTCCCCCTCGATCAGGGTGACCAGCTCGTGATCGGGGTCGGCCGCCAGCACCCGGGCGAGGACCCCGCAGGTCGCCCCGACCACGGTGTCCGAGACGGCCACGATGTCCTTGTGCACCAGGCCGAGCCAGTCCCCCCGATGGACCGGCCCGGCCCCGGTCGCCGCGTCGCGCACGGCCCGGGTCACCTCGGCCGAGACCACCCGCTGGGTGGAGGCCGCCATGGCCGCCTCGTTCTCCTCGACCGCCGACGCCGGGTCGTAGGCGAGCAGGGCGGCGAAGCCCTCGACGATCGAGACCGTCGGCACTACCCGAACGGTCTTCTTGGTCAGGGCGTCGACCTGCTCGGCCACCGGGACGATGTTGGCGTTGTTGGGCAGGAGGATCACCTGGTCCGACCCCAGCGACTCGACCGCCTCGAGCAGCTGGGCGGTCGAGGGGTTCATCGACTGGCCGCCCTTCACCTGGCGGTGCACGCCGAGCGAGCGGAAGATCCGCCCCAGCCCGTCGCCGGTGACCACCGCCACCACCCCGGTGACCGGGGCCGGCCCGGGGGGCTCTTCGGGCACCTCGGTGACGGCCGCTCCCTCCCGGACCCAGCGCTCCTCTTCGACCTGCTCGGCCAGGTCGGTCACCCGGATGTCGCGAGGCCGGCCGGCGTCCATCGCCGCCTCGATGGCCGGGCCGATGTCGTTGGTGTGGATGTGGCAGTTCCACAGCCCTTCGCCGCCGACCACCACGATCGAGTCGCCGATGCCGGCCCAGACCTCCTTGAAGTCGGCGATCGTCTCGTCGGGCGCATCGAGGAGGTACATCACCTCGTAGCGCAACCCGCCGGCGAGGCCCCCGAGCGTCCCCGTGAGCTCGGCGTCGGGGGCGAGCGGGGCCGGGAGGGTCCCGAGCTCGGGGGGCTCGGGCATCGGGCGCCCGTCGAGCTCGGACAAGAGCGCGTCGAGGAGCAGCACGTACCCCGAGCCCCCGGCGTCGACCACCCCGGCGGCGGCCAGGACCTCGAGCAGCTCGGGGGTGCGGGCCAGCGCCTCGTAGGCGGCGCGGCGCGCCGACTCGACGACCTCGAGCAGCCCGGCCCCGGGGTCGGCGTCGACGGCGGCCCGGGCGCCGTCGCCGGCCGCCCGGGCGACCGTCAGGATCGTCCCCTCGGTCGGCCGCACCACCGCCTGGTGGGCCATCTCGCTGGCCACGGTCAGGGCGCCGGCGGCGTCGGCGGCGCCGATCTCCTGGCGCTCCCCCCACCACTGGGCGATGCCCCGGAGCAGCTGGGACACGATGACCCCCGAGTTGCCCCTCGCCCCCATGAGCGAGCCGTGGGACAACGCCCGGCACACCTCGGCCATCGGGGCGTCGTCGTCGAGGCGCTCGAGCTCGTGGACGACGGCGTCGAGGGTGAGGGCCATGTTGGTGCCGGTGTCCCCGTCGGGGACCG
>Ga0209656_10001153_pt1 | contig 17113 bp, 27 predicted proteins | sample BogFormECP12_OM2_FD_188239 | JGI IMG/M metagenome (GOLD analysis project Ga0209656, IMG submission 188239) | Bog forest soil microbial communities from Calvert Island, British Columbia, Canada - ECP12_OM2 (SPAdes) (version 2) | ecosystem: Environmental > Aquatic > Freshwater > Wetlands > Bog ... | reverse complement strand
CTAGCCCTCGATTGGGTGACTCAAGGCAGCCTGAGCCAAAGCCCACAGGGCAACTGGCGTTGGACTCGAAAAGTCAAAGCCAAGACCGTTACGGTCGCCCTTTCCGACAAACAGGCCGAACTTTTTTGCCGCGCCATCGACGACCATCGAAAGCTCCAAAAACTAATCGACCAGATGCGAGCCATTAGTCAGCAGGTGCTCCTTAACTCGGTCGAAGGGCCCGCACGTAGAAAAAGAAGAATATCATCCTAAATGCGCCTTATCTTCGCGCCATTCCAGTCTGAGGGCAATTCACCACGTTGTACGCCATGATCGCAACGCTCTGATCGTAGCCGTTGTAATTGTCCGGTGCCTCCGGATATCTCGGATCTAGGTAATAGTCCCAGAAATCTACGCCTTTAGCATCACATTGCTTTTTGATATGATCATCAATGTATTTTTGAGCTTCCTCGAGACCCCGTGAATTTCCGCTTTGCAAAAGGGCGATTAGCGTTTCCTCTGGTAGCACCTTTGTTGGCGGGAGCTTTAGTAGTTCACTGTCCAATTGCTCTTTCGACTGATTGCTTTTCTGGTTCATTTCCCCTCCTGATCGATCACAATCAGCTTCCGTATTTGGTCGGTTTAGTATCGGCCGCGACATACAGAGGGGGATCGGATAGCCTTCCTTCGTCTCTTTGAGGCACATCACATCGCGGCCGGCGAGCAGTTCCAAAACCGCGTGGCAGCGGTTCTCAAAACCGCCGAGTGCACCCCAGGCGGCTATGACTTTCCGGTTTCTTGAACTGCCCGGAGAATGTAACGATCGTTCTCCGGCCCGATCGGGATCTTCGACGGCATACACCTCGGCTGGGTCCGTTGAAACCAGGCCAAAGAGGTTCGTCATGATAATTGGGATCCAACGATTCCGCTGTCTTGATGATAAATTCAACGGCTTGCACACAGCTTTAGCTCAACGACCTTATCCAGACGGCTACGGCGGTTCTCTTCGCACCACGCTTTAGCTTCGTTGAGCGATCCAGCAGAGCCAATCAGCTTGGCGCGTTCGTCGAAAATGTTCCATTTTTCAGGCGAATGAAATGGTTTCGGAAGAATCTGAAAGACCGCGTTAACTCCGACAAAACCGACCGAGTCACCGGACGGGCCGGTACGCCATTCAATCGGTGAAACTTGCATGACCAGATTGTAGCCAGAAGGTCCGGCGCTTGCAATCCTTAGCTCGGCAAGCTAGTCCCCCAGGCCGACCCAGGAACTGCAGTCTTTAGGTTAACAGAGGAAGCTGGTACCCCTCTTGAAGCCGGGCGCGTACTTCGTAAAGTATCGGAACGCCATGATCGCTCAACTAATTACGCTCGATAAAGCTCTGGAACAGGCTCAGGGAAAGGTTTGTGATTCCCTGGAGCGAGCCCCAATAGCTTTCTGGGATACGACCATCAGCTTTCCATCGGTTCAGGATGCGCCGGTTCTCTGACGTATTTAGGCACCAGAACAGGAAACGTTGCATGGCACTCATGCTTTTACTCAATTTCACGTTCGTTTAATCGTCGTGATCACGTTTCTAAAAGATCGCTTAGATCGATCCCCAAAAAGAAATGGTAATACGCCGGAGCCACGGCGATCTCGCCGAAAGGCCCAGCATCAATAAAGAGCGAACGGTCCATAACGAATGCTTTCTTAACGGGAAAGATCTCCTTTACGAAGACGGACCGAAATTCGATCGAGTGACCGAGTGCGATTCGCTTATTAATTCGATCCGCTGCTTGCTGGACACGAAGCAGTTCTAGTGAACTCTCTGTTTCGCTGGATCTCTTACCGTTCGAGCTCGCCATAGTCCTTGGTAGGTTACTGAGTTTGTTGGCCACAGTTTATATCCCTGGACGCACATGACAGTGATCAATTCGGCGGTAACGCTCACGCTCGCCCAGCGAAACTCAGAAGGCTTCCAGGTCCCAATCATCGTATTAATGGCAAAGCCGAGCATGATGCCCTGCATCCAGAGCCAGAAGGGCGAATACCGGTCAGTCAAAAGAATCATCGAAGCGCTCAGCAAAATCGCAGCAACGCCAAGGAAAGTGCTGAGATGGGCTCTATCGACCCTTTTCAGATCAAAAGGCTTCCTCATGGGTAAAAAATATCGGCTGGCCGTCCCCACAGCCAGCCGATAAACGCTCGATTCTGCTAGAGACAAGCCACTAGCGCTCGCCTTCTTTTTTCTAATCTCTTTTCGGGATAAGGAAGAGGCTCGCAGGAATATCGGATTGTATTCCGTTAATGGAATACTTTCCGTTTCCTGAGCTGACCCCTACGTCACATCCAACTCACCTCTGCGTTGGTATAATCTTAATCTGGGAGTCGTGCCGTTGTCTTAGTTCTCGCCAAGCGGAACGATTTTTTACAATCCAATCGACGAGGGCGCGCTCAAAGCCAATGTCGTACCCGGCCTTTTCGCTTTCGATCCACTTATGTCGCAAGATCTCGTCACGCTCAGCTAAGAACTCCTTATAGAGCAGAGAATTTGTGACCAACTCTGTGGCGTTTTCTGCAGGGTAGTTCATCTACTATTTGGCTCAAATCTGAAGGCGTGACTTGGGCAGGCAAGTTTCCTCTTCGGGTGTGTCTTCTCTGATGACCACTCGCGTCACGAACTCGGAACAGGGCGTCTCCGGCCCCCGACGGAGACGCCCACTCCCGTCGCGACGTTCGAAGCAGAGCGGTGTGAGCGCTGCTATAGCGTAGCTGATGGTCTTGGTTAGCTTGGCCTCGCTCATGCGGAATTCCTTTCAGCTTAAAAATGGATGCCCGGACGTTTGTCGCCCCTGGGCTGGGCTTATACGGTTCCGAAAAACCTAACGACATTAGCCCTGATGCGGCCATGTGGTCTTTCGTTTTCCGGTCGCAGGATTTCGGATTCTTGCGGAAATCGGAAGAAGCAATGTCCGGGATCCGCCGCGTCAGCGACGGTCGCGGTAGGTGCCCGGCGTGATGCCTACTAATTTGCCGAACATGGTGGTAAAATGCGCCTGGCTCGGGAAGCCGAGCGCGTAGGTGATCTCGGCGATGGACATGCGATTGTCAGCCAGCAGTTCTTTGGCCTTGGCTATGCGCTGTCGCAAAATGTACTGGTGGGGCGGCAGGCCGATGCTGGCTTTGAAGACCGTGGCGAAATGATACGGGCTTAGCTGCGCAAGTTCGGCCAGCGTCTTGAGGCTGGTGTCGGCGCCGAGGTGGGCCACAATGTAATCGAGTACGCAGCGGAGCCGAGCCGGCGGCAAGCCGCCCCGGTACTCAGCGATCTTGAACCGGATGACCGTATAGTGCCGCAGCAGGTGCACGGCGAGCGCCGTCGCAAGCCCTTCACCAAAGAGCCGACCCGCCGGGTAGCCCGACTGCACTTCGGACTGCAGCGCCAACAGGATGTGTTGGATGGACGGGTCTCTTACACAGCATGGGTTGGTGAATTCGATATGAGGCCCATGGACGGCTGCTTGATCGCCGACGGCTGTCACGAAGCTCGGCGCGAGGGCGACAGACAGGAACTCGGCCTCTCGCTGGTGCCACGCCCGGATCGGTACCCCCTGCGAGAAGAAGCAAAGATCGCCGGGGCGAGCCATCATGCGGCGCGGCCGCTCATCGGCGATGCGCATTTCGATGGTGCCCGGAGGCCCCAGGCGCACCGCGACGCAATGATCCTGGAGGCGGAATTCCGGAAGCTCGCCGGTCCTGAGTCGATGCTTCTCGACCCTGAGGATATCGCTCCAGGGCGCGTTTGTGCTCAGCGACAGCGGCACCGCGGAATCGGGGTACGGCTGCACCTTGTTTCTCGGCAGCTGGGTGAACGTCATCAGGTCTTGCTACGATATCATGTGGAAGTGTTATGCGCGAAAAAACTCACGGATGGTATCCCGAACTTGCCGGAGCTCCGTCCCCATTCAACAGCCTTTTGCTCCGGCCGTGATAACCCGCCAGACTAGCACTTTTTCAGCGCCCTGCTAGACATTGGCCCAATCAAACCGCCTTAAATCGCCTCCCGGGCGCCGCCTCAAAAAACCTTGCGTGGAATATCCGCTTTTCCGCTCCCCTCCCTACGGCCTCCCCGGGAGAAAATATCTTACGTCAGGATTGGGTGGTAAACTCGGGAAAGTTTGACATTCTGGTTGGCGCTTCTTCGCAGGACCTACGACTAACACAGACGATTGAAGTGCAGGCAACCGAACAGGATCGTGTGCAGCTGAATCGCGATTCGCTCTGAAAGAGTTTAGGAATCGTCCGAAAGGGAAGACCTTTCACCCTCAGCTGGTAGAAGCCTTCGGTATGGGTAATCCTGACGAAGTGCGCCCAGCGGGATTGGTTTCTCGATGGCTGGCAAGCTCGCCTCTCTAGGATGTAATCTCCAGAGAGTAGGAAAAGGATGATCGCAAATTTGAGGAGATTTTTAAGGATTGGAAAGAGTTAGGGTCGGAAGACTTAGTTAGCAGAAGCGGCGGTATGGATGTTAGAACAGCCCGAACGGATTAGCATGAAGGCGATGGATGTAGTACCAACTACGCAGAGAAGTCTTTCAGCGGTGGATCATGCTTGGTTAGGTCAATTAAATGTCTATGTTTCCCGAACATTCATTAGCTGCGAAAAACGCTGTACGCACTCGCTAAATAAGCTCGATCATTGGTACTTTTCGTAAGGGTAACGTCAATACCGTATCCGCTCTACCAGCGCGGCGCGATCCCCTCAGGAAAACCAACCGGCCATGCGCGGCCCTAGTGGAACGAGAACCAGAATTACGATGTCAACAATGGCTCCCATGAAGGCATTGCTCCAATCGAGCGCCGTAAGCACAAGCGACAGGAGAGTCACCCCGACCAAGACGGACTTCCACCACTCCCAGCCGGCTAGTAATGCGACAGCGGCTGCGACGAACCCAACGGCAGGCAACACCCATAACGCACCGAAAATGCGAATTCCTCCCTCACCCAAGTCCCAAAGCCCATCGAGTAGAGTGGTCTTGTAAGTTAAGCCTTTGATTTGCGCGTGTCTCACATACACGGCAGTGCCCATCAGGTGAATAAGGCCGTGCACGATGAGGACGACAGCAACAATAACGGTCACGATTCGTGGCACAGATTTTCCCTCTTGCTGTACGTCGGAATGAAGCGGTCGAGCAGCGAATCCCCGTCTTCTGGATGACCTGGTTGTGCAACATGCCCATAGCGATACCAGGTGACGGTGGCGTACGATGCAGCGGCGAACCCAACACCGGCCGCCAACCAGCGTGCACCAGACCGCATGGATTGTATTGCGTTCATGGTTGTCTCCCTTCTATTCCGGCATGCCCCACGGATTTCAAAGCCATTGCGCCCGCCAACGCGCCTCGCTCTGCGCGCCGGGCGATACCGAGCAACTGCTTGCGTTCCATGATGAAATGCGCCAGGCGGCCGAGGCGTAAGGCGAGCCATTGCGGCAGGCCGTAGGGACGATAGCCAACCGCGATGCGTCCGCGGACGATGAGGCGCGTTTGGTCCGGCTGGGGTTGTTCCAGGACGAACGCCCAGGTAGTCTGGTACTTGCCGCTCGGCAATCGCCAGGAGAGAACTAGGCTGTGCTCCGGCTCACACTGCACGACGACGAACGCATCCGTAGCTCCGGGAAGTGCGGGGAGTACCCTGCCCACGTCGATGCTTTGATATTCGGGCAGGATGCGTTCGGCGCTGTGCTGACCTCCGTTATCGATGAAATCGTAGGCGTACCATCCGGCGTGGCCGGAGCCCATCTGGGCCAGCCACGGCCAGACGTCATGAGGAGGGCGACGAATCGTGATGGCGTGATTGACCGAGCCGACGGGCTGAGGAATCAGGTCGTCTCCGGGAAGAGTCCGGGCCTGCTCGCCAGGAGTGGCGCGGATTTGCCTCCTGAAGTAAATCGCAAGTGCTGTGAGGACTACCAGCAGCCGGGAAAGTACAATCTGCACTCTTTTCTTCATAAGCTACCCGCTCAAAGGATAGCCCAGCGGAGCTTCACCTGCAGTGATTTCGGTCACTCGGAAGAGTTCGGCCAAAGCCCTGAACTCGATTTGCAAGCGGGTTTAGCTAACGCAGGCGAGCCTTTCATGCTCACTCTTCCGGCACTCCCATCGGGTGATGCTTGCCTGCCAAGCGGATGGCGATCGCCTGCGGGCCTTTATCCCCTGCCTCTTCGGAGAAGATCACCTCGTTGCCGATGTAGAGGTACTCGAAGACTGAGTTCAGGACGCTGTTTCTGTGAAAGTAAATCTCGCGGCCATCCGGCGTCTCGATAAAGCCGTAACCTTCCTTCGGAAAGAGCTTGCTGACTTTCGCGTGCGGCGCCGGGTAATGCGTCTTCACATCGTGGCGCAGGCAGCGCACGTAGTCCCGCAACTGGCGCCGCATCGCCTTGAATGCGTCGCCAATTGCCACATACACATCCTTGTGCGGACCCCCGACTTCCAGATGCTTGTGCCACTCCCCTTGCTCTCCGTGTTTCAGCGTCGGCTCATGCGTGACGACGAGTTCCTTGCCCGGCACCCCCAGTTCGATGCAGATGTGAAATGGCTCGCCGCGCAGATGATGCCGATGCGGCGCTTCGACGATCACGTGGCAGCTCGTGATGCGGTCGAAATACTTGTCGAGCTTATCCGCTTCCTCCTGAACCCGCGCCGTCACAGCCGCGGATGCGGCCATATTTCGGAAGGTCATCTGCACTGGCAGGATCATGATGGTTTGGTCGTCCTTTCGTTTTGAAAAAGTCACGCCGCACCAGGTTGGTTGCGCGGCTCCGTGAAACACGCTTTCCGAAACAGTGCGATCAATAACCTCGTGTCTTACTCGCCGTCTTAGCGAAGAACGGCTCGATGACTTTTTCCAAGTCGGTGCTCTGGCATTTCGGGCATCGCAGCTCCTTCGTCTCGTGTTCCTTGATGGTGAGCACTTCGTCAAATTTATTGTGGCACTTGCGGCAGATGTATTCGTAAAGGGGCATGGTTGGTCCGGTTAGAGATTGAGGGTTCGGTTTCCAAAGAGAACCATTTCTGTTCTATGTGTCGGATAACGGCGTTGCAAGCCTTGCCCTCATGGAATCTATTCATACCTCGGCAACCCTAGTATTTGGAATGCGTGGCAGGCCGCCGCGTTGACTGAGACGAAAATTTTTCCGGTGTTTAGCAGGGTCCAAAAATTGCACTCGACTATTTTCGGGCCATCATTCCGAAGCTGCAGCAACTCGCTCAGCTTGATTTCTTTCGTGCGTGACGCCCGCACGAGCTCCCCTCAGTTCAGGACTGAAACGATTGTTCCTGCCGGCACTGCTTCTCGAGCTTCACAATGGGTTCATTGCGGAGCAAATAAGCGACGTAGAGGCTGTGTTCTGCCACCGAGTAATGCTTGCGGCAGGAACCGTGGAATCGGCAGTTGTTCGCGAGGTTGTGAGCAATATCGCTGATGTGAATTTCTTCGGCCCTTGGGTCCAGAACATAGAACTCCGTACCGCTTGGCAGAAGTATCCAGTCGCCCTTTCTTTCCTTAAACTCGGTAACCGCTTTTGGCATCATTTTCGTGCTCGTCCTCACTCTTGCCGGGTTACCGTCCCGGCACGGGGTTAATCAAAATCGAAAGGCGCTCTCCGTTTGTTTAATGGGCTTAATCTGGATATTCCCTCATGTCGATTCGATCGATCCTCTCGACTTCAGCAACCAATAGCGCGATAGCTTCGATATAATTGTCTCGCGCAGCTTCCGCCGGTTTAAAGGTTGTATCTTTCCAGGGCCAAAGGAGCTCCGGCGCGTATCGATGCCCCTTCGCTTCGTTTTCGAGCGTTATTAAGTCCCCAGCTACCACAAACGCTATGGCCGCGTCAGTCAATTCGGCCCTTGTGTGCTGGTCGTCATGATCCGCATCGTACCCTTTTTTGAGTTGGTATTCTCTCACCCTGCGCACGTCTTTAATAACGTAACTCATTTCTTCTTTCTTCTTCGGTCGGCAATACCCAGCTCTGCGTACCTAGCGAAGCGGAGCCTACTTACAAGCCCAGCCCTTTAGGTGTGGGTTGTTGACATCTTGATCAGATGCTAATTCCTTCGGACTCTTCTTATTCTTGCGGCACTTCTGAGGTCGTTTGTTCCTCGGTAGGGCTTGAGTTCCTCCCGGCCGCTAGTCGATTCTTTAAACGTTGGTTTACTTCGTTCAGATCGTACTGCAGCGGGGCCATTTTCTGCCCCTCCTCCGGGTACACGGTCAGATGGTGATTCATTCCGTTGATCACGTTGTGTATCGGGATGTTCGGATTCTGGAGTTGCTTTTGCAGATGCCTCGGAAGCTGCTGCATGTGCTTCAGCATTACCAGCGTTTTCCCCAGATCCCCCGGCTTGCTGTTCGCGTCCGACATTATCTGCCGGATTCGGTTGTACGCCTGCATCTGTTCCCCCGCCGACTGCCCTTCCTCTTCCTGGTCTTCTTCCTCTTCCGGATGGACCGCGATCGATCGTTCCATCCCTAGCAAGCTCAGACTCACTTGGGAGATTTCCATTTCCGACAGCATTTGACCATTCATGTTATAAATGGTCAGCATCGGGACCCAGCTATTTCCTTCACCCTTCACTTCTTTGACCGTCAATTTGACGGTCCCTTCTGCGTAAACGCGATCTGTACCGCGTTCTTCGTACGATGCGTGTTGCATTTCGCTTTCTCGGTGTCGATCTATGTTTACGTCAAAACGGCTTTCGCGCACTTTTCAGAACAAAAATCCCGCTTCACTCTCTTGCCGATTATCCGGCCACATTGATGACAACAGACGCGACTTTTGAACGTCTCAGCGAAATCCCTGATGTTCCAGCACATATGATAGATCGGCCATCGGATAATCTCTTGGAGCTCCCGCGCAGTGTAACCAGACATGTCCCACTCCCTGGCATCACGACACAAGTGACACGCCTGCACTCCTGCTGTGGGTTCGAAAACTCTATGTCCAAACAGGAAGCACCAGGATGGGCAGATTGTGCGCATATTAACAACATAAAATAATTATGTTATGTTAAAACGGAATATCATCCGGCGCGACGTCTAAATCCGGATCGTGCGGTGCTGGGGTCCGCTGTGTTACTGGCCGCTGCGTGGCGGCGGGTTGACCATTCTCCGCTGGCCGGGATCCTAAGAGCTGTAGATTCTCGGCGACCACCCGCAGCCGCGACCGTTTCTGGCCGGTCTGCTTGTCATCCCAGGTATCCAATTGGAGACGCCCTTCGATGAAAACCGGCCGCCCTTTTTTTAGATATTGGCCGGCGACCTCGGCCTGGCGTGCCCAAATGGTCACGTCCACAAAAGTTGTCTCTTCTTTTTTGTCGCCATCTTCCCCGGTATATATCCGGTTGACGGCGAGCCCGATGTCCGCAACTGCGGTGCCCTTGGGAGTGTACCGTAGTTCGGGATCACGGGTCAGGTTTCCCATTAATAGAACGCGATTTAGATTAGCCATAACATTTGGATCGAGTTGTTGTTATTTTTTACGCGAGATTAAAATTTAGGGGACCATCCCGCCCGGGCCGGCACCCTGGCATAAGCCTGCCGGTTATCGCCGGGATGCAGATCGTGGGAAAATATGTGAACCCACTGTTCTCCAATTAATTCGGTGGCGAGGTACTCCCAGGTGTAGCCATGATTGTCCGCGACCGGATCCGGAAATCTTCCCCAGGCTCGCAGCAATTCCGGATCGTTGGTCGCAAGCTCGACGACGCTGGTGACGGGTAGCGCGGCCCCTTGGGTCTGTTGGCCGTTCAGGATTTTGTTCCCCTCAATGCAATCCTTGATCTCGGCGATCAGCGCTTCGGTCGACCAAGCTCGAGGATTAATGCTGCCTTGCACTCCAAGAGCGCGGAGAATTTCCTGCCGTTCATAATCCCAGAGGTTCTGGGTCACGGCCAAGATCCCTTGGAGCTTGGACGCCTCGTTGTTGTCCTCTTTGTTGGTCATAGATTCTACCTCCAAGGCATTAATGTCATTGCGGACTACATGTAGCAATTCAAATTGTTGAAAAGTCAATAAAATTTGTGATTGAACTGTAATTTAAAGGCCTAAAAAACCGCCAGAGTAATTTTCTGGCGGTCAACTCCCCCTTTTTTTAATACAGATGCTCTGGATCCGGATTCTTAAGGTCCACGATCGCCGCCTGAAGAATCGGCGAGCTGATCCGGTAAGGCATCCGAAAGAGCTTGCTTAGCTTCTCGATCGTCACCACCGCCGCGTGTGTCAGGGAGGCCTGGTCGCATTTCATGTTCGCATCCAGGTCATATTGCGTCAGAAGCGCTTCCTTGAGCAGTTCACGCTGATAATCATAAGGCTGGGCCGCGAACCGGAAAAGCGCTTCCCTGACCAAAGAACTGCGGTTCTTTCCAGAGATCTTCCTTAACCTCTTTAGATGTTCGTAGGCTTTCTGTGTCAGTGAGAACGCTATGCGTTGTGTCTTCTCGGTGGTGTTCTTCTTCCTGCGTGTGCTCACAATCTCTATCCGCTTACGAGAGGTCACAGTCTCGATCAGCGGTAGGATGGTGGGTTTCGGAAGATCAGTAATCATAACCTTTAATTGGCTTGTAACTACAGGCTAGGGCAACATTTTTATAATATCTCCTGCGTCCGAACCAGTAAAATTTATTTTCCAAGCGATAACCGCAAGGCTTTAAAATCCGACGCCAGTTTTGACATGCGCTTGTCCGCTTCCTCCGGAGTCTCCCGCATTGGAGCTTCTTCTCGCCGTTCAACACCCACCTTAACCAGCGGTTCTTTTGCAGGGGAACACCGTATGGCCGGAGCAACAGTTGGGCGCTGACCGTTGTGCCAGCAACGGCGGAAGACCGTGCGAAACAAGCCGCCTGGATTGCGCGCCAGGCCGTCAAAGACCGCCGCGTTTGTTTCGTAACAACTAGCCTCGAACAGTTGGACGACTTTGGAAACTGCTATCTGGGCTTCCAACGCTTCACCGATGATGCTCCGCAGGACGGGGACGGGAATTTGAAAGCGCCATCGGTGATATCCGAGGTCCTCGCCTTGGTCCCAATCTCCGAAATGGCAATTGTGCAGTTCTCTGGCTACTCCCCAGGCAAGGCGCTTCACGGGTTTCACGCTCTGGCAACTGCCCTTCAACTCCGGCGTAGCCGGCGCCGCCAGTCCTTGACTGATTTGAAGATGTGTTTCTCGGGGATGATCGGGAATGATGACTGCTGGCTCATAGAGCCTTACAGAGTCTGAGAGACAAATATTGCAGTTGGTCAGTGGCTCAGAAAAAGAAACGGTTTGCGGGTTTTCAGTGGCTAAAACCGAAGGTTCGCAATCGCTGGTCTCGTGATCGATTGGAGCTTCGGCAACCTCTTTTTCCTGACCTTGGGTCCTTGGCGTTAAAAGCGACCCGTCCTGGCGGAAGCTTGAGCGTATGCCGCGCTCATGTCCTTCGGAATCGAACAATAAAGGATTTTGATCGTACTTAAGCCACTTGGTAAGGGCTACTCGGACGCAGCGGCCTCGGCGTGAAGCGGCGGTCGAATCGAGCCTGGGCTCCCCATGAAAAGAAAACTCGGTCGACGTTTCCCGGAGGTGATTAAGGGCGCTTTGCACCGAGCGCACCGAGACGTCTAAGGTATGGGCGATTGCTGCCAGCGAGGGCAGCGTGGTCCATGCGCCTTGATTGTCAGAGACGATTTTTCGAATGAGATGAGCGAACCGCTTGGAGAGAGGCGCACCCTTTGACAGGCGCCCTTCGTTGCGTGTTTCTCGGAATAGTTCGCGAGCCACCTCTTGAGGCCATTGCGGATCCAGTTCAGAAAAGGCATCGATCCGCCGTATTTTGAGGCGAGCTTCCGTGAGAGTCAGGAGTCTATACCGCTTGGCCCGATCGGACGGAAATGGGACGCAAGCGGTTTTGGCTGCGTACTGTGATTTCTGGGCAAGTTCGGCACGGATTGTCCGAAGAGCGAAAATGACGGCCTCGGCCGGTGGCTGGACGGTAAGCTCCGGGAGTAACACAGCAAAACCGGGCTCAGATTCCTTCGCCGGCGTCATGGCACGACGCAAATAGTCGTAAGGGCAAGTTCCTGGAAAAAACACTTGCAGGGCGTAGCCCGCCTGTGTTAAGAACTGCTTCAAGTGACTTAAGCAGTCTTAGCTTTGCAGGCTAAATATTTTGAAAAGCTCACGTTTGCCGCGTGAGCTTTTCGGTTTTAGGGATCAGCGTTTTAACTGTTTCATTCGTTTAAACAGGCGGACTCAGACCGGGAGACGCGCCATTTTCAAAGGCATTTGTTGCGGATTAAATTATTTATAGAAACCACTCGTCAACAAAAAATGTTATCCGGATAGACATTCCGATTATTTTCTTTCGGTTACTGCTATCACTGGTTGTACTACTAGTAGTACTGGCATTACGAGTACCGCCCTCACTTGAGCAGCCCTAGTTTGTACTGAAGTTTGGATAAAAAGGGTGCATCGCCATTGAGCCACCACTGAGTGATCTTGCCTTCAGCGTCGCGAGGCGGAATTAAAACCTTTTTAAATTTTCCGTCGCAGTGGTACACGATCGCGGTGTACTTCGGCAGTTCGCGCAGCGTGTGAGGTTTGATCTTGTGCTGATCCTCGGTACGGTAATTCCAGGTCGTACCTTGGCTCGAAACCGACCGGTCCTTACGCTTGATCTCGTGTTTGCCGATGAAGTCTGCGGTGACGCGGGCAGACTCTTCAGAAGCCACCTGGAACACCTCGCGGTTGCGCAGGTTAAGCAGTACGACCTCCGCTTTCTCCTTGCCTCCTAAGGGCGGGAAGAGCGAGAGCATATCCTGAGTGGCCATAACGGTCGTGCCGTGGGCCTCACGAATTTTGTCGACCACTTTGTCAGCCACCGAAACAAAGGCCTGCGCCTCGTCCTGCCAGAGAATCAGGATATTTTTGTGGATCCACGCATCACTATCGGTTCGCAAATCGAAGCGATCATTAACGTGCTGATAAAAGAGGAGCTTGAGCAGCGTGCAAACGTAGCGTCGTTCGGTTTGCAGCTTTTGGGGCATCGCCAAAAGCACAATCATCCCCCGGTCCATATCTTTGATGTCAAACGTGTTGTCCGCGCAGAAAACTTCCGCCACATCGTCGCCGCTGAAGTAGGTCAGGTAATTGTCGATCGTGCCTATAACGCCGCCGAGTTGGTCGTTAGGCTGGCTCCAGTACGCACGTTTGAAATTAATGAGGATCTTGCGCAGAAGCTCTGGCAGCGCGTTTAAAAAGGCCGGGTCCTCCGGGACTAATGCCGAGAGTTTCTTGGCGGCCGCAGCGCTCGCCGCAGCCGCCGACGCAGCGATGGCCGCCGGGGATTTATTCGTGCTTTTCTCTGGTTGGAGCACATTTTCGGCGATCAGCCATTCCCGGTACGCGTCGATCGAGGTCAGTAGTTCCAGAGATCGTTTGAGACTTGGAAGGATGGCGTTCTTTTCCGTTAAGCCGTTAGCAAGCTGGAAGTCGCGTACGCCCCACTGCAGATCAATGCTGGCCTCAATCCACTTCTGCGCCGAGGTGCGAAAAAATCCCTGATCATCGGACCCGCCCGCAACGCTCGACGCCGTATCGACGATGGCTTTGGCGTAGGTCGAAGTTTTAATTTTTCGATCTGACAAAAGGTTGAACCGAGCGACAGGCCTCCAGTCCGACGACGCCCAGTCCAGACGCGTTTGTAAGAGCATCAAATGATGCTCACGATTGTAGCGCCGGGCGATGGGGACTAACGTCTGCCAGAAGATCCCCTTTTCATCGATGCAGAGACCACCCCAGGGGAACGAGCGGTACTTTGCCAGCTCGATTTTTTTCATTATCGCATCGAACTCGTGTCTGATCGGATAAACTTCGCGCCACTCAATGCGGCCGATTTCCTCCTCGATGCCCCGATCCTTATTAACCAGCATCCTGTGCTCCATTGATGCGGCCGAGGTAATATCCTGGTCCTCCAGCAGGCCATCACTCCTTTCGACGTGCAAGATTTCCCGGTCCAGTTCTTCGATAGCGGCTTTGCAGGAAACTACCTTTCTTTCCAACTCATCGGGCTTCTCATCGGTATCGCCCTTCAATTGCTGAAGTTGCGTAACCAGCTCCAGTCGCTGGTGGCGCAGGGTTGCGAGCGTCTCATTTTTCTTAGTGACCAACTCAGCTTTGAGGACCTCGGCTTGGAGAACGCGCTCCGTTGGACTGAGCGACTTGAAGTTGATGTCGCCGATCAACCTTCTTTGCAGGGCCGCCTCCAAATTGACCTCGAGATCAGCGCGCTGTTCGCGCAATTTATTCAGCCTGGCGTAGATCGGCTCAGTGTCTGCCCGGTATCGGTCCTCGACCTCTTGCACCTTCGTTTCGAGTTCAGATCCTATCCAACTGTCGCGCAGCACGCCTTTCTCGTTGCGGAAGACTTGGTGAAACTTCCCGACAATAGCGCTTAGGGTCTTGCCGGATCCCGTAGTCCCGGTAACCAACCAACCACGGCAAAAAGAGTTGCGATCCCAAGCAAACCCGCCCAGCCTGAAAATGGCGTTAACTTTCCTTTTGCCCAGGCCGGCTGCTAAAGCGAGCCCGAACGAGGCGGCGATCGCGACAACGGGGTAAACGAATGGCCCGGTCACTAAAATCGGCCACGCCCCGATAAGCCTCGCCAAAAACTCCATGATGTCGCGCGGGACATAGCCGTACCAGTATTTCAAGCGCGGGAGGTTAAGAGCCGACCAAATGGCTTCGCGGCTCAGGATCTGAATGCCGGTGACCAAAATCCCGGCGAGCACGCTGATAGTGAGAGGAGACCAGGTCGGGTCGAGCGATTTGGGTTTCGGTTTTTTGGGGCCGCTGCGCTCAAGGGCGCTTTGGGTTTTATCAACAGAGGAAACAATGGCCGCCGATTGTGATGCCGCTTTATCCAATTCAGCCAGGAGCTGCTGCATTCGTGGCGTTGCGCTCGGCGGTGCGCCTGACTCAGTGTCAGTGACGGTTTCGCTTAAAAGATCCAGGGTCGCGGTGGAACCGATGTTCTCGCTCATTTTCGGGGGACTTTGTGATGAGAGCGTTTTCTAAACTTTTGCCGGGATAGGGATCGACTCGAACACTGACCAAACAAAGGTTTCAAGCACGTCGCCGCTCTGCGTGGCGGAACCGACGACGTTCAAGGTTTTGATCTCATGCTTCTCGAGAAAGTGACGAGCCAGACGGCCAGGCCGCGGCACTGAAGACCAAAGGTGAAGAAACGGCTTGTGTTGCGCACCAAGAAATTCGAGCACCTTTTTCTGTTCCGGACCCAGGCCAAAGCTGAGAGTCAGGAGGAACGTGGCGTCTGAATCGATCGTGTTCTGGCGCAACCGCTCCAGGTTGCGAGAAAAGGGTGGCTTGCGGAAACGCTCCCGGACAACCGTAGGGGTAGCCGTCTTGTGACAAGAACGGTCCGAGGAAACACCGCGCTCGACCGCCCATTGCAGCGCGATATCCTCGGCGACCGCTTCTCCAACGGCAATAATCCTGAGCAAGCTTGCCATCGGGCGTATCATAAAACTCAAGTTCATGAAAAATCCATAAAAAACTTTTTTGGACCACGAAGAGAGCGCTCCCGATTTGTTCGACAAACAAGGTGGAAAGGTAGAATCGCCCCTACCTTCGTGGGGGAGAGTCCGCTTGGAAACGGGATAACTGGAGTGACCTGTCGTCTAGTTGACGCTGGTGTGAAAAGTTGCAGACCGCCGTGACCGCTAAGGTCCAGGCAAGCACAGTGACAGTGACCGCGTCACAAGACGCGGTGTGAATATGGATATGGATCTATCAGTCTTGGCTCCGCCAGCACGCACTTGATCTGCTCCCAGCCTGGCTCGGGATTCATCGTTGCAGGGATTATCTGGCTAATCCTCGAAAAAAACGTGCGCCGGCGTAAGAAGTAATTCACCCTAAGGGTGAAAGGGTGAATTGAGTGATCGCCGCGCGGCGTGGAAACATGATCGGCGCCCGAACGTCGGATCCTTAGCTGTAGCGAACTGAGAACATAATCGACTCGAACTTAACGAGAATAGCTTAGCTTAGCCGGTTCCTCCACTTCATCGAATTGCTCCCTAGTGAAGCGAGCCAGAACGGAGTCCGCGGTGAATCACGTGGTGAGCAAGCGCATGGTTGAAGAAGCAGCAAATGCGCGATGGAGCGAGTCGCGCACAATATACAAATGCGGTGACTTTCGGGCAGCTCATCATCGAGGTAGGAACGAATAAGCGCCTTTTCTGCATCTCGATGTTCGGCCGATATTCTCGTGTGGCCGGCTCTTGAATATCGGCGAGTTTCATTTCCAGAAATGCAAACCGACTTGCGCCAGGACGAGCAGACCAATCGCTAGAAGTGTCTGGTGTCTTGTGTCCTCTACCAGTTTCGTTAAACGCATCTCGAGACCGTTGATAGCCAGCGCTAGGTCTGCTTTGGTCACATAATCTGTCTCCGCGTCCTTGAGAGCCTCAGTCATCACTTCGGCTTGCGCCTCGCTCATGCCCGCTCGTTGTAGGCTTTTCGAAAGTTTCAGCGTGTCGATCATTGATCTACTCCGATTGCAAGAATTTCTGCAGCGCCAAGGCTTGCTCGCCCGTCGGACGTTGCTTTTGTTTGAACCAAGCAGAGACCGTTTGCCGTTCAACTCCGATCGCCCTGGCGAGCACGGTCTGGCGACCCCGTTTTCCCGCGCACCAGGCTTGTGCGTCTGCGAGCAACCTATCAATCAGAGACATCATTTACCGTCTTTATTGTCATGCCTTTCTTGACAAAGACAAGAGAAACTGATTCACTGATTGCGACATAAACAAAGCGGCCGCTGGCAGAGACTGGAACTCTCCACCAAACGGCCTGACCAACCCAGATTTCATTGCCTCGCGCGGGTCATTTTCGATCAAGGCCTCGCGATGATTAGCCATATGATCCCAAGTACGATTAAGCCGGTGCCTGGACCTATGAGGCAGTCTAATGAGACTGGGGACGAAAACTGAGGGAGAATGAAGCGGGTTTCTGCGCGGTCACTAATGGAAAAGCGTGTTGTCCATCAGCTTCGGTGATCAATCCGGACTGGTAAAATATTAACCCCCCGGGGAGTT
>Ga0209656_10001152_pt1 | contig 17114 bp, 14 predicted proteins | sample BogFormECP12_OM2_FD_188239 | JGI IMG/M metagenome (GOLD analysis project Ga0209656, IMG submission 188239) | Bog forest soil microbial communities from Calvert Island, British Columbia, Canada - ECP12_OM2 (SPAdes) (version 2) | ecosystem: Environmental > Aquatic > Freshwater > Wetlands > Bog ... | reverse complement strand
GAACACGTATCGCTGCACGCTCGGCCGGAGCGTCGCCGAGTGCGCCGACGGCTGCGACTGCTGGCAAGTGCCCGCGGAGCGGCTGTTCCGCGAGCGGGTCGGCCAGGACGAGATCGCCGCGGTCATCATCGAGCCGATCCTCGGCGAAGGCGGCTACGTGATACCGCCGCGCGCGTTCTTGCAGTACTGGCGCGATTTCTGCGACGAACACGGCGCGGTGCTGATCTACGACGAAGTGCAGACGGGCATCGGCCGCACGGGGCGCATGTTCGCGGCGGAATTGCTCGACGTCGCGCCCGACGTGATCTGTCTCGCGAAAGGCCTCGGCTCGGGCATGCCCATCGGCGCCATCGTCGCGCGCGAATCGGTGATGACCTGGGATCACGGCAGCCATGGCAGCACGTTCGGCGGCAACCCGGTGTGCTGCGCCGCCGCGCTGGCCACGCTCGATCTAGTCGAACACGGCCTGATGCAGAACGCGGCGCGCATGGGTTCGATGCTGCTCGCCGGTTTCCGCAAGCTGGCCGCCAGACACGACGTCATCGGCGACGTGCGCGGCGCCGGTCTGATGCTGGGCGTCGAATTCGTCACCGATCGCAAGACCAAAGAAGTGTATCACCACTTCGTCCATCAACTCGAGCTGGCGGCGTTCAAGCGCGGCTTGCTGCTGCTGGGCTGTGGACAGAGCACGATCCGAATCGCGCCGCCGCTGGTCATCGACGAGGAAGACGTCGCCACCGGCCTGCGTATCTTCGAAGAGGCGCTCACGGAGTTGCGCGTGCCGGCTTGAGCCTGAGCCTCGCGAGCCCGAAGGTCATGGACATGCGCGAAGCGGTGAATCGCTTCGTGCGCGACGGCGACACGGTCGTCATCGAAGGGTTCACGCATCTCATCTGCTTCGCCGCGGCGCACGAGATCATCCGCCAGCAGCGCCGGGATCTCACCCTCGCGCGCCTCACGCCGGATCTGATCTACGACCAGCTCATAGCGGCCGGCTGCGCGAAGAAGCTGATCTTCTCGTGGGCGGGCAACCCCGGCGTGGGTTCGCTGCACGGCATGCGTCGCGCGGTGGAAAGCGCGCAGCCGGGGCCGCTCGAGCTCGAGGAATACTCGCATTTCGGACTGGTGGCGCGCTTGTCGGCGGGGGCGGCAAAGCTGCCGTTTTGGCCGCTGCGCGATTATCGCGGCAGCGATCTGCCGCTGGCCAATCCGCTCATCCGCACGATCGAATGCCCGTATACCGGCGAGCAGCTCGCCACCGTCCCCGCGCTCAACCCGGACGTCGCGATCGTGCACGCGCAGCGCGCGGATTCCTCGGGCACCGCGCAGATCTGGGGATTGTACGGCGTGCAGAAAGAGGCGGCGTTCGCGGCGTCGCGCGTCATCGTGGTCGTCGAAGAGATCGTGCCCGAAGCGGTGATTCGAGCCGACCCAAACCGCACGATCATACCGGGGTTCATCGTCGACGCGGTGGTCTGCGAACCGTGGGGAGCGCACCCGTCGTACGCGCAAGGCTACTACGATCGCGACAACGATTTCTATGTCGCCTGGGATGCGATCTCGCGCGACGCAAAGGGCCTTGAGGCGTGGCTCAACGAGTGGGTCTATGGAGTCGGCAGCCGCGCTGAGTACATCGACAAATTGGGCGAAGACGTCGTCGCGCGGCTGTCCGCCAAACCGCGCGTGTGCGAAGGAGTCAACTACGGCTTCTGAATCCCCCCGCGCTCGAGAGCGCGGGACTACATATTCCGATCGCGGGAGCACATATTCCAACCGCGAGCTGATGGCGGTGCGCGCCGCGCGCGAGCTGTCCGATGGCGATGTCGTGTTCGTCGGCATCGGGTTGCCGAATCTCGCGTGCAATCTCGCGCGCGCGACGCACGCGCCGAATCTCGTGCTCGTCTACGAGTCGGGCGCGGTCGGTGCGGTGCCTGAACGCTTGCCGGTCTCGATCGGCGATCCGGCGCTGGTGACCGATTCGTTGGGCGTCGCGTCGATGGCCGACGTCTTCCAATTCTACCTGCAAGGCGGGCGTATCGACGTCGGCTTCTTGGGCGGGGCGCAAGTCGATCGCTACGCCAACATCAACTCGACCGTCATCGGACCGTACGCCAAACCGAAGGTGCGCCTGCCGGGCAGCGGCGGCGCGTGCGAGATCGCCGTGCATGCCAAGCGCGTGATCGTGGTGGCGCCCTTGTCGGCTCGTTCATTTCCGGCGGAAGTCGATTTCTACACCTCGCCCGGTCACGCGGGCAAGTACGGCACGCGGCGCGAGTTGGGACTGCCCGGCGGCGGACCGCTGCGCATCGTGACCGATGTCGGCATCCTTCGGCCGTCACCTCAAGACGGCGAGCTCGAGCTGGCTGCCGTCTATCCCGGCATCGATCCCCAGGAGGTCGTGGAGAAAGTCGGTTGGCCGCTGCGCATTTGTGCCGCTTTAGAGCCCGTGCCGGCGCCCACGGCCGAGGAACTTCACCTGCTGCGCGACGTATTGGACCCACAGCACTTATATCTTTAGGGCTTCATAAGCCACGGCGTAGAAAAAGGAAACATCTGTGAACATCCGTCACCGCGTCACGGCGGCCATGCTTGCCGTCGCGCTCCTCGCGGGCGCACTTCCCCTTGCCGCCTCCGCTGCGACGACCGCACCGGCGGCCTCGCCTGCCGCGAGCAGCGCACCTGCCGCGACCGCGCCGAGCGGTCCGCTCCTGCCGGCTGACACCGGGGTCAACTGGAATCTGACGCCCGATCAGATCAACTCCACATGCGACGCGGCGATCCAAAAAGCGAAAGCCGCCATCAAGCAGATCGAGACCACCCCGATCGGCCAAGCCGGCTTCAACACCGGCATCAAAGCGGTCGAGAACGCGATGGCGGACATGAACGACGCACTGGTCGCGCAGGGCGTCCTGTCGCAGATCTCGGTGGACAAGAACGTGCGCGACGCGTCGACGGCGTGCGACGAGAAGCAAGCCCAGTTCGGAGTCGAGCTCTCGTCCGACCCGTACATCTACGCCATGGCGCAGTTGGGCGCGGCCACCGCCACCAACGCGCAAGACCGCAAGCTCGCCCAGCTCTACATGGAAAGCGGACGGCGTTCCGGAGCCGGTCTTGATCCGGAGACGCGCGCCCAGACGACCAAATTATTCAATCAGCTCAACGACCTCGAGCTCGCGTTCGGCAGGACGCTGTCGGAAGACACGTCTTCCATTGTCATCGACAAACAAGAGGCCGCCTCGCTGCCGCCGGCGATGGTCCAGACGTTCAAGCCTTCCGGCGACGGGTATCGCGTGCCGGTGAACGAGAGCACGTACGTTCAGTTCCTCAGCAACGAGCGCTTGGGCGCCGCGCGCCAGCGCTTCTACATGGCGTATTTCACGCGCGGCGGCGACGCCAACGTCAAGCGGCTCGAGCAGGCGGTCGCGGTCCGCGACCAGCTCGCGCATCTGCTCGGCTTTTCCAACTGGGCGTCGTATCAGCTCGACGCGAAGATGGCGAAAACCCCGCAGCGCGTCGACGCGTTCCTCGCGCAGATCGACGCCAAGCTGCTCCCCAAAGCGAATGCGGAGATCGCCGTCCTCAAGGGCCTCAAGTCAGGTTCGGGAGATGTGCAGCCGTTCCAAGCGTGGGATTACCCGTATTTTGAGGACCAGCTCGTCAAGACGAAGTATGCGCTCGACCAAGAGGTCGTGCGCGAGTACTTCCCGGTGGACAAGGTGCTGCCGGGCGTCATGGGCATCTACCAAAAGCTGCTCGGCGTGACGTTCCACCCGATCGTCCCCGCCGATGCGTGGGCGCCGGGCGTGCTCGAGTACTCGATCAGCGACAACGCGACCAACAAACCGATCGGCTGGTTCTTTTTGGACTTATATCCGCGGCCGGGCAAGTACGATCACTTCGCCAACTTCCCGCTGCGGGCTGGACGCGTCTTGCCCGACGGCTCGTGGCAGATGCCGATCTCGTCGATCATCGGCAACTGGCCGGTCGGCGCTCCGGGCAAGCCGGCGTTGCTCAGCCACGAGGATGTCGTGACGTTCTTCCACGAGTTCGGACATCTGATGCACAGCACGCTCTCGACGGCGCCCTACGAGACGTACTACGGCACGGCCGTGCGCGGCGATTTCGTCGAAGCGCCCTCGCAGATGCTCGAGAACTGGATGTGGCAGCCCGCGATCCTCAAAGAAGTCTCGAGCAACGTCAAGACCGGCAAACCGCTGCCGGATGACCTGATCAACAAGATGGTCGCGCTCAAGCACGTCGCCGACGGCTATGCGTGGACCGGCCAGGCGTTCTACGCGACGTACGACATGAATATCCACAGCTCGACACCGCCGATCGACGCCACGTCGGTATGGTTCGCCTTGAAGAAGAAGATGACGCCCCTCCCGTCCGTCCCGGGCACCATTCCCGAGGCGAGCTTCGGCCATCTCATGGGCGGTTATGACGCCGGCTACTACGGATATCTGTGGTCGCGCGTCTTCGCCCAAGACATGTTCACCGTGTTCCAAAAGGGCGGGCTGGAGAATCCAGTGGTCGGCGCGCGTTACCGCCAGGACATCTTGCAGCCCGGCGGCAGCATCGAGCCCGATCAGCTGCTGCGCAACTTCCTCGGACGCGACGTGAACTACGACGCCTTCTACAAGGATCTCGGGATCACGCGCTGACCGTGAAGCGCGCGCTGTCGCTGCTCCTGGTGGCCTGCGCGCTCGTCTCGGCTGCGGCGGCCGACACGATCACGCCGCAGGCCGCGATCGCGCGCTTGTTCACCTCGGACCGGGTGGATCCGGACTGGTTCGCCCAGTCGTTGCTGCAGCAGGCGCCGGCATCGCAAGTGCAATCGGTGGTCGACCAGCTCAAATCGCAACTGGGCGCCTACCAAGACGTGCGCCCCGAAGGCGATCACTTCTCGACGGTCTTCGCCAAGGCGAGCGTACCGACGTACATCACCCTCGATTCCACCGGGCGCATCACGGCGCTGTACTTCAAGCAGCCGATAACGACGGTCAAGGACTTGCCGGGCGCGGTCAATACGTTTCGCGCCTTGCGCGGCAAGGTCGGCTTGGTCATCGAGGCCGGCACGACGGTGACGCAGGCCATCAATGCGGACGAGCCGCTCGCGGTCGGATCGGCCTTCAAACTGGCGGTGCTCGCCGCGCTCAAGAAGCAAGTCGAGGCGAAGCGGATGTCGTGGGCGCAGATCGTGACCATCCGGGCGGGCTGGAAAAGCCTGCCGACCGGCGTCTTGCAGACCTGGCCCGACGGCTCACCGCTGACGCTCGACAGCGCCGCCGCGCTGATGATCTCGCAAAGCGACAACACGGCCGCGGATCTCGCGCTGCGGACGGTCGGCCGTTCCGCCGTGGAGGCGGAGGCGCCGCCGCGCGACACGCCGTTTCTCACCACGCGCGAAGCGTTTCAGCTCAAAGATCCGGCCAATGCGCAGTTGCTCGCGCGCTGGCGCTCGGGGGACGTGGCAGCGCGGCGCGCGGTGCTGGAAACGCTCACATCGAAACCGCTGCCGAGCATCGACATCTTCACCGGCCGCATCGCCGCGCCCGACGTCGAATGGTTCTTCAGCGCGCGCGATCTGTGTTCGCTCATGGGAAAGGTGGCGGCGCTGCCGTTGATGAGCATCAATCCGGGCGTTGCGGATCCGGCGCGCTGGGCGCGCGTGGCCTACAAAGGCGGCTCCGAGACGGGTGTCCTCAACCTGACGACGCAGGTCGTGAGCAGGAGCGGAAAGACGTACTGCGTGTCGGCGACTTGGAACGACTCGCAGCCGGTCGACGAAAAGCAGTTCGAGCTGATGTACAGCCTGCTGCTGAACAACCTCGAATAGCCTATTGCGGGATCGCGGGCGGTCCCGAGGCGGGTCCTGACGGCGGCGTGAACGTCGCCACCGGCGCGGGCACCGTCGCGTATGGCGTGCCCTGCACGCCGAGCAGGCCCGGACGCGTGCGCATGAACGACACCAGTGCGGCGCCGGTGGCCAGCGCTCCGATCACCGAGAACATGATGACCGCGAACCATGTCGGCGTGAAGCCGGTGACGACCAGGATGACACCGAGGCCGGTGCCGATGATGGCAAGCGGCTGCGGGTCATTCACTTTGGCGACCTCGAGCAAGCGGCGCCCGAGGAACGCAGCGATCGCGGCCTTGCCGATCAGATAGGCGAGCACGAACGCGATCAGCGCGACCGGGATCAGCGGAATCGTTATGACCAGCACGGCCAGCACGACGAGCACGAAGACGAGGAAGAACGGCGCGAGGACGCCGAGGAAAACCGCCAGCAGCGGCTGCGCGACGAGGTATTCCTCGACGTTCTTGGTGCGCAGCGGGAAGAGGAAGAACGCGAGCAAGGTCAAGAGCAGATCCGGCACGATGATCGAGGCTCTGACGGCCCACGCATGGGCCGGCGACTCGGGCGCGGCAGGCACCTCCGGCGCGGCGTCCTCCGGCATCGACATCATCGGTGCGGGAGTCTCCGACTGAGGCGGCGGCACGACGCGCTGATGTTTTTTGGTCTTCGGAGGGGTCGAGGTCGAATCGTTGATGATCTCGCCGCCGAACGAAACGGTGTCTTTCTCGACCGCCCCTTCCGGATAGATGTGCAGATCGCCGCCGAAAACGACGGCGCTGCCGTGCACTTTGCCGTGGATGGCCACATTGCCGCCGAAATCGACGACGTCGCCCGATACTTCTTGGCCAGCCGGGATGTTGATGTCGCTTCCAAACTCGACGACGTCGCCGTGGCTGTAGCGGCCACTGCCGGCGGCTGCCATTGACGGCCCGCTCACGAGCAGCGCGAGCACCAACAGCGCGGCCCATGGAGCGGCCGAGTTCGCTCGACCTAATGGAGCGGTCGAGTTTACTCGACCGACACGTACGTTCATCATATCGCCTGGGTCCCCGCGATCCACCCGGACAGCCGGGGGAGGTAATGGCGTAGCGCAACTGCGCCGGCCGCAAGCACCAGGAGTTCGATCCCCAGCGCACCGGCGGCGTATGCGGGCACGTGCAGCCTGGTGCCGACGTCGACTAACGTCGATCCGGCGACACCGGCCTTGCCGAATTCGGTAGCGACAGCCGCAAACGCGTGCTGCCAGTTGATGACGTGCGCCGCAGTCAGCGCGATGAGCAGCGCCCAGCCCGCTGCGACGTAGGCGAGCAGCCAGCGCACGCGCAGCCGCGCCGGTTTCGGAACGGGCAACGCGGCGACCGCGGCCATCACGCCCAGCGTGAAGTCCGGCCGCGGCTCGATGCCGCGCAGGCCTTCGAGCCGGATCTCGACCGCGTGCAGATCCTGCATCAGCGCCCTGCAGCTCGGGCAGCCGTTCAGATGCGCCTCGATCAGCTGCACATCGCGGGGCGACGCATCGCCCTCGAGATATGCGGCCAGACGCGCTTCACAGGCAGAGCAGTTCACGTCCGCCTACCTCCTGCGTTTGATGTGAGTCGCCTATCGGCGATCGACGAGAGCGGCCGAGGGCGCGCGCGAGCGACGCCTTGCCGCGATGGATCAGCGTCTTCACATTTCCCAGCGAGACGCCCATCGAGTCAGCGATTTCTTGGTATTCCATGTGCCGGTAGTAGCGCAAGGAGAGCGCCATCCGCATTTTCTCGGGGACCGTCAGCAGGGCGCTGCGCACCGTCTGCTGCTCTTCTGCGGCGAGGATCATCGCGTCGGGCGAAGCCTCGCGCCGGGTGTCCGGGAGCCGTTGCTCCAGAGTTTCATCTTCGTAGAGCTCCTCATGTTGCGGGCGGCGACGTTCCTTTCCGAGATGCGTGCGCGCGGCGTTGCGTGCGATTTGGTAGAGCCAGGTCGAGAACTTCGCGAGTTGCGGGTTGAACGTTCCAAGATGCGAGTAGGCGCGGATGAAGGTCTCCTGGGCGAGGTCGTTTGCGTCTTCGGTCGATCGGACGGTGCCATACAGGAAGTTGACGATGCCCCGCTTGTGCCGCTCGACCAGCGGCGCGAATGCGCTCGAATCTCCCTGGAGGATAAGCGCCACCAGCGTCTCATCCGGCACCCCAGCGTTGATCGTCGACCCTCCCGATTGATGGATTCTACTCCCGCGCCAGCGGGAAAGTTTCGGGACAAGCCCGGCGAACCCCGCGGTGCATGAGCCAGGCCGACAAAAGTCCCACGACGCTGGCGCCCAAGCCCGTGGCCGCTTCGGCTTCCACCTTGGCCACGTTGATGGAGCCGGCCGACGCCAATCCGATGGGCAACGTCCACGGCGGCGTCATCATGAAGCTCGTCGACCAAGCGGCCGCCGCAGCCGCGATCCGTCATTCCAGGCGCATCTGCGTCACCGTCGCGGTCGACCGGCTCGACTTCTTCGGACCGGTGCACGTGGGCGACATGGTCGTCCTCAAAGCGGCGGTGAACTACACGCATCGCACCTCGATGGAGGTCGGCGTGCGCATCGAAGCCGAGTCCCTGCGTGCGGGCGAGGTCAGACAAGCGGGCACCGCGCTGCTGATCTTCGTCGCGCTTGACGACGAGTGCCGGCCCGTCGAAGTGCCGCCGATCCTGCCGCAGACCGAAGAGGAGAAGCTGCGCTTTCGCCAGGCCGAGCTGCGTTATCGCCACCGCAAGGAACTGCGCGAAAAAGAACGCGCGCTTCGGACGACGCGCACGCCTTGACCGCCCGCTACGCGCTGCTCACGCTCGGCATCGCCGGCCTCTCGATGGCCGGCATTTTTTACAGTTTGGCGCACGCGCCGGTCGTGACCATGGTCGCGTATCGCATGGTGTTCGCCGCGCTGCTGATGCTGCCGGTCGCGTTCGTCGCGCGCGGCAGCGGCGCGGCGCAGACGCGCGTGCCCTTCACGCGTACGGACTTGTGGACGACCGCCGGCGCGGGCGCGCTGTTCGCGTTCGACCTCGTCATCTGGGCGATGAGCCTCAAATTCACCTCGGTCGCCAGCGCGGCGCTGTTCGTGAGCACGCATCCGATCTTCGTGGCGCTGCTCGCGTGGCTGATCTTCCGCGAGCGACCGACGCCGTTGATCTTGGCCGGCATCGCCATCGGCATCATCGGCATCGCGATCGTCGCGCGCCACGATGTCTTGCTGTCGGGGCGCGCGCTGATCGGCGACGGACTGGCGCTGCTCGCCGCGCTGGCCGAGACCGGCTACCTGCTGTGCGGGCGCAGCGTGCGCCGCCGCATCGACGCGCCGCGCTATGCGCTAGGAGTGTACGCGTCGTGTGCGGCCTTCGTCTGCGTCGCGGCGTTGGGCACCGGTGCGGGCTTCGCGATCTCGGCGCACGACCTGGGCTTGGCGATCGGGCTCGCCGTCGTGGCGACCGTGCTTGGCCACACGCTGGTCTCGCAGTCGCTCGGCTACATGCCGGCGGCAGTCGTCGCTGTTTCGTTTCTGGCACAGCCCTTGATGGCGGCGGTGTTCGCGCTGATGTTCTTAGGGCAGGTGATTCCGCTGACGACCGCGCTCGGCGGCCTGGTGGCGCTTGCCGGCATCGGCGTGGTAGCATACGCGAACGAGCGCCAGCCTACCGAACCACTCGAGATGTAGTTTGCAATATGTAGTCCCGCGCTCTTGAGCGCGGGCCCGGCCTCAAGAGGCCGGGACTACGGACCGACCGAAGGCGGCGCATCGATGGCGAAAAAACGGGCTCTGATCACCGGCATCACCGGCCAGGATGGATCGTACCTGGCCGAATTTCTGCTCGAGAAAGATTACGACGTCTTCGGCATCACGCGCCGTTCGAGCACCAACTCATTCGACCGCATCGCGCACATCATCGACAAGATCACGCTGCTGTCCGGCGACTTGCTCGACGAGCACTCGCTGGTCAGCGCGCTGCGCGAATCCAAGCCGGATGAGGTCTACAATCTCGGCGCGCAAAGTTTCGTGCCCACCTCGTGGTCGCAGCCGGTGCTCACCGCCGAGTTCACTGCGGTCGGCGTGACGCGCTTGCTCGAAGCGATGCGCAACGCCAAGCCCGACGCGCGCTTCTATCAGGCGTCGAGCAGCGAGATGTTCGGCAAGGTGCAAGAGACGCCGCAGCGCGAGACGACGCCGTTCTATCCGCGCAGTCCGTACGGCGTCGCGAAAGTATACGGCCATTGGATCACGGTGAACTATCGCGAATCGTACGATCTGTTCACGTCGTCGGGAATTCTGTTCAATCACGAGTCCCTTTCGGCCAATACGCCAGTGATCATCCGGCGCGATGGCCTTATCGACATCGTGCCGATCGGCGAGGTGCTTCGCGTACAGCCGAAGGGCCGCGCATATCAGCGTTTCGAGACCGACGGTCTCGAGGTGTGGGATGGCGAGAGCTTCGTCGATGTTCTCCAGGGAACTGCGTACCATCACGTGCCTCGAGTTAAGAACAAGCGCGTCACACGCATAGAAGCGCGCTGCGGGTGCGTCACCCTGACCGGCGATCATGTGATGTTCCTGGCTGGTGAGGAGAGGCGCGCCGGCGACGTCCGGCCCGGAGATAAGCTCAAGCGGGCCGATCTGCCGCAAGCGCCAAAGATCACGAAGATCACCCACGAGCTTGCATGGCTGCTCGGTGCGTTCGTCGGGGACGGCTATGCCGGTCCGAGCGCGCGAGGCGCGTGGCACGCAAAGTTCGCCAATAATGACTTTGGACTTCGGCGGCGATTCGCCGAGGTCTGGAAGCAAGTCACGTGCGGAAGGACGCGAGAGACCTACGGCTCGTCAGGCTTCGTACCGGGGAGAACCGTCGGTGCGCTCGCCTTGGCTGGTGCCCCGTCCTTCGTGCACTGGCTGCGGGAAGTGTGCTACACGGATGACGCCAAAAAGCGCGTTCCCGCGATCATACTCAACGCGGACGAGCAGACGTGGGTGTCGTTCTTAGAAGGCTACAACGCCACCGATGGTCTCAAGGCCGGCAATGCCCGCTACCCATTCAAGAATTTCAAGACCAATTCGCCGACATTGGCGATGGGTCTGTGGTTCATGGCTCGCAAGGCCTTGGATCAAGATCTCGTGCTCAACGTCGAGGTCGGCCCGCCGGAACGGCCCGGGCCGTTCTACTCGATGAACCTGCGGACGCCGTATATCACGAACACCGGCCGGCATCTCCGGAAAGAACTCGCAGAGGTCAAACGTACCCTGCCGATTCCCGACTATGACGGCTGGCTGTACGACTTCACGACGACGTCGGGAAAGTTCCACGCCGGCGTCGGCGAGTGCGTGATCCACAACTCGCCGCGGCGCGGGCTTGAATTTGTCACGAGAAAGGTGACGGACGGCGCGGCGCGCATCAAGCTCGGACTCATCAAAGAGCTGCGCCTCGGCAATCTTGAGGCGCGCAGAGACTGGGGCGACGCGCGGGATTACGTGCGCGCGATGTGGCTCATGCTTCAGCAGTCCAACCCCGACGATTACGTGATCGCCACCGGCACGACGCGCACGGTCCAAGACCTCGTTGCCGCCGCGTTCGCCCACGCCGGCCTCGACTGGAAGAAACACGTCGTCGTCGATCCGAAATTCATACGCCCGGCCGAGGTGGATGTGCTCGTAGGAGACGCGTCCAAAGCGCAGCGCGTGCTCGGCTGGCGGCCCGAGATCACGTTCGAGCAGATGATCGCCGAGATGGTCGACGCGGACCTCGCGCGCTTGCGCAAACTGAACGGCTAAAGGTGCGCTGCCTCGTCACGGGCGCCGACGGGTTCGTCGGACAGTGGCTCATCCGCGAGCTGCTCGACCATGGCGACGACGTCACGGGCGTCACGCGCGGGGATCACACGCAGCTGACCACGCTGAGCACCGATGCGGCCACACACGTGCGCTGGCTGAGCGCTGAACTGCTGGATCCAGAGACGCTGCGCGCCGCAGTCAAAGAGGCCAAGCCTCAAGCGGTCTACCATTTAGCCGCGCAAGCGTCGGTCGCGTTATCACTCAAAGACCCAGCCTCCACCGTTGAAACGAATGTGGTCGGCACCGCCAACGTGCTCGAAGCGTGCCGCGACGAGGCGCCCGATGCCTTGGTCATCGCGGTCGGCTCGGCGGAGATCTACGGCAGCGTCGATCCCAAGGCGCTTCCGGTACGCGAAGACGCGCCCATCCGCCCCAACAACCCATACGCCGGCAGCAAGGCGGCGGCCGAGGTGCTCGCGCTGCAGTACGCGCAGACGGGCTGGCTGCGCGTGATCGCCACCCGCTCGTTCAACCATACCGGCCCCGGCCAGACCACGTCCTACGCCGCCGCGGCATTCGCAAAACAGTGCGCAGATATCAGCCGCGGCAGGCAGGCACCGGTGCTGCTGCACGGCAATCTTTCTGCCCAGCGTGATTTTCTCGACGTGCGCGACGTCGTGGCCGCCTACCGGCTGCTCGCCGAACGAGGCGCTTCAGGAACGGTATATAATGTCTGCAGCGGGCGCGCGGTCAGCATGCTCGAGATCGTCGAAGATCTCACGCGTCTGGTGGACCGGCCGGTCGAGCTGCGCCAGGACCCGGAGCGGATGCGCCCGGTCGACACGCAGGTGATCGTCGGCGACCCCGGGCTCGTGCAGCGGGCCACCGGGTGGCAGGTATCAATACCGCTGCAGCGGACGCTGCGCGACCTGTACGACTACTTTCTAAAGGAAGATGGATAAGACGAAACCCGCCGCCCCACCGCCTCGCAATCCGGCTCAAGGTCAGGATTGGCGGGCGGTCGTCTTCAAGAACCGCGGCGCGCTGCTCGTGCCCGTCGCGCTGGCGCTCATCATTTTCGGCCAGCCCACCGAGCTGAGCGCTACCATCGGGGTCATCATCGCGCTGTGCGGGGAGCTGCTGCGCATCTGGGCGGTCGGCTATTCGGGCGACACCACTCGCGCCGACGTCGTGACCGCCCCCGAGCTCGTGACCGCCGGCCCCTATGCGCTGGTGCGCAATCCGCTGTACGTCGGCAACGCGATCATCGCAATCGGGTTCACCATCGCGTTCACGGGCGGCATCCCCTTCGCGCAATCGTTCTGGCTGCTCGTCTTCGTCCTCGCAATCGTCATCGCGGTCTATGCGGTCGTCATTCCGCTCGAAGAAGAGTACCTCGCACGCACGTTCGGCTATCGCTACACGGAATACACGACGATGGTACCGCGCTTCATCCCGTGGAAAGGCGCCCTCGCGAAGAGCAAACAACAGGGGACCTGGAAGCGAAAAGTGATCGGCAGCGCCGAAGTCACGACCATCGTGCTCTTCGCCCTCATGGTGGTCGTCTTGGTGCTCAAATTGACCGTTCTGAGGGGTATGACGGTCCGGTTCTAAAATTCCGCGTATCGGGACAAATAGAATCGAAGTCCCGAACAGGCGTAGGCTTGTCCTTCCGGCGGACCCGGTGCTATCCTCACAGAGCGGTGGCGCTCGATGCGCGAAGCCCTGAGGCCGGGTCTGCGGAGACTTCCGGAGAGCGCAGGTTCCCGGAATTTCCGGCCTCGACGGGCGCGGAGCAGTAGGTCAGGATGGATTGCGCCGCATCGAACGATACCGCGACGATGGCCGCCCGAAATGGCGGCCTTCTTTTTTGGAGTATTAAGGGCGGATGACGATTCTCGTGGTCGGCGCCGGGCAGATGGGATCCGGCATCGCACAGGTCTGCGCGGCCGCCGGCTATCCAGTGCTGCTGCACGACGTGGACGAAGCCGCGTATAAGCGCGGGCGCGCGACGATCGAGAAGAACCTGTCGCGCGCGGTCGACAAAGGCAAGATGTCGCGCGCGGATGCGGATGCTGCCCTTGCACGCATCACCTTTCACAGCGATCTAGGCGCGCGCATCGACGCCGGCATCGCGATCGAAGCCGCCAGCGAGGACGAGGCGCTCAAACTCGCGCTCTTCCGGCGCATGGATGCCGCGCTGCCGCCCGCAGCGATCCTCGCCAGCAACACCTCGTCGATCTCGATCACGAAGCTCGGTGCCGCGACCAAACGCGCCGAGCGCGTCATCGGCATGCACTTCATGAATCCGGTGCCGGTGATGAAGCTGGTCGAGATCATCCGGGGGCTTGCCACCTCGGACGAAACGTATGCGTCCACAAAACTGCTCGCCGAACAGCTCGGCAAGACGCCGGTCGAGGTCAATGACTTCCCGGGCTTCGTGAGCAACCGCGTCCTCATGCCGATGATCAACGAAGCGATCTACGCGCACATGGAAGGCGTCGGCAGCGCCGAGGCCATCGACACCGTCATGAAGCTCGGCATGAACCACCCGATGGGGCCGCTCGAGCTGGCAGATTTCATCGGCCTCGACACCTGCCTCGCGATCATGCAAGTGCTCTACGACGGATTCTCGGATCCCAAGTACCGGCCGTGTCCGCTGCTCAAGAAGATGGTGGCGGCGGGGCGCCTCGGCAAGAAATCCGGACGCGGTTTCTACGAGTACACATGAACTTCGAATTGACCGACGACCAAAGAGCCGTGCGCGACATGGTCGCGGCGTTCACAGCGCGCGAGATCACGCCGCACGCAGGCCGCTGGGATAAAGATGGCGCCTTCCCGACCGAGTTGTTCGCCAAGCTCGGCGACCTCGGCATCATGGGCATGTCGGTCTCAGAGCGTTACGGCGGTGCGGCACTCGATGCGGTCAGCGTCGCCCTTGCGATCGAGGAGCTGAGCAAGGGCGATGCCGGCGTCGGGGTCACCGTCTCCGTGCACGCCGGTCTCATCACGCGTATCATCGAGCAGTTCGCGTCGGAGGACCTGCGCGCGCTGTACCTGCCCAAGATGTGCGCCGGCGAATGGCTGGGCGCATTTTCGCTGACCGAGGCGGAGGCCGGATCGGATGCCGGTGCGCTGCGCACGCGCGCGCAACGCCACGGCGACAGCTACCTCCTCAACGGCACCAAGCAGTGGGTCACCAACGGCAGCCGCGCCAAAGTCTACGTCGTCTTCGCGCGCACCGGCGGACCCGGGCCGCGCGGCATCTCCGCGTTCCTCGTCGATCGAGACACCCCAGGGCTCACGCTTGGCCGCAAGACCGACAAGCTCGGCATCCGATCGTCGGACACCGTCGATCTGGTGCTGCGAGATGCGCGCGTGCCCGCCTCGCGGCTGCTGGGCGACGAAGGAGGCGGGTACAAGATCGCGTTGGCCAACCTCAGCGTGGGCCGGCTCGGGATCGCCGCGCAAGCCGTCGGCATACTGTCGGCATGCCTGGATACGTCGGTGCGGTACGCGCTCGATCGCTTCCAGTTCGACCGTCCGATCGGCGCCTTCCAGGCGGTCTCGTTCAAGGTCGCGGACATGGCGATGGATCTTGACGCTGCGCGCCTGCTGCTGTATCGCGCGGCATGGCAGAAGGATCAAGGTGCGAGCAGCATCGACGCCTCGTCGAAAGCCAAGCTCTTCGCCTCGAGCGCGGCGCGCAAGCATGCGGCCGAATGCGTGCAGATCCTCGGCGGCTACGGTTATACGACCGAATTCCCGGCTGAGCGCTACTACCGCGATTCCAAGATCACCGAGATCTACGAAGGCACGTCGGAAGTGCAGCGCATCGTGATCGCCCGCGAACTGCTCGGGCGGCTCGACGAACGCACCTCGACGGGCCGGCCCAAACGCAACGGTGGACGCGCTGCCGATGGAGCGCGCGAGCCCGGCGCCGACAAGCCCACCGGCGGATGAGACCGCGCAGATGACGCAGGCACGCACGCCAGCCAACTTCGAGGATCCGGCCGCCTACGAGCGGTTCATGGGGCGTTGGCGAAGCCCGAGCCGGAGGCGATGGGCGCGGAGCGTCCAAGTTAGATTAACAGACGACGGGGGGCGCTCGTTATGCCAAATCGAGGATCGCTTTTCGCATTCTTCGCGTTGGTCGCAGCCGCGTTAACGGTTGCCTGTTCTAGTCACTCACCCGTACTGCCCCCGGCTCCGTCGAGCCAGCGCCCCGCCGCCGTTGCCTCGCTGGCAGGTCTAGGCCTCAAGGCAGTCCCCTGGCATCGTCCGTTGCTCCCTGAGCCTGCACTGGATCTATAGCAGCATCGCTGGCAACTACGGTAACGCCAGCACGATTTATGTGCTCGCCGAAGTTCTCGGCCACGTTCAAGGGGATACGGTCGATTCGTTTCAGGGCGCAGGTTCGGTTCCCGTTTCCTACAATGTGCTGGGTCCGACGAACGTATCGATGACTTCAACGACAGGGAGCGTTCAGCTCGGCGCCGCCTATTCCGAGGGCGGAGCGCTTGCGCTAAGTTTCGGAGACGTGCCCCCCGGAACGCCAGGAATAAGCTGGATCTTTGTTGCGACTGGCCCATCCGGCGTGGATGGAGACATCAGTGCGATCCAGGTCCTGACGACCAAACAAAAACAGACCGTGGCTTCGACCGCGCCTCCCACCGCGGCTCCTGTGGACAACACCGGGTCGACCTACCGGTTGGACGAACCAATTCCTGGAGACATCTTGTATGCAAACACGTCGTCGCCACTGCTCGCGGGGGCAAATGGGACGTGGTCAAACATCGACGCGCCCGTAAAGCCTCTATGGGATCTGAGCTACTTTTCACGTAGCGATCAGTTTCAAACTTGGTTCGTCTATAAGCCGAGGATTGCGAACAGCATTTGGGTGCCCTTGGGTTACGTACCATGGAATTGGTCTGGGACGGCGACATTGTCGGGCGGAACTTGGACGCTGTCGGGCCAGACGTGGTCGCAAAACCCCGCCGCAACCATACCGAACGCCTACACGTCCATACCGTTCCCCCAGTGGTCAGGACATCTGCCCTAGGGCGAGTCGCCTGTAAAGGAGAAAGGCCGATAATGCAATTGTTTGTGACCATTCTAAGCATTACGGCGATGACGCAGCCGTCCGCGACACTGGCTTGGATGGCTGCCGCCGCTGCTTACACCCAGCCAGCCAGCATTGCCGTTACGTTGATACCCGAGACGACGTCCTACAAAGCGGGAGATACGGTCCGGGTTAAGATCGTCGTGCACAACTTATCAGGGACGCCACTTAGCCTACTCTTTTCCGGTCCGCAGAATGACTCGCAACTCAGCGTACGAGATGCCACGGGCACGCTTGTCACTCCTGACACGCGACCAAGTGGACCCTTGTTGAACACAAGCGGGTCGGTTATGCCCAGGGCGCTGCAACCAGGAGAGACCGTTTCCGACACAGAGTACGCTTTGGGGAT